>Ga0247770_1000499_pt1 | contig 37783 bp, 22 predicted proteins | sample UWRJL136409B6_FD_179943 | JGI IMG/M metagenome (GOLD analysis project Ga0247770, IMG submission 179943) | Plant litter microbial communities from Arlington Agricultural Research Station in Wisconsin, United States - UWRJ-L136-409B-6 | ecosystem: Environmental > Terrestrial > Plant litter >... | reverse complement strand
CCCCCGCCCCGAAGCATCCGTTCGGAGCCGGAGACCGAAGAGGTATAGCCCGGCACACCAGGGTCCTTCAAAATGGCACAACGCGCCACGGGAAACGACATGGCTACTCTTTCGGGCGGGAGACACCAGCAAAACGGCCCATAGTCGGCTGCATGTGGTGGGTATTGGAGGACACAAGGGCTAGTTGCAGTCGAGTTCTTGCGCAGTGCCAGTTGTCCTGCCGAGTCTGCATCCTGCGTCCGCGGTCTGCACCCCCAAAACAAACCAATGGATGTCGTTTGAGCCCGCTCCTAGTCGGTCTCTCGGATCAAGGGTCACAGCAAGACGCAATCCACTTGTCCCCACCCCCCTTTTTCACTGGGTGCTAGCGAGGGGAATGAGCGTTTTTAGGGCAAAGGAGCCAGATTGCACCACTGATGGTGCCGGGCGAGACCCCGCGATTTGTTCCCACGGCCATTGAGACACACATGTTTGGGTCGAACAAAAGCCCTCCGCAGGCGCATATCGTTCCAGAGAGGTGGCGCCCCCTTCACTTCAAATCAGCGGTGAAACCAAACCACCGGGTCCAGTCGTCCTACACAGCAGCCAGCGGCTGAAGAGCTAGCGGGGGTCACAGCGAGACACGGGCAGAATGGGGGCGTTCCCACGATAAACAGCCGCGGCGGCCCGTACCAGGCTACATCATACGTCGTGCATGCGCATCATCTCTCCCTTGCCATATTGGGCTGAAATTACCCTATATCGGACGGTCCCGGTCCCCAACGCGTTCGTACTAGACAGGGACGATAACGATCTAGACCAGGCATCACGATCGACGGCGGCGAGCAAAGTGACGGGTCGAAGAAACGCAAGGGTCGCGAAGTGCTTGCTGGAGATATCTTGCAGTATCACAGACTTGATTTCCACTGATAGCGTCGAGTCGCTGACAGCATACATGTGAGGATGCATGCTTTTTGCGGCGGTCAACACCAGAAGCATGCAACTGGAGATATGTGGTTAGCAGCAAGGTCTCCCTCGGGGGTAACAACTAGGAAGGACACCGAACTCGGGCGGATACCTGTCTCCGAACACTCTTTCTGCCTCTCACGACCCGCGGCTGATGGTAAAGATCCTGCAGAATGCCGAGGTGACCGTGTCTGCGCTGGCGGAAGCGCTAACTTCCTTGTTAGCTGCCGCGCAATGTTCAGGCGGGTTGCTGCATGGCCTCTAGATGTCGACAGGTGGGGAAGAGCCCAGTAATCATGTTTCCCGGGTCCTGAGGGATCATGGAGGTTCACCTGGAGGGCGACTCGGAGCCCAGGACATGCCCGTCAGAAGTTATAAGCATGGGCAGCGCTGCTATCCGTTGCACCGGGTTGACTCTCCCCGTGTCTACTAGCCCCTCGCAAAAACAATTTGGCCCATAGTCTTCCTCCCGACTCGATTTTGCTACTTCGCTAAGATGGGGGCTGTCTATTCCACCTTCGTCACGCTAGTCCGACCAGTTTCGCTCTTGGGCAAGCGTGAAACCTCACAATGGATCCGCATCCCTGATAATCTGGCCCGCTGGCCGTGGCCAAGAGCTGTCAACCCGCACATGGACGAATGCTCTGCTGCGTCTGATGCCTGGCTCCAGAGTTTCAAAGTCTTTAGTCCTAAGGCCCAAGCTGTCTTTGACAGATGCCAGTTTGGTACATCACCGACAGCTATACGCTCGAGAAATTGGACTGACAGGCAACAGGTCTACTCGCATCTTTGGGATACCCCTCGTTGAACAAGGGTATGTATTTCCCCTCCTACGGGTGGAGTTTGAGTTTATGTTAACATGTCGTCTCCAAGATGGGTGCCAGGTCGCGTGTGACTTGATGAACCTGTTCTTTGTGTTCGACGAAAAGTCAGACATATCGGACGAGAATGAGACCCACCTCCAGGCCGACTGCATCATGGATGCTCTCCGCAATCCATATAAGCAGCGTCCGACGGGAGAGTGGGTAGGCGGGCTCATCACCCAGCAGTACGCACCCCGCCATTGTCCAAGCCTGGACCAGCCTGCTGACTTCCTCCAGGTTCTGGCAAAACGCCATCAAAACAGCTACACCCCTCTATCAGAAGCGATTCATCTCCTACTTCGAGCGGTATACCGACGCTGTGGTACAACAGTCGCGCGACAGAGGGCACCACCGCGTGCGCGACATCAAGAGCTACTTCCCCCTGCGCCGCGACACGATCGGCACGCTGCCCTCCTTTTCGCTTATAGAGCTGCATTTCAACATCCCAGACCATGTGATAAACCACCCAACAATTCAGAGGATGACAGACCTGTGCACCGACATGGTCAGCATTGGCAACGACCTCTACTCATACAACGCTGAGTACGTATCTCCTTTCCAGGACAATAAGGTTAAGGCTAACAAAGGAACAGGCAATCCCGCAACGACGAAGACCACAATCTCGTCACAGTTGTCATGAACGAGCTCGGTTTCTCGCTCCAGGAGACATTTGACTGGATCGGGCGGTACCACGACGGCGTGGCGACAGAATTCCTGGCGCTATACAACGACCTACCGCCGTTCCCAGACGAGAGCGACGACGTCAACCGTGAGATTCGCGAGTACGCATACGGGCTTGGAAATTGGGTGCGGACGAATGAGTCCTGGAGCTTCGAGGTTTGTCTCTCCCCTGTTCTATTATCTGGGATCTTGCTGATGTGTGATGGTAGTGCGACCGGTACTTTAGTAGCGAGGGGAAGTCAATCCTTCAGAATGGGCGGAGATTTGCGCTCCTTCCCAAGAAAACGGTTGACCACTCCAAGACCTTCAACCCCGCTGTTGTGGGCTTTTCAAGTTCCTAGCGGCAGTTTTGTGTTATTCTTGTTTTCTTCCTTCTTTTGAACACGGCCTGGTACTGTACCGGTGCCAATTGCATAACAAACGAGCGGGCGAGCGACATTCTGGAAATATACCCGGGCGGGATGCGCGGTGATGTTGGTGGGTGTGAATTCATTTATTTCGGTTTCTCTTTTGTACCAACGAAATCTAACCTGATTATTGACCTAGATACCTGTGGCCTGCTCTGATAATGCTGTTGCTAATGCTGATGCTGATGCTGCTGTTCCTCTCCAAATGCGGATGCTTCCCCCTTAAAATAAAAAAAATATGGTATCCGGTTTCGTTAGACTTTCGTTAGGTGGTTCCCGTGTGTCACCCGCTTTGCACCATGTCGTCATCCATGGTATGATGGAGGCCCATAGAAGTTTCTTGAGAATGGGTCGAGCGCGGTGAGCTAAACGTCGACACGGCGTCGGAGGGGTCGCCTGGTTTTCGACCCCAAACGATGTAGAATTTTTCGTAGATGTGCATTCGCTGGTCTGCGAGGTCTTTTCTTACTTGGACAAGTGCAACCTGTGGAAGCCGGTCAGTCATTCGAGGTCTTGCTCGGAGAAGACAGGAAAAGGGGTGAAGCAAACCTCAATCTCCTCCTTCTCCATCTTATTCACGCGGTGAAAGAGCGCGTAACTCAACCCCGACATGCCCTCTTCGATATTGTGATGCCACAGCTCCCCAAGTCGCTTGAGCCTCGGCACGCGCGGCCACCCGTTCATGGGAATCTTGTACACCTTCTCGTGCACGTCGACAAACCCGGCGTCGATGTACATCTGCTTGATCATGGGCGTGATGTGCAGCGCGCGACCGGCCTCTGCGCTGGTGCGGCACATCTCGTCCCACCAGCGCTTCAGCGCGTGGTTTGGCGGTAGCGGCGCGTCGTCGCACTCGACGTCGCAGTGCGGTTCTTGGGATTCCATCCATCCTCCTGGGCGGAGGCGCTCGAAGCCTTTTCGGATCAGGAGCGCCATGTCGTCCCAGCATCCAATGGTTAGGCGGCAGTGGATGTAGTCGATGTTCTGCCAGTCGCGTCCGCGCTGCCATTCGTCGTTGCTGGGGATTGTTAGCCACGAGCTGTTCTGCCTGTCGAGGGGTTTATAAAAGGGGGGAACTTACGCATCGTCGACATAGAACCTAACATTCGGCGGCACAAGCTCGGGCTGTACTGGCGACAGGTCGGTTCCGATGACGCTCGAGCGCGGGAACTCGTCGCCCATCTCGATGGCCCATTGCCCGGTGCCCGTGGCGATGTCGAGGATGCGCCGTGGTGGATCATCGTGCGAAAGCGGTGCCAGGTAGTTGCGCCCATCGAATAGAATCTTGAGGATCTCGTGCTGGTTATTCAAGCGGTCGAGCTCCTTCTCATCGTTAGGGAAATGGTAGGCTGTGCCAGGCGCGATGCCGTGTTAGCGATTGCTTCTTCGCGCTGGAGCGCGTGATATGGGATGATGAAGATGATGGGGGACTAACACCCGGCATGGTACGAGTGGTACGTCCGCCCATTCTCGTTGAAGTACTCAAAGACGCTGTCTGTGAGCGATGCTGTCTCGCTGTTCGTCCGTGTCCAAGGTCAGCCGTTATTCCAAGAGTGGGGGAAGGAAACCTGGAAGGGGTGGAGCACCGACTCTTCGAGATCGGGCTGCAGCGGTTAGTTAGCGACTACGACCCAAGATAGAAAAATGGTGAAAAGGGCGGCAAACTGAATGAGAACGTTTGCGTCTGTCGTCGGCCTCGATGTGCGCGCTTGAGTTGAGATAGAACTCGAATGTGAACTTGTATTCGTCGGGGGAATCCATTGCAATAGCAGGGGTAGGGTTAAAGGGTAAGGACGGAAGGAGGGATGAGGTGTCAAGGCCGCCGGAACCGATACATATGCTGCGGATGACAGATGCCACAGTCTAAAAACCAGCGATCCGCACACAACAGATCAGAACGAGAAGCGAAAATGAGGAAAAACAGCGATCAGAATCAGACTCCCTGAAAGAGGGGGTCGCGCGCACTTAGCACGCTGACTCTATCTAACGGAAAAGCACATCGTACCGAGTTCCGCCCCGGCAGGCATGGCAGAAACAACGGTCCCAGCAGCGTGGGTCAGGGGCGCACGGCAGGGTCCCGGCAATCTGGGTGGGGGAAAAGATGGAAAAAGCACTGCGACGCGCGACATTCGCTTTGGGGTTCGCGGAAGGCGCGTGCGCCGCAATCATGCGTGCCATTCGACGGAAAGCGACCTGGCTGGATGCTTGGGCGCGCCGAGGCGCTCGTGTTCGCCATTTCCCTCCACCTTCATCACGTAAGGTGACGGGCCTAATTGCGCTACCGAATGCTAGCCCCCAAGCTAGTCCCAAGAGTGGCATCCCGGAGCTGGGGGACTGCCAGCTGTCTCACCGCTCCTGCCCGCCGTGGCGGGTCTCCTTCCCCAAGTCTTGAGATTCCCAGCTTCGGGCGCGAACGCCAAGAGGGGTACTCGGCAATTGATTCTGCACCTCCCGAGAGGCAATAACATGCCGAAGTGAAGCACCCCAGAATGCGGCAAGAAACGAAATAACAGACCGCGGAGGTCTTAAATTGGCCATATCGACTGTGAGCTCCAAGCTGTTTCCCGTCCATGGTCTGGGCTGTCGCAACACAGTCCTTGCGTGCTGGCCGACAAACCCCCACGGACCAGACCATCTTTCCCCGGCAGATGCGCCGATTACCGGCTGCACAACAATCACTGCACCTTGCAACCAACACCAAACAAATGAGACAACGAAACCCCCAAAAATAACACACCCCTCTCCAGCCCTCCTGGCCCTTCCTACAACCCGTCCCGCACCATCCTTATAAACCTTCAGGCCACCAAACACCCAGTTTCCTACAGCATTCGTCTCAGATGAGATGAGACGGCAAAAAGGAGGGGCTCCGTCGGGGATCGAACCCGAGACCTCGCACAAGTACTTTTTCCAAGCAGGGGAAGGAATCCCGAAGCACGAATCATACCACTAGACCACGGAGCCACTTTCATTGGATATTGTTCGAAGGCGCGTCCTCCGCCTTATCAATACTGGCGCGCGGGCCCGATCCATAGCGCCTCGAGTTGTTCCACACTGACCACGACTCCGACATGGTTATCTCCGTCGGTTGGTGTTTTTGCTTTCCTCTTTCCTTTTTCCATGCCAACAAATAACAGGGTTCTTTATTAAAAGTGTGCAAGACCCAACGTGCCGCAACAAGCATCAGAAAGTCACATCCTCACATCTCACATTTCACGTTCACTAGAGTCCGAAGCGAATGCTTCATAACAATTAAATTGTCAGTCTGCCCACATCCCGCGACTCCTGGGCCGGTTATGTCACACCAAAAACCCCCAGCCAATATCGCGCCGGTCCCCGGCTCGGAATCCGGAACCCTAGCACCCTCCCTCTCCATGAACGCTGCAGAAACATGCCAAAAAGCCTTTCATCAGACCGACTATCAGCTCCTCCTCATCTCCGACGTCCCCGCGCCGATATAGCCCCACAATATGCGACAAGTATATACAACAAGAACTGAATCCCTACGCTCCGCCGAGGCAAATATACGAGTCCCACCCAATGTGGTAGTGAAACATGGCTGCTATCCGTTTCGGCCCATCCCAATCCAGGAGGTGTCTACTGGCACTGCGAGTACCATGGAGCCGAGACATCGGCGCACTTCAAGCCAGACTACAATCACACTTATTAGCAACGGCATCCCACGATTGTATCGCACTCAGTCAGGGAAGAAACTCACAGCGCAAGTTGTGCATCCGGTGAAACCCTGTCCGCCGCACTGCCCGTATTTCGCAACTTCGCATCCACCGCCGCCGCCACCACCACCACCACCACCGCCGGTCGCAGGTGTCGATGCCACAGGAGCAGCCGGGACCGTGGCCACCGGTGCGGAGCCAACCTTGCACGTCGACTCGCAGCCAGTGCAGGCGCTCCCCGCAACCTTGGTCGAACCACCGGCATACACAGCCGGTCCAGGGGCGACGTAGTTGGAAAGCGCCGCGTGGATGCTGACTGCAATACCCGCATCGTTGGCCTTGTACGCGCCAGGGAACGAGACAGTCGCGGGGCTCGCGCTACCGCCTCCGGAGACGGTGATCTGGAAGCAGGTCATGTACAGCTGAGCGCCGCCGGATGGGCCAGCAGCGTGCAGGGCGATGGCCTCGGCACGGAGGAGGTAGTCGCCTGCGGGGATGTCGGAGGGGATCTTGACGTCCATCTTTCCACAGCAGGCGTTGAGGTCCTTGACGCCCCAGAAGTCATCGTCGCCCGAGCCACCCTTGGGGTTCTTCGCCCATGAGTCCTGGAAGATCTTGAACCACCCGGATGAGCCATCGGCCGTCGCCGCATCGACAACCTTGGAGAGGTACACCATGATGGGGCCGTAGTGAGCACCACCAATCGCTTCGCTGCCGCACGATCGGTCGCCATTTTGCTATTGATGAAACTGTCAGTTGGGCTGTTACCAAGGTTGAGGCTTGGGAGTGACAAACCTGATGCATCTCAACGGTGACCGTTGACCCGGCCTTGACCGGGCACTTTCCTGATACCCGGGCTGCCCCGGCGTTGCAGCGCATGTCATTGGAGGCGACATTGGTGACGGGTGAGTTGGATCCCGGCTTCCTCACGCACTGTTGCCCGTAGTCGGCTCCGTCAACCCAGAGCTGCTGGAATGTTGCATGAGCGGCAACATTGTGAACGAAGAGTGCCGCACAGGCGGCAAGAGTAAGCGACTTCATGATGGGTAGAGTTCAGGTGAGTGTGACTGTTGAGATGTAGCAGGCCTGAGAATCACAACAACTAGCGATCCATCCGCGGCGCTCTCTCGCAGAGTGGCAGCCACATTTATACCGTTTTTGACATCCAAGCCATTGGGCCTCCGCGATGACGGTCCGAACGGCTCTCTCTATGTCCACTCAAGGGCGGTTCCAACGGCATGAAAGCCAATTGTCTCCGTACCAATCCTCCAATTTCCGTCAGTAAAAGATGTCGCGCACAAGACACCTGCCTTTGGTGGCATTTGACGTAACCTCGTGAACAGAACGTGGAGCAACGCCCCGCAGAATGGCACCCTGGGTGTTGATGGACGTGTGGAGGCCGAAAACCTGGGTTGGCGGGAAGAAAGGCGATTGGCGGGTTGGTCGAGATGGCTCATCTAAATTGACTGTTTCGGGAACACGGAGTCGGGGTACCGCACGCTATGATCCGAAAAACCAGGATCGGTGGCTGACTTCCCGCTTCGTGGTTCTAGACGCGTTAGCTCTTCCCCGGCCAATGTCTCCCGTTGCATTTATGTGTCGTATGTTAAGACCAGCCAAGAATGACGGGTGAACGCTCAGAGGCGCGGGCGGCGGGATATCTGCAGTTGGGTATTGCTGAATACGTTTGAGCCTTGGTACTATGACCGATAGAGCTCAGAAACACATTCCGTGTTTCTTCTGTAATAACCAAGAGGGACTTACTCTTCATATGACATCGCCCTTCATGATGTACGCGAGTCGCAGGTCATCGAAGTCCGGATGATCAATATTGCAGCAGCCTATCTTCACACGTTGTTCTGATTGTGTGCCTCTGCTTGCGCCTGCGAGCATATTGTGGGTAGTCAAATCGTAGATCCTTCTCTGCTCCGCCCGGATCACGTTCTCGAGGCTCTCTTTCCAACTAGGCTGCGACATGCTCTCGTACCACTCCTGAGGCGTGTAGGTAGACAGTGACAGAGCGGAAAGCTGTCCGATTCCATGATGTGAAAAGATGATGCGAGATTCGCCTTCTTCGTTGTCACCGTGACCAAACTTTACAATTGAAATGGTGAATACGCAGCTAGTTGCGAAAGAATACCTCAAGTCGTGGAATGCAACCATCACTCCCGTACTGCTGACCCGGACGGGGGGCCGTTGGCCTCGAGGATAAATGACCGTGGTCCAAGCTTCAGGGGCCATCTGTAGAGTCGGAAAAGGGAGTATTTTGCTGGGCTGAAAATACCCTGGAGTGCTAGTATCGTCCGGGTTATCGTTGAGAGGTGGAGGCAAGCGCTTCCATGAGTCTGAGTAAGCGTGGAGAGATGGAATACTGCGCCATGCGGACGCCTCAAACGCCAACATTACCCCACAACGACTTGAGGAGACAGGCACTGGATGCTTGTTTGGATGTTTTGGCTTCTCCCCAAAGTTTTGTCTCCAATCTCCAATTCTTAAGAATAAGTCAAATTGCTCAGATGGTTGTAGGTAGATTCGAGGGCAAATGCTAAAAGGCCGCACCGGAGCTGCAGCACGTGAAAGCGTGCCATCATCTCCAGCCCATGCTTGCGGTGGTTTCTTGAGATGTAGACCAACTCTGCCGTGTTTTGAGAACCTGCCGGCATTAAGAACGGCAATGAAGCCGCCCTGGACACACATTACCGGCAGTTTGATTGAGAGCCCCGAGTTTGTTAGGGAGTATGGGGAAGTCACACTAAGTTCTGTTGCGATGTGCTGAGGGATGCTTGTGAATGCCAGTGGCGATGGTGCGAGTATACCAATTGTTGCGTTTTCGTTTTCTTCTCCTCCCGATTGCACCACTTCTAAGCAATCCCCCCAAGCAAAGATAGAGTGGTCGTTGTATCTTCGAATGATCTCCTCCTGCAGGCGAAAGAAGGCCTTGGCGCCCTCACCGTAAAGTAGCGGCATGTTGATATCGAAGAGACCCAGCAGGCAGTAGGCCATATCTTCAATGCGTGTCGTCTTGCGTCTCGCAGCCCATGACATCCGAGTGGCAATATTGGCTTCGAGGAAAAGGGGTGCTTCGTGCATTTGAGGCCGTCTGGCGGGCAAAAGATACTTGGAGTCGATGCCGGTCATGCTGGCAATCTCGGAGACAAAGTCGGCTTTGGTTCCCAGCCATGCCCATTCGCGGCTGAAGAAAATGAGCGAAAATGGGGCGATGAGCTCCTGCAGGGTCCATCCGCGTGTGAACCAGCGGGAACCGTGGAACTGGGCCATGATAGAGGGTTGAAAGTGGCTCGTGGGAGGGTCACCTCCATCGCTTCCAGCCTCGGCAAGACTGTCCTTCGTGACGTCTTCGAGATACACGAAGCATACCCTGGCGTTGCGATACCATTCGAACATGGAGTTGATAGCCTCGGACAGCTCAGCCGAGCTCGTTTTGTCGATGCAGTTGGTGTCGACCCAAACCCAGGCGTGTCCGTATCGACGAGCCAGGCTGCACGCCATGCATATTTTCTTGTAGCCGGCCTTGGATGGCGTCGCATCTGACGGTGTAGTCCATTCGCGCAGTGTTAGTTCTTCCTTCGTCCAGGTGTGCGAGAGAATTGCGTATGCGGGGATGTCTTCGCCAAAGAACTCGCTCAATTCGAGGGTTTCGGTATTGATGAGACGCATTGTGGTGTGACGATGACACTTCGTATTCGGCAAGGATGGTGTATATGAATTGAAAGGAGTTGGTGCTGACTGGAGTGTCTCCCGTGCGCAGTCGCAAGGTTCTCGCCGGATCAATATGGAGTTGTCGTCAATTTGAATTGGGGCCATGTGTGTCACATGGCCGGCTCCTTCAGGGAAGGACCACCTACAGCCCCCTCACATGCGGCCGTGGGGGCGTTGGTTGTCATGCAGTCAAACAACTGGGGCCAATTATCACTGAGCTAAATCATGGACTATTTGCGAGTGGCGTCCTGGAGAAGACATACCAAATTTTACTCGCTTTTAATAACGGTATCGAAGTCAATCACAAAATCCAGCACCAGATTATACAAGGTTATACATGTTGAGCCCCAATCCTTGTTTTCCAACGCCACAGCCTATAAGTAGGCCCCAGGCTAACTGTTAACTGCTTTACCTAGCAACCCAATACCCTCCCTTTCCATAACCTCCATCCCTCTCTTCCTGACCCGTTGTCCTAACCCCCAGCCTATGCAACGGCACGGTCTCCGCCCTTCTCTGTGCTTTATCCCTCGCATTAGTGAACCGTTCCGACAAACTCCTCGCGCTCTTGACCCCCTTTAGTCTCTGTACCGTCACCTCGGGCGCCCAACCCTCACGGCTGCTACTCAGACTCGCCACCGTGAGCAGCACATCCCGTGAAACCATGTTCAGATGCTGCTGCAAGGGGAAACGCGGGTCAAGAACAGGGCGCATGAAGCCCATGACGATGAGTTTTACTTTTGCGTTGGTAAAGGAGGTTGGGAACTCATAGAGGAGATGGGCAGTTATGGTGTTTTCTACTACCACAGAGGGGGGCGCGTAGGGAGATTGACTGGCGGTTATGATGGCTTGGTGCCAAACCGGGGGGCTGTTTGTGTTAGGAGGGAGAGATGCCCAGCCGAAATAGACGCCCTTGATGCGGCGGTGGACATCGTCAGGGGAGAGAGCGCTCAGGTTCGCGGTGGGGATGCCGAGCTCTGTTTGGCTACGGCCGGTACCGGGGATGACTTTGCCCTGGAATTTGAGAGGAAAGGGGGCTTCGGGCCCGGAGTCTGGCCCGAGAGGGTGGAGATGTTCATCGCTGAACATGGCTGCCGCCTGAGGAGAGTCAGGGAAGTATTGTGCGGCTTTGGCGGTGTTTCCGCCGAGACTGGACATGGCGAACTTTCCCACCTCGCGGACACGGAGCCCTGGCTTCAGTTTGTCGACTCTCCCTTGCACCATGCCGAGCACTGGGCCAGTGTACTTCTTGGCGGCAACGGAGGCGGCAACAGACGCGACCTTGACACCAACCTCAATGGGCATGGTGCTCATGGATGCACCACGGAAGACGCTCGAATCGGTGGAGGTACTAGCAACCCTGAAGATAGGGCTAAGACATAGCACCTTGCGCCTAGTGTCATCATCCCCGGTGCATAGCGCGAAGCGGAAGTATCCGTCGGTGGACACCGCTGGGATCCTGACCACGTGGGTTTCACGTGGCACGTGGGCCTTGGACTCGCCGTTGTCCTTGACCGACCTCTTTGACACCTTGGCGATGTCACGCTGCCACGCGCGCTCATCCTCTGGGGCAACATCGTCTATCCGTGCCTGCGCGGAGGGGGTGACGTCAAGCCAGTCGGAGGTTTTGCCGACGAGAGCCTTGAGCTTCATGCCACTGTCGCCCGAGAAGCCGCGCTGCTGAAGCCATATGGTGCGATCTAGCGGCAACGGGTAGTTGGGCGAGCTGAAGATAGATATCTCCACCGACGTCGTCGGGCCGCGGTAGAAGACCAGGGCGGGGGAGTGGCGGAGGATGGTGTAGTGCTTCGTGGACTCGGTGGGGTGCGGGATCAGGCCTCCGGCGAAATGGCGCGTCTCAGAGAGGGCGGACTGCCAGAACGACTTGTTGGATGTATCACCTGGTGCACTGATGGGGGTTGATGCGGATGCGATTGTTGTGCTGGACCCAAAAGGGGTTGCGCTCCGGCTAGACGGTGTATAACTCGAGGGGCTCGAGGACATGGATGGCCCGTTGCGGCGTGCCGACAAGTCCGGCATGCTCGTTTGCACCCTCAGAGTGCCGGGCGCGCGGAGCCACGACGTATCCCCATGTCGCGAAGCCACAGGCGCCCTGTTTGGCTTGTTCGCATCGCCGACGGGAGGCCCATGATGGGAAGGGCCATGATGGTCGGCTGGCGCGGTGACTGAATAGGGTGGCGGTGGGGGATCTGGTGGCACGCTCCAACCCGAGCTTGCCGCTGGACTGTTGTGCCTGGAGGGCAGTGGAGGTGGCGCATACATTGCCAAACTAACAATGCAGCCGCTTGCGCTCTCAGCTCACGGGCATCCGGGCATCCATTGACTCTGTATCAGCAGGCGACTCTCTGTATGTGATGGACTCGATGGAAGCCATCTCAATTGTGAATCCCAGCAATCGGACACGAATTTTGTTATTTCGACCGTTGCGCGGGATGCGTTGGAGTGGGGCCAACCAAAAGCCGCCAAGCTTCAGTGGCATGACCCCCCCCCCCCCCCCCCCCCCAGCGGCCACCCCCCCCCCCCCCCCCCGTGGCCAGTGCGAACCACAGCGAACCCAAATCCAACACCATCATCAAACTTCCGAAAAGAGAGTTCAGCGGACATCTCCTTTACATCGGGGAACCGGAGGCAACTGCTAAACTGCAACTATTAATCCTCAAAATAGCGGTCGCACAGCCTGAGGACAGGTTACACGACACCGGCACGCATGCAATGCAACGACTTTGGGGCCCGCTGCAGGGTACGCGGTCCTCCAATAGGCGTGCCCCTCCAACACGTCAAACCACATGGGCCACCACGAACTAGGGAATACCCGATTATAATATGATGCTAACAACCATCTACTACGTAGACATACCCGGTTCCCCTTGCAGACCACTAACCCTCGTCAGCCCAGCTTCCAGGCTTCCGGGCTCCCTCTCAGCAAGGAGAGGCAACAAGCCAACCCCCTGAAACAAATATCTCCTTAACGTCGTGATCGCACCATTGATAACAAACAGCACCGTGGCTACGGTTCCGAAACCACCAGGGCGCTACACCTTCTCAGAATCTATGGATCCACCAGCCTCCCGTCTAAAAAGCCGCCGCTCAATATCCCGAAGTATCGCCGCCATCCGAGCTCGATAGAAACTCTCCCTGCCCGCTTGACTGGTAGGTGGAGGGGGAAGTCTCATGAAAACTTTGTCTTCGAAGCTTTCTCCGACGGATCCTGGAGAATATTTCTCTCTCATGGGCTTCCCTGCAGTGACAGTAAATTCGCTTGAAGATGGCCTCTGTTAGAGGGCCGCGTCTACGTGGGGGTGAGTGGGATGGGGGAGACTGGGACTAACTCTTTCTGCTGAGCCACTCTCTTCTAAGTACACCGGTGATATGGCAGGCGCGATGGTGCCTCTTTAGATAGGGAGAGATTGGTCGGGCGAATGATTCCGTTGGACTAGTAGCTGTGAGGGGCCGAGTAAGGTGGATACCGTTACTTGGTGACTGAATCGATTATGGTTTCTATGAAGAAGAAGATCAAGAGTAGATACAGGAGCTGCGCGGAGCGCAGCTATATAGGCGGAGACCCGCCTCCATGGGAGCGGTGGTCTAGGCTCTCAGCCCAGACCCACTTTGGAGCCTTAGCCCCGTGACATCACCCCCCTACTAGAGCCCCACTAGGCCCGTGCTCTCGCACGCGTGCGCGTGGGCGCGCGTAATCCACTAGTAGATAGTAATTTCTTCGCGTAACTGCCTTTATTGTTTTTCTTCTTCTTTTCTTCTTCTTTAGCCGTTACCTAACGTAAGTAATCCCCCCCGTTCTTAAAGATTCCACGTAACGTTCCTTACCAATTAAACCACTTATTAATAAGTGGAGTTATTAATTAATTATTAAAAAGTATAGACTCCGCCGCCATAACTCCAGTCACTCCTACTCACCACACCGCCGCTTCACCTACCAGCTCCGTACGCTCCTTAAAGTGTACTTAAGGACTTGCCCCCTTACCCCTCCTTCCTGCTACCATAAGTGTGGACTTGTCGGCTTTAGCTGTTACTCTTATAAATAAGTGTTTTAATAAACTAATAATTATTATACTAATTATTATAGTGTAAGAAGACGTTTTTACCAATATATCGTTTACCCCATTACCACCTCTCCCCACCTCTTTTAAAGAGGAGGCCGTCCTCTTTAAGGCAGAGCTCTCCCCTCCCCCGTCCCCCTTACTATACACTAACTCTTTAAAGTCAGATAATAAGTTTATAACTGTAAAGACCCCTTATTACTCTCACACGTTAAGTGCTCCTACTTAAGTGTATTTACACCTTACTGTTAAATATCCTGTAAGTGTTATCCCTGTTTTTTAAAGGATAGAGTTTAGCTAATTACTATTATATAGCCCTTTAATATAAACCTAATACCTTACACTTATTATACAGGATTAAACTTCCCTTATAAAGTCTATTCTAGACCTAAAAGCAGCGTATACCTCTGTTACACTACAGATTAGCGCTTTTATAAGGGCGTTACCTTAAAGGTGCTGTTACACTGCCATACCACCTAGATCGCGGTTAGCCGTTTTAAGAAAGGTGCCCCTTAAGTAAACTTTACTATTACTATAATAATAGTAAATAGGTTTTACTAGTTTATTAAGTACCAGGTATACCCTATCTTATAAGTCCCCTTTTATAAGAGCGGTTTCTTAAATACAGTTAACTCTTATATACATTATAAGCTCCCCAGACCTAGTTCTTTTTAAAGAGCTATTAATAGTTATACTGTCACTATTACCATCCCCTACTCCCCTAACCTTACCTGCTCTTACAGTCCCCACTCCCACTTTTATTAATACGGAAACCTTCACTACCATTTTAATAAGGCTTTTAAACCTTAAGGAGACTTGTAACACTTTAATATAAGGAGGAATTTAACAGTGTTTTTTACTTTTTTATTTTATTAATAGTTTACTAACTGCCCACCTTACTAAGGGGGCTCTCTACTCCCCTGTAAGCATATTATTATAAGTGCCCTTTAGGGCTGAAATTAATTCGGCTGTGGCTTTACCACTTTCTAGCTATTTTCACACCTTTTTATTACAACCTGCACCTAATACAGGCCTTGAGAGGACTGGTGCAGGTTAAGACAGAACGTATGGCAGGACGCTAACAGGTAAGGGGTGTTCCGAAGACGGCTTATTAAGCTAGCACTTTTAAACAGGGGTTTAATGTTACTGTAGGTTGTTATTACTATAATACATAGAGGTAAGTCTGAATAGTAAGATATAAATGAATAATTAAATACTAGCGTGAGGAACCAGAGTCCCTTATAATGGTTATAAGCACAACTATAACTATCTATACTAGCTAATTAAGGGGTACCTTATACCTTACTTGGTCTACTGTGCTTAGTGGTGCATTACGCAGTTATAGCTAAGTAGCTAACTAAACAGTACTTAATATTATCAGTCCTTATAGACCATTAAGCGCTTTCTTACTGGTTGTAAGGGCTTCAGGTCTTTACACCCCTAGCCTAGTATGTCTAGATAGTGTACACCGTCTTCCCACATTATTCCTTAGGTGGGGGTTTTGTTAGGCCACCCTGGCTTAGGTGACGGCCTGCAGGGTTATCACACAATTCCCCCTCTTTAACATTCTTTTCCCATAAAGAATCGCTAGGTCAGTTTCCCTTTTTTTCCCCACTTTCGTCATGTCTTCTAACCGTGTTAAGAAGTGTAAAAGGCAGAGAAAGCAGGAAAAGGCTCCTTATAACCATCACATTCGTCTCGCAGAATCTCTTAACACTTTTAATTCGCAGATGTCTCCCTATACCTATTACCAAACTAAATCCTTACTATGCCAAGTCGCAGCGCAATTTAATAATTACGGCAAATACCAGTCTGCTAGCATGCCTTCTTCGTGTAACACATTTAGTCACTCTAATAAGTTTATTAAGGGTTTAATAGATAAGAAAAAGGAGTTAGACACCTTATATAACCAGGCGGTTATTAAGTATTATAACTCTTTTATAAAGTTACAGCGTGTTGAAACTTAGTGGTGTATTATTAAAGTGAAGGTGATAAAAATGTTTTCTCGTAAGGCCGAAGTTTTATCTTTCCAGGAACAGGTGGGGGCAGCAGACCCTATCCGGGCCGAGCCGGTTTCCTGGGACTGGGACTCTTTTCTTACGGGCTTCCCTCCTAAGGGGTCACTATAGCCTATAATATCTTCCTAACCTAGTTCGTGGCTTCTTTTTTAATAAATGGAAACGGTTTCTTTACTAACTTATTTATATGTAGAGCTTATCAGGAGCTCCGGAGGTCCGGCCTCCTTATTAGGTTTAAGGTCCTTTTAACCCTAGCTAAGGGTTTTAACAAAATATCCTCCCGTACCTACTAAGGAGTTTCCTGCCGCTTCTTAGGCTCTAAGTCCCACAGTGGTCTTACTCTTCAGTATAGTAGTTTAGATGTCAGATCTTATCTTATTTTTCTATTTCTAAAGTAAACTAATTAATTTACCTCCTTAAAGCTATACTAACTAGTTTAACTTTCACTTTACGTTTTTTATAAGTAGTTTTAATTAGTTTGGATTCTTTCAGTGGAACTCCACAATCAGGTTTAGGCACTTAAGGTTTTCGACTAGCTCTTATAAATTACTCTTAAAGCTGTAATCTAACCACTTAATAAGATACTTAAATGTGTTTTTCCCCTTTTATAAATCTATAACTTCCTTAATGTTATACTCGTCCTTATTAATGTTAACCTTAACCTTCTTTTCTAAAGGAACTCCCTTTAAGGCAGGTTTTAAAAGTAAGACGTGAAAAACCTTAATCCACACCTTTATACTAACAGGTAAGTTTAATTTATAGTTAAAGGTAGCAACTTTTTTCTTAATTTAAAACGGTCTGTATCTTTTAAAGTTAAGCTTCTTACTAAGTCGTTTTAAATGCAGGTTTTATAAAAAAAGGTAAACGTGGTCCCCCTCTTAAAAAGTCAGTCCCTTAACTTATTCACCATTATAATAAAGTCCTTTTTTAAACACTAATTACTTAATTTAGTGTTTATTAGCAAACTTCTTCATTCGTTCGCGTATAAACTTAAGTTCGGCTCGTAAGTGGTTATATAGCTCTTACATTTAGTCCGCGTAGACTGTAGCTTAAGGGGCGCTGGTAAACAGGCCTTAACGGAGCTTAGGCTCCTTACCGTAATTAGTGAAGAATAGTAACACACTTATTAACTTAACTAACGTTATATTATAAGCTATCTATACTATCGGTAACAGCTTAAGCCAATTATCTTATTTAAAGTTAACGTAAGCTTGGAGATATATTATAAGTATTTAATTAACTTATTCCATTTAACTATCTGTCTATAAGTAGAAGGCTGTTAAAAGCTTACTCTTTATATTTATTCTTTACATTAACCTTTACTAGAACTTTAACATAATTAGCTTATCTTAGTCTGTAACGATATTATCTGGTTAAAGGTGTTATAAAATTACCTCTTTTTTAAAAACGTAAATAAGTTACTTTATTATTATATCCTTTAAAGTTAGTAAAAAGTAAGCTTATTTCGTTAATCTATTAAATATTATAAGGATTTAGTTATAAGTGACTCCTATAACAAGGTCCTTAAACTTTAAAATCCCAGTAATAAAGTTAAGTAAGATTAAGCTTTATAGCGCTTATAGTATAGGGAGTGGTTTAAGAAGCCTATAAGGCTTATAACGTCGATTCTACTTCTAGTGGCAGATATTACAGTTATTAACCACTTTCTTAACTAGCTTCTTTATTCCCAGGAAGGCGTACGCTTACTAGGCTTATGTAAAAGTCTTAACTTAGCTTATATATCCTCTAAGTTAAGACTTATAAACCTATTAAACGTACTTCTTTCGTTTATCCAGGTTATAAATGTACAGTTTCTCTTAATACCAGAGCTTTACTCCTAATTCAGGCACGCTACTTACACCTTCTAGTAACTATTCCACCTAATAACTAGTTTTATTATAATTTAAGTGCTTTAAACACTCTTTATTATAATCTTATAAGTGCCTTGAGAAGTCTCCTAAAGGGTACTTATACTTACAGGTCCCTTTTATTAACCTTCTTATTTAAAAGTCCTGTTATTACTAATAGATATTATACTCTGTTTATAAGTTTATACAGACGTTAATAATCTATTTTAATATCTAATTATCTAACATTTATAATGTATATTTCAGCGTGCTGTTCTTTACTTTATTAAATATAGTGATAGGGACTAGGACTAGATTAGTATCTTTATAATCCTGTCTTTAACTAAGAGTATTAACTTACCTATTATCTTTTCCTTTAACATAGTGAATCTAAAAGTAAAACAGGGCTATTAGCTTTACCTATTATACTTATTGTGGATTAAGTTCCTTCGTTAGGAAGTATTAAAGGTTATTATAATCTAAAAAGACTTAGACCGGTTCTTCTATACCACTTAAATATAATACCTATTTAGTAAAACACTAAATAATTACTATCAGTTCCTTATCGTAAATTAGATATTATAAGGCTAGGCCGTAGATTCCTTTTAATAAGAAGGTAACTAGGTAGCGTTTTCCATTATCCTAGACTTAACTAAGTTCTCCACTAATTACAAATTCTAAAGAGTCCATCTTAACTTAAAAGGGCTTTAAGAAATCAGGGAGGGTTAAGACTGGTGTTATAATAAAGGTGTGTTTAAGGTCCTTAAATACCTTTTACTATCTATTAGTCCACTTAAACAGCTTTCCCTTACCTGTAAGTTTATAAAATAATCTTACAATCTTTATAAAATACTTAATAAAACAGTAATAAAAGTTCATAAAGCTGATAAAAGCTTATAACTCTTTCTAATTCTTTAAAGTAAGCTAATCCCTAATTACCTCTATCTTCTCCAGTTACATTTTAAGCCTTCTAGGGGTTACTTTAAACCTTAAATAGTTTAATTCCTAAATGTAAAAGTGGCTCTTCTTTAAGTTCACTATTAGCTTCACTTTTTTAAAAGCTGTTAAAACTTATTACATGTGTTTTCAGTATTCTTTTAAAGTTTCAAAGTAAACTAGAACGTCGTTTAAATATATAAAGATAAACTTATTAAGGAAGGGGCAGAGAACATTATTAATAAGGCCTTAAAAGGTTACAGGGGCGTTTATTAATCTTATCAGCATAACATAATATTAGTAATACCTATTACAAGTCTGAAAGGCCGTTTTATGTTCGTCCTCTTCCTTCACTTTAACATAGTTAAATCCTATAGGGAAATTAAGGCTAAAGAATTAATTTACCTTAATAATCTGTTCTCACATTTCTATAATAAGTAGTAATAAGTAACGATTCTTAATTATATCCTTATTTAACGTTCAGTAATTAATAACTATACGTAGCTTACTATCTCCCTTCCTTAAGACGAATAGTATTAAGTACCCTGCTAGGGACTGGGACTTTATAATAAACCCGTTCTTTAAATTCTCGTTAATATACTCCCTTAAGGCCTTAGCCTGTTAAGGGTTTAAATAATAAAGCTAGAAATTATAAAACTTCACTCCTAACTTTAGTTTAATTTTATAATCTTATAATCTGTAATCCAGTAATTATAGTATCTTCTTTTAAAACAGGGTAAACTTCCTATACTCTATAGGTACCTTAGATAAGTCGACTTCTTCACTTATCTGTAGGTTAGTTTCTTACTTCTTTCTACCTTTTAAATCGTCATTTAGGCAATACAGTAGACTCTCTAGTCCTTTAACTGTTTTAATAAACTTAACCTAAACCGTACTTAATTCTAAGGGTTCAGCGTGCTTTTAAGCACTTCGTACGTCTCTAAAGCGGTTTAGGGCCTTCCTGGTTTTCTCTAAACGGTAATCCCAGTTAAGGGACTTACTAAAGGTAAGGTGGCCACTCCTTTAGTCGATTACAGGGTTATACTTTTCCAGCCAGGGTAAACTTAATATTATATTATAACCTGCTACTAGTGTAACGTTAAAGTCCACTTATTATTTATCCCTATCCACTTTAATTAGGAGTGGCAAGTAGTAGGTGACTTTACCGTTATTATACTAGTACAGGCCTCCTTCTCCATTCTAAATGGGAATAACCTCTTTATACTCTTTATTAAAGAGTTTCCTTCAGTTAACTAACAAGGGGTATATTAAGTTAAAAGCACTCCCGCTATTAATTACTACTTTTACCTTAAATAACCTCCCTCTTCCGTCTATTATATTAATATTAACAGAATAATACTTATACTTTTTTAACATTTAAGTTATAATAATTATCTATCCTTAAGGTCTTATCTGGCCTAACCTTTAAATACCTCTCCTTCTTCTTAGGGTTTTTACTAACTAATAAACTACTAGTTTCCAGCCCTTCTAAAGGGCCCGCAGCCTTTTCCTAACTCCTTTTTAAAAAAACAGGTAGCTTTAATAAACTTAACAATTAACCTTTCTTAAGTTTTCACATCTTAACGTCCAGTCAACTTTAAATGGTACGATGTTTTAGAAGTCTTTAATAAGACGATAGTACACTTTATAAGACTAAATCGCAGCAATATCTTTTTACTCTTAAATCCACTAGTAATCTTCTCGCTTTTACCACTCTCAGGCTTTTCCGTTAAGGTGTAACAAGCATGTTACAACTAAGCAGTTATTAAGCATTCCTCCTCACCAACATATAGTGGGGGCTTAATTAACCACAGTAACCTTCCACTTATTACCAGATCCTTTTATTAAAGAGTAAAAGACTTAGTAATAAGCCAGTTCTAATTTTACTCTTATAACGGCGTAATCTTATCTTTATACGTTAGGGAAGTGGTTATAAAGGGCTTTAAGTCTATAATACTGGTTAAAGGTGTAGTTATTATACACACAGTCAATCTACAGTATATCCTTATAATTAGGGTGGTTAATGTTAACTACAGGTGCTATAGTTATAAAGTACAGGACGGAGGAAGTGGCGCCTTTTTTCTTTTCTTCTTCCACTTACCTTTAGGTACGTTATTTTTCCCACACCTTTTCCTAAAACTTAGGTAATAATAACCTGGCTTATTCTTCTATAAAACGGTTTTCCTTAATAAGGTGATGTTTAAGTTAATTAGTAAAGTAAACTCTGTTATAAAGTTATAACCTAATTTCTATTACTCTGTCTTTTAACGTCACAGTAAGACCTTTAACCCACAGGTCCTTTATTTCATCTATTAACTTTTAATGTTTCTCCTCCAGCTTTTAAATCCTTTATTAATATACTTACTTTATACCTTCTTAGGGGACCTTTAAGGTACCAGTTTAAGGTACACCAGCTTTAATACAGGGTAGCTATCTAAACTATCCTTCTTCCAGGAAGGTAAAGGTGTTAATCCACTTAGCGTACTTAAAGTGTTTAAAAGTCTCAGGGGGTACTGTTAAGAAGAACTTTCATTTTTCTAACTTAATTCTTTCAGCCTGTTCTTTTTCACCTTTTAAGGCTTACTTCACCACTTATATAACCTAAAGGGCTAGTTCTTTAACTCCCTTAACCATTTTAGTAAGGTTTAAATTAGGGTCCTTTCTAAACTTCCTTAATTCTTAAGCTTACAGGGTGAGGTTTTTAAGGCCTATAACAGCTAACTGGAACATTTCTTCCTAAAGTCAGTCTTTTATAACCTGCACCTTTAACAGTTTTAAATTTCCACCTTAGAGTCGGTCTTCCATAACCTACACCTCTGTGGCTGACTTTTTTAAGACACCCTTAAGGATTAGATACATTACGTTTTAAGGTCCTTCTTCTTCTTCCTTATCTTTTAAACTACACTTATCTATTTAAATACAGTCTTCTTTATTACCTACTATCCTAATATAAACATCTCCTAAGTTAAACCTAATATACTTTCCTCCTTCTGGAACGGGCTTCTAACTAACTTACTTTAACGATAGGCACTGCTATGCCATATATCCTTTTTTATCACAGTTAAAATATTAAACCTAAGACAGGTCCTTAAACTACTTTTATTATTACTGTTATTAAAGTTTATTACAGTTAAGTTAGTTCTAACAGTTCACTATACTAATATCTATTAACCTAGGGTAGTGACCTGTCACGGTTAACTGGTTCCCCTTTTTAGGTTTACTTAGCTAGTAAAGGGTCTATTCCTTTTAAAAGTTCTTTTAATAATGGTAATTATAATACTAGTTATTAGCCTTAATAGCTATCTTAACTAGCTCCTAAAGACAATCCAGTCGGTCTTCCCAGTAAAGGTCTCTAGTGACGTGTTCCTTCAGACCACTCCAAAACAGCATTACTAGGGCCTTTTAACTAAGCTTAATCTTTACTACTTTTAATTTAAAGTGTGTAGAGAACTTAAGGATTAAGGACGTCTGCCTCAGGGCTATAAGGCGTTATTTAGCCTGCCTAGGGGTGTTTAGTTCTCTAAACTCAGTCCGGAGTTAGTTAATAAAAACGTTAAAGTCGTTAAAAAGGGCCTAAGTCTTAAGGGCTTCCTTTTATGCTCTGTTTATAAAGAGGTTATTAATTATCTTTATATAAGGTTTATATTAGTAAGTAGCTACTTTATCTAATAAGGCTCTGGTAAACCTAACCTTTCCTTCTTTTTCAAAAAACTGCTTATCGTAATAGGTAATATAACTCTAGAGCTGGGCTATCTAGGACTCCAGCTATATAAAGTCCCCTTTAAAGCATAATGGTAGGGGGAGCTTCACTCGTTTCTTTTATAAGCCTTTAAAGTCGTTATTCTCCAGCTTAATAACGTTAAGTTAGGCTTAAAGTTTTTTAATAAAACTAATATGGCTTTTAATATCTCTAGGGAAGGCTTTATTAAGTTCCTTAACTAATCCTTACTAGTTAAGGTTTAAGTCTTTAAAGTGTATAATTAACTTATTAATAATAGGGAGTTAAGGTTAGGCTTATACCTCCTTAATCTCCTTACCTTTTTTAAAGGTCGATATGTTAATAGGAGAGAGGTAGTGTTTAAGAATTTAACAAACAGCGTTTAAAACTGGGACGCTAATATTGTATTACAACTTACACTTAATATAGGCTTTAAGAGGACTGGCGCAGGTTAAGATAAAACGTATAACAGGACGTTAACAGGTAAAGGGCGTTTTAAAAACGGCTTATTAAACTAACACTCCTAGACGGGGGTTTAATGTCACTGTAAGTTATTATTACTATAATATATAAAGGTAAGTCTAAACAGTAAGATATAAATGAATAATTAAATACTAACGTGAGGAACCAGAGTCCCTTATAATGGTTATAGGCACAACTATGGCTATTTATACTAGCTAACTAAGGGGTACCTTATACCTTATTTAATCTACTGTGCTTGGTGGTGCACTATACAGTTACGGCTAAGCAGCTAACTAAACGGTGCTTAGTGTTGTCAGTCCTTATTATTACGACCTGCACCCGACACAGGCCTCGAAAGGACTGGCGCGGGTTAAGACAGAACGTATAGCAGGACGCTAATAGGTAAGGGGCGTTCCGAAGACGGCTTGTTAAGCTAGCACTCTTAGATAGGGGTTTAATGTTACTGTAGGTTGTTATCACTATAATGCATAGAGGTGAGTCTGAACAGTAAGATATAAATGAATAATTGAATACTAGTGTGAGGAACTAGAGTCCCTTACGGTAGTTATAGGTACAACTATAATTATCTATACTAACTAACTAAGAGGTATTTTATACCTTACTTATAATGTCGTAAGTGCTCGTTATGTGAGCACTCTACACTATACGAGCGTTTTACTTATAAGGTTTCTCTTACTCACGATGTAAGCACTTAGCATACTGTGAGCAACACCTCACTAGTTATAAGGGCTTCAGGTCTTTATACCTCTAGCTTAGTGCACTTAGGCGGTGTGTACTGTCTTCTCGCACTGTTCTTTCTGCAGGGGATTTATTAGGCCGCCTTGGCTTAAGTGACAGCCTATAGGGTCGTCACACAATTCCCCCTCTTTAACGTTCTTTTCCTATAAAGAACTTAAAAGGTAAGCTTCTCTTTTTACTATTTTACTATATAACGAGTGTCTAGCTCCTAGGTCTTAAAACGGGAATAGGGTAAAAGCACTAACTGTTACTTAAACCTTACAGCTTACATATACGTGTTTAGTAACGAAATGTCCCCTTATTCTTTTTGTAAGTCTGTTAACCCTCTACTTGTCTATCGGGTTTCGAACCGGTCTGATAGTTACGACCACTATTTAGAAAGGTATCGGCCTTCCCAGTATAACGCTTTTAGTATTAGTAAGGCAAAGTTAAAGGCTTTTCTTATTAAAAAGTAGAGTCTTAACTTATAAGTTAAGTTTACTACTTAGCAGTTTTATAAGGTTACTGTTAAGCTTTAAAAGGCGTTAGCACGCTTAGCGTGCCTTTATAAGTAATAGTCCTGCCTTAAGGACCAGGCTGTAAAAGCGTTTAGTTATAAAGCGGAGTTATTAAAGTTCCAGGAAAGTAAGGAGGCTAAGCTAAACGCCCCTCTTAATGATATAAAGTCTTTTAATTAGGGGAACTTTCTAGTAAGGTCTTTATAATAGGCGGTTACTTTATAACTTAGTTTATAACTATCTTCTTTAATAAGAGGTTATAGGTTTAACTTCTTATAAGAGTTTTAACGACTTTTTCTTTTACTAACTTCTTTTCCTGTTAGTACTTATTTTTATATAGAGCTTATTAAAGGTTCTAAAGGCCTAGCCTCCTTATTAGGTCTGAGGTCTTTATAACTCTAGTTAAGGTCCTGATAAATGTCCTTCTGTACTTACTAAAGAGTTACCTACCGCTTCTCGGGCTCTAAGTCCCACAGTGGTCTTACTTTTCAGTATAGTAATTTAGATATTAAATCTTATCTTATTTCTAGTTCTTATTATTAGTTTTAGTTAGTTTAGATTCTTTTAGTAGAACTCTATAATTAGGTCTAAGTACTTAAGATTTTTAATTAGCTTTTATAAATTACTTTTAAGGTTATAGTTTAATTACTTAATAAGATACTTAAATGTGTTTCCTCCCCTCTATAAATCTACGATTTCCTTAATATTATACTTGTCCTTGTCGGCGTTAATCTTAATCTTCTTTTCTAAGGGAATTTCCTTTAGGACAGGTTCTAGAAGTAAGATGTGAAAAACCTTAGTCTGCACTTTTATATTAGTAGGTAAGTTTAGTTCGTAATTAGAAGTAGTAACCTTTTTCTTAATTTGGAATAGTTTATACCTTTTAAAGTTGAGCTTCTTACTGGGCCGTTTCAAATGTAAGTTTCGTGAAAAAAGGTAGACGTGGTCCCCTTTCTAAAGAGTCGGTCCCTCGACTTGTTTACTATTATAGTAGAGTCCTTTCTTAAATATTAGTTACTTAGTTTAGTATTTATTGGTAAACTTCTTTATTTGTTTACGTGTGAACTTGAGTTCGGCTTATAAATAATTATATAGCTTTTATATTTAGTCTATGCAGACTGTAACTTAGGAGGTACTTATAGGCAGGCCTTAACGGAGCTTAGGCTCTTTACTGTAATTAGTAAAGAACAGTAATATACCTGTTAACTTAACTAATGTTATATTATAAGCTATCTATACTGTTAGTAACAGCTTAAGCTAATTATTTTATTTAAAGTTAACGTAAGTTTAGAGATATATTGTGAGTATCTAATTAACTTACTCTGTTTAGCTATTTATCTGTAAGTGGAATACTGTTAAAAGCTTACTTTTCACACCCATTCTCTATATTAGCCTTTGTTAGAATTTCGACACGATTAGCTTATCTTAATCTGTAATAATATTATTTAGCTAAAGGTATTATATAACTACCTCTTTCTCGAAGACATAAGTAAGTTACTCCGCTATTATATCCTTCGAGGTTAGTAGAAAGTAAGCTTATTTTATTAATCTATCGATTATTATAAGGATCTAATTATAAGTAACTCTTATAGTAAAGTCTTTAGACTTTAAGATCTTAATAATAAAGTTAAGTAAGATTAAACTTTACAGTACTTATAATATAAGGAGTAGTTTAAGAAGTCTATAAGGTTTATAATATCAGTTCTGCTTCTTATAGTAGATATCGCAGTTATTAACCATTTCTTTAACTAACTTCTTCATTTCCAGGAAGGTGTACGCTTACTGGGTTTATATAAAAGTCTTAGCTTAGCCTATATGTCCTCTAAGTCGAGACTTGTAGACTTATTAAACGTACTCTTTTTATTTATCTAGGTTATAAATGTACGGTTTCTCTTAGTACTAAAGCCTTACTCTTAGTTTAAATATACTATCTACACCTTCTAGCAGCTATTCCAGCTAATAACTAATTTTATTATAGTTTAGATACTTCGGGCACTCCTTACTATAGTCTTATATATACTTTAAAAAGTCTTCTAAAGGGTACCTGTACTTACAGATTCTTTCTATTAGCCTTCTTATTTAAAAGTCTTATTATTACTAATAGATATTATACTTTATTTATAAGTTTATGTAAATGTTAATAATCTGTTTTAGTATCTAGTTATCTAATACTTATAATATATACTTTAATGTACCGTTTTTAATTTTGTTAAATATAATAATAGGGATTAAGACTAAATTAGCATCTTTATAGTCCTGTCTCCGACTAAGAGTATCGGTTTACTTATTATCTTTTCCTTTAATATAGTAAATCTGGAAGTGGAATAAAGCTATTAACTCTACCTATTATACTTACTATAGGCTGAGTTCTTTCGTTAGGAAGTATTAGAGGTTATTATAGTCTGAAAAAACCTAAATTAGTTCTTCTATACTGCTTAAGTACAGTACTTATTTAGTAAAGCATTAAATAATTGCTATTAGTTCTTTATTGTGGATTAAATATTGTAAAGTTAAGCTGTAAATTCCTTTCGATAAGAAGGTAATTAAGTAGTATTTCTTATTATCCTAGACTTAGCTAAGTTCTTTACTAATTACGAACTCTGAGGAGTTTATCTTAACTTAGAAAGGTTTTAAGAAATTGGGAAGGGTTAGGATTAGAGCTGTGATAAAGGTGTGTTTAAGGTCTTTAAACGCCTTCTGCTATTTATCGGTCTATTTAAACGGCTTTCCTTCACCTATAAGTTTATAGAGTAATCTTACAATTTTCGTAAAGTACTTAATAAAATAGCGATAAAAGTTCGTAAAGTTAATAAAAGCTTATAACTCTTTTTGGTTCTTCAGAGTAGGCTAATCCCTGATTACCTCTGTCTTCTCTGGTTGCATTTCGAGCTTTCCAGGGGTTACTCTAAACCTTAAATAGTTTAATTCCTGGACGTAAAAGTGGCTCTTTTCTAGGTTTACTGTTAGCTTTACTTTCTTAAAAGCTATTAAAACCTGTTATATATACTTTCAGTATTCCTTTAAAGTTTCGGAATAGATTAAAATATTATTTAAGTATATAAAGATAAACTTATTAAGGAAAGGGTAGAGAATACTATCGATAAGGCCTTAGAAAGTTACGGGGGTATTTATCAATCTTATCGGTATAATACGGTATTGGTAATACTTATTATAAGTTTAAAAAGCCGTTTTATACTTATCCTCTTCCTTCACTTTAACGTAGTTAAATCCTATAAGGAAGTTAAGGTTAGAGAACTAATTTACTTTAGTAATCTGTTCTTATATCTTTATAATGAGTGGTAATAGGTAGCGATTCTTAATTGTATCCTCGTTTAACGTTTAGTAATTAATAACTATATATAGCTTACTGTCTCCTTTCTGTGGGACGAACAGTATTAAGTACCCTGCTAGGAACTAGGACTTTATAATAAACCTATTCTTTAAGTTTTTATTAATATACTCCTGTAGGGCTTTAGCTTATTAGAGGTTTAAGTAGTAAGGTTAGAAGCTGCAGAGCTTCGCTCTTAGTTTCAGCTTAATTTCGTAGTCTTACAGTCCGTAATCTAGTAATTACGGTATCTTTTTTCGAAACAGGGTAAACTTCTTATATTTAGTAAATACTTTAGATAAGTTAATTTCTTCACTTATCTGTAGATTAGCTTCTAGCTTTTTTTTACTTTCTAAATCGTTATTTAAGTAATGTAGTAGACCTTTTAGTCTTTTAACTGTCTTAATAAACCTGACTTAAACTATACTTAGTTTTAAGGGTTTAGCGTGTTTTTAAGTGCTTTATGTATCTTTAGAATAGTTCAGTACCTTCTTAGCTTTCTTTAAATAGTAATTATAGCTGGGGGACTTACTGAAAGTGAAGTAGTTACTCCTCCAGTTAATTACAAAGTTGTATTTTTCTAGCTAAGGTAGACTTAGGATTATATTATACTTAGTAATTAATATAACGTTAAAGTTTACTTATTATTTATCTCCGTTTACTTTAATTAAAAGTGGTAAGTGGTAAGTGACTTTACCGTTATTATACTAGTATAAGCCTCTTTCTTTATTCTAAATAGGAATTACCTTTTTATACTCTTAATTAAAGAGTTTCCTTCAGTTAATTAATAAGGGGTGTATTAAGTTAGAAGTATTTCTATTATTAATTACTGCTCTTACCTTAAATAGCCTCCTTCTTCCGTCTGTTAAACTGATACTAATAAAATAGTGCTTATACTCCTTTAATATCTAAGTTATAATAATTATCTATCTTTAAGGTCTTATCTAACTTAACCTTTAAGTACCTCTCCTTCTTCTTAAGGTTTTTACTAACTAGCGAACTATTAATTTCTAGCCTTTTTAAAGGGCTTACAGCCTTTTCCTAATTCCTTCTGGAAAAACAGGTAGCTTTAGTAAACCTAGCAATTAACTTTTCTTAGGTTTTCACGCTTTAATATCTAATCGACTTTAAACAGTACGATATTCCTGAAGTCTTTAATAAGTCGATAGTATACTTTACGGGTTTAGATTATAATAATGTTTTTCTGCTCTTAAATCCGTTAGTAATCTTCCTATTTCTACTACTTTTTAGCTTTTCCATTAAGGTGTAATAAGTATGTTGCGACTGGGCAGTTATTAAGTATTTCTCCTTACTAATATGTAATAAGGGCTTAGTTAATTACAGTAACCTTCCGCTTATTATTAGATTCTTTTATTAAGGAGTAAGAGACTTAGTAATAAGCTAGTTCTAACTTTACTCTTATAATAGCATAATCTTATCTCTATATATTTAAGAAATAGTTATAAAGGGCTTTAAATCTATAATGCCAGTTAAAAGCGTAGTTATTATATATGTAATTAATCTACAGTATATCTCTGTAATTAAGGTAATTAATATTAACTGTAGGTACTGTAATTATAAAGTATAAAATAGGGGAAGTAGCGCTTTATTTTTTCTCTTCTTCTACTTACTTCCGTATGCATTATTTCTCCTAAACCTCTTTTTAGAACTTAGGTAACAGTAACTTAACTTATTCCTTTACAAAATATCTTTCTTTAACGAGTTAGTATTTAAGTTAATTAGTAAAGCGAACTTAATTATAAAGTTATAACTTAATCTTTACTACTCTGTCCTTAGACGTTACAGTAAGACCTTTAACTTACAGGTCCTCTACTTTATTTACTAGCTTCTGATATTTTTCTTTTAGTTCTTAGACCCTCTGTTAGTATACTTACCTTATACCTTCTTATGGGACCTTTAAGGTACTAGTCTAAGGTATATTAACTTTAATATAGGGTAGCTATTTAAGCTGTCCTTTTTCTAAAGAGGTAAGGGTATTAATCTACTTAACGTACTTAAAGTGTTTAAGAGTTTTAAGGGGTACTGTTAAGAAGAACTTCCGTTTCTCTAGTTTGATTCTCTTAACTTATTCTTTTTTACCTTCTAGGGCTTACTTTACTACTTATATAGCTTAGAAGGCTAGTTCTTCAACTCTTTTAACTATTTTAGTAAGGTTTAAGTTAGGGTCTTCTTTAGACTTCTTTAGTTCCTAAGCTTATAAGGTAAGGTTTTTAAGGCTTATAACAGCTAACTAGAACATTTCTTCTTAAAGTTAGTCTTCTGTAACCTGTACCTTTAAAGGTTTTAAGTTTCTACTTTAAAGTCGGTCTTTTACAACTTACACTTCTGTAGTTAACTTTTCCGAAACCCCTGTAAGGACTGGATATATTACGTCTTAAAGTTCTTCCATTTCGTCCTTATCTCCTAACTTATACTTATCTATCTAAGTGTAATTTTCTTTATTACTTGTTATCTTAATATAGATATCTCTTAAGTTAAACCTAATGTGCTTTCCTCCTTTTAGAATAGATTTCTAACTTACTTACTTTAGTAACAGATATTACTATACTACGTATCTTTTCTTATTACAGTTAAAGCATTAAACCTATAACATATCCTTAAGTTACTTCTGTTACTGTTATTGTTAAGGTTTATTACGGTTAGGTTGGTTCTGGTAATTTATTATATTAATATTTATTAACTTAGGATAGTGACCTGTCGCGGTTGATTAGTTCCCCTTTTTAGGTTTACTTAGCTAATAAAGAGTCTGTTCTTTCCAGAAGTTCTTCCGATAATAGTAATTATAGTACCGATTATTAGCTTTAATAGCTATCTCAATTAGTTTTTATAAACAGTCTAGTTAGTCTTCTTAGTAAAGATCTCCAGTAACATATTCCTTTAAGCTACTTTAGAATAGCATTACTAAAGCCTTTTAGTTAAGTTTAGTCTTTACTATTTCCAGTTTAAAGTGTATAGAGAACTTAAAGACTGAAGATATCTGTTTTAGGGCTATAAGCTGCTATTTAACTTACCTAAAGGTGTCTAGTTCTTTAAACTTAGTCTGGAATTAGTTGATAAATATATTGAAGTTATCGAAAAGAGCTTAAGTCTTAGGGGCCTCTTTACGTATTTTATCTATAGAGAGGTTATTAATTATCTTTATATAGGGTTTGTATTAACGAGTAGTTACTCCGTTTAGTAAGGCTTTAGTAAACCTAACCTTTCTTTCTTCTTTGAAGAACTGTTTATTATAGTAAGTAATATAACTTTAAAGCTAGGCTATTTAGGACTCTAACTGCGTAAAGTCTCCCTTAAAGCGTGACGGTAAGGGGAGCTTTATCTATTTCTTCTGTAAGCCTTTAAGGTTATTATTCTTTAGCTTAATAATATTAAGTTAGGCTTAAAGTTTTTTAATAAAACCGATACAGCTTTTAGTGTCTTTAGGGAAAGCTTCGTTAAGTTCCTTAACTAATCCTTATTAGTTAAAGTTTAAGTCTTTAAGGTATATAGTTAACTTATCGATAGTAAAGAGTTAAGGCTAAGCTTACACTTCCTTAATCTCCTTACCTTTTCTAAAGGTTAATATATTAGTAGGAGGAAGGTAATATTTAGGAGTTTAATAAATAGCGTTTAGAACTTTAACGTTAGTATTGTATTATAACTTATACTTAATATAAGCTTCGAAAGGACTAGTACGGGTTAAGACAGAACGTATAGCAGGACGTTAACAGGTAAAGGGCATTTTAAAGACGGCTTGTTAAGTTAACACTCCTAAACGGGGGTTTAATATTACTGTAAGTCGTTATTACTATAATATATAAAGGTGAGTCTGAACAGTAGGATATAAATGAATAATTAAATACTAGTGTAAGGAATTAAAGTCCCTTACAGTGGTTGTGGGCATAACCATAGCTATCTATACTAACTAACTGGGAGGTACTTTGTACCTTACTTGTAGTGTTGTAAGTGCTTGTTATGCAAGCACTCTGTACTGCGCGAGCGTTCTGCTCGTGAGGTTTCTCCTGCTCGCAATGCGAGCACTCGGCATGCTGTGAGCAGCACCTCACTGGTCGTAGGGGCTTCGGGTCTTTGCACCCCTAGCCTAGTGCGCCTAGGCGGTGTGCACCGTCTTCTCGCACTGTTCCTTCTGCGGGGGATTCGTCGGGCCGCCCCGGCCCAAGTGACGGCCTGCAGGGTCGTCACACTTATGGACCACTAAGCGCTTTCTTACTGGTTGTAAGGGCTTCGGGTCTTTGCACCCCTGGCCCAGTGCGTCTGGACGGTGTACACCGTCTTCCCGCACTGTTCCTTAAGCGGGGGTTTCGTCGGGCCGCCCCGGCCCAGGTAACGGCCTGCAGGGTCGTCACACTTTTTCTCCCAGCCTGTAAATCGTTCCTTTAACCTGTCCTCCGTTATTATAAGGTTATAAAATTCCTTATACTCTTATAGGGTAACGGTGCTTTTAATGTTAGTTATAGGCTCCTATGTAGGTACGGTGTAGCCAGTCCATTTAATAAGGGCTTTACGCTGTAAGCTTTGTCTTATTTTATAAGTTTTTACATAGTGGATTTCGTTAGCATTATATATACTTAATGTAATCACTAATGGTTAAGGGTTTACTTATATCTGGCTGGGGAGGGGGTCTCCTTTAGCCTTATAAAGAAGGTTTATATAAAAACGAGGGTAAATCCCCTATAATATATCTTAAAGTTCTATTATGTAAGAGCTTTTTATTATTAAAACAGTGAACTTTACATAAAGCTAGTTAAGCTTCTTCTTCAGCCTTATAAAGGTGTAATTATATAAGTTAAGCTACACCTTATCCCCTATTGTAAACTGTTAAGCAGGTGTGTGTTTTTAATTAGCGTACCGCTCTTAATTAAGTGTAATAGTGGTTATAGCGGCCTTACACAGCTTTATAATATCTTTTATACGTTTAATATGGTTTTTAACTAGTGTTTTAAGGGTGTTAGGGTGGTACTTTTCTATATACACGTCGCTAGTAATTAGTACTAGGGAGGCTGGCTTATAACTATACGTTATTAAGAAGGGGGATATGTTAATAAAGCTGTTTATCTTATAGTTAATAATTAACTAAGTAATAGTGTTATACGTGTCCTAATTATCTTAATTTAAAGTAATATAAGCTTTTAAATAGGTTTAAACCTTTTAATTTATCTATTTTAAGCCTTTATCCGTTTAGGGGTGGTAAGTTATATTTAGCTATTATTCGATATTTAGCAGCTTATATACGTGCGTTTAGAACTTACTAGTCCAGTTTAACCCTTAGTCGCTAATAATACATTTAGGCTAGCTATAGTAACGTACCCAGCAGAAAAGGAAGCGGGCTACACACTCCTTTATATTTATAAAGATAATGGGTTTTAAGATAACGTACTTATTAAGGCAGTCTTTAATAACCTATAGGTTCTAATGGCCGTTAGCTAAGGGGAGGTTGGTAATAAAGTCCATTTAAATGTCTGTGAAAAAACGCTTTAATATTAAAAGTGGCTTTAAAAGGCCTTTTTTATATTCTCTCTAGATTTTATTACAACTGTATATATTATAATTATAAAAGAAGCAGTATACGTGGTAATAAAGTAAGGGCTAGTAAAACTGCTTATTAACTGTTATTAAAGTACCTTCTCTCCCAGGGTGGCTTACCATGTTAAAGTTATAAACTACCTGTATAAGTTAAGTTTTAAGTGTGTTCCACTTTAATAACTGTAAAAGGAGTTTTTATTTTGCTTATTTAAAGGCTGCTAGCGCTCCAGGGACTTAGATCCAGTCCCTGTAAGTTAGGTGCTTTGTTTTATTAATCTTACAGTCTAAGATTTAAACCTTAAGGACTGCTCTGCTGTTTAAAGTGCGGTCCCCTTTCTTCACTACGTAGTATACGTCTCTGTAAAGGGTATCTGTTTCCACTACTCTATTTTAAAGTAACTGTAGTTCTTTATCTTTAAACACCTTAATATAAGGAATTAGTTCTTCTGCTATCTTAGTTATAAAGATCTATATATAGTTCCAAAGGGCACTCTTAGGAATAAGCTGCATGTCTCGTACCTCCTAGTCTTCTATAATTACTCTGTCCTATTCCCTGTGGGAGAGAGCGTCTGGTATTACTGCTTCCTTACTAGGGTGGTATTTTAATTCGAAATTAAAGTAAGAGAGGTATTCGGCTTAATAAGCTTACCGTTCTAAGAGGTTCTTTTATATAGTAAAATATTCCAGGTTATAGTAATTTATAAGTATAATAAAGCCTTTACAGCTGTAGAGTTCCACTAATTATTACTCTAAACAGTAGATAATTATTAACATCTTTTTATTATAAATAGGGTAGTTCCTCTCAGCCACTGTCAGCTTTTAAAAGTAGAACGCTACTATAGTACGTTTACTTTCTTCCCCCTATATAAGGGCGTTACTTAAGGTGTAGTTATTACAGTCCGTCTCCAGGAATGTAGGCTTATTAAGGTCCTATTACGTAAGGATAAGGGCTTATATGAAAAGGGTCTTTATTAATTAAAACGTATACTCTTACCTCTCCCCTTATATATAAGGGACCCCCTTCCCTATAAGCTCTGTTAAGGGAGCAGCTATTTATAAGAAGCTAAGGATAAATATCTAGTAATAGTTAATAAAGTTAAGAAAGCTATATAGGCCTTTCACTATTATGGGAGTGGACTAGTCCAGGATAGCGCTAATCTTTACAGGGTCTATTTAGATACTAGTGCCGATATTAATAATAAATCCCAGGTATTTAACCGTTTTAATATTAAATTTGCACTTTTTAAAGTTAAGGTGTAGGCCTGCCTTCTCTAAACGGGTTAAAACCTTCTATATTTATATATTATACTTTTCCCTTATTCCGTTTATATAAATAAGGATATTATTAATATAAGCAGTTATAAAGTTATTAAGGTAATTATTAAGTATAAAGTTAATATACTGCTGGAATGTGGCTAGGGCTCCACTTAGATTAAAGGGGGTTATTAACCACTTAAACAGGTTATACCTAATATAGAACGCCGTTTTCCATTCTTTACCTAAGGTGATTTAAATCTTATAAAACGTTTAGGCCACATCGACTTTTATTACCCATTTAATATTAGTAAGGTTATAGAGGGTCTCCCTAATTAGCGGAAGGGGGTATTAGTCTGTAGCTGTAATAGCGTTAAGCGTTTTATAATTGTAATAAAATCTTAATCCTCCTTTTAACTTCTATACGAATAAGACTAGGGCTCTGGCTAAAGAGTTACTAGCTTTAATAAATCCCTTATCTAGTAAATCCTTAAGTGTTTTCTTTAAGATTAGGAGTTCTTCTTATAACATGCTGTAAAGTGGGTTAAATGGTAATAGGAGTTCATTCTTATTAATATCTTTTTTAATACGGATTTTATAGTTAACGTTAGGCTTATAAGGGTTAAGTGTGTCAGCTCCCCACTTTAAGAAAAGCGGGAGCAGGTTATAGAATTCCTTAAGGATCCTAGCCTTCAGTTTGGCTTTAACCAGGGGGTGTTTCTTTATAAGTGCTTATTCCACATCCTTTATAAAAAGGGTAAATATTAAGGTTTTAAGTGCCTTACCTCCTTAAAAGCGGAGTAACTTCTTCACGTGGCCTTTCCAGGTTACTGCCACTACTTTTACCACAGAGTGTAGCTCTTCTAGCTGTAGCGTGTGGGTAATGTTAACCTAATACTGTATATATTAGCGTGCGGAGCTAATCTAAAGCCTTTTTTTAATTAGGTTAGATTTCACTTTATATTACTCCATTTATAGTTTTCCCAGGATTATTAAGTTATTAAGTTTAGGAATAACATATGTGTAAGTTAGCTATATTTAATTAGCTACTTTAATAAAGAAATATGTAATCCCTTACGTTACTATTACAGCTATACCTTTAACCACCCCTTTTATTAAGCGTAACGTTATAAGGATAATAATAAGGTTTAATTTATTCACCACCTCTTTATTAATTACAGAGTAATAAAGGTAACCCTTGTTAATAAGGGCTTAATAGAGATTACTAGGTCTGATTATAACTAGAATAAGCGTAAATAGGCTTATTATATAACTATTCTTTATAAAATTCTTTACCTGCCTAACTACTAATTCTTTTAACTCTAAACCCTATTTTTAATCCAGAGCTACACTTTTCCTAAAGTAAAGATAACGTCCTCCTTTAATTCCTTATCTCTAACTCCATCCTTTAACTATAAGGCGAAAGAGACCTTATTAACGGCTAGTTCCTTCAGGTATGCTGTTAATTTATAAAGGTAAGCTGTAAGCTTATAACTAGACCCTTTATAGTGAATATAACAGCTGTTAGTCTTACACTCCTCTTACTCCGCTATAGTTACCCATTTTACTTAAGGGGCTGTGATTTTAAGCTCTGTAAAGGTTCTTATTATAAGGTTATATTATCTGCAGTTATTAAAGCAGTTCTTACCGTTTTAAAACTTAATAAAAGATATAATAATATCCCTATTAATATCTATATAAAGTTAGGTGGGTAACACTCCTATTTATATAATAGAGTACTGGTAAGTTACTTAATAGTGATTAACTTTAATAATCTTTAAGCCTCCCCTGTACTTACAGATTAGTAATTTAAAGGCCTTAATACGTTCCCACTATACTGTTATAAGGGAGTATTCCTAGATTAACAGCCTTAATTTTATAAGTGGGGTTACTGTAACTAACTCCCTTAAGAGTCTTTTTAAGAGGTAATTAGTAAATTACACTATTTTAGCTTTATCATTCCAGTTATTACCGTTAACCTTTACTAAAAAGGCGGTCTAAAGCTGTATAAAGCTATAGAAAGTCTAGCCCTCTCTTTAATACGTAGTGATAAGTTTGTTACGTGCCTTCTCCAGGGCAGTGGTGGTATTACTAAACGTAACCTTAATATAGTTAATAAGATCCTTATAAAATAAAGCTTTAAGCCTTTAATAATCCTTTATTAAATAGTATTGTAAGTTTAAAAGGTTATTAATAATTATGTATGTAATTATAACGTTTCTATTAAGTAAGTCTACCTTTATAAGGCTGTTAACTTCCACTTTCTGTTAAAGTTAGTGAAGGTAAGATATAAAGGTAGCACTATCCTTATTATCTCATTTCAGCCAGCCTAATAGTTTTTAGTAATGTTTGCTAAAAGCCAGCGCCTTAAGAGCAGATTATAAGGCCCTTATCAGGAGTCTTTATATCTAAGGGGGCTAGTTAAAGCTAGAGGCTCCTATGTTAATTAGGCCTGTAAGGGGAGTTGGCACAGTTATTCAGATAGTTAGTACTGCCCTTTAAAAAGTGGGTTTAATACCTTAGTAAATAGGGCCCGCTCCTTAAAAACTGGAAATTAGCGTGTTTAGGGCTTTAGTAACTAAGGAGGTCTAGGAGGCTGGTGTAAAAAGCTTAAGTTCTCGTCTTTTAATGGTTATTTTTACTTAAAGGGCTGTTAACTTAGCTATGGCGAGCTTTTACTCCACCACCTTTTTAACGCGGGATTCAACTTATACCGTTTTCTTAAAAGCTGTAAGCTATCAGTTAAAGTTTTCCTTTATAAACTAGATATAAACTTCTAGCGAAATTCCTTCCATCCTCGTGGAGGGGTGGTTATCCATCATTTCATTATGGGCGCTCCTAATAAAGGGGTCCCTTTACTGCATGTTGTGATCCATCTGATCCGGCGGTTTGATAGAAACCAGATATAAGGGGCCGAGTAAGGTGGATACCGTTACTTAGTGACTGAATCGATTATGGTTTCTATAAAGAAGAAGATCAAGAGTAGATACAGGAGCTGCGCGGAGCGCAGCTATATAGGCGGAGACCCGCCTCCATGGGAGCGGTGGTCTGGGCTCT
>Ga0247770_1000498_pt1 | contig 37784 bp, 24 predicted proteins | sample UWRJL136409B6_FD_179943 | JGI IMG/M metagenome (GOLD analysis project Ga0247770, IMG submission 179943) | Plant litter microbial communities from Arlington Agricultural Research Station in Wisconsin, United States - UWRJ-L136-409B-6 | ecosystem: Environmental > Terrestrial > Plant litter >... | reverse complement strand
CACGCGCCTCACGGAGTAGCGAGTCAGCGAGCCGCTGCAGACCGCTGAGCTTGTAGGACAGGATGTGTTCAGGCGCGGCCAGTACGATGCCGCGGCGCTGCCTTGCCAGCTCGTGGAGCTCCGAATAGAGTGGGATCATGCCCGCCGCCTTGGGGCCTGTGGGTGTCCGGCGGGAGAAGGGCACGTGTATGATGTCCCGTCCCACGAGACCGCCTAGTCGCGCCTGCATGATCTGTGCCGTTTGTGAGAGCAAGGCTCGAGGCACAATCAGGCGCGCCAGCTGAGCACCGTCGGCCAGGACGGACATGGCCATGGGCACGATGCACGAGGTTTTCCCACTGCCCATGTTCATCTGCAGCACCGAGTTTGACCCTGATGCCGGGTAGAGGATGGCGTTAGCTACCTCGACCTGTTCCGGGCGGATAAGCACGCTGCTATCGATCTCTAGGAGTAGCCAGTCTGGGAGGTCCAAGGGGCTCCACGTAACATGACCGACGTTTCGCCATTCCGCCGCCGCCCTGGCGGTATCGCCTCGCCGCTGGGCGGATCTGATGCGCTGGAGCCGCTGGAGCCGCGCCACGCCCAGGCCGTACGAGACCAGAAGCTTCCTCGCCGGTAGACCTAGAGGGCGATCGTTGCTAGAACGAAGGAGCTCGAGGAGTGTGCTCGGGCTCATCCACGGCCACAGGTCCGCCAGCCCGAGCCACCGAAAGCGAGGATCTCCGCTGGAGAATGCCGCGGTAACCGCCCCTAACTGGCTCTCTACGCTAGAGAAGGCATCTGAGATCTGAGCCTCTACGGCAGGAAGATGCGGAACTGGGGTGTGCCCCGCCTCTTCCTTCAAATGGCTGCTAGCCCTTTTGAGCGCACCGAGGCTGCTTTTCAGGCTATTGCCGTACTCACGCCGCGTGCCGTTCGAGGACGTGGTAAAGCGTGAGATGATAGCGCTTAATTCATCCAACTCTCTGTATCCAGAGTGGCTTGTAGGGGCTGCCGCCTCGCGCCGTGTACGGCTGGCACGCTGGGCCGGTTTTTGGGGCTGTGGTGATGTATTGTCTTCATGATGAGCCAGTGTGGGATCATTAGCGACCTGGCCGCCCAGGCGGATGTAAGCGTCCTGTATTAGCAGAGGCACGGCAGGCCCTCCGCTTCGTACGAGGGAAAAGGACTCCTCCGCACCGGGGTCCCATGGTGTCGGGGCGGATCTATGCGGTTCGCCTGGGTACGTTTCGAGAACTTGCTGGACGTCTTCAAGATATTCCGAAAGCTTCAGATTCCGGTATATCCGGCGCCATTCTGGCAGCACCGCGTGAATGGCCCCATGGATATCGAGCTCCTGGGCACAAAAGCCCTCAGCTGACGGTTCCGGGCTAGGCCACTGTTGCGAGAGGAAGGCGGCAAAGTCACTTGCCTCCCGTTGACACAGGCGTAGGCGTGTCTCTTGGCCTTCATCAAAGTCGTAGACAACCCGCCCGGCAGTGAACCGCATCTTAGCAGCAAAGCTAGCCTCATCAACAGTAGCCGAGATCATGCTCTCAAGAGACTGTAGTGTCGGCGTCTCTCCAAACTTGAAATCGGTAAACAGAGGATATCTCGGACGGTCAAGAGCTCTGAGATCGTCCCAATGATGGCATGCGGCCAGGAATCGCAATACATCTGCATCCTGTCCAGGAGAAAAGGAGAGAAGGGCAAGCTTGAACAGCGCTTCGTAAGGGTGGTCGCGGTCGGTACTACAAAACATGTCCACCAGGTTGCCCCATTGCTCAGCGATGTTGCCGCTGACGAGGTCGGCGAGCGGGAAAACGGTTATGCCGTCCTGTCCCTCGTGAAAACCGCCAATTCTCCGCCAGCGCTCCAGTGAACCGCTCAAGGATCCATCCATAGACATAGAGATCGCCCACGGGCGGCGGAATAATTCTGCCATCTGGTGTACCTTAGCCGCTTCGGGCAGCGTCAGCTCGCGGTCCCGCGGCTGGTAGACAGCATACGATGGCTCCCCCGCGGCCGGAGCCACTCCGGCCCGGCGGGATGCGGCACGCTCGTAGCAGAGACGCTGGCGTTCGGCACGGCGTTGGAGCCAAGATGCCGGCGACTCTCTCTGCGCCTTAATGCTGGCACCATGGCCTGCGCCGTCGGCAAACGCGCGAAGCTGCTCTGACCTCTCTAAGATGGCACTCACGATCGGCGCAAAGCTTTCGTGTTGGATGGCCATGGTGAGCGAGTCATCCCAGCTCGCCGTTTGCAAACGCCGCTTACCCGGCGGGTAGTAACTCCGTCTCGGGGTAAGTCCCATGAGCAGCTCGAGCGTCTTCTTCGCGCCGTCGCCGAGCGGCTGCCACGGCTGGGCCCGACCCGACTCGAGCGTTCGTAGGGACTCCTCAGTGCCGGTCCGTTGCGTGAGGCTGTCGGGCAGAGTAAACGACGTGAGGGCGTGGAGCAGAGCCTTGGTGTACAGCAGCTCTGGCTCGGGGGGGCACGTGAGCTGGCCGAGGACCGGGTCAATCTCAAACCTGCCGTAGCGGTCGGTATCGCTCATACAGACGCTGACGTGTATGCCCTCGCGGCTCCAGCGTACGGCTCCGAGCGGTACGAGGATGCTGCGTTCGCCGCCCTCGCCGACGGCACGCAGGACCAGCCCGCTCCGGAAGCCGTAGAGCGTCCCTGCGTCTTGGTCCGGATCCACCTCGGCGCGGAGTTCTCGGCATTCCAGGAGGCCATTACTGTTGACCCAGAAATGCAGGTCGAATTTCTTGAGCTCGACCGACAGCGGGCCGTTTGGTTTCAGGGATTGACAGATGACTAGTCTGCGCGCGTCCGCGAAGCCGCCGAGGATTCTCGCTACCGTCCGTCCAAGAGGCGAGTTCGGGCTAACAAGACAGGCCTTTCTTCTCCGCCGGTGCGCTCTGCGCTTCTTGACATCAACAATCCAGTCGCTCCTTCGGGGGCGCTATATGTCTGGCTTCCTCCGGATCTGTAGCCAGCCCGAGCCGAGGTCGAGCCAGTGTACGCAACCCTGGACAAGATCCATAGGCAAGTCGCATGTATCGGTGCCGGAGAACACCGAGGATGGTACGTATTCTAGGACGCTCTCTTTGCTGTCGACGGCATGAATCACCACACGGCCGCCGCGATGGCCGAGATGGATGCGGTATCGCCCTTGGTGTCTCGTTACCATGTAGCTCATGCCGAGGCGCGGTGAAGGGAACGTCAAGAGGTATTGGTCTCCAAAGAGTTCTTTAACCTGGGTGGAATTTCTGATGTCTAGCGGCAGTTTGCTCATAGGGCTACCATCAACCAGGAGCCGCCCGTCAATATAGTTGTAATCGAGTCTCTGGGCTGTGGCCAAGGCGTTGGTCGGGCGTGTCATGCAAGTAACCCACGGGCCGACATTGGATGGGAATTGCCACTCGCCACACATCAGCTCGGCGCCCGGCTCTTGGTCCGTCCCGTTGGCCCAGATGCGGGCGATAGCGCGGTTCAAGGCGGCAGGATGTTGGCGTATGGCGGACTTGACGATGTCTTGGATCGCGTACGCCATCTTCATATCCCGAACCAGCACGCCCCGCAGGGTCGGTGAGAGTTCCAGGTTCTGCTGCAGCGCTACTGAGGCCTGGACATAGAAAGGCTTACCTAATCATGCAACGACCTGACTTTGCAACGGGTTTTCCACCAAAAATCTCCCATTTCAATAGCTTCTATCTCCACAACCCCTACTAGTAAAATTGAGGAGAAATTACTAATACATAATTCAATACCTATTATATAAGTGAAGCGTATTATATATTTAGTTTTGTAACACTTAATATTCATTAACTCATGTTAAAAGCTGGTATAAGTTTTACTATTATAAATATATTAATATATATACCTTAAAGCTAACTAACAGTAATTTTTAATTCATATTATAGTTATTTATAATATAAATATTATATTTTAAATGCCAATTTAATATCATTACTTAATAGGAATTAACTATATATTTCTATTGTACAAATTTCAAATCTTTACATATTAATTAAAATATAACTATTAAATATCTTGTTACATCGTTTTTTAATTATATATACTTCTATTACAACGTTATATGATTTTTACCTTCTATATATTATTATTAATTAATGTTCATAATTAATAATCATTTTCTGCTAAATACTCTTATATAAAATATTATAAGTGTATATTATATATATATTAAGCGTGTAAAATCTAGCTTTAAGTATCAATATACAAGATAACGATAATATAAAAGCTATCTAAGGTATAAAACATCACAATTAATGTACGGTAAATTTATATATAATTAAACTATAACTTTAGTAAAACCGTTATATATATTTCTTTATATTCTTTCCGTATTACTCAAATGTCTAGTTAAAAGCTGTACTATATACTATAAAGATAGGATGACGTATATCAAGAGTATATCTACGGCGGCCAATTGGTGGCTGATTCAGCCGCTGAGCGCCACCTCGCAGCTAAAAAGGGGCCGTGCCCTCAGCGACTGGAAATATCCCAAGGATGTCTACGTCTGTGTAGGGTTAGGGTTATATATACGATTTTTTAGCCCCTGAGCCCCTGAACACAAGCAATTGCGCGTAATTGCGCGCAATCTACGCAGTAAACAGCGTTTTCAGGCCTAAACTGTATTATAATAACGGTTTAATTACTAAATCTATCTACGGAAGGCTTGTTGCCGCCGGCGCCGTGCCGTTATCACGCCGGCCGGCCACCCTTCTTATCGCCGGCGCCGGCCTCCCTCGTCTTCCTGTTAGCGTGGAGCCGTTTATAATACAAATCTAGAGAACAGTTAGATTGCCGTTGTTCGGCCGTAATAAAGAACATTGCTGATTCCTCGCTTAACCGCCGTAAGCCGGTAACTTGCCGAATCTCTTGGATGACTTCCAGCTGTAAAGAATACTACTAAACTTCAGCCTGACGGCTGGCACGCTATTAGCTCCCTTACTGATTATTTAAAGCCGTGATTGAAGGGTTACCCTGTAAGCTGGTAGTCCACTCACGCTAAAGGTTATTCACGGTCTTGATGGCCTGGCTTATGTGGTGTTTTGGCGGCCTTGTAGTCTCCAGCTTTGGGCTTAACTGGTTGGAGTGGTTTAACTGGCTTTCTGATGGTAATATTAATGTTAACGCCGGAGCCGGAGCCGGTATTATTACTAGTGTTGGAGCCGATGCCAGTGCTGGTGCTGGTAGTAGTTATAGCCGGAAAACGCTTTTAGTAAGGAGGTTGTGTAAGGAAGATTAGTAGGTTCCGGCTAGCCGTTCTGCTGTTATATAAACCTTGGCTGTCAGGGTTATTAAAAGCTTTAATATCTTCACTTTGCTTTAAGCTTTAGCTGTCTTTAAGTAATTGGTAAGGACTGGTAAAGCCTGTGTTAGAACGGCTAACTGGCTTAGCTGCTTACCTTCTTTTATTATTACTGTTACGCGGTATGTATACAGCTAGTAGTTTTTATATTAGAATATTAGATAGTTTTACACGGTAGATTTTAGAAACTGGTATATTAACGGCATTAAGTCTTTTAAAATCACCTCTTAAAGGTAGAATAATAAGCTTATAAAGCTGGCTGCTGTAAGGTTATTTATTTACTCCAGGTTAGGGTTAAACTTATCTGTTTATTAGTTTAACTCTGGTTAAATTAACGTTAATAGTAAGTCTGGAGGTGGGGTTTGGCTTTAGCGTATCTTAAACCCCCCTATCTGCGTTAAATAGCCGGTTATGATCTGTATAAACTTTTAGGGTAGTGAATTTAGGTAACAGCTAATTATTTACTCCTAGTTCCACCAGCCAGTATGGTAAATTTACGCCTTGCTTACCCCCTTTAGCTCTGCCGTCTTCACTCTAGAGCTTTAGTTAACGTAAGTCTTCTTATTCGACTGGATATTAGTGTATGTAAATGCCTTAATAACCTAATCCCGTTAGTTATTATACGCTAACGTGGAAGTAGGGCCAGCCTTAATACTTTTTAACAGCTAGATATTATACTATTACACTTAACTTTTAAAGTAGGGAAACGGCTTATCAGTAAGGTCTTACCAGTACAGGAGGTAGAAGGCTACTATGCCGAGAATGTAAATAAGTGGGTCTTAGCTTTAAAGGGCGCTGGTAGTTTTTAAGTAGCTGTGTTAATTCTGCTTTCTGGCCTGCGTAGTGGTAATAAGTAGCATATACTAAATAGGCCCCTTACTAGTAAATTTAAACGTAAAGAGGTCTGAGATCTTAAGGCTTTAACAGTTACCGTTACAGGTAAGTATATAGTAGCCGAGAAGCATATCGGCTAAAGTCTGGAAGTGGCATTTGGTTAACTGGCTGGTATAGCCCTATAACTCCCCGGCAACCCGCTTAAGGTTATCCTCCAAATAGCCGTTAAGAACGGTATCTTGGCCCTTATCGGCGTAGTTGGCTTTCTGCTGCTCTGTATCACGGTGTTAAAGAGATTTAATATACTCCTAGGTGTTATCCTCTTGGGGTAAGGGGTGGGTGTTTATGCTAAGGGCTTGTTACGATTGGTAGAGGTTAGTAATAGTAGTAACGTAGGTCTGAACTGACCACTAGGTAAGTTAAATCTCTGAGAGCGGCATATTACCGTTGGCCTTCCGGCTCCGTGACTGTAACGGCTAATTTATAACCTCTTTAATAAGGAAAAGAAGGAGCTTATCCTCCGTTACTGTCTTGCCGTCTTAGTACTGTTTCTGCTGGTAGAACTGCTGGAATTCTTCCTGCTTCGGCTTATATACTGACGACGTGTTCTTTAGCCGTGCCGCTTTGATTATAGTGAGGATATTCTGCGTGTTGGCCTGGAGCTTGGTGTTGTTAACGATAACGCGTTCTGGCTACACTGCTGGAATCCTTATTTACGCTAGCCCCTTTTAGCCGGCTAGGGGTTGTTCCGTACCGGCTAATCCAGCTACTGTGATTGATAGCCCAGCCGGTGCTGGCGTTAAAGCTGGCGCTTATCGCTTCCAGGGAGCTATAGCGTAAAGGAGGCCGGCCTACGGTACTGGAAAGAAGAGAAGGTTGGGGACGGAGAGTTAGAGCGGAGCAGGGGGGGGCCAGACTCCCTAAAAGGCGCGACTAGCGGTTGCTTACGGTACCGGCCCTGCTGTAGTGGTGTGGCCACGGCGCATTAGCGCCCTGTACTATAGTGGAGGCTCTGGGGGCCGCGACGAATCAGCGGCCGAATCAGCCGGCGCCATAGATATCCGGAAATAAGCACGGCGGCTACACCGGAGCCACCGTAAATATTCGCGAATTTCGCCGGTGGCGGTGTAGTAGGGTTAGGGTTTAATATGGGGCTTCGATCAGCGGGCGGCTGATTTCGGCTTAGCGGCGCCGTGAATACCAGTTAGTATTTAAGTTATAAACCTATTATTGAATTTATAATATATTATTTAAATTAATCAATAAAAGTCATATATTTTAATATTTTACTATCTTTTATATAGTTTTATTATAATAATATAAGAACCTTGAAGGTATGTTAGTATGGTGAATAATCTATATAGTAATTTCCCTTTAATTTTACTAGTCGTGGTTGTGGAGATAAGAGCTATTGAAAAGTGGGGTTTTTGGTGGGAAACCCGTTGCAAAGTTAGGTCGTTGCATGATTAGGTAAGCCTTTCTAACTCTCGAGCTCATCGGCTAACATGTCCACCCTAGCGTGCTCCAAGACAGCAAAGGTCCTCCGACAGAGCAGCGAAGCCCACAGGCAGTACTTGGCAGCGGCTTCACCTGCGCCGGATTCGGCGCAACGCCAGCGCTGCTCGCGGGTCTGGGCGATCCAAACCAGCGTGTCTTTTCGCGCCGCCTTGAGCAGCTCCTCTGCGGCGTTACGGCCACCCGGGTCTGCCAGCCAGAGGAGTCGGAGGCACAGGGTGATGAGCGTTTCCATGCAGTACACCTCGCGCCAGTTGGTGCGGATTATGCGGAGACGCCGCTCGATCTGCTCTGCCAAGCAGGTGCAGAACGAAACATCTTCAAAAACCACGTGAACGTCTCCTAGAGTGTCTTGGCGCTGCCGGGCCGGGCCGGCCTGCACGGCTAGCTGGCCGACGAGGTGCATGGCGTCCTCGGAGTTGAAGTTGAGGTGCGGCGAACCCAGCTCGCTGAGAAGCGTCATCCAACGTCGAGCCCGCCCTGAGAGCAATCGCTGGTACGACAGCAGCTCGCGCGTCGACATGTTGACGGGGCATCTTGCTTGGTTGGCAATGGCTTGGTACGACGATGGACCGTCTGGGTCATGGTGCGGGTGGGCTTCCAGCGGAAAGATAGAGCCCTGTAAGGCAGATGGTATGCGAAGGCCGCAGAGGTGGCTGAATGTGAGCGGCCTCTTGAGATTGTTGACCCACGTCGCCGATGCCGCGTCGTAGAGGTGGAAGTCTAGGCTGTACGGTAGGAGAACGGCGCTCTTCTCGGCTTTCATCTTGATCTGCTTGTAGTGTGACTGGAGGAAAGACTTCTTGGCCGAGGCAACTGAGAGGATTCGTTTTTCGGATGTAGCAAAACCCTTGAGGGGTTCGTACTCGGTAAGTCGCATATGCGGTGTGGTTGATGATGTCCCCGGCCGGCTCGGGTGTGCCAGCCTGCTAATGATGAACCAAGTTGCGTCTCGGTAAGCAGCTAGGTAGTTCGGCATGCCGAGCTCGAGCAGTACGACTGCGCGGGCCCAAGATTCGGAGGGGAGAAAATCCTCATGGACAGGGACCCGGAGCTTTTTTCGCTTTTGGCGGCATCGACAGCGCTCGCAGGTACGCGGGCCATACGCCCCGTTCGGCTTCTTAGGACAGGTGCAAGTCGTCTCGTCCAGACGTACGGTAAGAGCATCGTACTCGTCGTAAGCCTTCCTCCACCTCAATTCGGCTGCATTTCTAGCCTTCTGCGACTCGGTCTCAATCTGGTGCTGCAAGTTCTGCAGATCGGCCGACTCTGCCATGAATCGTGCGGCGAAGCACTCGCCGCTAGGGTCGCTTATAATTGTTTTCGCGCCAAAGCAGCAACGCTTACATCTGTCCCGGAGATAGCCCTGTATCGTCCTAAGGCGTTCCATGTCTTCGACCGTGGCAAGCTGGAGAACGTCGAGGAGTTCCGGAGAAAAGCCGGGGTGGTAGTCAAAAAGCAACGGGCATTTGGCCACGACACTCTCGTCTAGTTCAATCCACAGGCCGAGGATGCTCAAGATCGAGAGGCTGGCCTGCTCTGGGCCCGAATCGAAAGCGACACCCGTGTCGCTAACGACGTCGATGATTCTCCGCGCCAGACGGCAGCATTGGTCAGCCGTCTTGGAGAGCGTCTGGCCTCCCCGAATATCCATCTCCAATTTGGATAACTTAAAACACTGGAGGATAAATTGCTGTATCGGGTCACCGCCCGCACCACTTTCTAGCTCCACGATCTCTTCTGGGCCTCCTTTCCTCTTTCTTGAGGCTGCCAATTGAAGAATCCCATCCAGATACAAAACACTGTTGTTGAGAGAAAGGCGAAGGCTAGTATCGTCCGCCCGAAGGGGAAGTCTAGGAAAGATCGGCACAATCTCCGCCCGATAGTGACGCCACGTAGCTTTGACCTGGCTCGTGGCGGCCTGAATTGCGCCACGGAAGGAAATGGATGTCGACTCGAACAGCGACCGGTATTCCGCCTGGTGCTCTGGCAACGCCTCGGTCCTCTCCATTTCCAGCTTGGCGAGGCGCCGACAGAGTTTGGACCTAAGCAGAACCGTCATCTCGGGGGCAAGCTCAGCGGCGCAGTCCCTTAGCAGCTGGGAAAGCAGGGCACAGATCAAGAACTTGTAGTAGGCCCGCCCTTTGTTGTTGCCAAGCGCCAGACAGAGATGACGCTGGACGGCGACGCGGAGCACGAGCCAATAGGGCAAGCGACGCCACGGAAGCTCTGCCTTATCGAGGTTAACGTCGTCTCGGACTCGCTTCCGCAGCATTGGGACGTGGACTGAGGATCCGATCGTTTCGAGCAGCGGCAAAAGCATCTGGCTGATCAAGGCGGGATTGGCCGAATCTCTTTCTTCTGGTATGGAAGCCCCGGCCTTACGGCTTCGCGCTGCGAAGCGGTCGAGCGCCTCGGTGCTAGCTTGCTCGAGAAATGTGGCTAGTGTTTCCGTGAACGATGGATCTGAGAATGTAGCAAGAGGGATCCGCGCGGCTCTGCCAGGAAAATCCCACTGTAAGGCGCCCTCGGCAGCGAGGACCGCTTCAGAAGATGGGGATGCCTCAAAAGCCTCAAACACCACGTTGCCTTCATCGTCGTCGCCGTCGTCGTCGTCGTCGTCGCTGCTTCTCATTGAGGGTTAGGACCACTTATGCTAGAAATTTAGATTCGGAACAGCGCACACATTCTGCGAGTGCGAAAACGTGTAGCAAATACTTACCTCGGCAACAGCCGAACGAGGATCGCGCAGTTTTGCTCCTCTATATACAAGACCACCGGACAGTCAACAGACAAGCTGGAGAATGCGCGTCGTATTGACGCTCGGTCAAAGCGGCACCGGTGGAGATCGAGGCATATGAGAAGCTGTTGGCGAACGAACCGCCAACACCTGTGCGCTCTTTGGCCGGGGAGAGCGCGCAGGGCTTCGCAAGCGCCAAGAAGGCGCGTTTGCAAGTTGTCCCCGACTGCTTGGTCGTTGGGGTCCCGGCATCCCGGAAGCTTGGGCGGCAGGACAACGTGATTAAAGACGGACTCGAGAAGAGAAGCCATTTTTGAAGTTGTTGACTGGATAAGCAAACGCAGAGCATTCTCCAGATCTTTACGCGTGTGGGCGGGGAAGTTAGCTGCCCGACTGAGGCCTACCATAACGCCCCATTTGTGGCAGCCCAACAAGCATTGCCGTCTGCCGGGTCATGGACTTGGGCGGAGGCTTCACACACCAATCGGAACCTGACACGCTGCATCAACCTGCATTGATTTCAGGGCTGCGTATTGGACCAGAGGGGACGCAGTGGGCAGTGAATTGGCGACGCCATTGTGCTGAGTGCTGAGCAGGATGTGTGCCGAAGGCAGTAAATCGTTCCCTCTCCAACTAGCAGAAGGGCCCTGAAAGCATTCTAGGCAGCCACGCAAATCATATCAATCGAGAATACGTACAACCATCCAGCTTCATGAACCACGTAACCAAAAAGAGTCCTGCCATCAACTCATGCCCCCCCAGGTACATTGATATTCCCAGCATTCGAACCCTGTGTCCTCGGCGGACGCCTCGCCTCACGAACACCAACCCCCGCACGCTTTACTCTCGCGGATCCGTCATTATCATCCGAGTCATCAATGCTGTAGACGTCCTTGGCCTTGTTTGCCGGCTTGGGGCCCGGCTTTGCCGTGGAGGTCTTTGCCGTCTTTGCGGGGGCTTGTCCGATAGTGTCTGGGGAGAGGCCTTCGTCTTCCGGGTTGCTGTCTGAACTTGACGAGGAGGAGTCGTGTGAGGGATTTCCGGGGGTTTTTCGTTTGAGGGAGGCGTTTGGTGGGTTTCTGCTCATGTTTACGGGCTGGGGGAAGGAAAGGGTTAGCTAGGTGTGATTGCAGTTTGTTAGGGGTTGGGATTAGGTACAAGGGGAAAAGGGGTAAGTGAGAAAGAGTGGAGATTTAATTACCATGGCTGATCTCCTTGCAAACAAATGTTTCCGAGGGGCAGCGGCAGCAGCACTTTCTTTCGGGTTGTCGACTGGTCTGAACCGCGCGGTCGCAGTACCAGAATGGCTTGTGTCGGCCCCTGTCGACAGACCAGGAGTAATGATCCCGGTCCCTGTAGTCTGTCTTTCCCTGACAATATCGCTCACCACCCGAATCGAGGCCGATGATGATCGCATTGGGGCATCTTGCGGTTGCCGGGGCGTCATTTCTTGCCCTTCCACACGGGGAGATGGAGAGAATCTAGGGACCACGGCTACCTTCCGTTGCCGCTCCGCACGGTAAGCATCGTACTTTGTCTTGACATCGTCGAAGCACAACTGGGCCGTTTGGACACGCTCTGAGAAGTCTGGGATTCTCTTTGCCGCGCTGGCGAGGATGTCGCCGTATTCATCGTCGGGTCCAAGGTTGTTCGCAGATCTGACGAGCCAGTCCTTGGTATCTCTCAGATACTTGTCGATTTCTTTGATATCGTCCAGCCATATTTTCTGTTGCATTTGTCCAGAGAGAGATGGCCGCTGGTTTACGACGATGTCCGGGATGGTGGTTCCGAAGTCGGAGAGAATCTTTCCTCTGGGAAGTGTTGGGAGCATGTCGATGTTATTGCTAACACCGGTGGAGCTGGGAAGATCTGAGCTATCGGGGCGACCCGATGGAAGTTGCTCAACTTGCGGGCCAACAAGACCTAGAGCGGCGAGTGTTTCGTACTCTTTGAAGTTCGTGGCTTTTGAGTCTGGCTGCACGTCGTCAAAGTATCCCGGGCGGATGTTCAGAATATCCGGAAGCCATTCCAGGACATCTGAGATATGTTCTTGAATCCACTTGGTGAGGTTCGGCCGAACTACATACCCGGCTTCGTGGAAGTGCGTGTACACACCAACGAAGTCGAGAAAGTCGTTCTTGGTGATCGTAGTGTTGAACTTGATGTAGCGCTGAATCTTCTGAACGCGGGGATCTCTCGCTGATCCCATTTTGAAGTCTTCGGCCACCTGCATTGTTGCCGGCCGAGAAATAATAATGCCAAACATACAGTAGGTGGGTACCCAGATTTTATACCATGCACGGATCCCTGGCTGTGAACGCTGCAACCTCATATCTTTTTTCTGGCAATCAATTGCCAGCGGCTCGTCGATGAGGCCTCCTCAACACGTCAGAGTATCATAAAGTATTTCCCCGGGGTAATATGTGGGGCGCGCCAGAGTGACGGCCACTTTTCGGAGAAGGTAACAAGGTGCCAGAGGGTGGTCGCATAGTCATCAGCCATGGTCTTTTTCGCAGCGCTTAGTTTGAGGCCCGACGATTCGTTCATTGCAACAAGGGTGTGTTTCCGCCTACTAGACTATCCCATTTACGAACTTCGACTTCATGCTTTGAAAGTTCTCTGCCTTCACCACAGTGTTAATGACAGTATGGGAGATGAAGACACTGTCTGAGCGAAGATGCACATCAAGAAGCGTGAATCGGTTTCCTACCGACCTCTCTAGTCACCCCCCACAAAATTGTCTGACCAAGTCCGGATTAGTCGTAGAGCCTGCTTGGCGGCGAGGATTGGCCCAAGGCGACTGCGGATGCTTTGGGACATGCATGTAGTCACGTGAGACTGTGCCGATTCGGGTCTCCTGCGTTCGATCCGCGGCGCTTCGAACCGCCAATAGCTCTCCGCACTTCGAGGTGTCTTTTTATCGCCGTCGCCATCCTGAGCTACGACAAAAATGGGGCTCTTCCGTCTTTCAAATGAGCTCCTTGATACTGTTGCCAGGAGTCTTATCCCGCAGATGCACACAGCCTTGGGCGCCGACTCGCTGGATTCGAGCGTCAAGGAGGGCCGGCGCGCCCTCTTGGCGCTGGTCAAGAGCTGCCGGAAGCTAAACATAATCGCAACTCCTCACCTCTACCACACCGTGTGCATCACAGACCTCGGCGGTCTCTTTGACTTCCTCGGTGTCCTCGTCTTCAATGACCACCTTACAGACCTGGTCAGGGTACTCAATATAACGGCTCCGCTCGACGAATACCTCGACAGCGACTCGGAGGAGAAGAGCGAGGCAATTTTCGGACGTCTCACTCCCGAGATGAGAGCTTACACACATCTTACCCGGTGCTTCGGGGATTTCGATGAGCCATGTGAACTTACGTGTGACAACCGCGACAACTATGCCGAGTCGGCCTGTGCCCTGATCTTGAGCCTAGTGCCTAGGCTAGAAGCCTTGTACATGCAGGTGCCAGACCACCACGTCGGAGAATACGAGCGGCTGATCGAGTTCTTCGAAGAATCTTGCCAAGATGACAGCGGATTCGCCAGCCGGCTCTCACTACTATCTCTGACGGCCGACCCCCGCACCGATGGCTCTCTTATGCCCGCTCAGATGGTTCACAGCCTCATGGGATCCGGCAACATCAAGCACCTTGAGCTATCTGGAGGAAACCTGATCGGCGGCAGCAACGACTCGGCACCCAGCTGGCGCAGCCTCGAGATGGCCAAGGTCTTGAATGCCTACACGACTGGAGTATGGTGGTATCGGATGTGTAAGGACGCAGGGCCGAAGCTGAGGGCGATCGACATCAGCATCGCCGGCGGCTACAGCTCGTCGTCCCAAACCAGCCGGGCTACAACGAAGCCTTCCTGCTGTGCGCCACGTCGCTCGAGTCCCTCCGTCTGGACTTCGTTGGCTTGAGCCACACCGCGGCGCACCTGGGCCCGACCGGGCGGCTCTCGTGCCTCCCGTCGATGCAGCGGCTCGCGCGTCTCGAGGTGCCGCTCACCCTCATCTTCTCTTCCCCGGCCGTGATGGAGCCCGTCGACATCTGCGACCACCTCCCGCCGTCGTTGCGCATCATCTACCTCCACGAGGTCTACCTACCCTGGGGGTCCGACATGCGCAGCACGAGTGTGGATAATGACTTGGTGGCGGCGCACGGGAGGTTGCTGAAGCGCAGCCTGTTCCAGATGGTGCTCGAGAGCAGCCAGAAGCTCCCGCTGCTGGAGCGCGTGTGCATCGACGGGGAGGTTGAGGGCTGGGACTTTGACGCGACCGAGCTGGGCGACCTGTGCACGGAAGACTCCCGGCGCGGGCGGGATATCGTCGTGGACTGCGTTACGCTGCAGAGCAAGCACCAGGGCTCTGTGGAGTAAGGGGTGGTGGCTCGGGTCTTTTGGGATGATGTGTCGAAGGCGGTCTCGTCAAAACTGCTGTGGGTTAGTTCAATGGGCGGCCCGAACTCGCGTTCTCCGCTGGGAACGTGATGGTTACCTGTCTGCAGAAGCGAATAAACAGCGTCCACTGGGTGTCGGGTATCTGATTTGTTGGTTCAGAGACTTTAAGTCCGGAAAGCTACTGCCAGCATGCAGCCATAGTTTGGATTAGGTGGTTTTGCTTAGCCATCTGTGAATACCGGCCCCAGAGTCAATAGGCATGGGTAGTGAAGGCAACCAATTCCACACACTATAGAATGGAGTAGGGATGGCCTACGGCTGGTTATTCACCATCATGACTCCCGCGACCTCCGTTCCTGCGCACGCCATGATTCCTCGATGAGGCTACGGAGGGGCATGTCGGGCACGGCGCTGAGCGACACCATGGCGGGGCGGAGCGGAGCAAGAACTAGATCCTGGCCAACCCGTGAAGTCCATGCCGATAGATAGACTTGGCTGCATCGCGCCATCGGAGTGTGTTTGAGTCTTGGCCTGGCATCGTCAGCTGGTGGAAGGGCACTGTCTACATACACAGGCAGCATGGTAGTGCTGTGACCCCTGCCATTGCTTTTGAGAACTTGGAGGCTCGTCTTATTCCGGACAATAGCCAGGAGTGAAACCCCATTCGGCCGGGCGAGACCAGATACTGTGCGAGAATACTCGACTATGGGAAGGGCGGCGTATTATTCTTCACTAGCCTCGGACTCCAGAGACACCTGCAACCTCCTGTTCCGTGGGACCCCGCAATGCCAGGGAATACGTCGGCAGATCCTGTCGGGGACCGGGCTGGCATAACATTTCGGCGTGTTGGACTGGTTGTTGGTAATTTTTGTGGCAAACTCCATTATGGCCACTTTTACGATCCAGATGAAAGGGTCGAGTATCGGTAGATTACTGTCGTCTAGTAGAAAACGATACAAGTCCAACTGCCAAGATTGGTAGATTCGATCCTCTATTATGGCGCAGGCAGAGAACTACCCCAGCTTTACAAGCAAGCACAACCCACTAGAACTTCGATCGTGGTTCTCGCTCAGCTTGGGCATTCGGGAGGGGATTGTGGGTCGAGGATGTGATGGGCGGAGGGCAGGGTTTATGCAGCGCACGGCAAGTGATTGACTGTTGAATCGAGTTGTTACGGTATCTAACTAGGAGGTAACTATCTTGGGTAACACACCTGGGTTTCATGATGAATACGTAACCCTCAAGGAGATCTGGAAAAGGTTCCAATGACTAACTAAGAAGGAATAAGGAATTTACCAGGCTCCCAAAGCGCGAGCAAGCTTTGCGAACTTCAAAGAAATCGCCCGTAGTATAAGCGTTAGAGCATTCGGTCGCACGCCATGGGCCTGTCAGCTGCTCCAATCGAGGGACAGAGAGTCTTTACGGTGTGGTGTTTGGAAATAGAACAATTCCTAGGTCCCGAAGGTTATTCTCGATATCATCTGCAGCCTTATCACTAACAGAAATACTCCAGCTTTGCTAAAATCCTTAACCGGCGAAGGGTGTCAGACGCGGGGACATTACCCCGCATTGACTCACTTACATAGCCTTCAGCATCTGCTGCCTGCCGCCACCCCTGAAATTTTTTCCCCTTTACAAAACAAAATCTGGCCCTTTACCCCCTTTTTTACAAACCAAAGGATTAGCTTATAATTGTTGCTTCCGGTTCGCAGTAGCAGCAGCCATGCCCTGGGACCTGAAGAACCGCTTCAACGCGTACACGGAGACCACTGAGATCCGGTATGCCATTTGGGGTACGAAATATCTTCCATAGTGACAATTGTTGCTCCGCCGCTAATAGGTGTCATATCTCAAGCTCTATACGCCAGCGCAATTTCCACATTTCGCAATGGCGGGCTCCGTGCTCTCAACATTCGAGTGGTGCGCGACGCAGGTTTCCACCTGTGGTACGCGACGCTAAGTCCGCTACCGATTCACATTTTCCCCCGTTTTCTCACAGAGAACTATATGTGGCAACCATTCTAACCTCTCCCATCCGGATCCGGATAGGCCCTCTTATTCTTGAACACGAACAATCCAAGACTCCGATACCGCGCCTTGTCTCTGCCGCTAGCGGTGTCGTCCTTGAACTTGGACCAGGACTTGGCAACCAACTCCGCCACTTCGATAAGAACAAAATAACCCGGGTCCTTGGTATCGAGAACAACGCGAACTTCATACCCGACCTCGAACGCCAAGTCCAAGAACAAAACATGCAAGGAATATATGAGATCGCGGTGTGCGGTGTGGAAGAAAGTGACGTCCTTCTTGAGAAGCACGGCATCGGCGCTAGTGAGAGTGTTGATACAGTGCTGAGTGTCCAGGTCTTGTGTTCGGTGCCGAACGCCGACGCGGTCATGAGAGAGATGTATCGCGTCCTCAAGCCCGGAGGTAAATTTGTGTTCTACGAGCATCATCGTAGTGGGGATTTGGCCACAAGGGCTGTGCAGTGTAAGCAGGCGTCTATATCCTCTATACCTAGGTAGGCGATTGCGGGGGCAGCACTGACGAAGAACTTGATAGATCTCCTGAATCCACTATGGCGACTTTTGATGGGTGGATGCAGCATGACGAAGAATGCGGAGGCGGCTGTTGTCGCAGCCGGTGAGTGGGAGGATCTCGGTAGCATCGAAAGGGAGGAGAATCCTTGGACTACATTCCCGAGAATTTATGGAGTATTGGTCAAGGCTAGAGGTAGAGGAGCCGATGAATAGGTAAGTAGATCGGGGTTGCTGAATGGCTCGAGATGTCCCAAACCAGCTTCAACTCTGGGGCGAACGGCGTTAAGGAGCTGGCGAATAGTCGCCCCTGGGGGTACGTAGAATCGGAGGATTTTGCCGAGAGGTTATGTTTAATGCCATCGTCTGGCAGAAGCGTCCAGCCTATCTAGCGCAGCCAGGCTAGTCACATTCTCTGTTTTTCACAACTTCGCATTAGTGTTCATTCTCGTGTGGACTAGTCCTAGCAGCACTACACACCAACAAAGGCACTGCAAAAATAAAGCCGTGCATATCCCGGCCTCAGCCTCTCGATCTCCTCCTAAGCAATGACCACCATCGTCTTATTCCCGCTCAATAACACCAACAACCCCTCATTCTCGCCTTTCCAGTCTCTCTCTCTCTTCTATTATTAACTCGACAGATTCTGGCGACTAATTTGGGCACCAGACGACGCGAAGGTTTCATCACATTGTTAGACGCGTCTCCCCAATGTCTTGCTGTTCCCCAAGCCACGGGTAGGAACGCCACCATCCACAAACATCACCTGGCTTCCCGAAAAATGCGGCTGTGCCAACGCGCACAAAATGGGGTCGACAATGAACCTTAGGCTCCCCCGCTAGCAGGGGCATGGTGGGCGGGAGAAGGCTGCCATCTGGGCGGACTAAGCACTGCGTCGCCCCGGTAGGAAGCGTCATGCACGCGGCAAAGAGCTATATGTCGCTCGAGTCGCAATCAGAGAAGAGCCAAAGAAGACGGAAGCCTGGAAAAATAAGGAGGTCCTCACGCCGCACCGTAGCTTACATCACTTTACGCCGTAGCCTACTGCAAACCCGATTTGTAGTTTACTAATACTTTATTCCCAGATTTTATCTAGAAGGAGGATGTCGCTGCCAAGTTCACCGTGCAGAATGAGGGCCAGCGTACGCTGCCGTTCTCACTCAAGGGCGGTCTGTCGCTTCAGCGTGGCCCTAATAATGCGAACGGCACGCTGGCAAATGATGTTTGGGCTGTGAGCATCTTACAGCAAGTCAGTTGCTGTAAGCCCCGAAAGACTGCTTAATTAAGCTTCTAACATGGCTGAAAGGGGATTTTGCCAACTCCCATGTATGAGTAGAAATGCTTCGACCCAAAGTCCGAGCATCGAAGGAGGTGAGATTGGAGCAGCACCCTCGTCCCCGTCGGTACTAACTCAATGCACTCGGTGATCAGCCGCCTCACTAAGACATCCTTATTTATTTCCGCCTCCTGTCCTGATAGAGCTGGCAGCCGGCCATAACAGTTACACCGCAGGTCTCGGTCAACAGAGATTAGTCTTAGCACAGGGGCTCTCCTAACTAGTTGTAGGGGGTGTGGTTTCTGTCAGGCGGCCGTTTAGTTTGCCATCATCTACAACAACGAGACTTGGATTGGTATCAATGAAGTATTGGGAGGTTTCCTGGTAAAATTTCATCGACGCTCGGTTGCCGGGTAAAAATGGTCCAGGACATCTCGTAGTGGGCGGTCTGGCCCCAATAATAAGCACGGGCGCCTGCATTCAAACCTAAACCCTGCCACGGGAGCCTATCGGCAATAGCGGATATTAAGCCGAACAAAACATCATGATGGTCATACGTGTCCAGGCGAATACGGGCTGCGGCCGAAGAAATCGAGTGTTTTATAGTGTCGTTGGCAAACTACAGTTTCCCTGACGTACTTCCATCAGCCCACTTGACACCGAGCACCAGTACATGGGTTTTAATGCCCGACATCACCGACACAATGACGTAAATATCCCAGGAGTCCCTCGCAAATATAGCAAGCATGACTTACTCGTCAACTACATTCGCGGGAACGATATTAAATGAAACCTTCCCACCGTCGACGAGTGAACCGCTCGCTTGGAACTCTTTCGTTGAGGAGCCCTACCAACCACCTGACAATCAAGGTTGATGTCATGACAGTGGATCCCTTTAAACCGACTTCACATTGTCTGGATCTGATGCTTCAATCTCGAAGCCTTTTGGTTCTCATTTACTCGATATTGTTTCATTCTCGACATATGATTGACTCTTGAGACTGGGCTGGCGAGTAAGTACAGACTCGGTGCTGCCGGATGGTGTATATAATGGCCGTTTAGTCCCGTAGGAATACCAGGGTTCTTGTCTTCATCGCTCCAAGGGCAAGACAGATAATCCAACCACACGCAATATAACCCAAGCCAATATGAAGCTTCTCACTTCCCTCACTTCCCTCTTCTATTCCCTCTCCCTTGCGGCTGCCCTGCCAGCCGAGTTCTCCCCCAATGTGGTGCCCTCGCACGTCCGGGTCGTCGGTGTGTCCCTCCTCGGATCCGGCTGCCCCGCCAATTCGGCAGACGTGCAGATCGACGCGACCAAGTCGCTGATGGAGATCACCTTCTCCGAGTACATCATCCAGACGGGCCCTGGCACACGGGCGTCGGACTGGCGCAAAAACTGCAAGCTGACGCTCAACATGGAGTTTGACCAAGGATTCCAGTTCTCGACGCTGGCGACCGACATGAAGGGCTTTGCACAGATCCCGGCCGGTGCTCGCGGCCAGTGCACAAACGTGTTTGACTTTACCGGCGTGCAGGGCCAGGCGGCGTACGCGATTCGGCTTGACGGACCCCGCGAGGGCCCCTTCGATCTCGCGGCCGACCCGGACATCGTGTCGTGGTCTCCTTGCGGTGGCCAAACGGCCATCATGAACCTCAACACGCAGTGCAATATTTCTCCGACGCAGCAGCAGGCGTTGATTGCGGTACGCGGATCCTACAAGGTGCAGATCGTGTGGAGGGAGTGCTGATTAAGATTGTTGTGGTCTAGGTCGATCGTATCAGCGGAAAGATTACGGTTTTGGTCAACATTGCTTGGCGCCATTGTTAGCTGTTTTTACGCCGAAATACGGCGTGCTGAGTTACAGGGTTGTTTTTGGGTCTAATGTTCAGAGCAAGAAAAGTACAAAAATCTTTTGGGTGGCTGGACTGTGTGGAATAACTGCTAGGGTATCTCGAATTGGGTTGATAAGCTTTGAGTTGTGTCGAGCCAAGTTTCTGCATCGAGATCTGTGCAGTGTCCATGTGCATCAACGTGAATGACGCTTGGACAGGCATGCCCACCAGAATACTACCTAGGTAGCGGGCGTAATATGCGTTCAAAGATTCGATGATTCACTGAATTCTGCAATTCGCATTACTTATCGCATTTCGCCGCGTTCTTCATCGACGGCCAGAAGCAAGAGATCCGTTGTTGAAAGTTTTAACTTATTTATAAGCTACTCAGAGATGCCCAAAAAACAAGAGTTTTGTCACGGCTAAGCAGTAGCGCAATAAAAAGACAAAGCTTCAGAATGATCACTGTTGTAATTGTGGAATTCCAGGAGGCTGGGGGCGCAAGGACCACTCTAGTCACGTGTCATCAGAGGTGGGGCGCGGGGTTAAGCCCTGCGCCACGCCGTGAGAAGTTTGTAGACCTAGGAATGGCAAAGGTTGTGAAAGCAACGGCCAAGTGCCTGATGATCATGATCAGTCCGACTGGACTTCCCCGCCCGCAATCGGCGGACGGGGTCCGGGTCTGATCTCTGCCGGCTGCCGTGATTGGATTGGCCAGAATGCTCTTGGACAGCTGGTGGCGTGATCGAATCACCGTGACGGCTGGGATGCTAATAAACAGACGAGAAGCTCAACCGCGAACTGCTGACACAATGGTGCAACAATTAAAAAGGAGACGTGCAAACTTCCCAGAACCTTATAAATCATTGAAAAATACACGTTGCGCTACCCAGACCAAATCCACATCACCACCGGCCGACAAGGGCAGAACCACGCCTTGCAGCAAGCGCGCGACCAGCTTGACCCGCAGGGCAGTCATCAATGTCCAAAACCTCGGATCCGCGAGCTCTGGCGACCGCCCAGATTTACAAGTACGCCAAGGTCGTGCGCACCAAACTCGTCCGAGAAGCGTCGCGCCCGGATCATCGGCTAGGTCGGCTCGTCGGACATGTGAATTTGCTTAACGCGCTTGTTGAAAACCTCGACAGGGAGTATGTTGACAGGCTGGAGTACGATGATAGCGACGAGACGAGTCGGTATCTTGACTGTGTAGAGAGCGCCAAAATAGAGCAATACAATCAGCATCACGAGGAGTACGACTCCTCAAGCAGCAATGATAGAGATAACAACCTGGACTTATCGGGCTTGGGGAATAAGTGGCCATGTTTGGCCATACGAAGATCCTGGAGGAGCTTGTCGAGAATCTCCCTGGTAAACCCACCGCACAGGCCCTTCTCGACCGTGCGCAGCACGTTGCCGCTTCGTGCGGACGACTTTCGTGAGTCAAAGTACTTCTCATCTCCAAGGCCGACCCATCCGTCTCGTATGACTACTGTTTCCAGATGGACGACCGGAATAGTACGTCTGCCAAAGTCGTTGAGCGGCCTGGTGACGCAATGCTTGTCGCCTCTCGCGACGTTCTCCGGTATTTCTATGCTGAGGCAGCGAAGACAGAAGAGCCACAGGGTTATCCCATAGGAATGCCTCGGCCGCCAGGACCCCACACCGCAGAGCTCGGGATGGATACAGCGCCTTCTCCGTTACCACAGCGCCCCATCCAGCTCACCTGGCCCGCCCAGACCACCAAACTCTCTCCCAGCCCATTTCCACAGCTTACAGTCCAGCTCAGACACTCCGACCCATGGCGTCCAATCGATATCGAGCACAGGAAGTTCCACCACGCTCCCGGCCGCTCGAATCAGCAGCAACACGGGCATGTACGGGTCGTCGTACAGCACCTCATCAGCGTCCGTTCTCCGCAGCAGCGGGCCGCCACAGTTCGGCAGCTCGTCTTCCAGCACCAGCATGAATCCCTACATGCAGGACGGGTCGTGCCAAGTTGCCTATCCGCCGCCAAATCCGATAGCACACGTCGATAACAACAGAAGCAGGCAAGATATTGGATATGCGGGTTACGATTTCGGTAACGGCTACTATGTTAAATCACCTAGTACCTCCGCCGTTACTCGCCGAGCTTGAAGTATCGACTTACGAGCTCAGGACGATAGCGGAAAAGCCAGAAAATCCGCCGCTGCAGTATGTGGCCGGGGATGATGGAGCGGGCAAGTATCGTCGGTCAAGGATATGCGGGTTTGAGTATCTCGATCGGCCGTTGTGGGTGCGGGGAGATATTAGAGGGAAGAAGGGGAAGGTGTGACTGGGGGGTCTTATCAAGGATTCGGCGATGAGTAGTTGATTACTACCTATAAGAGGGTGGGGCTTCTAGTTGGTAAAGATGCTCTGGGGGTCTATCGCAATGTTAACGCTTGGGTTGGATGGATTGGGTAGATTGGGTAGATTGGACGAATCTGGGTATATGAAATATCCTTTTTCGTAATTACCTTTGCCCATAACATTACTAACTCCGGCTTAGGCCCGGCTTAGGATTTGCTCAGGATTAGCTTAGGCTTGCTTACCTTTGCTCACCCAAATTGCCATTTTCGGCAGGCCGCGCCACAGTAACCGTCTTCGGATGAGGCTCTTTTCTTTTTAGCAACCGCCTACCTATGTAAATTCGCTCCGAAATCAGCTAATGTCATTCCACTTTCCCATTGATGACCGACTTCGGCAGCCGCGTTTCGAAAACCCCTGCCTCATAACGCAGGGCCAGTCTGCCGGCCTCCTTATCCCACCAAAGCGGCAACCGTTTATCAGAGCTCCCAGGCCAACCTCTCAAATCCAAATTTCTGATCAGTCCAGCCTCCACCATCTCGAGATGTGCATCGGCATTTTTCGACCAAATTACAGGTATGTCTCCACTGTGCGTTTCGTAAAGATAATCGGCCTTGACGACCAGAGCAGTTCGCTCCTCGTCTGTTAGAATGCGGAGTGAGGCATTCTTTTTGGTTGGGAGAGGCACATCGTCGTGACAATCAAATGTGCTTGAAGATGCAGGGTACACGACACAGAGAGTCCCGAGCGAGTCGAGGCGTTGCAGCGCAATGGGGAGCCAAAGGCCGTAGCCGGCGACGGGGAGTGCAAGCGCGAGATTTCGGACGTCGGCGACCCACGGTTCCAAATAATTCCCGCAGACGTCGCTAGTGAAGTGCTGGAAGGCGTCTTTGGGAATGTAGAGGATATCTGTCGCTGTGCGGTAATCGCGCACTCGAATTTTGGGTCGTGAGTCAGTGTTGACTATCTCGTGAACAATGGGGTGAGCGTACTCTGGCCGTGTATAACTGGTCGACGTGCAGATTTCCGGAGCCGTTATCGTGAAGATGCAGACACCCTCGGCCATCTCTTTCTCAGTTGAAGTGGTCATATTTGATCGCTTTGCTCCAAACCTGAAAGTTTGCTGAGTCCTATGAATGGTCCAACAGTTGGTGGGAAGATGTCGTCTCTTTTTAAATTAGGAAATAATGGAACGTGACACATTGCCCCCTTCTGCTTACATCTGACTCAGCTGCTAGATTGAGTCCGTAGCCAATCAGTTCAGAAAGTGGTAGATGTGAGGGAGTGGCTAAGCTTCTCTCTAGTTCATGCCCAGCAGGCTGTCCCGTACTATGTGTGGATCCGTGCGGTGATCAATGCTGCTTCGCAGCCCCCAAAGGTTAACAACGTCCGCAGTCAGGACTAAGTCACCTCGGTCGGGCATCCACAGAAACTCAGGACAAGACAGACTGGTTATTGGACACTTGAGGGAAGTTGGTCACTAGAACTGTATAGCACTGAGTTCGAGTAAAGTCATGAATCTGAGTCCCCTCCGATGGTTGTTCAGCCAATGATTCTCCGGCAACCCTCAGGAAGTGGAGGTGTCCCTCTACCGAGATGATTGAAGCCTGCTCGATTGAAATTTTGTGCAAAGCTTCGCCGGTGACGGGCTGGAAAGGGCGGGCACTGCGCAGGCCCACTTGTGTGAGGTGAGGAAAGAACCTCTAGAAGAGGCTGACAGTTGGCTCCACATCACAGCGGGTGTTTCAGGGCAGGCTCGTACTAGGCGGTGTCGGACAATCGAGCATGCTTCAATCACTCCCATCCTTAAGGTCAGCCAGCACGCGAGACCTCGACCTAATTTCCCCAAAGTCATGTTTCCTCCCAGCGAACAACTGCCGGATGGTACTTCCTCTGGCTTATGCAACATCGTCATAGGCGGTTGTCCTGCTCCGGGTCAACTGCGAGAGATGCAGTGGCAGGAAACACCCCCGCACGCCCGGTGGCTCCTGAATGCACACACAAATCGGTACGATTCCCCGCTGTATGCCGCCCCGAATTTCTAAATGCGGTCGTATCCCATCATTTTCTTAGTCGCATTGCTAATATCACGGGCGGGCTAGCTCCGGCTGATATCATAGGTCCCTCCAGGTAGACAGACCAAGCCGTAGCTTGCCGGCTCATGTGCCTGAGCCCGGCAGAATGCCAATGTCCCCCGCCAAATAAGCTCATTCGACGCTTTTTCCACGCGGCAAAAACATCCCGAGATGTGGTGCCCCTGGACTCCACCTCTCCCCCGGGTAAGGAATTTTCGTCTCTAATTGTGATGGCAATATGCTCGGATGTCCAACCGATGATGAACAGCTCTTGGCACTTTTGCAAGCACGCTCGATTGGAACGCGACCGCTGCTGCCAAGCCCTTCTAGATGGCGATTCTATCGCGCCGTTCTATTCGGTTCAATCTTGGGCTTGCCACCGAGGGGAAACGCGTCGGCGGGCTGGGGCATCGGGAAACCGTGCGGAGTCGAGGCATTGAAGATGGCCGCCTTCGCAGTTTTCGCCATGCTCCGAGTATTCGGTCCTGTTTTGTTGTGAGCTTACGAGAGCTGAGATCCCTTGCAATTCTGTCGCCATGAAGTTCCGAAACGGCGCCCTCTCTCTGCTGGGGCTTGTTCCCCTGGCTAGCGCGCAAACGCCCGCAGTCTACGACTATGTCGTGGTCGGCAGTGGGCCCGGCGGCGGTGTCGTTGCCTCCAACCTCGCGAAGGCGGGATACTCGGTCTTCCTGATCGAAGCCGGCGACGACAACCCGGGACGCGGGTTCGGATCGTACACGCCCACAGTCACCTGGGACTTCTACGTCAAGCACTACCCCGAGGGCAGCGAGTGGGACAATACTTACAGTCACACAACCTGGAAGACCCCCGAGGGCAAGTACTGGGTCGGCCAGAGCGGTGCCCCGGCTGGGTCAACCCGTCTCGGCGTGTACTATCCACGCGGCGCTACGCTCGGCGGCTCCTCCATGATCAACGCCATGGTGTGCTGGCTGCCCTCCAACAGCGACTGGGACTTCGCCGCCAACGTCACCGGCGATGCGTCCTGGAAGGCCGAGAACATGTGGAAGATCTTCTCCAAGATCGAGAAGAACAACTACGCCCCCAAGGGCACCGCCAACCACGGCTTCGACGGCTTCTTCCAAACCCAGATGGGCGCCATGGCCCAAGCCCGCCAGGGCGGTCTGACCGGCAACACCGTCATGGGCCAGTACCAAAAGGACTTTGGCCTCTCCTCGACCCCCATGACCACCCTCCTGACCCGCGACCCCAACGAGATCAACCCCGACCGCGACCAGACCTCCTCCATCTACGGGCTCGTCTCCCACCAGTACGCCAACGGCAACCGCTACTCCTCGCGCGACTACATCCAGGCCGCTGTCTCCTCCAAGGCCAACATCACCGTCTCGCTCACCTCCCTCGCCACCAAAATTCTCTTTGACACCTCGGGCACCAAGTGCGGCGCCAGCCCGCGCGCCACCGGCGTCGAGTACCTCTTCGGAAAATCTGTCTACGCAGGCGACAACCGCCGCACCGCCGCCAACAAGGGAGAGAAGCGCACCGTCATCGCCCGTAGAGAAGTCATCATCTCCGGCGGCGCTTTCAACTCGCCGCAGATCCTGCAGCTGTCCGGCATCGGAAACGCCACCGAGCTCACCAAACTCGGCATCCCCGTCATCAAGGACCTCCCCGGCGTCGGCCGAAACCTCATGGACAACCAGGAGATGCCTATCGTGGGAACTGGTTCCGCTGGCTCCGGCCTCGCCGGCGTAGCTATGTACAAGAGCAAGCACCCCGCGCACGGCGAGCGCGACGTCTTCCTCATGGGCGGCCAGGGCTTCATGTTCCGCGGTTTTTGGCCCGACAACCCGGTGCGCGTGCCCACCGAGCCGCGCAACCCGTACGGCGTCAGCATCGTCAAGGGCAGCAGCGTCAACAACAACGGGTGGGTGAAGCTCAAGAGCGCCGATCCCACCGAGACCCCCGAGATCAACTTCAACCACTACGGCCCTGGGTCCGAGATGGACTTCGAGGCCATGAAGGACACCGTGGCGTGGATCCGCAGGGTCTACAAGGCCACTGGCATCACTACCGTCGAGCCGCCGTGCACCAAGGGTGTGGATGCCGATGGGTACTGCGGCAAGGAGGACGAAGATTGGATCCACAAGCAGACCTTCGGACATCACCCCACCAGCACGTGCCGTATTGGCGCCGCGAGCGATCCGCTGGCGGTGCTGGATAGCAAGTTCCGGGTCAGGGGGGTGAGTGGCCTGAGGGTGATTGATGCGAGTGCGTTTGCGAGAATTCCGGGCGTGTTCCCGGCGGTGTCGACGTTTATGATCTCGCAGAAGGCGAGCGATGAGATGTTGGAGGAGCTGAAGGCTGGAACGGCCATTCCGGTGTGTGCTGCTTGAAAGGGGGAGAGAAAATTCTAGTTCGGGGGCCTCTTTGGCTTTGGTTTAAACTGTGTGGTTTCGGAGTGTTTGGGACTTTTTATGCTGTCTATATTGAGAGAAGAAATGAAAAGGAAGCTTTGATTGCGCTGGTCAGCATGTTTGACAATGAGGATGGTGGTGATTCGGTCAACTGTTCGGTGTTTTAATGACATGTGGACCTGAAAGCTATTTTGCTAAGAGTAGCGAAGTCCCATAGCCACAACCCAGCCGGTGCTAATGCGGCAGAGTGGTCTGCAGAATACCAGGTTACATCGAGACGTAATGTTGATACACAAACCACTCAGCTAGTTGACTGGCAGAGTCAATGAGAGACAAAATTCCCCCCACCCTCGGCCTCGCCAGCGGCTACCTCCTCCCGACGGAGCCTGGAAGACCACCCAACTCCCCGACGGTTCTCTCCTCGTAAAGCCCCTCGGCGGCCCAGACAGCTCATCCTTCAAGCCTCCCCCTCCCCCCCCCCTATTCCCAACGAGCCGCGCCACAAAAACGCGTACCAATTCCAAAAGCGAACCGACCAGGCCGGATGCCTCACCTACCTCGCCCCAGCAAACTCTCTGTACGCTAAATACACCGACGCCGCTGTCAAACTCCTCCGCCGAGTCGCCGACAGCTGTTACATCATCCACTCCCCTGCCAGCCAGGCGTATAGCTGGCACAGTTGGGTGTCTGGACCGGTGGTGGTGTACTAGTGCATCAACGCTAATCCTGCGAATCTAAGTTACTCGGTGAATTTCACGTAGGCGGATGCTGATGCGGCGCTGTATGCGATGGGTGCGAAGTGTGAGAGGTACCAGCCGTCGTGGGTGAGGTTTGGTGGGGAGAGGAGGTTTGAGGGGTTTGGGAAGACTGTGCCCCCTAGTGCAAACAGTGATGATGGGAGCAGTTTCAGCGTCAAATCAGACACTTAAGGCAAGTTCCGGTAACTCGGAAATTCTCAAATCGCAATTGATACTATCTGAGGTATACCATCATTTGTGAATTGCTCTTCTTCCTAGGCTTCGCTGGCCAATCGGATTGCTGGATACACCGTGAGGGTTCTCGCAGCTCGTTGGGGCTTATCAAAGCGGGGTAACCGATATCCTGGAAGTTATTGCTCTCTTTATGGGGCGGAGAGGGGCGGTCTGGGACTCACCTCACAGATCGTACCTGCTCGCGATGTAACTAACTCCTAACCACCCTACGTACCAAGGTACTGCCCAGCGAACCCACAATGGAATCTCCGGCGATGCAAGCTGCCTCTGACAGCAGAGGGCCCAACCCAGAGCCCTTAGCAGACAGCCCTCTCTGCGACCGGTGCAGGGCTCTCCGCCTCGACGACATCGCCAGGCTCCAACTTGCCAAGGAAAACCTCTCCGACACAATCTGGGACCAGGACAGGCCGCATACATATGCCGTCAACTGGTGGAAAGAAATCCAGCCCGGAACAACTTGCCAGCTTTGCCGCATCATCTTTGCCGCCAACAGCGAATGGGGGGTCATGCCCAAGATTGGTGCCCATTCTGCACAGACGCTGTTCAGGAGTCAAGACATCGCAGACAGCATTTTGTTTGAGCTTTACGCACACACAACCACTATGCTGGTGCCCCACGGTGAACAGCTCCCAGGCATTACCGGGAGAAAAATCGATCACTGCCAAATTGACTACGGCTTACTCCGCCAGTGGGTTCAGGACTGCATTCAGAACCACGGCGTCTCCTGTGCGGGAGCCGATTTGCTCCCAAGCCTCAAAGTCATCAACTGCAACACGCGCAAGATTATCGTGCTCCCACCGGACAGTCCCGGCTATGTGGCACTGAGCTACCGCTGGGGCACGGCCACGAATACAGATACCACATGGCGGCCAGATGACGCCCTCGATAACGACATACCGCAGACGGTGAAAGATGCTATTGTCGTGGCTACTAAGGTTGGAATCCCGTACCTCTGGGTCGACAAATACTGTATCGACCAGGCCAATGCGGTTGAGAAGCACAACGTCATCCGAAATATGGACAGCATCTACAGCGGGGCGGCCCTCACAATTGTAGCTGCGGCCGGCGATGACTCCAACTTCGGCCTGCCGGGCGTTTCGAGGCTGAGATACGCACAGGAGTCGATAATATTAGGCGGCCGTCGATTCCTTGTCTTTCCCGACTCGACCGAGGAGGTCCGGCGTTCAATTTGGGCAACCAGGGCGTGGACCTACCAGGAGGGCCTGCTTTCCAAACGCCGACTAGTCTTCACCGCTTCACAGGCTTACTTCCAATGCATGAAGAGCTACCACTGGGAGGCCCTTGACGCACCTTCGGAGACCACCCGGGACTTTGGATTTTACCGCGTCTTCCCCGAGGATGGCATCGGGCGGGAGCCCAGGGATATTGTGAGGAGGCTGAACGAGTATGCCGCGCGGCAGTTGAGCTTTGAGTCGGATACGCTTAATGCAATTCTTGGCATCTTTCAGCCCTACCAGGCAAGAAAAGTCTATCACCTTTGGGGGGTTCCATTTCTCGCGGAAAGCGACCGACTGGAGAGAAATTTTGCCCTCGCTTTGGGGTGGTCGACGAGAGTTCCTGGCAATGCAAAACGTCAAACTGGGTTCCCGACTTGGAGCTGGGTTGGTTGGGCGAACTCTGACAATCTGACAGTGCCATGGGGTCCTGACAGTCTGGTCTTTGGCCCCCCCGAAAGACTACCTTCTATCCACGTATTCGAGGGCTCGGCGGTTGGCAGCCGGCGGATTCCACTCTCCGAGTACGTTCTTCGCGTAGAAGGAGGTGCAGATTTTGCCCTATTCTCGCAATCCATTCTGGCAACCGGTATGGCTTCACGCTGCCAAGTGCTTAGTCCCTGGAAAGTTAGTGTCGAGCTTCCCTGGAAACGCGGTGAGGCGGCCTTCGTGGTCCGTATGATGGGTATTCCAGAAGACAGGTACGGCGAACAGGATGGCGACAAGTATGTCGAAGTTCTATCGAGGACACAGTGCATACTATACATCGGATGCCAGTCTGGATCCAATCTCGTCTTCAGTTTTCTCATTCTGAGTCAGACAGTGGCAAGGCGGGACAGATATACTCGAGACGGCACTCTCACCGTCACCGTACCGTGGCCGCACAACATTGACTGGCTTGGTTCGTGGACGGAAAACCCGAGTAATGAACAGAGCTCCGCACAAGATCTCAGGTTTAGGGGCCGGAAACGACAAGCTAGTCCGCAGAGAACACCCATCGACTATATCGCAGAAATCATGAAGTTCTTCGAGGAGAAGTGGGAAGTCGAAGAATTCATGTTATCGTAGCGGGAGACTGACTGGGATGTGTGTTTCTCGGCAGAAACGGCCGTTAATTTGCACAACACACCGTACGCAAGAACCGCTTGTTTGAATAGGATTCTATCAACAGTTCTCATTCAATACGTGTGATTGGGAACGACAGTGACAGACTACCGTCACCCCCTGAACCTTGCCCCTGACTGCGGGATGCCTCTGACAGGGCCCAATCGCGGCGTGACTCACAGCCCCAGCCAACCCAACCTACCGCCCCGCCACCCACAATCGTAAGCTTGCATTAGGCTGCCTCACCTTAACAAATAGGTTCTGTGGTGTAGTGGTAGCATACTTGCTTTGGGTATTGTGATACTTGCAAGTGGTCCCAGGTTCGAGCCCTGGCTGAACCCCTTTTTGTCAGCAGATACCTGTGTCTGAGCTGGCGGGTTTTTTGTTTTGCAAGCCTGACGATTTGCAGCAGGGTAGAGACGGTGGCGATGGTTGGGCTCCAATCTACCTGATGCAGGCTTATATAAGTTACCTTTATTTGCTAGGTAGCTGCAGTTTGGTAATGTCCAGCATAGTCAGATCTTCAACATCGCAACTGCGTTGACGCTGAGTTAAATGTTGCTAGTTACCCTATTGCCAAATGTAGTCTTTAAGCGTCATGACTCTGGTAACTGAAAACATTCTCCCCGCTTGTTCTCCTGAAAAGGGCGGGTTTCCAGCAAGGGGGGTGCCCTGCCTTTCCACGCCACATTTGCATTTCCGTTTTCCCAAGAGTGGATTCAGCATCCGAATGCACCACCTACGCCTAGCGCAGGATGCCGTGGCAACTCTTAACCAATACAACAAGGTCGTGTGGTCTAGTGGTTATGACATCTGCTTTACAATTCTTTGATTTCGCAGATGATCGCAGGTTCGATCCCTGCCACGATCAATTATTCACTCTTAAGCGGATATCCGCTTTCATTTTTGCTCCCCCTCCCAAGCATACACCCCCCTTTTTGCTCTCACTCCTCCCCAAATATCGCCTCCGCCGCCTTCCTCAACGCCTGCGTCACCACCAAATACATCTGCGGCCCAACACTAACCCTCGCGACGCCCAACCTCGCCAGGTCCCTACTCGTCAACTCCCCCTTTCCCGCACCCACCACCCTCGGCGCGAGATTCAGCATCCCGCCCAACTCCTTCACCGCCCTTGCCACTCCCTCCTCATCCATAACCTTCCCCCTCGGCCAGAAGATATACGCTGTCGTCGCCCCCACCGCAAGATACCGCTTCCCCCTCTCAATCGCCTCATCCAGCGTCCCCCCCCTAATAAACGCATCCGACCGTGCATTGACCACAAAATCAGGAACCCCTTCCCCCTTCGCAACCGCCAACGCCCGCTTGACTCTCGCAACCGCGACCTCCACATCCATCATCTCCTCCGTCGTATGGTCCGAATCCTCCAAGTTGATACCCACCGCTCCAAACCCAATCGCCGCGCGAACTGCCTCCTCCAGCTGCTCGCCATACCCGTCTTGGAGGTCGATGGTGAGTGGTTTTCCGGCCTGCCGCGCAATTGCTGCGATGGGCGCGAGGAGCGAGAGGTGCACGGGGAGAGTGAGGTCTTGGTCGCGGAGGTTGTTGGCGGCGGCGAGGGCGAAGGAGGCGGTGGCGAGGGCGGGGCATTTGGGGTGCGAGGCGAGGGTGAGGGCGGAGGTGGTGTCGTAGATGTTGGCGAGGAGGAGGGGGGTGCCCGGGGTGTGGAGTGATTTGAAGGCGAGGGCGGAGGCGTTGAGGGGGGAGAGGGTGGTCATTTTGAGGGGAGGGAGGGATGGGTTGAGGTGGATGGGAGATATTGGGTTTGTGACTGGAGAGTGTTGGATTGAACAGCGGTCAGTTAGTTAATTGTTTCCGAAGTTGACGACTTGAAGTTTCGAAAGGTGCGGGGATGCAGGATGAGGGGGAAATTGGTATAAGATATACATGAGCGCGATGTGGATTTGTCACCCTTGAGTGTGAACCGGCAGGCCCGGCTTGCAGTTTACTTTGCAACTCGTGTTCCGCTTTCACCTACGCGAAGCATATCTCCGACACGGCGTCCGAGACAACTCGGTCACCGAGCTAGCTGGTGAGATCTTGGAGCTAACGGACCATGTAAGGTCAGATCGGAGGATTTCCCCACCGTGTCGCGAGCTGAAGGGCGTGCAGGCCAGCTTCCCCGCATTACGGTCACCAGAATCGAACTCGTGTAACTGGCAGCGGCTGTATGCGGCATCAGCTAATGTGGTATTGGTCACGACTTCAGCGACAGCCGCTTGCCCAGCTGCGACTCCATAAAGCCCGCTCGCAAGATGCAGCTTGAGATAACTTGCCGCGGTGTTGGTTGGTTTTCTAGTATCTAAACCGGCGGGTGTGTTTAAGGCCTTTCACGCTGTGCATCTGCGGATTTGGGGAACCTTGGCAGACCTGGATGTGGACGGGTTGCTGGGCGGCTTTGAGGCGAGAAACTTCGTGCCGCTTGTGCCGGAGAATATGCCATGGACGCTGACGGCGTATGACTTGTTCATAAGTGGAGATTTTTTTATTTTTTTTGGGTAAATTTGAAGAAGATGGGGAAGTAGCTGAATAAGAGCAAGCATAATTGTTTTGAAGAGGTAGAACAGGCGGATTCGGAGGATTCGCGAAGAATAATTGAGATAGGGAAGGTTAGTAGGTATACCGAAGATATGGATATGTATGCTGATAGAGAGTTGAAGTTGTGGAGTATTAGGGGGGCGACTCACACAGATGGGGCAACGTGATGGGGGCGGTCCTGAGACCATTGAAGTATGAGTATTACCAGTATAGGTGATTATCATTACGTGTAAAATAAGGAGAAGTCGTAGCATGTAGGCAGAGTCGCGAGTCGCATTTTGAGCCAATATCCTCAATAGTAATAGCATGGCTGTGTCCGACAGCGATGGGGTTCCTGGCGCGAAGTAGCTCACCCGGTGCTCGTTTGTATAAGGATGCGTGGTTGCTACAACGCCGCGCGAGCCTAGCGTACCCAGGGGAGACAGAGCGAACAGTCGCTGGATTCGCGAAACAGGCACCGTCGCCGCGGGCATTCAGGCGGGACTCGGAAACGTCGTCGCGGGGAGCACGTTCGCTACGATCCAGAGCGCGGCCATGACTAGCAACAGCAAACAGCAGCCCCTGTTATGTCTGTGTCTATTGTGTTCTATTGCTGCTAAGGAAATTACAGCTCCATGGGCCTCATTGTTCCATTGCTGTTTGATAATTAGATCTTTTCCCAGCCACCTCCGTCCCCCGTCATGGTACGGATAGACATCAATTCGTGCGTATCGGCCCGTGATTCTGGCCACCTTCTCATGCTCTCCCTAAGCCTCCGCATCGCCTCAGGCATGACGAATGGCCGATGAAGCGTGGCTGACCAGCGGAAGTAGAAGGCGAAGCCCGTGGCAAACAGCGTCAGCGGTATTGCTATCCACCAGAGCAGGGTGAAGAGCGGGCTCGGGACAGCGCTGATGGTTCCGTCGGATTCGCTCCGTTCTGTGAGGAAGAGCTGACTGCCGATCACAGCAGCCACGCCGGTGGTGGGGAGGAAGATGACGGTCACAAAAGAAATGATGGCCGTGGATGCCGAATCCCGGACCATCACCTGGGAGTCCTGCTGCGTGACGATGTTGAAAGCCAGGGTGATGGTGTTATCCACGCGTTTGGAGAGACTCCCAATACGGAGTCTGGTCGAGTCGAAGAGCGAGCGACGGTACTGGAGGCACTGCTTGAGTTGCTTTGAAGTCTGGCCGGTTACGCCGTCGCCAATGTGGTCAAGCGCTCCATTCACAATGAGAAGGCAAGATTCAACCGCCTCGCCGAGGTATATCAGATTCCTCGCCCAGCTGTGTAGCTCGGAGAAGTTGATCCTCTCGGGTCTCGCATCTGAGCTTCTACCAGGGTTGGCGTAATCGAGAACTTGCTGTTGCCAAGTCAGCATGGGAGAGCTCAGGGGTCAAGGACAGGCATCAACGCACTGCTTCCAGACCCTTGATAACGTCCAACAAGTTCCAGACGGTTGTATCGACCTCTGTGAAAAGTCCGGCTAGGACAAGGTCAAAGAGAGCGAGCGGCTCAGCCATGACATCGGTCCAAGCCTTCGCCAGGAGGAAATTTTCCAGACGCTTTCTGACGGCGTCAGATGCCCCAAAGCAGACGAGAGTGACGTCTCCATTAGCATCTTGACGAAGAAAGAAGCCGTACTTGTGCCAGTCGTAATTGATCTGCTTCCGCACCGACTTGCAGAGGTAGTGGAACCAGGCAGCGAAGCCCCGCTCGTCGTTCCTGGTGCCGAAACTATGGCAGACATCCTGAAGTCGCTCCGCTAAAAAGTCGGGCGGGATGGCGAGGGCGCCGCACAGCTCTCTGATCCCATGCGAGTATTGTTCGAAAGCATGGTCCACGGGGGCGAAGATGATGCGAACTCGTGCCCTGCACTCGAGGTGCTCCAGCCGAAAATCTTGAGACGAGACGGCCTCTTCAGCAGGGGAAGAAGCTGTGCCAAAGTCAGCATGATATACCCGGCCCGGTGCCGGGACTGAGTGTTATATGTACCGTCTTTCACCTCCCAAATCGTCACGCGGAATTGTGTCGGAACATTGGGCAGGATTGCGAGGGCTGCTCTGGCCTCAAAAGCTTCATAACCGTCCAAAACGTGTGTCCAAGACATTTCGATGGGGTAACCCAAACCTTTGGGGAGGGCGAGTTCGTCGAGCCAGCAGCGGCGTAAGGGAGGAGCGGCTGGTTTTACACGACGTCCACAGCTCCGTTCCAGGAAACTCGCACCCAAGACTGTTTTTCCCTGTCAAAAATTTCCAAGTCTTTCGCTTCGCTGATCTCTGGCTGTCAGGGATGTGGCAGCGGTCACAAACGCCGACAGTTTTCAGCCCAGCGCCGAATGGTGGCCCGGGATTTCGATCGGGCGCGACCTGGTCGCCATGCATCGCATCACCCCAAACCCCTACATTTCGTACCAGGTTAGCATGGATTAAAAACTAAGAAGACACCGACTCAATCCCCCAACTCGGATGGTTGCACGTCCTATCGCGTTTGTCGCGGTCTAGATCAAGGGCAATCTCCCCCTCGCATTCTCTTTCAGCCCCTCCCTCTATCTTTAGACACCGATATTCCTTTTTCGCGTCAAAGCACAGGTGTAAACGCCCCGCTTCCCCTTTGCTGCACAATGCATCACAGCTCTGAGCACAAGGCCACCAATCAGGAGCCGTTTTCGGTGTCGCAGCGTTCAGCAATGCATCCTTTCACACCCTCCCACACCCCTGCCCCCCCCCCAAATGCGGCATCTGGGCCTATTAGTGTCATGCTGTGATACAACCAAATATTGAAAGCCTCAACTTCAGAGTTCAGCTCTTGTCAGAGCCTTGTGCCCAGCCGTCGCATGAGATTGGATCGAGCCTCTTGCTCGGCGCTTGGGATTTTGTGAGGGTTCCCCTTTTTTTTTCCGTCCCCTATTCTTGGGATCTGGTCATCCGGGTACGCGCCTATCCACATTTGGCAGTGATGAGTGTACTGTGGTATGATGGGGAAAAGAACACCCCGGACTGGTAGCGACAGAGGGTTGTGTGAGTTCCGCCCATGGCAGAGGAGCGCCCGTGAGGCCGGAAAACCTCCTGTGGGGCAATTCAAAGGTACCTGACCTAACAGGGTCATTCTATTTTGGCACGGAACCAGAGTAGGTACTCAGCTCGGTTGGTGGCTGGCTAGGGGCTCCATGAAATGCAGGTACAAATAGGACCCACAGGTCTCGGCACTCCAAGAGCCCGGCATCGATCTTGATCTGAGCAACTACACCTCCTGTTTCCATCGTTCGTCGCTAGGCTCCTCTCTAAAGATGGTATGTTGGGGTATTGTCCTGAGCAAACCGCAGTGGCTGCTCCACTAATTGATGCTGACTTGAGAGCCTGACAGGCATATCCTCAGCGACACGGTGGCGGGATCGACCCAATCACTGGCCTTTCGACCGCCGGCCTGCCACTGCCTGCAGCCCCGGTGCAGCCTCGACATGGAGGGGGCATTGATCCCGTGACAGGCCTCCAATCATCACCCACACCCCCGATGGGGCACCAACATCTCCAGTACCAGCCGTCGTTGCCTCCGCAGATGTCGCAGCAGCCGTACACTCATGCTACTGGCCAACCAGTCGTGAGTATTTATTTCTATCAAGACCAACCCAGCGGGCTACTAACAACTGCGCAGTATTATGGCAATGGCCAATACAACGGCAACACACAAGCCACCACGCAAGCGCGTGAGGGGGTCATGGTAAGACTCTTCCGAGGCTGTTGCTGTGGCTGGTAGACGCGGGCTAAGGGTTCGATCGGGGCTAGGCGCTTAGGAAACTGCCAGACATGGAGCAGTTCCAGTTCCGTGACAATGTTCAGTCTGGAGGAGGATACGGACTAGCCAGCGAGAATGTAATGTCTCTTTCCTGATATGCCTGCCCTCGCACAATGTCACTTTGTGTCTAACACGCACCGCATACAGCTCCAAAAGACCGAGAAGGTGCTACCGGTCAACCTGAAAGCGTGGAACCACATCGTTACGACACCCACTTCGTTCCGCTGGAAGTTTGTCAACTTTTTCCGGATGCCTGGCTGGGTCTACGTGGACCAGCGCGTGCGCCGCCACCGCGACTTCGCCGGCCGCATCAGCAACAAGCCCCTGAGCGATCGCTACCTGCATAGCGGTGACGGTTCCCTACGCAACCTGATCGTCCAGTGTACCGACGACATTTTCGAAGGGCCTGCAAACTCTACATGGCGGCGCACGTACGTCCGGAATGTCTCTCCGTTCAAGTCGCGTGTCGCAACCTGGGTCCTTGACTTCAGCCATGATCCCGAGAGCTGGGAAGACTGGGTAATTTTGCTCCTGAGGACCTTCCCCGCCGCCATCGTCATGTCCCTGTGCTTCTGGGAGTTTACCCAGCAGAGGATAGAAAACGGGTCACGCTACGCGATCGTCCCCTACCGCTTCTACGGGGATGCCAAAGTCTGGGGTAACCATCTTGAGAACAGCATGGGGCGCCCGTCGGCCGCTAGGGCCAACCATCACGTCTACCGCATGCTGAAGCCGCGCAGCCTCTGCTTCCTCAACAGCCCTGACCAAGACGAGCTTCACGGCATCCGGCTCAGAGAGGTCTCCAGCTGGGAGCACGACGAGGGCAAGTCGGCTAACCTGGACTATCTCTTCGTGGCCTATTCGTCCA
>Ga0247770_1000497_pt1 | contig 37784 bp, 33 predicted proteins | sample UWRJL136409B6_FD_179943 | JGI IMG/M metagenome (GOLD analysis project Ga0247770, IMG submission 179943) | Plant litter microbial communities from Arlington Agricultural Research Station in Wisconsin, United States - UWRJ-L136-409B-6 | ecosystem: Environmental > Terrestrial > Plant litter >... | reverse complement strand
GACCAGACAACCGCGCTCCGCGTCGCCCGGTTCTCGGTGGATGGAAATCCGGTAGCTCGATTTTTGTACAGCGGTGTACAAACGGCGGGCGCGCGGAAGCGGGTGGATCCGTGCGCGTGACCGAGCGAGGCTCCCGCCCCGGGCGCATCGCCGCAACGAGCACCGACGCAAGAAGATGACGCTTCCGCTTTCCGTTCTCGACCTGGCGCCCATCGGCTCGGGGTCCACGGCCACGCAGGCGCTCCGCAACACGCTGGAGCTGGCGCGGCTGGCGGACCGGCTGGGGTACGCGCGCTACTGGCTGGCCGAGCACCACGGCATGCCCAGCATCGCCAGCTCGTCTCCCGAGATCCTGATCGGCCACGTGGCGGCGGGGACGCGGCGGATCCGCGTGGGCTCGGGGGGCATCATGCTCCCCAACCACGCCCCGCTGCGCGTCGCCGAGAACTTCCACACGCTGGAGGCGCTGCACCCGGGCCGCATCGACCTGGGCATCGGCCGGGCGCCGGGGACGGACCCGCGCACCTCGCAGGCGCTCCGCCCCTTCCCCGCCGAGCAGTTCTCCGAGCACCTGTCGGAGATGATCGGCCTCTCGCGCGGGACGCTGCCGGAGGGGCACCCGTTCGCCAAGGTGCGCGTGATCCCCTCGGACGTGACGCTGCCGCCCATCTGGCTGCTGGGGTCCAGCGGAGCCAGCGCGCGGATGGCGGGGCAGATGGGGACGGGGTACAGCTTCGCGCGGCACTTCTCCCCCACCCCGCCGGCGCCCGCGTTCGGGGCGTACCGCGACAGCTTCCAGCCCTCCGAGCAGTTCGCGAAGCCGCACGCCATCCTGGGCGCCGCGGTGATCTGCGCGGAGACGGACGAGCGCGCGGACTACCTGGCCGGGTCGTCGGACCTGATGTGGGTGCGGCTGCAGCGCGGCGAGTTCAACTCCATCCCCAGCCCGGAGGAGGCGCTCGCCTACCCCTTCACGCCGCGCGAGCGTGAAGTGGCCGCCGGCTACCGCGGCCTCATGTTCGTCGGCAGCCCGGCCACGGTGAAGGCGCAGATCGAGGAAGCCGCCGCCGAGTGCGGCGCCGACGAGGTGATGGTCACCTCCAACATCCACAGCCACGCCGAGCGGATGCGCTCCTACGAGCTGCTGGCCGAGGCGTTCGATCTTTCCCCGGCGCAGGCGCCCGAGGCGATGGCGGCGGACTGAGGGACGGGCGATCGAGATCGCCGAACGAGTACACGAAGTCCGATCTCATGCACGGAGCCGGACCAGGATCAGGGAAAGGTGAAGCGCCGGCCGATCGTCCGCGATCGGCCGGCGCTTCGTCATCCGTCGTCCCTTTCGGCTATCTCCCGTCCGTGTCCGCTCCGCCGTCGGGGGCGGTGCGGTCGTCCGCGAGGCCGCGGTGCAGGTCGGCTTCCATGTCGGCCTGGTCGCCCGCGCGCTCGGAATCGGAGGTGCCGCCCATCGCGCCCTCCATCTCCGGGCCCGGGTTGCGCACGATCTCCTCCCTGCGCTCCTCGTCCGCCCTGCGCGCCGCGGGGCTCTCCGGGGGTGCGCCGATCCCCTGGGCCATCGAATCCAGCCGTTCGTCAGGCATTCGCTCCCTCTCTCGCTGGTGACCTTCCGTTGATCGGGATCCAGCCCTGCAACGCCGGTTCTCGCGCCGCCGCACACCATCCCCACGCCGCGCCTGTGCTCCGTGAATCGAATCGACGGCCCCGCCCCCAATCGCAGGCGAGGCCGTCGTTTCGTTGGATCGATGCGGATCGGGCGGTCGGTGGATGGGGATCGATCGCGATCCGTATCTCCCGTCCGATCAGCACTGGGCGCCGTGGGGCGTGCCGGCCGCGATCCCGTCGAGCGGCCGCGGGGGCGGCTGGACGCCGCGGATCCCGCCGATCGCTCCCGATGGCGCCGTTTCCACGTCGCCGATGGGCACGGTCTGGCCGAGGAGGCGGCTGGTGACGGCGCCGGCGGTCATGGCGCCGCTGACGTTGACGGCGGTGCGGCCCATGTCGATCAGCGGCTCGATGGAGATCAGCAGGCCGGCGAGGGCGATGGGGAGATCGAGCGTGGAGAGCACCACGATGGCCGCGAACGTCGCCCCGCCGCCCACCCCGGCGATGCCGAACGAGCCGAGCGTCACCACCAGGATCAGCGTCCCGATGAACCCCGGGCTGGCCGGATCGATGCCCACGCTGGGCGCGATCATCACCGCGAGCATGGCGGGATAGAGCCCCGCGCACCCGTTCTGCCCGATGGTGGCGCCGAAGCTGGCCGCGAAGTTGGCGATGGCCGGCGGAATCCCCAGCCGGCTCACCTGCGCCTCCACGTTCAGCGGGATGGTCGCCGCGCTGGACCGCGACGAGAAGGCGAAGGTGAGCACCGGCCAGGTCTCCCGGAAGTGCCGCACCGGGTTGATGCCCGCGAGCGCCAGGACCGCCGCGTGCGCGCCCAGGATCAGCGCGAGGCCCACGTACGACGCCGCCACGAAGCGCGCCAGCTTGAGGATGTCGTCCGGGTTCGACGTCGCCACCACCTTCGTCATCAGCGCCAGCACGCCGTACGGCGTCAGGCGGATGACCATCCGCACCAGGCGCATCACCAGCTTCTGCACGTCATCCATGGCGCCGATGACGCGGGCGCCCGCCTCCGGGCTGTCGCGCCGCAGACCCAGCGCCGCGATCCCCAGCAGCGCCGCGAAGATCACCACCCCCAGGATGGAGGTCGGCCGCGAGCCGGCCAGGTCCGCGAACGGGTTCGTGGGCAGGAAGGAGAGGAGGAGCTGCGGGAGATCCAGCCCCGCCAGCTCCCCCGCCTTCGCCTGGATGCTGGCGCCCTGCTCCAGCTCCCGCGCCCCGCGCACCAGCCCCTCCGCCGAGAGCCCGAACCCCCGCGCCACCCCGATCCCGATCGCCGCCGAGACGGCCGTCGTGAGCATCAGCACGCCCAGCACCCCCGCGCTGATCCTGCCCAGGGAGCGCGCGTCGTCCAGCCGGGTGACGGCGGAGAGGATGGAGACCAGCACCAGCGGCATCACGATCATCTGCAGCAGCCGCACGTAGCCGCCGCCGACCACGCTCACCCAGTCGATGGTGCCGCTCACCGCCGCGTGCCCATGGCCGTATCCCCATTGCAGCGCCGCGCCGAGCGCCACGCCCAGCAGCAGCCCCACCAGCACGTTGGCGGAGAGCGATGCGCCCTGCTTCTTCCTGCGCGCCAGCCACGCGAGCGCCAGCGCGAATACGGCGAGGTTGACGATGACGAACGGATTCATAGGTCGCTCCGGACCCGCGCCCGGCGGGTCGTCTGGCTGATGGCAAAAGAAAACCGGCTCTCTCGGATGCGAGAGAGCCGGTTCGAAAAGCCGCGTGGAGGCGGCGGATCGTCGTCAGGCGGCGCGCCCGTGGGACGCGCGCACCCCGGCATCTCCCGGAGGCGGGCGGCATCCACGACAACAGGTGGCGAGCACGGGCGCGTTCATCATCATCGGATCGGCGGAAGTCGTGGTTTCGGGCAAACAAAAAGCCCTCCCCGCGGAGGGAGGGCCGGAAGGACGAGCGAGGGACGTTCCTCGGCTCTATGCGCCCGCCACCACGCGCGCGCGTCCGCCCGGCTCTCCCGAGGGAGAGGCGCAGCGACAGCAACACGTGGCGGAGAAGAGGGCGCGCATCGGTCGTCCTGGTGGCTCGATCTCGGCGCCGGAAACCATTCCCGGCGCCGAACGGAGGTTAGACAAACGCCCGGATCCTGTCAACCCCGCGGAGCAGCTCAGCAGAGGACGCAATCGTAGTGGTTGCCGCCGTTGGTCTGGTACCCCTCGCACGTGTAGCCGCACGTTCTGCCGCCCCCCACGCTGAACTCCGGGATGCAGAGCTCGTCGCAGGTGCCGTCGCACGAGAAGTCGCAGGTGGCCCCGCACGATGCTCCGCAGGTTCCGTTGCACGACGGGTCGCAGGTGGGGCAGCCGGGACACGTACACGCCGTGGGACAGGTGCACTGCTCCCCGAACACGGTCCCCTTGTCCTTCTTCTGCACCGGAGTGGTGGAGAAGCTGTCGATTTGCAGGTCTTCCAGCTGCAGCCTGAGCTTGCGCATGGGACGCCTCCTGCCGTGGATGATGGGCCGAGACACACCGGGGCGGCCATTTGGCTGCCCCGGTGCTTGATTTAGCACGGCGCACCTTAGGCGTCAAATACAACGAGAGGCTCCGGGATGACCCACCACGCGGGCGCGCCTAACGGCCCTGGGCTCGCGGCCAGGGCCTGGTCGCTCGTCACTGCGTGGCGGTGGGACTGGTGCAGTCCGGCCCCTTCGTGCAGATGCACGGCGCCATGTCGCAAACGCATCCGTCACCCGCGCGCGCGGTTTCGGTGTACGCTTTCCTCGCCGTCGCGAAAGACTCGACGGCGAGGGTTTCCAGCTTCAGTCTGGCCTTGTTCATCGGGCTTCTCCTGGAGAGGATGATCGCGAAAGATCGCGGAGCGGGCGGGAGCGGAGCCGGTTTCGATCCGGCCGAAACTGCCTGCGCCCTGGATCTACACGGAACGTCGGAATCCGTCAATCGGCAAGCACAAATTGCTTCTTTTCACGAGGATCCACGCCATCGAGCCGCTTGACGACGGCGGGCCGCGGCTGTAGCATTCTGGACCCATTGGACATGCATCCACGGCTCCACATCCAACCTCACGATGCCGAAAGCGAAGAGCTGGAGAGCGATGGGCACGCGGCTGGGAATGCGCTTCCGCGCGGGACTGCTTGGACCGCGAGAGATCGCGCGCCCGCGGCTGGCCGACTCGCCGGAAGAGTTCATCCGGTGGCACCGCCTGGAAGACGCGGTGAGGGTCGCCCGCGAGCTTGCCGTGGAGCACTTCGGTGACCGGTTCACCACTTTCAAGTGCATCCTTCAAGTTGAGGATTGGCATCAGCACCTTGAGGTGGAGATTGGCAACACCGTAGCTCGCGAAGACTTCCTGCGGATGCGCGAGACATACCTGGATGCGTTCGAAGCCGCGTACCCGGACGCAGATTGGGACACACTTCAGATCTCCGTCCGCTACCGTGAGTCCACCGACTAACAAGGACAACTTCCTTCACGTCGCCACTGCGCTCCTGGACGACGTGGAAGGAACAGCCGCTGAGGTCGCCGAGTGGGCAGGCTGCGAGAATGCTCGTTTTCGCGCCGCAGTTAGCCGCGCGTACTACGCAGTCTTGCTCGAGGTGAAGTACCGTGTGATCGGCTTGCGTCCTGAGTGGCGCCGATCACCGCAGAGCTTTCCGCGACACCGCATCCATGGCATCCTCGCGGATGCCATCCGAGCCATTCGTTCCGGATACACTCTGTCGCGTAGCCTACGGCAGCTCTCCACCTCGCGGAATAACGCCGACTACGTGTGGGACTCCGTCTACCGCCGGGAGACGGCGGAACGAGAGTTGGATCTTGCTCACAATCTCCTTGCCGATCTCTCCCGCCTCACGGAGCGGGACTGGCAGGCAATCGCGGACCGGCTCCACAGCCTGGATCACTGATCCGAAGCACGGATGAAGAAGCGGGGGACGGCGCGCATGCCGTCCCCCGCTTTCGTTCGTGCGCCGACGATCCCGGCGCTCCCTACTCCGCCGCGCGGAAGAGGACGAGGGCGCGGTCGGCCACTTCGTACTCGTCGCCGCCGGGCGTGGTGGTCGGCTCGGCGTCGGGGTGGGTGGTGTCGGCCACCACCTCCCAGCGCACGCCGGCGGGCTCGGAGGGGAGGCGGAAGCGGATGGGCTCGTGGTGCGCGTTCAGGAGCAGGAGGAGCGTGTCGTCGCTCAACCGCTCGCCGTTCTCGTCCACGTCCGTCAGCGCGTCGCCGGAGAGGCGCATGGCCAGCGCCTTGGCCCACCCGGCCGTCCACTCGTCCTCGTCCATCACCCCGCCGTCCGGGCGGAACCAGGCGATGTCGTGGATCTCCGAGCCGTGGATGGGGCGGCCGTGGAAGAACTTCTGCCGCCGGAGCGCCGGGTGCCGCCTGCGCAGTTCCAGCAGCCGGCGGGTGAACTCCAGCAGCGCCTTCCCCCGCTCGTCCAGCTCCCAGCTGTACCAGGAGATCTCGTTGTCCTGGCAGTACGCGTTGTTGTTCCCCCCCTGCGTCCGCCCGATCTCGTCGCCCCCGCAGATCATGGGCACGCCCTGCGAGAAGAGGAGCGTCGCCATGAAGTTGCGCTTCTGGCGCTCGCGAAGCTCCACGATGGCGGGATCGTCCGTGGGCCCCTCCACGCCGTGGTTCCACGACTCGTTGTCATTGGCGCCGTCGCGGTTCTCCTCGCCGTTGGCCTCGTTGTGCTTCTCGTCGTACGACACCAGGTCGTTGAGCGTGAAGCCGTCGTGCGCCACCACGAAGTTGATGCTCGCGGTAGGCCGCCGGCCGTCCTCGCTGTAGAGGTCGCTGGAGCCGGTGATGCGCGAGCCGAACTCCGCCATCGCCCCGGAATCGCCCTTCCAGTAGCTGCGGACGGTGTCGCGGTACTTGCCGTTCCACTCGGCCCAGAGGACGGGGAAGTTGCCCACCTGGTAGCCGTCGGGCCCCACGTCCCACGGCTCCGCGATCAGCTTGACCTCGGAGAGCACGGGGTCCTGGTGGATGATGTCGAAGAATCCGCCCAGCCGGTCCACCCCGCCCGAACCCTCGCGCGCCAGCGTGGACGCCAGGTCGAAGCGGAAGCCGTCGACGTGCATCTCCTGCACCCAGTAGCGCAAGCTGTCCATCACCAGCTTGAGCACCTGCGGATGGCGGGTATCCAGCGAGTTGCCGGTCCCCGTGTAGTCCATGTAGTAGCGCTCGTCGCCGTCCACCAGCCGGTAGTAGCCCGGGTTGTCGATCCCCTTGAAGGAGAGCATGGGCCCCAGGTGGTTCCCCTCGGCGGTGTGGTTGTAGACCACGTCCAGGATCACCTCGATCCCCGCCTTGTGGAGCTCGCGGACCATGGCCTTGAACTCGGCCACCTGGTCGCCGCGGTCGCCCATGCTGGAGTAGCGCGCGTCGGGCGAGAAGTAGTTCAGCGTGTTGTATCCCCAGTAGTTGCTGAGGCCCTTGTCCAGCAGCTGCTTGTCGTCCAGGAAGGCGTGCACGGGAAGGAGCTCGACGGCCGTGATCCCCAGCTTCTTCAGGTAGTCGATGGCCGGCGCCGAGGCGAGCCCCGCGTAGGTGCCGCGGATCTCCTCGGGGACGTCGGGGTGCGTGGCGGTGAAGCCCTTCACGTGCACCTCGTAGATCACCGTGCGGTGCCACGGCGTGCGCAGCGGCGAATCGCCCCCCCACTCGAAGGTGGAGTCGACCACCACGCCCTTGGGCATCCCCCAGGCGCTGTCGCCGTCCTCGCGCACCAGGTCGCCGTCCTCATGCCCCAGCGGATAGGGGAAGACGGGCGCATCCCAGTCCACCTTGCCGGCGAGGGCGCGGGTGTAGGGGTCGACGAGGAGCTTGGCCGGGTTGAAGCGCAGCCCGCGATTGGGATCGTACTCGCCGTGCACGCGGTAGCCGTACAGCTGGCCGGGGCGCACGCCCTTGAGGTACCCGTGCCAGACGTGGCCGGTGAGCTGGGTGAGCGGAAGGCGGTGCATCTCGCGCGAGGGGTCGCGGGCGTCGAACAGGCACAGCTCCACCCCCGTGGCCTGCTCCGAGAAGAGGGCGAAGTTGACGCCGATGCCGTCCCACGTGGCGCCGAGCGGCGAGGGACGGCCGGGAAGTACTTTCAGGGACACCAGTGTCTCCGGGATGGCTCTTGAGAAAATGTGTTCAGTTCCCGGTTCTGAAAGCAAACCCAGTGCCTCAAAGTGTCCACCGTTGCGCGCATAGGATGTTTCCCTACCTCCGGGCGAACCTCGCCCAAGCAGGTGGACAGATTCGCGCGAGGCGAAATGCGGATCAGAGGAGGGGCGGGCGGTCGTATCCGCTCAGGTCCCGGTCATACGACCAGATGAAGACGCGGCGCGCCTGGTGAAGCTCGCACTGGCGCTCCCACACCCTGATGATCGACAGGTCCCCCAGGCCGATGCCCCGCATCGCGTGGTCGGGAAAGCCGTCGAGCCATGCCGCGAAGTCTTCCGGAAGCGGCATCGGCGTCGGTGTCCAGGGAGCCTCGCCGGTGAACGCCGCCCTCACCTGCTGGACGAATCGCTCGGCGGCACTTCGGCGCTGCTGGCCCGACCCGTTCTGAGCGAGATGGTTGCCGGTCTCGTAGATGGCGGCCAGCGGGAGGAGGAGCGTGTCGCGAGCCCCGACATGCGCCGTCAGTTCGGCCATCGCCCTGGCGTGGTGCTGGTCTTTGTTGGGAACGCGAAGGATGCTGCAGAAGACGCTGGTGTCGACGATGCAGATGGCGCTCACGCGTCCCCCACCTGCGCCTTGAGGGCTTCCAGCCAGCGCTGCGTCTGCTCCTTCTTCTCTTCCGGGGAGCGCTGATGCTTGAGGAAGTAGTCCAGCACGCCACGCGTCATCAGCTGCCCCAGCGGTCCACGCGCGATCAGCTCGGGGTACGACGGGAGGTCTTCCAGCCGCACCAGACGCGAGTCGCCCTCGTCTGGGTCACGATAGGCGCAGACCACGTGCGGGATGGCGTCGGTGGGAAGCCGGTCGAGGAGCGCGGGGTTGTGCGTGGTGAGCAGCACGCGCAGATCGCGCTCCTTCGCCACGCGCTCGATGTTGCGCAGCAGCGTCTCCGCCCGGCTCGGATGCACCCCGTTATCGATCTCCTCGATGATGATCGTCGAGCCCGGCTTGGCCGAGAAGAGCGCGGCCGCGATCCCCAGCACCCGCAGCGTGCCGTCCGATAGCACCGGCGCATCCCGGAGCGCCAAGCGGTCTCCGTACGACTCCATCAGCCGCACCATGGCGTCTCCGCGTTCCGTGCGGATGAAGCTCATGCTGACGAACGGCTGCTCGGGGAGATTCACGACAAAATCGAGCATCGCCCGTCCCATTTCGGAATCGGAGGCAAGATCGAGGAGCACTGAGGAGACGTTTGATCCATCCTCCTTCAGGACTCGCTCGCCTTCGAAGCTGTAGCCGCGCATCCGCCGCGGCTGGAGATCGAAGATCCGGACGCGCTCCAGGTTGCCCCGGAAATCAACGCCGACCCGGAAGACCATCTTGTCGACAGCGACGTCCGGTCTGCTGGATGCGAGGGACTCCAGACGGGGAAATACAGCCGCGCGATTGGAGACCACCGTCGTCCACGATCCAGTTTCCGGCTCATCGCGAGCGATCAGCTTGAAATCGCCAAGCTGCATCGGAGCGCTTGAGAGACGGTAGAACTCACGTCCAGTGGAGTCCGACACCACCTCGTCCCGGATCTCGGCCCCCCCTCCCGCTTGGAGACTGATCTTGATCTCAAGTCGATTCCACCTGCGCGATTCGAGCTGACACCCGAGCACCACGGGACCATCGCCGTCTCGCGGAAAGCTCGGCGAGCTTCCACGGATGATCTCGTCGGACGACTGGACATCGGAGATGATGTCCTCCAGCCGCCGCCCATCAGCCAGCATCGACAATAGTCGTATCGCCTCGATGGCGTTGCTCTTCCCCGATGCGTTGGCGCCGATCAGGAGCGTGAGCGGCGCAAGTGGGAGATGCGCGTCGCGGTAGCTCTTGAAGTTGCCGATGTGGAAGCTGGAGATCATCGCGCGCCGAAGGCATGGGGAGACTGCGCGGCGGGGAGCATCGCGCGCGTGCAAGGTAATCGCAGTTGGAGCCAGCCCGCCAGCGGTTCCGCGGCATATGCGAAGGCCCCGCCTGACGATTCGGGCGGGGCCTCGCGTGTACCGACGTGCCAGGGAGGGCTCAGCGGATGTGCTTGTACATCATGTCGACCAGCTCGTCGTACATCTGCTCGGCGCCGTCGTCGCCGCCGCGGATGGCGGCGGAGGCGCAGTGCTTGAGGTGGTTGCGCACCAGCTCGCGGCCCACGGAGCGCAGCGCCTCGTGCACGGACGAGATCTGGGTGAGGATGTCGGCGCAGTAGCGGTCTTCCTCCACCATCCGCTGCAGCCCGCGCACCTGCCCCTCGATGCGCCGCAGCCGCTTGAGGTTGCGCTCCCTGGTGCCGGGGTCCACCTCGTGCGCCTTCCGCCCGTCCTCCCCCGCCTCGCCCTCCACCCCGCACTGCGCTGGGCCCATCCCGCCGCCTTCCGTCTCCGCCGATGTGGTCGCCATGATCGTCGCTGCTCGTTCGGGATCCGCATCACCCACGGTTTCGGCGGAATGTACACCGGGATCGGCGGATGGGGCCATGGGCGATCGGCCTGGCAAAACGCGGGCGGCGGACCGCTCGTGCCGGCCCGCCGCCGCGGATCGCCCGGTCGATCGAACGTTGCTGGCTGTTCCCTGTACCCTGTCCCCTGTAACCTTCTTTTGCCGGCCGATGCGCGTCAGCGGATGAACGGGGTGAGGAGCCAGACGGCGGCGGTGATGACGACGATGCCGATCAGGTCCAGGATGATGCCGTAGCGCACCATCCGCATCAGCGGCACGTAGCCGGATCCGTAGACGATGGCGTTGCAGGGGGTGGACACGGGGAGCATGAAGCCCAGGCTGGCCGCCATCGTGGCGCCGAGCGCGGGCGCCAGCGGGTCCACGCCCGACGCGGTGGCGATGGAGATCACCACGGGGACCACCATGTTGGCGGACGCGGTGTTGGAGGTGGTCTCCGACACCATCACGGCCACGATCACCGACGCCAGCAGCAGCCCGAAGTCGCCGTGGAGCGGGAGGAAGCCGGTGATCCCGCGCCCCACCGCCTCCGCCAGCCCCGTCTGGAACGACAGCACGCCCAGCGCGAACCCGCCGCCGTACAGCAGGATCACCCCCCAGTCGATCTTCGCCGCCTCCTCCCAGCCGATGGCGCGCTCCCCCCGGGGGCCGCCGGGGAGGACGAAGAGGAGGAGCGCGCCCAGCAGCGCGGCGGCCGCCTCCGGGACGCGGGCGCTCATCTCCTTGTAGACCGGGCTGGTCTCCCCCGCGAAGAGCGCGAAGAGCCCGGGGGTGATCCAGAGCAGCGCCGTCACCCCGAAGGCGATCGCCACCGAGCGCTGGCCGGCGGTCCACGGCCCCAGCGAGTCGCGCTCGCGGCGGATCAGCTCGGCGCCCGCGCCCAGCGTCTTCACGCCGGCGGGGGAGAGCGCGTTCAGGTACAGGTAGAGGCAGACGAAGAGGACGACGACCACCGGGACGCCGATGGCCATCCACTCGAAGAAGGTGATCTCCTCGCGCAGCAGCTCGCGGATGAAGCCGATGCCGATCACGTTGGGCGGCGTCCCCACCGGCGTCGCCAGCCCGCCGATGGAGGCGGCGAACGACGTCATCAGCATCAGCCCCGTGGCGTAGCGCGGATCGATCCCCTCGCCCTCGCCGGTGTGGGTGGAGCGCATCACGGAGAGGATGGACATCCCGATGCCGAACATCATGGCGGTGGTGGCCGTGTTCGACATCCACGCCGAGAGCGTCGCCGTCACCGCGCCGAACGCCAGCAGCACCCGCGCCGGCCGCCCGCCGATCCAGGGCAGCGTCAGCACCCCGTACGCCACGCGCCGGTCCAGCCCGTGGAGGAAGATGGCGCGGGCGATGATGAACGAGCCGATGAACAGGAAGATCAGCGGATCCGCGAAGGGCGCGAACACCTCCCTGGCCGTGGCCACGCGCAGCACCACGCACGCCGCCGCGCCCAGGAGCGCCGTGACGGGCATCGGCAGCGCCTCGGTGATCCAGAGGATGACCACGGCCGCCATTACCGCCGCCAGCCGGTGCGCCTCGGGCTTCAGCCCCTCCATGGGCGCCAGCAGGAGCGCCGCGAACACCAGCGGCGCCAGGACGAACCCCACGCGCTGGCGGATGCGCTCGAAGCGCTCCTCGCCCGGCGTGAGCACCTGGCGCGCAATCGCGTCCGGATCGGACGACGGGGGAAGCTCGACGTCGGGGGACGGGCTCACGGGGCGGAGTTCGGGGAGGCGATGGATCGGGATTCCGCGCGGGAGGCGGAAGACCGGCCGGGCGATGGGATGCCGATCGGGGCCGATCGGGAGATGGCGGGGAGAAAGTAGGCGGGAGGGCGATTCCGCGCCATCGGAAACGAAGATCGGGCGCCCGGGGAGATCTCCCGGACGCCCGATCCGCTCGAACGGCGCGATTCCGTCAGCCGCAGCGGCCGTCGTCGCTCAGCCCCATGGGATCACAGATCTGGTAGGGGCAGGTGAAGCCGGCCTCGGTCGCGCCGCCGCCGCCGGTCTCCGGCCGGGTTTTCTCTTCGATGGGGATGACGGAGGCTCCGCGCACGGTCCCGCGGGCACCGCCGCCGGCCACGTCCGTCTCGAACGACTCCACCGCCAGCTTCTCGACGTCCAGCATCAGCTTCCGCATCGTTCCACCTCTGGGCAGGGGATGGACGGCGAATCCGAAGGTTCGCCGCGGAACCGCCGGACGGATCCATCGAAACGCCGCATTCGTGTCTGGATACGTACGCAGGCTATTCACGGAATCGGCCCGGCGCAAGGAAAATCGGAAAACGGCTCTTCCGCCGCGCGGTGGCCGAAAAAAACTTCCATTCGCGCCGACAGGTTCCCCGAATCTAGCTAAGTCGTTATATTATGGGCGCTTGAGTGAAGCGGAACGATTCTGCGACTGTCCTCCGTAGCAGTTACATCGTTCCATGCGTTCTGCGACACCGTGGCCCGGCATCTGCACTCCACCGGGCGTACAAGCGAATCCGCGGGCCGTTGACCGGCAGAGCGAAACCCAGCGGCGATGCGGGTTTCGGAGCCGGAGAATCGCCCAAGTCACCCGGGCTGGAGCAGGAGAACTACGCATGCGTGTCCTCAAAATGGTTCTGGCGGTGTCCTCGGTTGTGGGCGTCGCGGCGTGCGGGAGCGGCGCGACCGCCAACAAGTCGCTGGAGAGCGACCTGGCCTGGCTCGACAGCGTTTCCATCGCGCCGAACACCCCGGCTCAGCCGCAGTACGCGACGCCGGTGGAGCTGACCACCGTGACGGCCCCGGCGGGCGGCTTCGTCGCCGCGACCCCGGAGGCGCCCGCGGTGGAGGAGGAGAAGCCGGCCGCCAGCGAGACGCGCTCGCGCCGCTCCTCGTCCAGCCGCTCGCGCGGCTCGTCGGCCGGCCGGCGCAGCTCCGGCGGCTCGTCGGGGACGTACGCCAGCACCCCGGCGCGCCAGCCGCGCATCGTCACCAAGCGCAACACCGTCCGTGACGCCGCCATCGGCGTGGGCGCGGGCGCGGTGGTGGGCGCCGTGGCGGGCGGACGCCGGCACCGGGTCAAGGGCGCGCTGATCGGCGCGGGCGTGGGCGGCGCGGCGGGCGCCATCATCGGCAGCACCGTGGACGTCCGGCGGCGCGTCGAGTACTGAGGCCGCGGAACGACCAGAGAGCGGACGAGCGGGAGGGGGCCGGCGACGGCCCCCTCCCGCTTTTTCGTCCACTGTGGCGTACGGATTCGATACACCCCGCCAAAACTCCGCGCCACGCCTGGAGAATCCAAACTCCGCCGAACGTTCTTCGTTCAGATTCGCGACAGAACGACCGCACCACCCTTCTCCTCATCGATCTCCGCAAATCCATCATCCAAAACGACTTACCGGTTCGGCGAAGGATGGTCCGCCGCCTGCCATAGGGTCGGCCAGCGGCTGGTCAAACGTTGCATCCCTCCCGGCACACCTTCCGGGCCGCATCCAGTCCGCATCACAATCCCGCAGGACGACTCCCATGAAGCTCATCCGCTACGTCGCCCCCGCCTTCGCCCTGGTCGCCGCCGCCGCCGTGGACGCCGCCGCGCAGACCGCCACGCAGGACGTCTCGTTCGAGGTGCAGGCCATCAACGAGCTGGCCTTCACCGGCTCGCCCTCGCTGGTGATCAGCGCCGGCACGGCGGGGAGCGCGCCGACCTCGGTGACGGCGAACGCCTCCTACGCCGTCACCACCAACGAGACGGGCCGCAAGATCACCGCGGCGCTGAGCTCGGGCCTGCCCGACGGCGTGACGCTCTCGGTGAGCCTGGCCGCGCCGTCGGGCGCCAGCAGCGCCGGGACGGTGAGCCTGGGAACCACCGCGAAGGACGTGGTCACGGGGATCGGCGGGGTGAGCGCCTCGGGGCTGAGCGTCACCTACACGCTCTCCGCCACGGCGGCCGCGGGCGTGGTGGCGAGCGATTCGCGCACGGTGACCTACACCATCACGGCGGGCGTCTGACGCCCGTTCGCGCGGGGACGGCGGGGAGCGATCCCCTCCGTCCCCGCGGCGTTTCGTTCTCCGCTCGAATCCCTCCTCCCCGCTGTCACCCCCGATCGACATCATGAAGCAGATCCTCGCCATCGCCCTCTCCCTCGCCGCCGTCCTGGCGATCCCGGCGCGCGCGCAGATCACCGTGGCCGGCACCGCCGTGGAGGAGCGCGCCGCCCGCCCCGGCGAGCGCTACTCCGGCACCCTCACCCTCCGCAACACCGGGAGCGAGACGGAGGAGGCGCGGATGTACCTGACCGACTACACCTTCTCGGCCGACGGCCGCTCGGCGTACGGCGCGCCGGGGTCGCTCCCGCGCTCCAGCGCGCGGTGGATCGTCTTCTCCCCGGCGCAGGTGAGCATCGCGCCCGGCGGCGAGGCCACGGTGGGCTACACCGTCACCCTCCCGGCGGACGCCAGGCTGGCGGGGACGTACTGGAGCATGCTGATGGTGGAGGGGATCGAGCGCGGGAGCGCCGCGTCCGCCGCGTCCGGCGCCCGGGAGCGGGTGCGGATGGGGATCCGTCCGACGATCCGCCACGGGGTGCAGATCGCCACGACGGTGGTAGGGACGGGGACGCCGGCGGTGCGCTTCGACGGGACGCGGGCGTACGGCGCGGGGAGCGCGAAGATGCTGGAGCTGGACCTGTCCAACGCCGGCGACGTTGCGTACCGCCCCGAGATCCGCGTGGAGCTGTACGACGCGGCCGGGCGCGCGGCGGGGAGCTTCACCAGCCGTCGCGGCCTCCTCTATCCCGGCACCTCGCTGCGGCAGACCTTCGAGCTGGGCGCGCTCCCGGCGGGCGACTACCAGGCGCTCGTGGTGGCCGACGCGGGAGGCGAGGAAGTGTTCGGCGCGCAGTACCGCCTGAAGCTCTGAGCCGCCCTCGCCTCGAGATGCGACACCGCGCGCTCCGGATCGCCCTCCTCGCCGCCCCGCTCCTCTCCACTCCGCTGGCCGCGCAGGCCACGGTGGAGCGGGCGGGGCCGGCGCGCGTGGAGGCGGAGCCCGGCGCGCAGGTGACCGCCGTCTTCCGCGTCCGCAACCCCCGCCCCGCGCCCGCCGCCGCCGAGGCGCGCCTCCCCGCCGGCTGGCCCACGCTCTCCCCCGACGCCGCGCGCCCCGCCGAGCCCGGCGAGTCCTCCGTCCGCCTGGTCGCCACCGTCGTCCCCAGGGGCGCCGCGGCCGGGAGATACGTGATCCGCTACGCCCTCCGCGCGGGCGGAGCGGACTCCGTCGTCGTGGCGGTGCGCGAGCGCCGCGCGCTGGAGGCGGCGCTGGACGAGGCTCCGCGCTTCGCCGTGGCCGGCGCGGAGTACGCGCTGGCCTTCCGCGTCGCCAACCGCGGCAACGTGCGCGCGCGCGTCCGCCTCGCCGCGGAGAGCGGCCGCGGCTTCCCGGCCCGCACGGAGCCGTCGGCGGTCGACCTGGCGCCGGGGGAGAGCCGGCCCGTGCGCGTCGTCGTCTCCACCCGCGCCGCGGCCGGCGCGCTCACCCACCGCGTCACCCTCCGCGCCACCTCCGCGACCGACGCTTCCGCCACCGCGTCCGCCGAGGCGCGCGTGGCCATCGTGGCGCGGAGCGCGGGAGCGGCGGACGGGCGCCACGTGCTCCCGGTGCGCGTGGGCCTGCACGCACAGCCGGGATCGGCGGAGGGCGGCGGGCTCCCGGCGGTGATCTCGGCCTCGGGTCCGCTCCGGGCGGGCGGCGCGACGTACGTCGACTTCCTCTACCGCGGCGCGGGCGCGGCGTCGGCGGATCGCGGCGAGCAGGAGCAGCTCTCGATCGCCGTCCGCACTCGCCGGGGGAGCCTGCGGCTGGGCGACCACTACTGGAGCCTGTCGCCGCTCACCGCGCCGGGGCGGTTCGGGTCGGGCGCGGGGGGGCGGATCGCGGCGGGGCCGGTGTGGGCGGAGGGATTCACCGAAGAGAATCGACATCTCGCCCGCTCTCCCCGCGTCAGTGCCGCGACCGTCGGCGTCGGCGGGGAGAATGCGTCCCTCTCCCTGAACGGCGTCGCGCGCGAAGGGGCGGCGTCCGCGCTCTCGCTGCGCGCGCAAGCGCGGCCGGCGGCGGGCCTGGGGATCGACGCGGAGGCGGCGCGGGCGGGAGGCGCGGGGGCGGCGCACCTGCACGCCTACGGCGCGCTCCCGGGCGTCTCGATCGACCTGCGCGCGCTGGAGGCGGACGAGGCGTTCCCGGGCGAGCAGCGCGGGCGCTCGCTGCGCTCCGTGTACGCCGCCGCCCGCCCGCTCGCCGGCATCCGCCTGCACGCCGCCTACGAGCGCGAGGCGCGCCAGGACACGCTGGGCTCGCTGCTGGAGATGGAACGGCGCTCGTCCACCATTCGCGCCGGCGCCGAGATCGGGAACGTGCTCACCGTGGAGCACCGGGAGATGACGCGCGAGGGCGACGGGCCGCGCGGATCCTTCGCGCGCGCGGCACGGTCGTGGATGGCCTCCGCCACCCTGCGGGCCAGGCGCGCGTCGCTCACCGGCGGCGCGGAGGCGGGGACGGTGGAGGACCGGACGGCGGGGGACGAATCGCCGTTCGCGCGCGTGTGGGGGCGGATCGGCGGCGCGTGGAAGCGGCAGTCGGCGTGGGCGTCGGTGGAGCGGACGTCGGGGACCAGCGTGGAGACGGGGACGGAGCGCGACCGGCTCTCGGGCGCGCTGGGCGTGGCGCTGGAGCCGTCCGCCGCCACCCGCGTCTCGCTCACGGCGCAGGCGGGGCGGGCGGCGTGGATGGAGGAGCCGGACGGGATGCTGGACGCCACGGTGGAGCAGCGGCTCCCCGGCGGCCACACGCTCCGGCTGCGCGCCCGCGCCTTTCCCTGGGCCGACGCGGGTCGCCGCAAGCCCGTGGTGCTGCTCGACTACACCGTCCCGCTGCGCGTTCCCGTGGGCCGCGCGTCGGACGCGGGGCTCGTCTCCGGGCGCGTGGTGGACGTGGAGACGGACCTTCCCGTCGCCGACGCCCTGGTGCGCGTGGGCGACCGCGCGGTGGTGACGGACGCGCGCGGACGCTGGGCGGTGGCGGGGCTGGCGCCGGGGCGGTACACGGTGGAGATCGACCCCGTGAGCGTGGGCGTGGGCCGGGTGGTGGTGCGCCCGGACGCGCTCTCGGTGGAGGTGGCCGGCGGGCGCTCGCACGCGGTGGAGATCGGGATCTCGCGCGGGGCGCGGGTGCACGGCGCGGTGCTCCTCCCGGCGTCGTCCGGCGTGGAGGGCGTGGTGCTGGAGATGCGCCGCGGCGAGGAGCGCCGCCGCCGGGTGACGGACGCGGACGGCCGATTCGTCTTCGCGGACCTGGAGCCCGGGCGCTGGACGCTCGCCGTCGTCCGCGCCGACCTCCCGCCGCACCACGCCATGGAGCGCGAGAGCGTGGAGATCGAGATCGGCCCCGGCGCGACGGAGCAGGTGGCGCTCCGGGCCGTGGCGCGCAGGCGGGAGATGCGCATCGTGGCGGGCGGCGACGTGGTGCTCGGAGGGGCCGCCGCGCGGGGAGGCGCGCCCGCCGCGCTTCCGTCCGCCGATCGTCCGATCGCCCCGCTCCCGCCCGGCCGCCTCCCGCCCGGTGTCGCCCTCGCCCCGAAGCCGGCCGCGTCTCGCCCCGCTCCCGCCCTTCCGACGCCGGCCGATTCCGTCGCTCCGGTGCCCGCGCCCGCGCCCCGCGTCGCATCCGCCGAGCGGGCGGCGCGGCGGAGCGTGGAGCGGCCGTGGCGCGTGCGCGGAGAATCGGGCCTCAGCGACTGGGCCAACGACAGCTACGTGGTGCAGCCGGGCGACGAGAGCCTGACCGCCATCGCCTGGCTGGCGTACCGCGACGGCACCCTGTGGCCCAAGATCTGGCTCGCCAACCGCGTCATCCTGCCGACGCCGGACCGCATGGAGCCGGGGATGGAGCTGATCATCCCCCCCTTCGCCCCGCTCACGCCCGAGGAGCGCGCCGCCGCCCGCCAGCACCGCGCGAGCTCCATCCGCCGCTGATCGTCCGAAACCGATCGGCATCGGGACGGCCGCGCGTGACAGGCCTCCCGCGGCGGGGCGATATTCATGCACCTCCGGCGCACCACACCTCCGCGCGATGGCGCATCTCCATCGCCCGGCTCCCATCTCCGCCGCGCCGGCCCATCCCGCTTCCAGGAGACAGACCAATGGACAAGCTCAAGCTCGACGTCGACGTCCTGTCCGTGGAGTCGTTCCCGACCGACCGCGCGCCGCGTCCGGAGGAGAAGGGGACCGTGCGGGCGCACATGGCCACGGAGCAGGTCAAGTGCACGTACTTCTGCACCTACGCCTGCCCCACCGGCTTCTCCTGCTGAAGCGCCGCGGAGCGCGGGAAGTTCTGCCACAGCCGTGGCAGAATTCGACGTGCAGCGGTCGAAGGTGATCGGGGGAGGAGCGGCACGGCGCCGCTCCTCCCTCGCCACATCTGGGGCGGACGCGGCATACCCGTTGCAAACCCTCTACGCTCATTCGACTTACGCTGGAGCGGAGGGGGAGGATGGCGCGAGAGGACGGACGGGGCGGCGGGACGCGGCACGGCGGCGCGGTGCTGGCGCTGGCGGGGTTCGCCGCGGCGGCGGGGTTCGCGGCGGCGATGGGATCGCGCCACGATCCCACGACGGGCGACACGAAGGAGTGGTACCGCGCGCTCGACAAGCCCCGGTGGACGCCGCCGGACTGGGTCTTCCCCGTCGTGTGGACGCCGCTCTACGCGCTGATCGCCCTCTCCGCCTACCGCGTCTGGCGCGCGGAGCCCAGCGACGACCGGTCGCGCGCGCTGGCGCTGTGGGGAGCGCAGATGGGGCTGAACGCCGCGTGGACGCCGCTCTTCTTCGGCCGGCAGAGCCCGGAGGCGGGGCTGGCGGACGTGGGGCTGATGGTGCCGGCGATCATCGGATACATGGCGCAGGCGCGGAAGGTGGATCCGACGGCCACGTGGATGCTGGCGCCGTACCTGGCCTGGGGCACCTTCGCCACCGCCCTCAACGCCGACATCGTCCGCCGCCGCCTGCGGGGATCCGATCGCGACGAGGGCAAAGCCACGTCCGATCCATCGCCCCGCCGCGAAGTCGCGGACGCGATGGCGGCGCGGTAAGGGTCCGCGCATCCGGCGGAAGGGCCCGCCCACCGGCTGGTGGACGGGCCCTCCGCGTTCGTATCGACATCCTGTCGTCCCGCGGCTACTCCTCGTACCGGTCCCCCTCGATGATCGCGCGGACGCGCTTCACGTCGTGGGCGAAGAGGCCGAGGGCGAGCATCAGCTCGATGCGGGCCTGCTGGCCGCTGAGGTGGTCGGCGAAGATGGCGCCCATCTCCCGAAGCTGGTGGCCCCCGCCCTCGTAGGCGTAGGTGTCCAGCACCCGCCCGCGCTGCGAGCGCGACGCCACGATCACCGGCTTCTCCGCGTCGATCCAGCGCCGGAGCCCGGGCACCACCGCCGGCGGCACGTTCCCCCGCCCCAGCGCCTCCAGCACGATCCCGTGCGCGCCGCTGTCCAGCGACGCCTCCACCAGCCGCGCGTCCGCCCCGGCCACCACCTTGATCAGGTCCACGGGGGTGACGGGGCGCTCCGGCGCCAGCATGGGCTTGCGGCGGCTCTCGCGGTAGAAGAGGGCGCGGCCCTTGTCCGTGAGGCCCAGCGGGCCCCAGTTGGGCGAGCGGAAGGTGCCGGCCTGCTCCGTGTGCGTCTTCACCACCTCGGTGCCCTGCACGATCTCGTCGTCCATCACCACCATGGTCCCGCGCCCGCGCGCGTCCGGGCTGGCGGCCACCTCCACCGCGGCCATCAGGTTGGCGGGGCCGTCCCACGACAGCTCAGATGAGTTGCGCATGGCCCCGGTGATCACCACGGGCCTCTCGGCGGGGAGCGAGCGGTCCAGCAGGTACGCCGACTCCTCGATGGTGTCGGTGCCGTGCGTCACCACGATCCCGTCGAACCCCTCGTCCAGCCCGGCCAGGATGGCGGCGCGCACCTCCCAGATCCGCTCGATGGTCATGTGCGGGCCGGGGAACCGCCCGAACTCGCGCACCTCCATCCGCGCCACCTGGTCCAGCCCCGGGACGGCCTCCAGGATCTCCTGCCCGGTGAGGCGCGGGACGGCGCCCCCCGCCGCCGCGTCGGCCCGCATGGAGATGGTGCCGCCGGTGGCCAGCAGCAGCACGCGCGGGAGCGGCCCGTTCGCGGGATCAGCCACGGCGCACGCTCCGGTCGCGGGGATTCAGGGAGATGGGCATCACGCGGGAGTCCACTTGCCCCCCAGCTCCTCGGCGTGGTGGCGCTCCGTCTCCAGGATCTCGCCCAGGAGCGCCGCCGTGCGGTCGTCCGCCTGGCCGCGCGCCAGGAGCGCGTGGTAGAAGGTGACCTCGGCCTCCTCGCGGAGCCGCGCCGCTCCCTCCCACCCTTCCAGGCTCGCCGGCCCGGAGCGCGCCTCCAGCTCCGCGGGCGCCACGCCCATCTCCATCAGCCGCACCGTCAGCCGCGAGACGTGGTGCTGCTCGTCCGCGTGCAGCTCGTTCAGCCGCTCCGAGAGCGCGTCGTCGCCGCGGTCCTCGGCCGCCGCCGCGAGCCCGCGGTAGAAGAGCGCCTGCGCCTTCTCGGCCGCGCGCGCCTCTTCCAGGGCGTGGATCAGGTCAGGTTGCATCGGCCCCTTGCCAAAGTCGGTCCATTCAGTCCAGTTTGCCTCCGTACCGCGCATGAAGATGCCCCCACCCCCGCGTTCATGCAATTCGCCGCCACGAGAACGCCATGGATGAACGAGAACGGCCGACCGCGGAACGATGGGCCGTCTGCATCGGTGACGGCAGCTATGCCGGTGAGCTCGAGCTAGGGAAGATGTACGAGGTTCTCCCAGACGCGGACGCCGGGCGCGTCGAATACATCCGGGTGATCGACGAATCCGGCGAGGACTCCCTCTTTCCAGGAAGCATCTTCCTGGAGATCGAGATCCCAGGCGCCGACGCGGAGAGGATTCGCCACGCCAGCTGACCGCCGCCGAAAGCGAACGCCCGCGCCGATCTCCGGAGATCGGCGCGGGCGTTTCGTCATCGGTGGATGGAGAGCGGCTTACGAGCAGCCCTCCACGTACTCGACCGCGGGGATGACGCCGCCGCGGAAGCGCTTCACGATGCCGGCCGAATCCGTCTCGAAGACGATGCGGTGCAGGGTGTCGCGCGGGGACTGCGGGAGGACGATCAGGTACCTGCCCGCCTCGTACTTGTGCGGCTGCACGCGCAGCTCCTTTCCGCGGTACAGCTCGCGGACGCGCGCCTCCGCGTCGCCGATGCGCGCGCCGGCGGCGGTGGCGGTGGCGCCGCTGTCCACCTGGACGCGCGCCACGCGTCCGCCCACCAGCATCACCTTCACCCCCGGCGGGAGCGCGGCGGAGCGGGCGTACTCGCAGGCGTCCTCCACCCCCGGCTCCGCCGTCCCGTCGCCCGCGAAGTCCGCCCCCAGCGCGGTCGTCGCCTCCGCCGGGCTCATCCCCACCCGCACCGCGCCGATCCCGTTCTCGCTCAGCTGCCACCCACCGCCCTCGCCCGCCGGCGCCGGAGCCGAATCCGCCGCCGCCGCGGGAGGCGCGGCCTGCGTCGAGTCGGCGGACGCGCCGCCCGCGCCGTCGTCGGACGCATCCGAGCAGGCGGCGAGGAGCGCGAGGGCGAGGAGTGCCGCGACGGATCTATTCATTCGGACCTTCTCCTGTCGGGATGATCGATGGGGCGCGCTCACTTCGGCGCCGGGGTGCGGAGCGCTTCCGGGATGTCGGCCATCAGCTCGTCCTGGATGGACTTGCACGAGCCGCCGTTGACCGCGCGGAAGGTGGAGGTGATGGTCCCCTGCGCCTCGCTGGGGTTGAAGCCCATCGGGTTCTGCGGCGACGCGGGAAGGTTGTTGGCGTTCTCGCGGCTCTGCGTGTGCGTGCGCATGGCGAGCCGCACCGTCCCCACGACCCCCGCCGTGTCGGACGACTCCACCAGCACCTCGCCCCCCGGCATGATGAACAGCGGAATGGCCGCGCCGCCGGGGGCGGAGAGGAAGAACCCGTCCGCGGTGGCGAAGTCGTTCGCCTGCTGGCTCCGCGGCACCACGCGGTACAGCCCCGGCGCCGGCCGCCCGCCCAGGCGGTAGAGGTGGATGGCGTACTTGTCGTCCGTCGACAGCACCAGCCCGAAGCCGCTCCCGGTGGCCCCGCCCGCGCAGAAGCGCGCCCGCCCCCGCGCCGGCGCCACCGGCAGCCCCTGCACGTCCGCGGCGAACCGCCCGCCCTCCACCGCCACCGCCGGAGCCGCGGGCGCCGCCGGAGCCGTCGCGGGCGTGGCGGGCGCGACGACCGTCGTCGCCGCGGCGCTGTCCGGGCGCGCCGCCGTCCCCTTCGCTCCCTCTCCGTCCCCGCACGCCGCCAGCGCCAGGAGCAGCCATCCGTACCGTCGCGCCATCGTCATCTCCCGATCGATCGAAAAAGGACCGGGAGATCGGCATCCCCCGGATCGTTCACGTCCGCCATCTCCGTCCCAGGCCTTCAATCGGCCGGCACCGCCACCTTCGCGAGGTCCGCCTCCACCGAGTGGCGCGCGCGCGCGCGGCCCAGCGCCACGTAGGTGAGCGACGCCGCCGCGCCCAGCCCCGCGCACACGGCCCACAGCCCCGGCCGGCTCCACGCGAAGAGCGCCGGCCCAAGCGCGGGCGCCAGCACCAGCCCCAGCGCGTGCGTGAAGCCGAAGGCGGCCTGGTAGCGCCCCTGCAGCCCCGGCGGCGCCAGGTCCGCCACGAACGCCTGCGACACCGGCGACTGCACGATCTCGCCCAGCGACCACACCAGCACCATCGCCGCCAGCCCCCAGAACGTCGCCGCCACGCCGATCCCGCCGAAGCCCGCCCCGGTGAGCGCCGCGCCCACCGCCAGCGGGATCCACGCCGCCATCCGCGCCGTCACCGCCGCCACCGGCAGCTCCAGCAGCAGGCAGATGGCCCCGTTCAGCGACGCCAGGAACCCGAACGCGCTCATGGGGAGCCCGCGCGCGTCCACCTCCAGCGCCAGCGTCACCGTGGACTGGTGATAGACGAAGCCGATGGCCACCGACGCCAGCAGCACCGAGAGGAGCGCCCGGTCCGCCGCGATCACCCGCAGCACCGACGGCCCCCGCGCCGCGCGCGGCCGTTCCGGCGCCGGGGGATGCGCCGCCGCCGGCCGGTCGAAGCTCTTCGGCACCGCCGCCAGCACCAGTACCCCGTAGAGCGCGCAGGTCACCGCGTCGCCGATGAAGATGATGGTGAACGAGCGCGACGCCATGTACCCCGCCACCGCCGGCCCCAGCGCGAACCCCGCGTTGATGGCCAGCCGGTACAGCGCGAAGGTGACCACCCGCCGCCCCTTCGGGGTCACGTCCGCCAGCAGCGCCGCCGCCGCCGGACGGTAGAGCTCGCCCGTCATCCCCGCGAGCCCCGCCAGCGCGATGATGGCCGGAAGCGCCTGCGCGCGCCAGAGCAGGAGGATCACCGCCGCGCCCGAGAACATGGAGAGCGCGATGGTCCGCCGCCGCCCGAGGCGGTCCGCCAGCTGCCCGCCGATCATCGCCGCCGCCACGCTCCCCACCCCGTACGCCGACGCCGCGATCCCCGCCTCCGCGGCCGAGTACCCGCGCCGGACCAGGATCAGCACCAGGAAGGTGAGGACGAAGCTCCCGAAGCGGTTGATGAACGTTCCCGCGTAGATCACCCACGCCGTGCGCGGAAGGTCGCGCACGTCGCGGCGGAACGCCTCGTAGCGGGTCTCGGGAGCGGCGGGAGAGACGGTCAAGGATCGATCGGATGACGGATGGGCGAGGGCGAGGGCGCGGCCGAATCGTCCAACCGCTGCTGGACGATCGAGGACCCGCTCCAGCGGCGGTGGATCCGGCGGACGAAGAAGGTCACCGTGCCTCGGCGCGGCTCAGCTCCTTCTCCAGCTCCTCCACCGTGGGAAGGCTGCCGCGCAGGCGGTGCGGAAGCTCGTCCGTCACGCGGTACTCCGCAACGCCGATCGGCTGGCTCATCCCGCGGAGCGCGTACTCCACCACCACGCGGTTCCGCTCCTTGCACAGGATCAGCCCGATGCTGGGCTGGTGGCCCTCCCCGCGAAGCTGCTCGTCCACGGCGGAAAGGTAGAAGCTCATCTTCCCCGCGTACTCCGGCTGGAACGCCCCGACCTTCAGCTCCACCACCACGTAGCACCCCAGGTGGATGTGGAAGAAAAGGAGGTCCAGGCGATAGTCCTGCCCGCCCACCTCCAGCCGGTACTGGCTCCCCACCAGCGCGAACCCCACCCCCAGCTCCAGGAGGAAGTCGCGGACGTGCGCCACCAGCGCCTTCTCCAGGTCCCGCTCCTCCACCGCCGGCCCCAGCTGCAGGAAGTCGAAGTGGTAGGGATCCTTCAGCAGCGCCGCCGCCAGCTCCGACTGCACCGCCGGGAGCGTCCGGTCGAAGTTGGTCAGCGCCTTCCCCTGGCGCCCGTACAGCCCGCTCTCGATCTGGTGGACCAGGACGTTGCGGCTCCACCCGTGCTCCAGCGCCTTCCGCGCGTACCAGAGCCGCTCTTCGTCGGATTTCAGCTTGTCCAGCAGCACCGTGTTGTGCCCCCAGGGAATCTGTCCAACGAGTTGTTGGACGATTCCCTCCTCGGGGTACGCGTCGGCGAAGGCCCGCATGTACAGCAGGTTGGTGCGGGAAAGCCCCCGCATCTGGGGAAACTCGCCACGGAGATCGGCGGCGAGCCGCTCCACCACCCGCGCGCCCCATCCGTCCCGCGCCTGCCGCTCCGTGATCGCCCGCCCGATCTGCCAGTAAAGGCCAACGATCTCACGGTTCACGGCCGCCGCGGCGCGGACCTGCGCCGCCTGAATGCGGGACTTCAAATCCGCGAGAAGCTCACCATAGCCCGGCGCGTCGCGGACGTCGGAACGGCGTTGGAGCGCGGGTGTGCTCCGTTCTTTCTGAGAGGCCATCGCGAACCCCGGAAAGAGGCTGGGGAAAGGACTGAGCGGCCCTCGCCGCAATTGTCCAACAGCTGTTGGACAATTGCGCATCCTGATTCCGTGCGCAATGTGTTCTTTCGCGCAACTCCCAACTCTCCTCGAATTTTTGCCAAGCGCGACAGAATCACGATCTGGACGGCAGCCTGCAAGGAAAGCGATCAGGAAACTGCACGCCGTCCGGGCATGCGGCTGACGAGGGGCCAATCATCCAACAGCTGTTGGACAATTGTCAACGCCGATTCTTTGTGCATTCTCACTGCGTCCGCGGACATCACGCAATTCTGCCACAGGCGCGGCGAAATGATGCTCTGGATACCGAACGGGCGGAGGGCGATCGAAAAGCATCCACCGCCAAATCCCCGCAGCGCCCAGCCGCTGGACGAATTCCGCCAGCCCCTCGCGATCGCCCTCGGATTGCACTTCCAGTGCGTAAGTCCGGAGGACATAGGCGGGTGAGGACCAATTGTCCAACAGCTGTTGGACAATTGGCGGCGGCGATTCCGTGTGCGTTCTCGTTGTGCCTCCCGACCTCTCCCAATTCTGCCACAGGTGTGACAGAATTACACTCTGGACATTCGAAGGCGGGAAGGACAATCAGAAAGTGCCCGACGCGAGGTCCCCAAGGCGGCCCGCGACACCCCACCGATGGACGAAGTCCCCCAGCCCGTCGAGGTCGGCTTCGGATTGCGCCTCGAGGGCGTGCGTCAGGAGGGCGTCGGCGGCGAGGAGGGGGAGGGCGGCCTCGCGGCCACCGGCGCCGCCACCCAGGCCGGCGTAGAGGCGGAGCGAGCCGGCCGCCAGGGTGTCCGCGAGCGCGCCGCCGCCCTCCGGGGGGAGGGCGGCGGCCATGGCGTCCAGCAGGTCGGCGGGGGCGTCGGGAAGACGCTCCCGCAGCCAGCGCTCGGCGTCGGTCACGCGCCGTTCAGCAGCGGGCGGACGATCTCGATCACCCGGGCCAGCGCCTCGGGGACGCGGGAGGGGTCGCCCACGCCGGCCTGCGCCATGTGGGGCTTGCCGCCGCCCTTGCCCCCCGCGATCGCCGCCACCTCGCGGATCACCGCGTCGGCGCGCACGCCGCGGCCGATCACGTCGTCCGTCGCCACGGCGAAGAGCGCGGTGCGGTCGGCGAACGCGGCGGAGAGGACGGCGATGCCGCTCCCCAGCTGCTGGCGCAGCCGGTCGCCCAGCGCGCGCAGCTCGTCCGCGTCCGCCACCTCCACGGGGGAGGCGATCACCTTCGCGCCGCCCACGTCGGAGGCGGCGGCCAGGAGGCGGGCGATCTCGTCGGCGCCGCCGGACTGGCGGGCGCGCTCCACCTGGCGCTGCAGCTCGCGGTTCTGCTCCAGCACCTGCTGCAGACGCGGGACCAGGTTCTCCTCGCGCGTCTTCAGCAGCCCCGCCGCCTCGCGGAGGGTGCGCTCGTCGCGGCGCAGGCGCTCGAAGGCGCCGGGGCCGGTCACCGCCTCCACGCGCCGCACCCCCGCCGCCACGCCGCTCTCCGAGACGATGCGGAAAAGGCCGATCTGCCCCGTGGTGCGGACGTGCGTGCCGCCGCAGAGCTCCATCGACACGCCCGGGATCTCGATCACCCGCACGATGTCTCCATACTTCTCGGAGAAGAGCGCCATCGCCCCCTTGTTCAGCGCGTCGCGGTAGCCCATCTGGTGCTGCCCCACCGGCTCGTTGGCCCAGATGGCGCGGTTGACGATGGCCTCCACCTCCTCCGTCTCCTCCCCCGTCATCGGCCCGTTGTGCGCGAAGTCGAAGCGCAGGCGGTCCGGCGTCACCAGCGAGCCCATCTGGTGCACGTGCTCGCCCAGCACCTGGCGCAGCGCGGCGTGCAGCAGGTGCGTGGCCGTGTGGTTGCGCTCGGTGTCGCGGCGCGACGGCTCCTCCACCTCCGCGCGCACCACGCCCGGGAGGAAGTCGCCCTCGACGGGGCCCACGACGGCGATGCGGCCGGCCACCTTGCGCACCTCCTGCACCGCCATCGTCCACCCTTCGCCGCGCACGTGGCCGCTGTCGGAGATCTGGCCGCCGCTCTCGGCGTAGAACGGGTTCTCGCGCAGCTGCAGCGCCATCCGCCCGTCCTCCATCCGCCGGTACGCCAGCACGTCCGTCTCCAGCGCGGTGGCGCGGTACGCGGCGTACTCCTGCTCCGCGCCCTCGCCCCCCTCCACGTGCTCCCAGCCGTCCGCCAGCGCGTCGGCCTCCACCGCCAGTCCCGACGCCGCGCGGTCGGCGCGCGAGCGGCGACGCTGCGCCTCCAGCTCCTCGTCGAAGCCGTCCACGTCCACCGAGTAGCCGCGTTCGGCGGCCATCAGCTCCGTCAGGTCCAGGGGGAAGCCGAAGGTGTCGTACAGCTTGAAGACGTCCGCGCCGCTGAGCGTGCCGCTCCCGCCCTGGGGCGCCAGCTGGTCGAACAGCTTGATCCCGGCGTCGATGGTGGCCAGGAAGCGCTCCTCCTCGCTGCGCACGTTGCGGACGATGTACTCGCGGCGCCCCAGCAGCTCGGGGAAGGAGACGCCCATCCGGTCGATCACCGCCTCCACCACCTCCACCAGCGTGGGCTCGCGGCGGCCCAGCAGGTACGCGTGGCGCACGGCGCGGCGCAGGATGCGGCGCAGCACGTAGCCGCGGCCCTCGTTCGACGGAAAGACGCCGTCGGCCAGGAGGAACGCCGTGGCGCGCGCGTGGTCGGCCAGGACGCGGTAGCTGACGCCCTCGTCCGACTCGTACGTGTACGGGACGCCCACGACGTCCACCGCGCGGGCGATGATGTCGGTGAAGAGGTCGGTCTTGTAGTTGGAGTCCACGCCCTGCAGCACGGACGCCACGCGCTCCAGCCCGGAGCCGGTGTCGATGGACGGCGCGGGGAGCGGGTTCAGCTTCCCGTCCACGTCGCGGTCGTACTGCATGAACACCAGGTTCCAGATCTCCAGGAACACGCCGGCCTCGCCCAGCTCCTCGAACTCCTCCTGCGTCACCTCGGTCCCGCGCGTCCCCTCGGGGCGCATGTCGAAGTGGATCTCCGAGCAGGGGCCGCAGGGGCCCGTGTCGGCCATCTGCCAGAAGTTGTCCTTGTCGCCCAGGCGGAAGATGCGCGCCTCGGGAAGCCCGGAGATCTCCTTCCAGAGCTCGATGGCCTCGTCGTCGGTGTAGTGCACCGTCACCCACAGGCGCTCGCGGGGCATCCCGAACTCCTCGGTCAGCAGCTCCCAGGCGAAGCGGATGGCGTCGCGCTTGAAGTAGTCGCCGAACGAGAAGTTGCCCAGCATCTCGAAGAAGGTGTGGTGCCGCGCGGTCACCCCCACCTGCTCCAGGTCGTTGTGCTTGCCCCCGGCGCGCACGCACTTCTGGCTGGTGGCGGCGCGCCGGAAGCCCGGGTCCTCCATCCCCAGGAAGGCCTTCTTGAACTGCACCATCCCCGCGTTGGTGAACAGCAGGGTGGGGTCTTCGGCCGGCACCAGCGACGACGAGGGGCGGACCTGGTGGCCCTGCCGCGCGAAGTAGTCGAGGAAGCGGGAGCGGATCTCGTCGGCGCGCATATATCCGTCACGGAAGAGGCGGTCGGTTGCGGAACCAGGCAAGTTAACGCCCGCCGGGCACGCCGCTCAAGCCCGCGCGCGTCGAATCCCCGCAACGGAACGGATTCGGCCGATCGGACGATGCGGCGGCGGCCGGATTCCACACCGCTCCGGACGCCACGCGGAAGCGCCGGGCGGCTCCTGACCGCCATCGCCCGTGCACGCCGTCTTCGTGGAGATCCGATCGAGGAATTCCGTTAAACCTGGCTGCGATCCGTATCGACAACGAAGACGAAGTGATTTCCACGCCACACTTTGCGATTCGTCTTCGATCGATGGACAAATCTCGTTTTCCGACAGTTCCGGGAACGCGACTTGCCGCGCATCTTTGTCGATGGGATCCCGATCTCCCGCCGGACGGCCGTCCGGCGGGGCCTCGCGACCCGACGAACACGGAGGTCACGATGAGCACGATCACCACGAAGGTTCGGAACGGGCTGGTGGCGGCGTCGCTGGCGACCACGCTGGGGTTCGGGGGACTGCAGGCGTTCGCGCGGCCGGCTGAGGCCCAGGCGCCGCCCACCTGCAACCCGTCCAAGTGCGACAAGGACTGCAAGGCCCAGTTCGGCCCCTTCGCGTCCGGCTTCTGCGACCCGTTCGGCGGGTGCAGCTGCGCGGTCTGATCGACCCATGAGTGCGCCCGGGCCGCCGCCATGTCGATGGCGACGGCCCGGGCTCCGGCCGTCCGCGGCGCACGACTTCGCGACGACGCCGCGGGCGGAGAGCGGCATCCACGCACACGCAGGGAGACCCACCATGAGCACGATCCTCACGAAGGTCCGGAGCGGCATCCTGGCGGCGTCCGTCCTGGGGACGGTGGCGTTCGGCGCCACCCAGGCGCTGGCGACGCCCGCGGAGGCGGCGCAGGCGGCCGCGTGCAACCAGAACTCGTGCAACCGCCAGTGCGAGGCGCAGTACGGCCCGTTCGCGGCCGGCTACTGCGAAAACGGCGTCTGCCAGTGCGCCATCTGACCCCTCCTCCGACGTCGATCCACTGAACGGCGGGTCGATCGGATCCGGATCGAACGATCGCGATCGATCTGACGATGATCGTCCGATCGGCCACGGTGGATCGGGAGCGGGGAGCGAGGTCACGGATTGAAGGCGAAGGGGCGCCGCGGAGATTTCCGCGGCGCCCCTTCGATCTTCATCCCCCGATCTTCATCCCCCGATCTTCATCCCCCGACCGAGCCGACCGCCTCGCCTACGAGCTCGCCGGCCGGTGGCCGCGGCGCCAGAGGAAGTACACGGGGATGCCCAGGAGCACGATGAACAGCCCCGCGAAGGTGTAATCCGGCTTGGCGAAGAGGAGGATCACCGCGATGGAGAGGCAGGCCAGCATGTAGAGCCCCGGGATCACCGGGTAGCCGAACGCCTTGTACGGCCGGTCCAGCTCCGGCCGCTTCACTCGCAGCGTGAAGAGCGACACCATGGTCAGCACGTAGAAGAGGAGCGCCGCGAAGACCACGTAGTCCAGCAGCTGTCCGTAGCTCCCGGTGAGCGTCAGGAACGCCGTCCACACCCCCTGCACCCCCAGCGCCCACACCGGCACGTGCGTCCTGGGCGAGATCACCCCGGCGCGCTGGAAGAAGAGCCCGTCGCGGGCCATGGCGTAGTAGACGCGCGCCCCCGCCAGGATCAGCCCGTTGATGCAGCCGAAGGTGGAGATCAGGATGGCGCCCGCCATCAGGTAGGCGCCCACCGGGCCGAACATGGCCTGCAGCGCCAGCGTCCCCACGCGGTCCTCCGGGGCGCTCTGGATCTGCGACAGCTTGAGGACGCTCAGGTAGGCGAAGTTCGCCAGCACGTACAGCAGCGTCACGATCCCCGTTCCCAGCGCCAGCGCGATGGGGAGGTTGCGGCGCGGGTTGTTCACCTCGGCCGCCGCGAAGGTCACGTTGTTCCACGCGTCCGCCGAGAAGAGCGATCCCACCATGGCCCCGCCGAAGGCCAGCACCAGCGCGGGGAACATCACCTCCGCCCCCAGGATGCTCACCGCCTGCGACCCGCCGGCGGTGTCCGCCCAGAAGTGGGAGAAGTTGGAGGCGATGGCCTCCGCGTTCCGCCCGATGGTCAGCCCCAGCAGCACCAGCCCCAGCAGCGCCGCCGTCTTGGCCGCGGTGAAGATGTTCTGGATCCACTTGGCCTCGCGCACCCCGCGCATGTTCACGTAGGTGAGCAGCGCGATCACCAGGATCCCCACCACCCGCTGCGGCGAGAGCCCCAGCTCGATGGTGCCGCAGAATGGGGATGTCGTGCAAACGGCACCGGGTGCCGCCGACCCCGGCACGGGGATCTTGCCGAAGCTCACGAACAGCTCGGGCGAGACGGCGGGGATGAACACTCCCAGGAACTTGGCGAACGCCACCGCCACCGCCGCGATGGTCCCCGTCTGGATGACCATGAACAGCGTCCATCCGTACAGGAACCCCCAGATGTGCCCCAGCCCCTCGCGGAGGAAGACGTACTGCCCGCCGGCCCGCGGCATGGCGGCCGCCAGCTCGCCGTACGAGAGCGCGCCGAAGACGGTGATGAGCGCGGTGATCACCCACACCATGATCAGCCCGCCCGGCGAGTTCATCTGCCGCCCGATGTCGGCGGAGACGATGAAGATGCCGGAGCCGATCATGGACCCCACCACCAGCATGGTGGCGTCCAGGAGGGTCAGGCTGCGGCGGAAGCCCGCCTCGGAGGGAGTGTCCCGCGAGGTTTCGGGCGGGGGGGCGACGGTCGACATGCGGGGCTCGGGGGGAAGCGGGGGATGGGGCTACAGCGTGAACGTGATGTCGGTGGCCGCCGTCACGGGCCGGTTGGTGTCGGCGTTGCGGCCGGGAGTGAACTTGTACTCCATGAGCTTCCGCCGCAACGCCTCGTCGTAGCGGCCGTTGCCGCTGGAGGTCACCATCTCCACGCGGATGACGTTCCCCGTCTCGTCCACGGTCACCCGCGCCACCACGTCGCGGCCGCGCAGGGGACGCGGCGCGTCGGGCGGGAGGAGGAGGAGGTCGGTGCTGGGCGGGATGATGCGCCCCTCGCCGCGCCCGGTTCCCGGCCCCGTCCCCGAGCCCACGCCGCCGCCCGTTCCGCCTCCGCTCCCGCCGCCGGAGCCCGGTCCCGTCCCGGGCCCCTGCCCCGGTCCGGCGCCCGGCCCCTGCGTGGCTCCCGTCCCCGGCCCCGCGCCGGCGCCCGTGGTGGGCGCGGGCGGGCGCGGCGCGGGCGGCGTGACCTTGGCCGGCTCCGCGGGCGGCACGGGCGTGGGCGGAGGCGGAGGCGGAACCACCTCCTCGGGCACCACCAGCGCGTCCGGCTCCGGGGGCGTCGGGACGGCGGGCGGCGGGGGCGGCGGGGGGATGTCGATGAACACCACCTGCTCCCCCCCTCCGCCTCCGCCGCCCCCACCGCCGCCCGGCCACTGGTTGTCGTCGATGCCGGTGCCGGGGGTCTCGTTGGCCAGGAGGACACCTTCCCGCATCCCCCATCCCAGCAGCAGCACCAGGAGGACGTGCACGGCCACGGAGGCCGCCGCCGCCCCGTAGGCGCGCCGCCCTCCTCGCTTCCTGTCTCCCGCTATGCGCTCGAACACGTCGATTGGTCTCCGTCCGCTGCACCCGACCCACCCCGAGCCCGACTGATACCGCCACGCCCCCCGCTTCGGTTCCCGATCCTGTGAAACGTTCGAGTCCCCCGGAATCTGAATCCGCCGCGCTCGCGGGCCCGATCTGCAGCCTCCGCGCCGTGCAGTGCCCGCGATCCAGCGAGGAACACGGCTCTCCACGCCAACCGTCCCACCCCCAGGATCGTCCTGAGCCGGTCGCCCGATGCCCATCGTCCACACGGAAATCCGCGAGCCGAAGGATCCATGGCCAACCCTTCCGAAGCCCCAGCTCTCCACCGCGAGATCGCGGTCCACGAATCTCGTCCATGCGTTGATATCCCCGTTCACCCGGCCCCGCGAGCTTCGTCCTCGGACGGATGAGGAGCAAAGCCCCGAGATCCGCGCCGACCTCCCGATGATGCAGTTGGCACGGCCCGGAGTGAGCCGAGAATCCAGCGGTGGGCGAGGACCCGCCGAACGCACGAAAAGCCTCCCCGCGCCTCTTCTCCCCTCGCGGTGGACGGATCCCTGATGCCCACGGTTTCGGTGGAGGCTCCATGGCGGATGGAGTCCCCAGATCCCATCCGTCGAGGGGCCGGATCGATTGCGATCCGCCGACGGTCGGATTTTCACCCGGCGGAAGTGTCGGATCTACGGCCGCCGCTGGCACAGGGCGGAGATCGAACCGCTGGACGAACGCCCAACGAAAAAGAGCGGGGGAGAGGCCGAAGCCCCTCCCCCGCTCCACCGCCGCCGGCCGGAGCCGTCAGCGTGCTGCCCGGCTTACGCCGCGCGGTCGATGCACTGACCCGCGCCATCGGTCGGGTTGTTGAGCTCCTGGACCGGGATCGGGAAGTTCACGTCCGTCCCGTAGGTCCCGCTCTTCGGGTGAGCCCCCGTGGGGAACACGTTGGCCTGGCTCAGCCCGTACTGGCGCACCAGGCGGCGCATGTCCGGAAGGCGGTGGCCCGTGAGGTACAGCCAGTAGGCGCGCTCCCGGAACAGCAGGTCGCGCTGCCCCGCCGACGTCGCCGGCAGCGCCAGCGGCTCCAGCGAAGCGCCCTCGCCCGGCCCGTAGCCCGCAAGCTGCTGCTGGTTCGGGTAGTTCGCGCTCAGCAGCTGCATCAGCGGCTGGACGTTGGCGCGCAGGGCGTTCAGGGTGGCGATCATCCCGGCCGGGTTGCCGGCGCGGAACTGCGCCTCGGCCTCGATCAGCCGGGCCTCCACGCCGCTCGCCAGCACGGTGAACACCGTGCGGTCGTTGTACTTCAGCGCGTCGTACAGCGGGGTCTCGCCGTCGAAGCCGAGGTTGAAGCCACGCTGACGCCACAGCACGCGCGGATCCTGCCCGCCCGGCTGCCCGTCGCCGCCGGCCTCGAGGAACGGCAGGCCCTCGGCGCTCTCCCCGGTGACCTCGAAGTACTCGATGATGAGGTCCCCGTCGTCGTCGATGACCCCGCCCTCGTTGTTGGCGAGCGTGACGCGCTCGTTGGAGAGGTTGAAGAACCAGGGGAAGCTCTCCTCCGCCGAGCTGTTGTCGGAGTGCTCCAGCTGGAAGGTGAAGTTGGTGGGCACCTGGGCCACCGCCGCCGCCGCCGCCGCCGGGTCACCGTTGCCGCGGTACAGGAGCGCGCGGGCCTTGCCCACGCGGGCCAGGTTGCGCTGGCTCTGCGCCGCGGTCGAGCCGGCGTTCCCCGGAAGGAGCGCGAGCGCCGCGTCGAAGCGGGCGATGGCCGAGTCGACCAGCTGCGTGGTGGTCAGCGGAGCGCCGTAGCGGAACTCCAGCTGCCCGCCCGACGACCGGTTGACACGGCTGATCGGCACGCCCGAGCAGTAGTTCTCGGCCAGCGACAGGAGGGCGTAGCCGCCCAGGCTCTTGGCCTCGGCCCGCTCCAGCACCGCCGCCTTCCCCGGATCGGCCACGTTGTAGCGCTCCGACACGAAGTCGGCCGTCGCGCCCGCCGTGGTCGCCAGGGCGAACAGGGAGAGCAGGTTCCCGTTGTTCGCGTTGATCCGCCGCTGGTCGATCTGGTAGCGGGTCGGGAACGTCTCCGAGAACCGGTACTCGTCGCCCAGCATCCCGCCGTGCACCATCAGCTGCTCGTAGGCCGGGATGAAGTCGCCGACCACCGCCGCGCGGAGCGCCGGGATGGCGGCCTCGTTCTCGAGGAACTCGTCCTTGGTGACGTCCTCGTCGGCCACGTCGAGCAGTCCCTCGCAGGCGGCCGCCGGCAGGGCCAGCAGCGCCGCCGTCAGGGCGGCCCGGAGAGGGGGCTTGAAGCCCCCTCCCTTGGTGAAGCGCATAAGCATCATCACTCCTTTGGCTTGCATTAGAAGTTCACGTCGATGCGCGCCGTCCAGTAGCGGACCGGCGGCTGCGACAGGAACTCGGCGGAGGCGAAGTTGGACCCGCTCCCTGCGAAGTTGACCTCGGGGTCAACGCCCGAGTACTCGGTCCAGGTCTTCAGGTTGCGGCCGGCAAGGGTCAGCGACAGCCCCTGGGCGCGCACGCGCCGCGCGATCGACTCGGGAAGCCCGAGCGTCAGCGCCACCTCGCGAAGCTTCACGAAGTCGGCGTCCTCGATGAACCCGGCCACCGTGCCCTGGTAGCCCACCGCGATGGCCCGCGCCTGCTCCGCGAGCGACGGGCTGGGCCCGCCCTCGTAGCCCGGGAAGTTGCCCTCGCAGATGAACGACCCGCAGCGGAAGTCCTCGGTGGCGTTGTAGTTCTTGAAGCCGCCGCGGTAGTCCAGCAGCCCCGACAGCTTGACGTTGCGGAAGAGCGTCAGGTTGGTCTGGAACGACGCCTCGCGGGTCGGCGACCAGGTGCCCAGGTACTCTTCCTCGCCGTACTCGATCTCGTCGAACTCGATGATGCCGTTGTCGTTGACGTCATCGTACGTGTACGTCTGCTGCCAGTAGCCGCCCAGGGGGTAGCCCTCCTGGTGGCGCTGGGTGTTGCTCCCCAGGCCGAAGATGATCGGCTCCAGCGGCGCGCCCGTGGTGGGGTCGATGCCCAGCGTCACGAGGCGGTTGCGGGTCTTGGTGGCGGTGACGTTGACGTCCCACTCCACGTTGGCCGCGCGCACGACGCGCAGGTTCAGCGCGCCCTCGATCCCCTTGTTGCTCACCTCGCCCACGTTGACGAACTGGCCCAGCCCGTTCACGCCCAGCGAGGGCGCCAGCGGACGGGAGATCAGCGCGTCGGTGCTCTTCTTGTCGTAGAAGGTCACCTCGAGGCCCACGCGCTCGTCGAGCAGGCCCAGGTCGAAGCCCAGCTCGTACTCGCGCGAACGCTCCGGCTTCAGGTCGGTGTTGCCGATGCCGCCGATGGTGAAGCTGGGAACGCTGACGCCGGCGATGGTCGTCGAGACCGGCGACAGGTAGGTCTGGGCCGAGCGGAAGCCCGGGCGCAGCCCGGCCTGGCCCCACGACGCCCGGAGGCGCAGGGTGCTCAGGAAGTCGACCTGCGGGAACCACGGCTCCTCGGCCACCACCCACGACGCCGAGACCGACGGGTAGAGGATGAAGCCGAAGTCCGCGCCGAAGGCGCTGTTGTCGTCGCCGCGCAGGGCGCCGGTCAGGAAGAACCGGTCGTTCAGCGCGAACTGCTGCTGCACGTACGCGCCGATGGTGCGCACGTCCGAGTTGGACTCGGACACCGAGAAGCCGGTGGCCACGCAGTTGAGCGAGGTGCACCCCTCGATGAGGCCGCGGCCGAAGCCGAAGGTCGAGCGGCCCACGCTCTTGTCGAACTGCGAGCCGATCGAGGTCTGGCCGGTGATGTTCTCGCGGATCTGGTAGTTCGCCGTGCCGTTGGCGGTCACGGTGTAGTTGTCCACCTCGGTCCGGCTGGAGGTGCGGTCGCCGACGAAGCTGTCGCCGAAGTCGATGCGCCCCGGAAGGGTGGTCTGGTTGTCGAAGCGGCGGACCAGGTCCATCCCCGCCGTGGCGTTGAAGCTCAGCCAGGTCAGCGGGCGGTAGTTGGCCGTGGTGCTGCCGATCAGGCGCCGCACGTCCTGGTTGGTGGTCAGGTTGCGGATCTGGTCGACGGTGAAGAAGCCGTACGCCGTCTCCTCGGTCGAGCCGCCCAGGTAGGCGCTCGGAAGCACGCCCAGGACGTTGTTGTCGTTCTGCGGGAGCTCCAGCTCGCTGGCGATGAAGCCGCTGGTGAGCGTGATGTCCAGGTTGTCGCGCAGCTGCGCGCGCAGGTTGGCCCGCAGGTTGGTGCGGCCCAGGCTGTTCATCCCGTCGTACACGCCGTCCTCGCTCTCGAGGTCGCCCGAGAGGTAGAAGGTGGCGCGGTCGGTCCCGCCGGTGACGCTGCCGCCGTACTTGCTGCGGCTGCCGTCGGCGAACACGGTGGTGCGCGGGTCCTCGAGCGGGTTGAACGCCTGGATGGAGTCCAGCTCGACCGTGAAGCCGAACTCGGCGTACTGGTTGGCCAGGTCCAGGGCGTAGGGCGTGTCGCACCCGCCGATGTCCTGGAGCACCTCGTCGCCCGCGCGGATGCTGCAGAAGCCCGAGTAGTTGGTCGGGTACTGGTTGGGCTCGGTGATGACGCCCTGCTCGGTGTAGAAGCTCCAGCGCGTGGCGCCCGCGCGGCCCTTGCGGGTCGTCACCAGGATCACGCCGTTGGCCGCCGCGGTGCCGTAGAGCGCCGAGGCCGCCGGCCCGCGAAGGATCTCGATGTTCTCGATGTCCTCGGGGTTGATGTCGTTCAGGCGGTTGGGCGTCTGGCCGCCCACGTCGATGGCGTTGCCGTTGCCGTTGTCGGCACGGACGCCGTCGATGATCAGGAGCGGCGAGTTGTTCAGCGAGACCGACGCGGAGCCGCGGATGCGGATGCGCGAGCCGGTGCCGCTGGTGCCGCCGGCCTGCAGCACGGTCACGCCGGCGGCGCGGCCCTGCAGCACCTGGGCGAGGTCGTTGGTCGCCGCGAGCGGCACGTCCTCGGCCACCCGGATCTGCGCCACCGAGCTGCCCACCTCGCGGGCGCGCTGCTGCTCGCCCGTGGCGGAGGCGACGATCCCCTCCAGCGCAATGGCGCGGCTGGCGAGGGTGAAGTCCAGCGTCACCGTCTGGCCGGCGGCCACGGCGGCCGAGCGGCGGGCCGACTCGCGGCCCAGCGTCGATGCGCTGACGGAGTAGTTCCCCGCGGGAACGCTGCGGATGGTGTAGCGGCCCTGCGCGTCGGTGACGGCGCGGAGCGACGAGCCTTCCACGGTAACAGTCGCGGATGCGATCGGCTGGCCCGAATCGGCACCCGTGACGCGTCCGGTGATGGTCCCGCCTCCCTGGGCGAACAGGGAGGCCGGCAGGGCGGCG
>Ga0247770_1000496_pt1 | contig 37806 bp, 35 predicted proteins | sample UWRJL136409B6_FD_179943 | JGI IMG/M metagenome (GOLD analysis project Ga0247770, IMG submission 179943) | Plant litter microbial communities from Arlington Agricultural Research Station in Wisconsin, United States - UWRJ-L136-409B-6 | ecosystem: Environmental > Terrestrial > Plant litter >... | reverse complement strand
GGGTAAGGCTGTCTTTTTTTTTTTTTTTTTTGGAACAGATTGACTTCTTGTTATCTACACATAAACACTATCTGAGGCTGGTAACCCCGAAGCATCGCATTGGGTAAACTTGGGTAAACTTGAAGCGGGCTCGAAACATCACGTTACAGATCCGGGGAAATACGAGGTGTGGCAGGGAACTCATTTGATGGTGGGACCTAGGGATCCTATTTTTAGTCCCGCCGTGCACGTTTCCCGGTCCTGGTTGTCTAAGTGGTATATTCTAGGCTTAGGCGAATTACCCGTGGAACGGGTCACGGTGCTTTTCCAGCGTGATGTAACCAGTCTCGGCCCATCTTATTTAGCCCGATGCATCACTAGGATCGAGCCATCAAAAGGCAATGTTGACTACGTTGGTAGGTATTTAGACTTCGTGCAGCTTTTCTAACTAACGCCTCCGCTCCTTTGCTTTATCCACTCCGGCAGTACTCGAACCCTCTCCCGGGCCCGAGATGTCGTCCCACTTCATTCCGCCTCCTCGAAAATCAGTCAATTAACAGTCTCCACATAGGGCCCAGGGCGGCGTCTTCTTGGCTGGCTATTTGGTGATGGTGCCATGGCATAGCATGCCCTGGTGATAGACCGCTCAGCTGTTCCGCCATTACCCCTGGTAGTAGGCAGTTGAAATGCAACATATGCTACATGGAATGTCTGCATGTTCAAGGATGGTATCTATGCTATCAACAAGCGCTGACGCACCACGATTACATCTGATGCCAGTCCGTATCGAGAACCCCGAACCCATTGGCAGGCTTTGCAGCCTTTTTTGACGAATCTGTGCCAGGGTACCATGGAATCGTCGGATGTTCGAGACCTCCAAGGTAACCTTCCCGTGGAAGATTTGAATTGTGCCATCGTCGCCTTGCAAACATCGACAGCCTATTGTTTTAGAAGCAGAGCCGGGCTGCTCAGAGCGCTTTACCGAAAATCCCTTGGTCTTCGGTCAGTGGCCACAATCGGTCGAACCTGCCAGCTTCCAACAGAGAAAACGAACCTGGCTTTTCCAGGAAGGAACCGCCAACTTCTTTCCGCAGAGGCTCCGAAATCTGCGCTTCTAGTACACACAAAACCATGCAGAGTCAACTCCACCCTACGAGATCCTGAACAGACCGGAAGAACCTACTTGTTCCAATGGGAATTGGCGCCTCTGGTTTCTTACCCCCAGCAACGCGGAATGGGCGTTGTCATCTTTCGACGGCTTCGCGACAAAACAACAACGCTGGAGACATAGACAGCTGCTTTCTTCAGTTGTGGAGTACTAGCCAGCACTTTCCTTTAATTATCCTTTTCTTTCAAATCTCAGAACCATCACATGACGACGCGATGACTGACCATCTGGGTCCCTCAGTATTTCAGGAACAGGCTCCACTTTGAGGACTACTTCATAAACCCTTAGCCGCCTCTCTGCTCGCTGTCTTTTCCACCCTGCTACCCCATTCAACATATTAGAGCTATAGAATATATCATGCAACGGACAGAGCAGACACCCAAGCGGAAAATGCCCGACAACTTCTCGAACGGATACCACAAAAAGACTTTCAACGGCCCCATAAACAGTGGCAACGTAAAGTCGAATAATCACAACACTATAGACACTAAGCACACTGGTACTGGAACTGGGGTCGCTACGCCGCTGACCCAGCCAACCTTCACGGCTACTCACCTCTGACCTGAACCCATGGCTCAATTCGCGCGCCGCAAAAAAGTCACAGCAAATCCAAATCCAATCCAAAGCTTCAAACACCACGACGCGACTTTGATGACGCTTTGTAACACAAAAAGCCTCCCCGCTCGTTTTGTCGCCGCACCGCCCTGCATCAGTGCCCAACTCCCGTTCCAATATGTGTCAGCTTATATAAGCAATTGGGGCCATCAGCGGAAGCAGCCGGCTTGGCAACAGAGGCCCCTGGAAGCCAGAGATTTCCACAGCAGTTGACAACAAGAACAACAACGCAATCAATCCACAATTATCACCATCATTGGCCCCAAAGTGCTAGATTCTGACAATATGTACCCCTAACTCCCCCAACAGGGGGCGCCTCCCTAGCGAATGAAACCGCCCCAAAACCAGCCACCATCCTCAGCTGAAAAAATCAAAACTAAACTTATCGTCAATATGGAAATGAAAAATAAAATAAAAAAATCGACCGTTCCAGAACCAGGCGGCTGAAAACGCGGCTCTGTCCTCCATATCCCTTTCTCTCCTCTAACTCCAGGCCTTAGGTCCCCTCTGCCTCATGAGGCTGGCTCTCCCCGTGTGTTACACAACCGCCACACTCTCCTTCACCATGAGCACCATCACCGCCATCGTCGCCATCACCAACGTCACCGTCCTCACGCCACACCATGGCACCAATACGGTACTGGATCGCCACAGACGGCGGCTTCATCGGCGCCGAGGTTCCGTAATGTATAGGTTAAGTACCTACTTTCTGTTGCCAGACCTTCTAGACCTTGAGACCTAAATTCATTGAGAATAACCTGAATTGGACTAAGATAGGTACCTACAGGCATGGAACGGACACCCGACATTGTAGAACGCAGCTTCCTAAGGTATCCTCCCAGTGAAACCCAAGGGCAGCTCAAGTGGTGCCCCTGCGATCTGTGACTCATTGCACACTCCACACCAAAGCATACGGCTGGACCGCATTGTCGGGGATGAGGACACCACCCAGCGACACCTTAAGCGTTACGGTGCACGATTTGGGGATATCCTTCCACACGACCTGCTCCACCGTGTTGACGACGTCTGGCCTCTGCTCACCCTCTCCAGCATTTCCGTACCGCATCGTTCTTCCTCCTTCTTCGTCCAGGACTTCGACGCTGAGGTTGACGTGGTGCTGCATAGCCTCGCCTGGCAAGTCGGGATACACCATGGTGGCCTTGACAGTGCCCACGTTCCGGTCATGCGCGAGGTACTGGCTGAGGATCAGCACTGTCTCCACGGCGTCCTTGTCATCCTCGTCCCGCAGCTCGCCCTGAAGGAAGTCCTTGCCGGGCGTCTGGCCCTTGACAATGACCGAGCCGGCAAGGTCGACTCTGCCAAAGCCCTGCTCAGTCCGAGGCCGGCCCAGGTCGATCGCGCCATTGACCAGCAACGCCTTGAGCAGCGCGGCGCTGGGATCGGTCGTGCCGTTCTCCACCAGCACCTGCCTGAGCACGGCGACGCAGCCGGCAACCAACGGCGTTGCCATGCTGGTGCCGGAACACCACCACCAGGCCGGATCTAGACTTTCACCAAACTTCGTAGTCTCAGGCGCGTCCCGGGAGTGCGTCGACAAGATCATGCCGCCCGGCGCCACCAGGTCGGGCTTGATGCGGCTTTCATGAGTAGGTCCACGGCTGCTGAAGTACGAAATGGCGGCCGGGTCACCCTGCTGGGGCCCCGCGGCGTTGAAGACGACAGCCTTCGACGCGTCGACAGTGGGGCGGTGGTTGGGACAGGAGCCGACGGTGATGCAGTTCTTCGCAGCGGCCTGGCCGCCAACGTGGCCAAGGTCCACAGGCCTCAGCGGCCTGCTCCCATTGTTACCAGCGCTGAAGCATATCGCCATGTCTTTGTGATCCCACGTAAAGGTGTCGACGTCGACCGCACCGTTGTTGTACGGCTGCTGGCCAAGAACCCTCACGACCGCGCCGGTGATGGGGTCGACGATCTCCCAACGAGGACCCCACGAGTTGGTGTGGATGCGCGACTCCTGGTCGTACGCGTTTTGCAGCAGGTCCGCGAGGGTCATGGTGGAACCGCTGAAAAGACCGCCGTCCTCGCCGCTCAGCGACTGCATGACCAGCTTTGCCTCGGGTGCGGTCCCCTGGATTCTGCCGCCCATCAGTTCCGAGGTGCCGTTGCCGAGGACCGAACCGCACACATGGGTTCCATGCCCGCCCTGATCGTTGGTCTTGCCCGGCCGGCTCACAGGCACCAAGTTCAGCACTCGGCCAGTGAAGGCCGGGTGGGTATCGCCCTGGGAACCCTTGTCAAAGCCGGTGTCGGCGACGGTGACGATCTGGTCCTTGCCCTTGTAGCACGTCGAGTTGACGCTGACGTCAGCCTTGAGGATGCCGCGGGCTACGTTGTTGTGGAGCTCAACGTCGACCACCTTCTCGATGGACGCGACACTGTCGATCGAGGCAATGTCGAGCAGGTTCCGGAGGAGCACCGGCACCCGGATGATGGTGTTGTCGCGTCGAGCATCCATCTGTTCCAGGGGGACGCCGGTGATGCCATGAATCAGGGCCCCGACTTGGTCCAACGTCTGGTCTGCTCCCTCCTGCAGGACGACGTCGACAGTCTGCAAACCATCAGCGGATGGGTTGAGCCCAGCTTGAACTTTGAGGCTGGCCGGCTCGGGGATGGCGTTTAGCACAAAGTCCTCGCCGACAATGCGATCAAGGTCAGATGGCTCATAGCGGCACTTCCACGCGTTATTGCCGAGATTCTTCTGAAGAACAACCCCATAACTCTGCAGCTTCAGCTTCTGCGCTCGAGTCATGGTGTCACGAAGACGGATGACAATATAGTTCTGGCCATCGCCGAGTGGTTGTGTCGGTGTCCCTGGCGGGTCGAGGCTGTCGAAAGAAAAGCGATGGCCATTGAGCTGGGGCGCCATGATGAAATGGAATCGGAATCGCGCTACTTCGGTGAATTCAGACCCTGATCAATATTCGATCCAGTGGTGAGACACTAACGAAGGGTGATGCCTGGCGGGCTTTCCCGTTATTAATATCGCTCAGATGCCATCCACAGTGACGAGCAAGTCTTTGGTCCCCCCCCCTCATCCTCCACGAGGCGTCGCCGTACGTTACACAGGCAGACCATGGGCGGCCAGTCATATCTTCACCGCACCCGTCTTCAGCTGGCTCCTGAACAAGCCTTCATGCAACCCGCCCTTGGCTGTCAGCTTGTCGTAGAGTCCAGAGCAAGCCCCCATGCAACTTCAGCACTACTTTCTAGCCAGTTTTTAAACCGAGACTAAGTGCTCATGCAACATAATCGCACCGGCGAACTAGAGATGCCCGCATGGTTCAACTTCTGCATGAGGCTGAATGCTGGCTGACGGAGAAACACAACAGCGCAATTTCATACGCCGTTGGCACAGGCCTGCCACACACAACTCCAGATTGGGCATAGTACCGAATGCCCTTCTGTCGGACTGGCCGCCCCGGTTTCACTGCGTGTTCTCATTCCCCTCTCGTTGCCTGATTTTTGAGGCAAGATTTGAAGCACGAGACGACCACGAACCTGAACCACCTGCAGGTCGTTTGACCAGTATTAGTTGGCCTGTCTCAGCCCATATCACAGTTCATTCGCTTTTACTGAACGAACAACTGCTTTTCAGGTTCTGATGCTCACCCGACCATGGTTGAGCATCATTACTAGGATTACGATCCAAAGTTCTTTTATGACTTATTGTCCATGGCATGCTTGGCAGCCCCGACCAATTGACTCGCTAGCTGCACCATGCCCCCTGAACAATGGAGGGAAGGAGAAGAGGGAAAGATAACGTTAGCGGCGCATCACAATGACATTCACTTGATTCACTTCACCCATCAACCATCCTCATCAAAACTCAACGCCGAAATCATACCCTCCAACTCTAACAACACACCATCGTACACAGCCTCCTGCAACTTGGGCTTCTTCAGGTCCTTGCCATATCCAAAATCACAATCAAGCACCTTCCGCGTGAGTTCTTGATATCTCGGCCCCAGCGGGCAGGTCTGGGAGGCGATGCAACGCGCCTTCAACACATCGTACGGGTCGATCAGCTTCCAACGGCCTATGGAGAGGAGCGCGATCCCAAGGTTGTACATGGTTGGGTTTTGTATGCCGTGAACGAGCTTCGCCTCCTCGAGTGCCGATGTGGCGCTGTCTGAGACGTCAACTTCCATGAGCGCTGGATTCGTCGACACTTTTATGCACTCAGTTCTCAAATGGATGGTCTGTAACGAAGTAGGGAGGTCTGAGTCTCGTTCGAAGAGCTGCAGGTCCTGTAAGCCCCAATATTCGCCCAGCCACGGCGTCGAGCTGAACTTCAACACTGCCGATGCGATGCGCAGTGCTAGCTGGAGCTGGTTCTGGACAGAGAGCTCATCGCTGCGTGGCTGAGAAAGGACCTGGTCCAGCCGCTTCAGGGCTCCTGTCTCGCAAACCGCCCCTTGGCAAATCGCGGGGCTACACACTCCCTCCCAGCAGTGGAAGAACTCATGGCGGAACCTGTCGTGGGAACAGGTATCAAGGAAACCAACACAGCGAGTCCCCAGAGGGTCCTGAGGATGATAATGTTGATGCCTCGGCGTCAGTTGCGAGCAAAAGTGCTGGCTGGCTCGAAGGTCCAGCGCCGTTGGCAGTAGTGGCGGTTTCTTGAGTGGGGGACTCTCAGGGGCGAAGGTTTTGAGGGTTTCGGCGTCGTCGAAGAACCTCACCACGCGGCGCCGCTTCGACTCTGATGCTCTGGTATCTTGAGGGCCGAGGTTTTGATGTGGTATCGGTATCGTTGTCGATATTGACTCGGTGCCGATCCAATCGAGTACCTGTGATTTGACGTGGATCCTGACCATGCTTTGCTGGATGATGTTTTTGCCGAGGCACGATATGCCCAAGTTGAGCTGGACGCCCTCGTCGGCCTTGGTCTCCAGGAAGAGTCGGACAACATGTCGGAAATGCACGGCGTCCCGAGTCGACCAGGCAGTCCACAGAGCGTCATGGAGTGCTCGAGATGCCCTCCTTGTAATTCCGTATGAGCGGAAGTCGGACGGAAGGCGTTTCTTGTTAGATCTCCGAATGCTGACGCAGCTTGTCTTTGGCTTGCTGATGAGCTCGGCTACCTGCTCCCGGAGGAGTTTCAGATCCTCATTCGTGCTCCGGAGGTCGGCGATCCATTGATCGAATTTCGACTTGTCGAAGGCGACCTTAAGACTGCTCCTCGCACGCTTCACCGCGTCTTTGACACGCTCGTCCTTGATAATGACCCCCGTTAGCGTCGCGCGCCAGCTTCCTCTGGGAACGGAGAACCTACCTTTTCTCGCACAGCCTCCAGCCAGTCGAAGCATTTCAAGCCCTCTTCGGCGTCGTTAATGGTCTTGGTGACATCCTCGGCGACCTCTTCCAGAACAGAACAATTGTCGCCCAGGCGATCGCGCAGAGCCCTGTTCAGGAAAGGGCTCTGCCATTTCTCGTGCGCACCATCGTCTACCATTTCCTGGATAAGTGATTCATCGTCGAGCACCAATCGTAGCAGTAGGCGCATCTCATTGAGGAAGAATTGTTTTTGGCGGTCGAATTGTCGTCGGATGCGGTCAACCTCACGCGAGAAGTGCCGAGCAATCTTCAATTTGGAATGCGCCGATTTGTACAGCTTCACTGACCCTCCCAAAATGGGCACAATGCCCAGCGTGAGCGAAACCGGCTCCATTGCGCCAACGGAGACGCGCTTTAGTCGCAGTAAAGTGGGAACGTGGAGGACGTCGGGAGCCTTCGAGCGGGGGACTTGAGGTAGAGGGTGGCTGAGCGAATAGAGGCCGCCATTGAGGTGTAGTGATGATTCGGCTTTTCCGTTTCTCCGACTGGTTGCAGCTCTGCACAGGTCATTGACCACTAGAAGGTGTTGGGAGGAAGGAAGGTGCGGGGTTGCTTCCTTGGCCTCCTTCCCAGAGCAACTCCAGGCCACCAGATCTCAAACTTGAGCCCAAGGCCATGTCCGACACGGGCGCTTCTGCCCTGGAGGGCGACGAGCAGTTGGAGACTGGGAATCTTCGCTTTGCTGGTTTGAAGACGACTCCCCGGCCCGCTGCTGGTGCCAAAATCGACGCGTGGCAGTCGCAGACAGAACAGAGCAGCAACTACCCGGAACCTGCCGACCACAGTCTTGTCGCAAGGCTCTGCGCCAATGTTCTCGATCTGCTCCACGAAGTGACCCGCCAAGCCCCCAAACGCGATTCCGTTCCAAAATCCATCTCGGTGGGCCTTGAAAGGGTCCGTGGTCTCATCACTCTCTGGTCGGATGGCTACGGCATCAAGGAGGGAAACCTCGGCCATGTCTTTGCCAAGTCACGCAGCATTCGACGGTCCACTCTCAAAATCTTATTGAGCATCGCAAATACACTCATTAACCGCAAGTTTTTGCTTCTAGCTGTTGGTAAGCTCATAACTGATAATCAACAATAGGACTCATACCCCTGAGCGAGGTTGCATCGGATCGACTAGACGAACTCGTCGTCAAGCTTAGAGCAACCAACGCGGAGACATCGTACGCCATTCACAGCAACTACCGGGGTTCTGACTCTGACTCGTCGAGCGACACCTCCTATTATGTGTTCGAGGACGACAATTTAAAGGAAGTCCTTGAAGACCTCAAAGTCGATGCGCAATGTCTGATGGACCTCGACCCCCTCTTCAAAAACCCGGCACTGGACCTATCATTGACAAAGCAAAAGGTGGTCGAGACCATTGAGTGGGCGCCCGAGAAGGTGTACTGCGAGAAGGTTCAACAGCGGTTCCCTCAGGCGAGCAGTTCTCTGGTTTTACGACTCGGGGAAGCGAATTGGGCCCGTTATCTCCGACTACAGAACCAGCGCAACGCCAGAGATGAGCCGACCGAATCCGCCTCCCAAAACATTGACACTGGAACGATTGCCGGCTCCAAATTCCACGATTCGGGCATTGGAACATCACTACCAACCGCGACCTCGTACGCTGAAACTGTCATGACGTACACGGCGGAGACCGATGGCCAAAAGATTCGTATTCCGTCGCTTCCCGAAGACGCCAAACGCGGCGAGTCTTTCGAGTGCATCGCCTGCGCAAGGTTTATACGGGTCAGGAGCACTAGGTCATGGAAATCTCATCTCATGTCGGATCTTAAACCCTATATCTGCCTTGAGGAAGGTTGCACCCAAGTTAGGTTCGACACCCGAGAGGATTGGGTCTCGCATCTTCATCTGGACCACGGTTATTCCTCTGGATCGGACTCTATGCCTTGTCCATTATGTTGCGAGCAACTGCGCAATCTCACCATCGTGTTCCACTTGGGTCGCCACCTGGAAGAGATCTCCCTATCAGTCCTCCCCGTCAACGCGGACGAGGGCGAGGACGAGGACGAGAACGATGGTGGGGATAATGCAGTCGTGGGTTTTGACAGCGCCAACCTCTCCCCCACTCCAAGCCTTACAGCTCCTCCAAGCATCTCTGCAGGGTCCCTCCCGCAACTTGCAGTGGATGATGAAGACGAGGGGGATGAAAGAAAATATTGCCTGTGTCAGAACGTGAGCTATGGCGACATGGCTGCTTGCGACAATGATGACTGCCCCTACGAATGGTTTCATTGGAGTTGTGTGGGTCTCAAGAGCGAGCCCAAAGGCTCCTGGTATTGCCCCGTATGCAACGATGCGATGCGGAAAAAGGAGACTGGCACAGCTCCTCGTGGTCAGATGGTCTCTGATCAACGTGCTGCGCAAGTTCTGGAGTCCCAATACGGCAAAAGAGCGGCCGCTTCCATCTTAGCTATCCAGAGCGGCATTCAGTCCAAATACCAAGGGCAGCATATGCCCCCAGCCGTGAGCAATAGCAATTCCGGGAACAATGGCGACGAACTAGATGACGACGGCTCAAAAAGATGGCACCGGCCTAGTCCGTACTCTCTCACGGAAGGAGAGCGTGAAAAGCTTGATAAGGACTTAGCTACGCTGCGGGAAACAATTGCCACTGCCGCCCCCGCCCCCGCCCCCGCCCCCGCCGCTGGCGAGGCGAGACGGAGGTTGATAGCGGAACCTGAGCCACCATCCAAGGACGCAGGCGGCATCACGAGTCATTTTGTGCGGGAACCTCAGCAGTCTAGCTACTGGAGTGTGCGGGAAACCAAAGAATTCCCAGAGTTATTGCGCCGCTTTGGGACGGATTGGGCTGCTATTGCCGCACATATGAAAACGAAATCCCCATTGATGGTAAAGCTCTTGATTTTCCTAGGATGAAGCCCGGCTAATCTTTCTTTAGGTAAAAAACTATTACGTGAGGCAGGCAGGAGAGTTTTTTGGTAGCGGCGGAGTCTCGGATCTTCAGGCGATTGCTCGTGAAGCGGATGAGCGGCGTTCTCCTCAGCGGGCTCCCACTCAGCTCTCAGATGGCAAGGAGCCCGAGGAGCACAAGGTACCAGATGCCGCAATTGAACGCTTTGAGGGTTTTTTTCCAAAAATGCCCACGCGAAGAGAGAGGTCCACGATGGCAGCTAGCGGCCAAGCTCCCCCACCGAAGCAGGAGCTGGAGCAGGAGGACGCTATTGAAGAAAGCACCAACCCCCGCCAACCACAACCAGGGGTGCCACCGTATGAAGACCACCATAACGACGTCCACAGCATCCAAGACCTGAGGAAGACGCATGCAAATACCCAGAGATATCTCTCATGTGGTGAATGCCGCCGAAGGAAGCAAAGAGTACGTCAAGTAATCATCTTAAGCAGTCATTTTAATGCTTACTTTTGCATAGTGTGACGGAGATAAGCCGTGTTCAAATTGCAAGCGTCGCTTCCCTCAACCATCTTGTGAATACAACAAACCTTTAGCAAAGCTAGCCACCCCCGAGAATCAAGCTACGGGATGAGAAATTGGATACACTAGTTTGTTTTTATCACTTGGTCTTGCTATGGGTATCAATATAATAGATTTGATCTTCAAGGGGCTGAGTTATGCCCTCTGCTAAAGCTACGACTTTATAGCGTTTTTGTTCACCCCCTCTTCCAATGCTTCCTCACCGTAAAGGCTATAGCGGGAGTTAGGATAATTTCATGAAGGTGAGAGCCGAGGTAAGCGGGTGGGGAGCTGGGGGAGCTGGAGGTGTATAGCCACATCTTTACTGATGGCTTCCACACTTAGTTAAATGGCATATAAGTAATATACTGTTATCGTTTTAGCTATAATGCACTTTCATAAAGATTTGTGCCGTAGAGCCTTGCAAATTAACTAGTAATGGTTAATATGATGGACCACTAATAGGCAGGTAGAGTGGGAGAGAAGCCGGTGGAATAGGGTAGCTTGGAAGTGGATAAGTATAGTTGGATTTATTTTCTATATTCTGGCTAGTGTTATAAAGGTACTAGGCCGAATTAGGAAATTCAGGCATTGTATAGGTACTCAAGTCACGTAATTAGGTGATACTCTGAGATGGAAAAAATTTAAGTAGAATTGATGTAATGATAGATAATAAGAAGAAGGCCCTTTAGGAGAGAGGTGTTCTTTATATATTTAGTTCTCCAGATCCGCTTTCCCAACCCACTTCAAATAAGGCTTATTATTTAGGTGTATTTTTACCGTTATCTCTATTATCTTTAAGAGACACGTGCCGCTAACCTTAATAGCGAAAACCTTATCATAAATCGAAAGATATAAAAGTTTATATATTAAGCTTATATTAAATAGAGTTATATATAAGTCTTATTCTTTATTTTATAACCTAAACACCTTTAGCTTATTTAAACCGTATTTATATAACGACCCTGCAGGCCGTCGCTTGGGCCGGCGCGGCCCGACGAATCCACTGCAGAAGGAACAGTGCAGGAAGGCAACACACATTGCGTTGCGCACTGGGCCAGGGGTGCAAAGACCCGAAGCCCCTACGTCCAGTCAGAAGTCGCTTAGTGGTCCACAACGACCATCAACACTAAGCGCCACCCAGTTCACTGCTTGGCAGTAACTGCGTGGTGCACCACCAAGCACAATGGACCAAGCAAGGTACGAAGTACCTCTTAGATAGCTAGTATAGATAATCATCATCGTGTCTATGATGGCCGTAAGGGACTCCTGGTTCCTCATGTTAGTATTACATTGTTTATTTATGTCTTACTGTTCAGACCTCCCTCTGTGCATTATAGTGACAGCGATCTATAGTGACAGTGTACTCTCGTCTAGGAGTGCTAGCTTAATAAGCCGTCTTTGGATCACCCCTTAAGTTTAGCGTCCTGCCATACGCTCTGTCTTATCTTGTCCAGACCCCCCTTGGGCCCTCGTTAAGCGCAGGTCGTAACAATTTAGGCCTCGGTTCCGTTATTAACTCGGGGCGTTTGTTTAAGCCGACCCTGTCGTTCTTTTTAAGCTTTGTGTGTAATATTACTGTAGCCGTTTATGTATATAGCGATACGTTCTCTAGCGCGTGCCACCGTTAAAAAGGGGCCGCGCCGCGCGGTTCTTTGAACCGTGCTTCTTTTAATAATTGTCAGAAAGAAGGGGGTTCTAGCCAGAGCCCAGAACTGTCAGAAAGAATAGTCTGGAAACCACCAGAACTACAGATTTGTAACTATTGCCACAGACGCGTAATTGTAGCCGCGTGGCTTTGCCACACGGCTTGCCACTATTCACAGCTATAAGGAAGGTTCTCTGGCTGAGCCAGAGAGCCGAACGAGGAATATAATGACACAGTTGGAACCCCTTTAATTCCACAGAATCCAGAGTGCAGTGTTTCTGACATGGTGGCTTATTACGTCATAGTAAAAGGGCTAGCTGTACAGCGCACTAACACTTCCAAGGCGGGGACGATATAGCAGTCTTCCGTCAAAAATAAGCCTTAAGAAGACAGTCGTTATGTAAAATACGGTCATTATACGGCTATATTATCTGTCTTTATAACAAGTAAGGAGGAGAGGCCGAGGAGATGCTTCCTTTACGTAAACCTAACACTCCACTTAGAACCAGATGACCCTTATATCGAAGAACTTACACACGAATTCTACAGTGCTGACAACGTAAGTAAGCACTTCCGACGGAAATACCTGAAAAACATCCGAGAGGGGGACAATATAGAGTGCGGAGCTTGCTGTATGCCACTAGACTATAAGATGCATCTCCAACGTCATGCGCTTCAGATCCACGGCACGGTATCCTAACATCATCCGTCTACTAAGAGTGAAATTTTCCACTTGCCCTGTTAAGTGAACTCTGACTTGCTCAGTTTTTGTACTGTTTTATATCTTTGATCTATTCATCTTGTCTCCACCCGAGAGCATGTGCCACTACTATACCAACTGATCCCGAAATCGTCGCCGAGCCAAGCCTCCATCCTTGTATCGGCCAGCCTCGATCCTCGCCTAGATCTTATCGTGGCGGTACTGAGACTAGAGAGGCGGCAGGGTATTGAGAGATGGAGTGAGACGGCCAGGCCCCACACCCGCCATGGAAGTCGCCCGTAAGCTAGCCAAGCATAGATGCATGTCGAACGGTTTAACTACAGTCAAAGACGTCTTTGAGGAGCTGTGGGCCTTGAGCAAACGAGAGAGGCTTGCGGAATGAATCGCCGGCCTTGTTGTCTCGATCTCCAAAAGCTGTCGTTTCCAAAATCTTCATATATCGCTGCACCTCCTCTGGTCCGTAGTCCTTGAAGACCCCCTGACACTTTCCCGTGACGCTGTGGAATGAGGGTGGGCGCGTTGTGGTTGTGGTTGTTGGTCGGAGCTTGCGGTTCTTGAACAACAAAAGCAGCATCGCTATATCGGGTGGTTCAAATGTCTTGAAGCACACTCTGGCGACACTGAGGGCTGCTTGTATGTCCAACTTGGTTGTTGATTGCTCGGCGGACCACCTCGATCGAAGACTTCGCACCCGATTTGTCCATGAGCTCTTTTCAGATTCTTCCTTAAACTCGGGGTACAGGTCATGCAGCCCGGCTTTGATGAGTTGGTCAAGAGAAACCATAGAGGACCGGCCCTTGTGATGTACTTGTCCCTGCGAAAGAAACTCCCCGTTGTCGTAGTCTTCGCGATTGAGACGGAAGTCGAAGAATTCATTCATTCCCTCGTTATGTTTCGCGGTTTGGCGATAAGCACGCAGCAACGTTATGTCACGGGCGAACTGGCCACGGGGAAACTTCCTCGTGTCGACTGCGCAGATCTTGACTTCATCTTCCCCGCAGCGACGATGATGGCATCGCCAGACAGCGTACTGGATGACAAACAACAGAGAGCTGCTCCATGACATCAAGTTATCGCTCTCGTCTCCACCTCCAAAACACAACTTGGTCAAATGCCCATGCAGCATCCTTATAGACACTTCTGTTGGCTTCGAAAGGATATCGACTCTGCTGTTCGATTCGTCGGAAATTCTCTCCACGGAAGCGACAACATCTTCATTACTCCGCCCAGAGCTTGCTTGGTCAAAGGTTCGGAAGAGGTATCGCGGAACGTCTGTCAAATGGCATTGAGAAAGATGACTCGCCGGAGGATAGAATAGCGTGGGCCCATTGTGACATCTTTGAAGCGCTTTAACCCAAAAGCCGATCCAGTTCTCCTTCTTCTTTTTGTGTTCCTGCTCCTTTCTCTCGGCCTTAAGTCTGCGGTTGTAGCGAAAGGTATTGGCGTAATCCTCGTCAACTTCCAGACGATTCTCGTGCTCGTAATACTCTTCACTCTCAAAGTCGGGATCGTAGGGCGATTCGAGGCAGGTTTCATCTAGGGGGTCGGCGTAGTTGTCAAAGTTTAGGGTGCCGGATCTTTGAAGAGACTCGCTGTAACAACGCTCCAGTATCTCGCGCAGGACGCTGCCCTCGTCGGTGGTGCTGCTGACGACATCTTGGATGATGCCCCGCAAATGGGCATCGAAATGGGAGAGCAGTTTCTCTGCTGTTGTCCCTGGACCAGCCAACGATTTGATTTGCGATAGGATGTAGCAGTCGAGTGCATCGCCAAAGGTCACTGTGATGTCGGCAAGAGCTTTGGCTCTTCTTCTGAGGGAAACGAGGCGCGCAAGATCATGGCCTGGTCCAGAAATTTTGTCGGCCACTGAGAGAAGTTGTTGCGCGTGTGAGGTGGTGGCTTCGGTAGCAAGTATTAACGCTTTAGTTGCGCCCTCAAGATTCCGTTTTGAGTTTGCTGCGCGACGAGATCGCAAACTAGGCAAGTCGGTCGTGCCATTGGCGAGGCTCAATCCTTGGATTGAGGTAATAACCCGGTCGATTTCTTCCGCCATGGCGTAGCAAGTGTGCTTTCCGAGGCAGGATGATGGGTGGTCGCTTAGAGAAACGTCCTTGATCGCTCTCATCTGGCACACCCCGTTTCCGAACTGGACGCCGACGCTCATGGAACCTCATCGAATTCGATAGAGCTAGATCACGCATATGATAGGTTATTGAACCATCAGGAGCGTCGCGATAGGCTGCCCTGTTTCGAGCTTTGTCCGACGGCAACTTCACTCCCAGTGGAAGGCGGCTTGTTGGGCTTTATAGCCAAAAGTGCTCACAAAGAACGAAGCGATTGTTCCAAGTGGTGATGATTCATTGTGTGAAGCAAACTATCTGCCCACAAACTGTGGTGGCCTGTTACAGACCAGAACAAGTGGGGCCGGCGGCCCCACAACACGGCTCGTCCACGATTTACACACAGTGCATTTCGTTCACTAGCGTGGCTTGTGGCATGTCATTAGCGGGCTTGGTCTATCCATGGCATTCCACGGCCGGCCATTTTGGACCGATATCTAGGCAACGGGGAATCCGATGGAATTTAAACTCTCGGTAATTGCGAGGTAAACTTGGGCATCATCATGATTCGGAGGAAGTAAGGAGACGCAAAGCAAAGCGGGGTTGTGCTCACAGAAAAGCTACGTGGCAGAATAACTCCCCCATCTCTTACCGCCTTCCTTAAAAGACTTAGCGCTCAATCCTCACCTCCAGGCCAACCAGCCACGAATTGGATTGCCACTCCTCAGGGCACTGCGATGCTCTGGCTATAGATCTGCAACAAGGATGCGAACATAATAAGAGATCCACGGTACGGCCCATAGGGCTGATACACCCGTCGCTTCCCGTACCCTCGGTTTTAGTTTAGGTTCCTGCGCCATACGTGGCATTTCCGGGGCAATCCTTTTAGGAGACGTTACGGATTATATCAGACGGTGCAACTGATAGAACCTCTGGTCTCCACATTCTCTTGAATTAGACTAATCCGTACACTAATTAAATAGTTTCCAAGTTGAGGATTACCCGTATTGTCCGGCTTTGTTCCTCAAGGCTCTTTAGGCAAACCGCCTGCGGTTTGAGTCTCCTGTTTTGTCTGCGAGAGCCAATGACATCGCCCCTCTAAGGCCCACACTTCTGCTCTTCTTCAGCAGCAGCGCGAATCACCTCAAGCGCTCGATCGGTGTTACGGTTGCCTGCCCGAGCCAAACAATCACGCGACTTGCTTTGGAATAGATCTCCGCCATAGACTGAACCTGTCGTTCTTTTTCGCCCTTTTGCCCTTTTGGTTGATGCAAATGGCATCTACCCACATGATTCTTTCCACAAAGCAATCACGAAGATATAATAGCGCATTGTGAAGGTTTGCGGTGATTGAACGCAGCAGTCCTATCTCCGAGATCGTTCATCAAAGACGACAAGTTCGAGGCATAAACAATGTGTGGGTGAGTCTGCCGCCATTTTTAGTGGGTTCTGCCGCTGATTTGGACATCGCATTACATAGCCAGGAGTCTGGCGCCGACGGCGCAACACTCCAGTATGGTCCGGTCTCGTGTATTTGATGACGTCAACTCAGCCGAAACAACAGACGTTGAGGATTCAGATGAGGATGAAAACGTTACAAAAAATATCAAGGATGACGAGGATGATCTAGTTGATTCTGTGGGGCAGTGGCACCACCGAATTCAAGGGGGCTTGGGGGGCCTACAGAGCACTCAGTAGCTAGAAATTAACATATACATATCATTTTAAATCATAGTAATTATAACCAAACTTACCTTAGCTTAGGGAGGTACTTGCTTTACCTTACCCCCTGTTTAGGCTTTGTGACTAATCTGGACTTGGTTAGAAAAATGTTATAGGAGTAATTAAAGAGGCAGGTACTTACTATCATCGTTAGTAACCCCCCCTTCTCTTCTCGCTCTTTTTTATCGTCCGCGTTCTATTACAAGCATAAGCATAATGTCGGCGGCAGTCAACTACCGTGAATCATGGCGCATCACCGCAGAGCTGTAAGTATTAACTTCAAGAAACAACCCCATTCCATACCGTTGCTCATCAAAAGCTCGAACAGTCTCTTTTGCGCCGCTATTATCATCGCATATGTCTCACAGTACATCGCCATCGGGCGGACCTCCAGAGTCATGGTCTCAAGCACCGTGGTTTCGAGCGCCGTGGCAGGAATCTCGTCGCATTACATCCTCCATCATGCACTCTTGTCAATGGCCACTCTCTGCATACGAATCGCAAACGACCTCTACTACGACACTTTCAACTGTGCGAATAATGGCACGCTCAGGGGGCACCAGGCTACATCAGCCCTGACGGGGTATATCCAGGTTGGTGTACAATGGGCGTGTGCCTTGGCACTGTAAGTCGACTCTCCTGAATCAGTCCCAGTTTGCTGACGGACCATAGTTTGATACTGTTCCTACGGCGTCACGACTGGGAATTACACAGAGAGACGGAGCCAAATGCTGTATCTCCTGACACTATGAGAAAGGCGGCCATCTCCCTCATCGCCTTGTTGCCTATCGGCCTGCTCTTCCTCTGGCTCAATGACGACCGCTGGATGAAACCCGGTATGTCCTGGGGCCTTGTTGTGTATATCATGGTGCTGGGTTTTTCATGTTGTTTTTGGGAGTTGGCATTGTCGGTTTCGGCCTTGCTCAGTTTCACTACCAGGCTCGGCTTTTAAAGTCGATGAAATCTTATGGTGCTTTCAGTATTATATCCACGGGATTGCTGTCGGTCACGTTACTCACTCTTGCGGTTTTTCCGCTTTTGAGGTCGCGACTGAACTTGGATCTCGAGTGGAGGACACCTGCTGACAATGCTAGTCGGATTAGCTGTTTGTATTCCCAGCTGAGTCTTAACCTGGGTTATCTGGTTGCTGGTATTAGGAACTTGGTTTTGGCTATTCTTTGCTGGTATTATGTGAGGACGGTTGGCTCGGTGCATCTGGAATGATGGTAATACATATTGTATCACAACCGCTGACGGGGCAAGGGCGCAGTTTGGTCGGGTGCTGGGTTTTGATCAAGATCGTTGCGCGCGCTGCCGACTCTTAAACGGAGGTGAATTTGCGGAAACATGTGCTTGAGCTGCAAGACGCTCCAAGGTTATTTCAAATGCTTGTGCTGAAACAACAGGGCAGCTCGTAACTGCTTACGGCCAGGCTGTGTATTTGGCCCAAAGCGGAAGGAATTTTGAAAACATGGGCCTGTCAGCACCATTCAGGACGCCGTCGCAGGCGAAATTACCACTCAGCAGGCCTCCAGGGCTATGAATACCCCTGACAGTCATCGCCCAAATTAGCTGTTTAGTCAACACTTTACTAAGGCGCTAGACCTTTCTTGCCAGAATCGATTTCACCTCCCAGAAATTGCTCTGCACAGCGCGTCTAGAGCTCGTCAGACGCGATGCTGGGCGGGAAGCCCCCCGTATGCGTGTGCTCTTGGAGACGCCTATTTGGGCTAGAGCTGAAAGCTGCACAGGGGCCCCGGGGCTTGGCTTGACGTGATGCGCAGGCAGAAAAATAAGATTGAGTCGACGATGGAATACATATAGCGAGACGATGTCTTGTTTTTGGTGTGTTCCGGGTTGTCGGCTTCGAGTGACAATCTCTTGTTTTCGTCTTTCGCTTCCATCGGAGCCACTCGTTTGGGCTGCCCTCGTTTGACCATGTTGCTGCACGCGGCGACATTGGCGGTTGCCCTCGCGGCGACGGCCTCGGCCACATCCGCCCACGTCATTCGACGACAAGACCCCGCCGTATCGGCCACGCCATCTATTGGCACACCCAACGTCGAGGAACCCGCTGCGAGTGCGCATCCGAGCCCCCCCGTCAACCCGGACGCGAAAGGGTGCGAGGCCATCAGTCTTGCCTTCAAGGCCGCCGAGGCCGGAACGTCACCGATCATTAGGCCCTCAGTCGCACTTGCATGCTTGGAGTCGGTGCCGGTTGATGTGGAGCGGGATGTGGCGCTGATGGAATTCCTCCTCCCGTACCTTCCCTTCCAGAGCACGGTGGGGTACCTGAAAAAGCCGCCGCAGGGCTACCTGCTTCCCGCCGTCGACATCATTGGCGGCTCTCTGGCCATCCGCGAGAAGCTGAGGAAGGGCGGCTACAAGAACCAGTTCGAGTTTGTGCTGGACATCCAGCGCATGATCGCCGCCACGGGAGACGGCCATGTGGCCTACACGCCCGCTCTTCTCGGCGCCTTCCAGTTCACTCGCAGTCTCAACATCACGTCGGTTTCGTCGGACGGCCTAGAACTGCCCAAGATCTATGATGTCGCTGATGTCGTCTCACCCGGCGACAGCGTCTCGGACATCGAGTCCATTGACGACGTGCCCGTCCAGGATTTCCTCGCCAAGGTGGCCGCCGAGGTCACGACCCAGGACCCCGACGCCCAGTTCAACTACTTGTTCTGGTCTATCCCCTCGGGATCGAGTTCTTTTACGACGGCGTCAAGCCTTCCAGACTCACACACTGTCAAGTTTGCCAACGGCACCACGCGTGTGTACCCGAACAGTGCGATCGCTCTCGTCGACTTCACCAACATCGCCTCCGGCGAAGCCCTGCACACGGCAGTCGAGATCCCGCCCGAGATCACCCCGGCCCAAGCCGCAGCCGCCCTCAAGATCCGCCGCCGGGATGCCGAGCCAACCGAGGACCTCCCGCCGTTCGTGACGTCGGTCCCCTACTACCCGGATCCAGTGCTCATCCAACGCTACGGCTACTTTGCCGGCTACTTCCTCAACTCCACAGCGCACGCCGACACGGCCGTCTTGGCGGTAACATCCTTCGCCCCTTCAAACGACACCGTCATCAACGCGGGTTGCAACCCCGAGTACCTTGCCACCAGGACCTTTCTCCGCGAGTTCTTCGCCCAATGTGCCAAAGAAGGCCGCACAAAACTCATCATCGACCTGTCCAACAACGGTGGCGGCCTCGTCATGCAGGGTTTTGAGCTTTACCGCACCCTCTTCCCTACGGGGAAGGCCTACTCGGGTGCTCGCTTCCGCGCCCACGCCGCCATGAAGGTCATGGGCACTGCCGCCTACAACACCCCTGACGAAGAGAGTGTTTTCATGGGTTACTTCCTTTCTCCCTCTACCTCCAAACGCTACCCCGACTTCCCCGCCATCTATGGGCCGGCTTCCTTCCCCGAGGACCGCGAGTCAAACCTCTTTGAGTACGATTTCTCCGACGTACGCAACAACCTCGACGTCGCGACGAACTCCACCTTTCTCATTGCTGGTTTCGACCCCGCTGATCCCCCGCCCCCGCAGCCCTTCAAGGCAGAGGACATCACCATCCTCGCCGACGGCAAATGCGCCTCCACATGCACTGTCTTTGTTAGTCTCATGGTGCACGAGCAACGCGTCCGCACCGTCGCCCTCGGGGGCCGCCCCTTGGCTCAGCCAATGCAAGCCGTTGGGGGCGTCAAGGGCTCGCTCGTCATGAAACTTCAGAGCATCCAATCTATCTGGAACACAATTGTCACCAAGTACAACCCGACCATCCCTGCTAATCTTGTTCCTGGTCTCCCTACCAACGGAACGCCTCCGCTCATGCCCATCGACTTGACCACCGCGCAGGTAAACTACCGCAACGCACATCTCGAGAAGGACCCCAATGGCCCGCCTACGCAGTTTGTGTATGAGGCTGCGAACTGCCGCCGCTTCAACAAGGCGTCCTACCTGACGGATATCACCACCCTGTGGACTGACATTGCCGATGTGGCGTGGAAGGGAGGGAAGTGTGCGCCGGGAAGCACTCCCGACAGCAGTGGGAAGATTGGCGATGCGGTCTTGGGGTGGAGTGACAAGGTGCTGAGCAGGGTGAATGTGTATGATGGCCCGGGAAGCCAGACGAATCAAGAGTGGTTGGCGCTGGCGACGAAGAACTTGACGGGTACAGCCGAGGGGTTGAGCAATGGTGTGGGGAGGGTCAAGGGGGGGATGATGGGAATTATTGTTGCTGTGGTTGTGGGTTTTGTCGGGCTGTTGTAATTTGACCTGAGGAGGATTATGTAAAGCGAGGTTTCGATCCACGTTGGCATGTAAGTTTGGACATCAAGCGAAGAGAATTCATTATACCTATTTGTTACCCCTGCCATTTGTCCTTAACTTGAACTTATTTCGACAAACTGACGTGCATTATCTAACCCTGACTAGACCACGTTGGCTAATGGTTTGTTACCCTGAACTGACGGGCTGTGATTTTGAGTCACAGCACACCCTTTTTCATTGATGCCACTTAACCGAAACCAGATAGAGCTGCAGATCAGTGTTAACCTGGATGCTTTAACCACGCACATCTCTTATGTAGAGTGATTACCGCAAACCGTGCATGATTTAACCTGTTAATTGAATTAGAATAAGCTATGAACTATTGAGCACTGTGGGATATGTTAGCTGTAGGTGAGGTGACTCATTTGTAAAGTATTTAAAAAGCAGGAGGAAGTACAAGTAGCAATAGGGATTACCTCCACACCGAGGCAGGCCTACTATCCATCGCCAACCACAGCCGCACCGTCATTCCTGGATTCTTTGCCTCATTCGAGACCAGCTTCTATCGATAGCGGATCAAACCTAAATCTACTTTTAGGCGAATATGCGCACGTCGTTATCCCTATAGGTCGGGGAGGCGGGATGGATTCTGAAACGGCGTCGTTGTTGGAGTACGTGCAGAGCATGCCGCTCACCAATTTTTGCGAGATGGTAACTGCGCCGAGAAAGCAGGCAAGATCTCTGGCCGCATGGCTGAGACCAAGGAGCTCGCCGACCGCGAGCTGGAGCGGGTGCAATACACGGAGCGGGAAGCCCTCAACGCCGCCGAGGACGAGTCTTCGACGCCTCTGCGAGCGCGTTGTACGCGCACGTGCGCTTGGCACCCAGTGCCACCGAATTGAGCCGCACCTGGGGTACATGGCCCGTGCTATCTAAATCTTATCCCTTTGCCATTTGCCCATCCCTCCCCGCCCGCTGAACTTCGCCAAATGGCGCGATGCCGTGGCAGTTTGTCATCAAAGCAATGGAGGATACGCCAATCACTCGAGCAAACCCTTTGCAGCCGTGATCTTTCCACCGTCACCAGTCATCCCTCGAAGGATTTATTAACTTTTCTACCGAGGGGCCGCTAAGCGTCGATCAACGCGCGCGGGCAACGCATTAGTTCTATCACATTGTCCGACATTTCGAGTCGCAGTGCTCCGTCGAAAAGAGGCGTCAGCGAGACGCCCAGTATAGCCACCCTCTCCTCGTCCAGTACACCTACGAATATGCGCGCTCGCAAGAGTCACGCGATGTCTTCCTGCGTGCCTTCTTTCAGTCCATACGACTCTCCCTCGACAAGGACGATGTAAACTTGGGGAATGAGCAAGTCGAGACAGGCCTTCAATCGGGCTTATTCGATTTCGCTGATTATCTGTTGGACAACTTCTTCTTACCATGTACGTTAATCGCTTGCTACTTTTTCTTGACTGGGTGGGCTGACTTGGCGCTGCTGTTAGTGAAAGCCTCAACGAAAAAGACACCCCAACCGTCCCCCGACTATCATACCGCCATCCAGAGAGCCCAGGGCGCCGGGCCACTTCAGGATTTAGTTGGTACACCAGAACGTGTCTCCGCTCTCCGTGGTGCATGTCTTATTCGTGATCGCCACCTTATGCGTGATCCCCCTCTTCCTGTTACGCGAACGCTCTACCTCGCAGAAAACCGAGCGGTTGATGCGCCTTTACCTCGCCTTTTCGCTATCCACTACGCCATTGCCCACATCCTGCACCTCTCCGCGGCAGGAGAATATATTGACAGGATACTTCGCGATGCTGAGGAACACGGTGTACGAGCGGATGGGTCGACAGAACTCGGCCGTATTGTCCACCTGGGTTTAGGACAGTGGGCTGGTGGGATCTCGGGCAAAAGATCTCAGTCTCTCAACAGTTCTATGTAGCGTACGAAATAGGAGACACAGGCTGATCTGGAGCTCAAGGGCTACCAAGACCTATGCCGCGAGGTGGGCATTCCCCCGAACGGCTCCGTTGCGGAGTGCAAATTGCATGTAAATAACACGTTCGTCAATATCGTGGACTTGATCGGCGCCCGGCGGATGGGCAAGAAGGTCGAGATGTGGAATGACTTTGAGGCCTTCCGCGACTACACCCTCCAAGATGAACACCGCATCGATGCGCGCGAGGCGAATAAGGATGGCGGGTTTTTTGGCGTCGTTGCTACAGCGCCTTCGAAAGAAAAAGGGCGGGAAGAGGGACGGTGCTGGCTCTAGAGGGGCTTCAGGACAGATTATAAAGAGTGGTATTTTTGTACAGAATCCGTGCACCGGGCGTCAGTTCAGTGTTGATAAACGAATGTCAAACAACACGAAGCTCCCAAGGGCCCAAACTCAAGGATGAGCCCCAGGAGACGAAGCCGCGCTTACTGAAGCGAGCCCAGAATCTAGCGGTGGTGGTAGCGCAATAAGATTTAGAGATTAAGCCTGGAGATAGCCGGCATAGCAAAGGGGACGTGTAGTCCCGATAGTTTGACTGTCTGGTTCTTAAAGGTAAGATATTAGTAGACGGCGATGTTTTTGATCTAAGTTGGTATAGAGTTTAGACACTAAGCGAAGATCATTCACTACACTTATATTAGAGACAGCTCCCTTCCCCCTTCACAGTCCCATCCCAGTTTACCTACTTCAAACCCCTGCTCTGCAACCGCGCGATCAGCTGATCAAGCCGCGCCCTCTCGTCCTCTATCTCCTACAACTGCATGATCCTCGCGCGCTGCGTATCCAAAGCCTCTCGCCGTGCTTGGAGGTCTTCAAGCTCTAGGTCTAGTGGTGCCTGTGCTTGCGGGAGAGAGGCGATGACCTTGGGGAGGTCGGAGTAGGCTTGGCTTTGGTACTCTGAGGCGGGGAGAGGTTGTTGGTGTTGCTGTCATTGCTGTCGTGGCTGTCGTCGCTGCTGTTGTGGATGGGGATAATGCCACTGGCGGCTGCGGCGGCTGCTGCTGCTGGCTTGGAAAACGTGCTGTCGTTGGTGGGTAAAGGTGAGGTCGGAGAGGAGGGGAGTTCTGAGGCTGAGTTTGTAATTGAGGCCCATGGGTGGCTGGGAACTCGGAGGCGAAGGGAGTTCGGAGACGGTTGGTCTAGGGCTGTCTCGTGGGAAGGAGTCGATCTGTTTTTTTGGGGGGAGGGGGGGAGGGGGGCTCATTTTAGTGATTTTGAGCCCGCGATCGGATTTGTGGAGGGGGTTGCAAGAGGATCTTACCTCTGACATGAGAGACGGGCTAGAATAGGGGTTGTTTCCGGCCGGGGGCGTTGATGACCTGATTCCGAGGGCTTTCTCGCTGGGCTTGCTGTCGAGCTCTCCCGGCCCGGTCATGGCAGTATCGGTGGCCTCCATGGCTGTTTCGGGTTCGGGCTGCTCTGTTTGCTTTATTCGGTTCGACCTGTAGCGTTTGATGAAGAAGACAGCAGTCATGACGAGGAGCAGAACGACGGCACCCACCCCGGCGCCAATACCTGCCTTGATTCCTGTCGGGACACCTCCAGCCGTGTTGCCTGGAGAAGGAGCAGGAAGCGAAGAGTTTGACCCCGGCGTCGGAAGTGCATCGGTGCGTGACTGCGCTGCGGTGGTGACTGTTGTGATGCTGCTTGGTTCCGTTGTCGGTTTGGCCATGCGCAACCCGGGAGTAAGGGGGTGAGTTTCCAGGTTGGAGAGGTCAGATTCCTGCCATCAGATATGCAGAAACATACGGCTTAAGGTTACTGTTCCCTCCGACCACGACGACGCCCAGACCCTCCAATCAGTCGAAGTAGTGTCGCAAATGTAGTTACTGTGGTTCCGCGTTTCAAAGTCAGTAAGTTAGTTATGCTCGGTAAGATAGATCCCGCAGGCACCCATATTGTCATGTTTTTATATACGGGTAGGCAAGTAGGCAGGTAGGTAACGAACAGAGGGGCACAGTTCCAAGCAGTCTCTCTTGGTGCTACTGGAGGCCCTTGGGATTCATAGAATCGGCTGCACGCTGGGTAGAAGCCCGAAGGACATATTGCTGGGGAATAGTATCCGTCCCCGGTTGGAAAGAGTTTCAAGTAGTTCATCCAGTTTGGTGGCTGACAGGAAGTCGGAATTTTGGGTGGCCAGTCGTCGTAAGAATAGAGAATATCGATACCGCAAGTTAGTGTAAATATGGTTGTCAACGACACCATCGGCACATACCGTGCAGCTGTTGTTGTCGGAGGGGACGTGACGGTGGGAGTTTGTTCCATGACGACGATGTGTTGTTGGGAGGAGAAAATGAGGGAAGGAGCCCACATCAGCACCCGGCCGCCTACTAGGTCATATAGGTAACCTCACAGTCGGCCCAGCATATCAGGCCCCTGTGCTTCCACATATACTTCTAGGTACTCATATTATAACAACACCAAGATGCCACTATTCAGAGACGTACCACAGATCCCAACGCCGTTATTATTCTAGAGATCTTATCCAATATGCGGAAAGTACCGAGACCAATTTGGAACCGCATATGCGGTGTCCGATAGATGAGCGAGATTGAGCAGACATTCAACAATCAGATAAACCCTCGCCGCAGCGTAAACCAACAGCAATACGGGAAACCCAAAATCGGTTAATAGCTTCGTCGCAACCAGGAAGATGCCCAGAACCAAGCTAGGTAAGAAACTGAGCAGCGAAACGAAGAAGAAAATGCCCGTACTGACGACAGCCAAGGCGGCTTCCACCCAAGGGTTATCAGTCTTGACGCGCAGTGTGATATTGGCGGCGCTGAAGGGGAACCTAGTCGTGAACTGAAAACCCTTCGACAAATGTCTGTATGTAGTGCGCCAGATCCTTTCAGCGATGTTCCGCCAGAATCCAACGGCAACCAGGATGCCGGTCGAGGTGACAGATGCGCTGGATAGGCGCCACAGGAACTTTTCCATGTCAGTAGGGAAAGGGGCGTTCCAAGCAAGAAGGTGAAGGCCGCCGTAGATGATGCCCGAGAGACACAGCGCGACGTACAGGGGCCATTCGCCCGTGAAACTGCCAAATTGAGGAAGATCGCCCATTCTAGGCCCAAGGGTATTATCGGGAACCTTGGAGGGGTGGTTTAGAGCGTATATCCATCGGGTTAGCTCGTTCGGTGGAATGATGACGTGCTTAGGCTCCCAATTCTTCCTGTTGGAAACTCTTTTGACCGAAAGGTAGATGGAAGTAGAGTTGTAGTCGCCCGAGTATTTCTCGTTCAACTCAATCCGTACGCCCTCGGACCAGAACTTCCGGTCCGTGTCAGAAGACTTGATGTTTCCGGCACTCGTCGCGTCCATCAGCTGGGTAGCCTCGAGTGATAAGTCAACTGGAGGTTGGGTCTCTTCATCTCCGCGTGAACTATACCATGTCGTCCTGTTAAAATGCGAATCGGTGAAAAAGGACAGGCAACATGTATACGCACAAGGATACTACCCGGAGATAGGACTGAAACCTGCCCCTCCACCCGCCTATCCGGTAGTAGATGTGTCCAACCCCTGATTTCCTGTCGAACCTAGCAGAGAAGAAGATTTTCGCTCCTCCGCGGATTCTACCGAGCCTGGGGTCTACACTGATGGCTGTGTTGTCGATGCTGGAGTTGACACACATCTTCGCCAGAAGCCTTGTCATCTTATCCTAGCCGCCCTAGATCTAAATGACTTCGGGCTCCTCGATGTCGAGCGGCTTATCCCACCAGACCGCGTAGATGAAAAGCATGCAGATAGCATGCCCAAAGGTATTGAGCTCCAGGAAGCTAATAGCTAGGCCCTGCGCCAGACGCGTGATGCACTGTATACAGAACCAGCCAGCTTTGATGGTGGTAGTATTTTGAATCAGCTAGCGCTACGGTAGAATTTGCACAGATAATAACTCACCTTGCAAACACACGAGAGACTTGGCGAGCATGTTTCCATTGCTCTTATCTTGGATCAATGTCCGGGGCAAGTAGGGGATAAACCCCTTCTGCAACTTTTCACACTCCAGAAGTCCGCTGGGTGTGAGGGTGAGCTGGGTGAACGGCTGTGCGCCATGTGTCAATTTTGGAAAGAAATTGACATGTCCACCGGCAAACCGCACGGCGAACCCACCCATGACGGCAAAGAAGCTGTGGGTATTGGTCCATTCGCGTTCTTGGTCATCGGCGGGTGCGGCCTCCACGTCTCGGCGGTTCATCTTTTGCTTACGCCGCAAGGGGCCAAGTCTGAAGAGGGTGCTACGACGCACGGAGAAATGGGCCTCCATGTCGTCGGACAAGCGTCTCGCTGCCATGTACTGCTGAAAGGCGGTGAAAGCAACCTAGAGTTTCACCGTATTAGCTCCCGCTGTTGATAATCCCTAGTTGGTTCAATGAAAGAAACGGAAAGGAAATAGGCAAGAGGTACCACTTCAGGCGCAATCACGCCGAGCATCATCCATCCGCCCTTGCGCCTTGTTTGTGCCAGGCGTTCGCCATAGGCTGGGATGTTGAGATGAACTGCAGTCCAGACACACAAGGCCAAGGTGAGGATGCAGGTCGACAGGATGCTGAAGGTTCCTCGCTCTGTCGGTTCGGGCCTCCAGGATGTGGAGGAGTTGAAGCTGAAAAGGGTGCTCATTTCTCGCTGGTCAATGCTTCCATGGACGAAGAGCTGAGGTACAAAGCCGCGGTCATAAGCCCTGCCAGTTTCGGCGCCCTTGCTTTTGATGATTGGGGGTTCCAACCACACGTGACGGACTCCCTATTTGTTGCGGCCCAATGCACCGCCCATGCACTGCCCAATGAATTCCATCTCAGCGATTGACGACGGTCCGCTGATCTCCGACATAGTACGCCATGCCCATTGGCAAAGAGACGTACCAGGTGAGCCTATGCGGGGCTCGCGGGGGCTGCAATGTAGGCATTTTAGGAGAAGGCGCGACTAAGCCGCTTGCAGGCGCCTTCGTCGACCGCATCGGATGGGTCACGTCCTACGACATCCTGCGATACCTGCACATGGGCTACCGCGTCTGGGCGCCCGACTCCCGCCGCATCCATATCCACGGCGACTACATGGCCTACTAGCTGTTTGTGCTACCCCCGCAGTGGAAAATATGTCTCTCGTCCCACGCGAGCCCGCCCGATCTGCTCATGCAGGTCGCCTTTGGGCTCTTCAGCGCCGGCGACACGCAGCCCTACTCGTCGCTCATCGCAATCCCCCGGCGTCTGCAGCTTGGGCGGCGCGTCATGCCGTGGGAGGTCAAGCCTGCACTGCACTACCGCATGAGGAAGGAGCTTTCCGGATCTGATGCTCTCGTCACGGATCTCTTGCGCGGGGGAAGTCCCTTTGCGCGGCTTCTCGGCGGCAATGGCGCGCCGGATCAGTCCTTGACAGATTCGGTTGTCGGATATGCGCGCGCTTGTTCTATCATCATGCCGGATTACTCTCGCAGGGATTGCCTCGATTGCGAGGACCATCGCGGGACCCGTGGGCAGCCGGTCGTGACGGGAAGCCGCCAACATCAGAAGGCCAACTCGAGGAGCTGCTCCGCATGGCAAAGAAATTTGGCGAGAAACGAGAGTTGCTCGGAATTGAGGCCATAGCGGAGAGTCTCCTTGGTGAGCTGCAGTGCTCTTTTCAGACAGGGTTTCGGGACGAAATCCTAGAGCTGCAACCATTTCACGGATTTCTTCCGGTTCCGGCAACAGCAAGCACGAGATCATGCTAGTCGACGTCCTCAACAAGTGTCTCGTGACTCGACAGCTGGGGGACGACCAGGCCGAGACGCCTCTACGTTACGCGGCGCTGAGCGACGTCTGGGGCACACAGAAGCAATTCCTCACCCCCCATGCAACACCTCGTGATGCTCCGCCAGCCCGGTGCCCTGAACCAGCAGCTTCTACAGACCGTGGTGTTGGATAGCATAGCCGTCGCCGCCGCCTTGAAGCTGCAATATCTCTGGGTCAACAAGTTATGCATCGTGCAGGACGACGACGCCAACAAACTCGCGCAGATCGGACAGATGACTGCCATCTACGGCTTGGCGTGGCTCACCATTGTGGCACTTTCTGGCACCTCATCTAACACACCCCTACCGGTGTGTCCACGCGGAGACCGCAGCTCATCGAGAAAGTCGACGTCGACCCCATGACAATCCAACTATCAGACCTACCAACCCTCATGACAGGAAGGACATACGAGACACGTGCGTGGACGTACCAGGAGCGGTTGGTCTCGCGCCGCTGCGTGTACTTCTCCGAGAACCAGGCCTACTTTGAGTGCGCGCGCGGCAGCGTCGGCGAGCAGGTCAAGTACCTCCCGAACACGATCGACAGGATCGACGTCAACGAGTTGCGCGACTTTGTTGCTAGCAGCAGCAGTCGGCCGGATTGGAACTCAGACGACACTCTGAATATCAATGGCTAGCCCGCTTCTCGGCCATCATGGCGCAGTACTCATCACGGAACCTGACTGACCCGGCCGACATCGCCAACGCTTTTGCCGGCATCGGCATCGCTATCCGCCAACGACTCGGATGGCGTTTCTTACTGGGCATACCGAGTGCCGTGCTGGACTTGGCGCTGCTGTGGCTTCCCTGGGGGTTTTTTAAAGCGTTGGCGGCGGCGGGCCCAGCCCGATAAGGTCTCAACTAACGCCTTACCACAGCTGCTGGGGCCAGGCTGGTCATGGATGGCCTGGGAAGGTAAGGCGGCTTACTCTAAGTACGTGTACGACTCGCGTCCGCTCTTTCGGCGTGTGCGCCCGGCAGTACAGCAGTTCACCGTGCGGGTTGGTACAGACGGGGATGTAATCCCGGTCCCGCAACGTGTATTAGAGATTTGGTATCCCGAGGTGAACACCCGACTAAAAGCCTCGTAAGCCCTCAGGGACGAGGACCCATCACCAGAGGATAAACTAACCGATGTCCGCATCACTAACTCACCCATTCTTGAATTCGAAGCGGAGATAGCACTGTGGACCTTATTATACAAGCAGGCTATAACCTGGGCGTGCACCGGGAAGGGCTACGGGATGCTGGTTGGCAGGGACTCCCAGCACGGGAATTACGCACGGCAGATCTAGGGATACGTGGCGGAAGCTGTAAGTGTGGGCGGGGGCGGTTTCGAGCTAGTTAAGATGGCGACGGTGGATGTGTATTGGGGGGCGGTGGGTATGGCAGGGATGGAAGAGAAGAGCTGGGAGGTGGAGGATGCGGTTGTTGTTATGCTGGTGGAGTGGAAACCGGAACAGAAAATCGCTGAGGGCGTGGCTATTGGGTGGTTACAAAGTGTTGATAGCTGGGAAGAACTGCCGCGGAGTAAGAGGGTGATTTGTTTTGGTTAGGGACTTGCTCTTGTGAATGAAAGAATGGCAGACTTGTTGCAGTACCGCACAGTAAACCTCTGCCCACTAACACACCCCGCATTCGCACTATCATGGCCGTCTGAGCTGAGCGCGGTACCGTTGTTATGAAACGGGTAGCCGCTGATAGCCCTAGGCCACAGCCCATGTACCACTGGCTTTTTCTGTGCCTGATTTTAGGAGCTCTTTTTGGGCCAACCGCTTGCCTACCCTAGGCATAGAGGCCCATTCCTGCCCAATCTCCTGCCACCTTGGAATTTCGATATTTTTCTTCCGCCGAAATACAACACCTGCCCACAGAATGCCGATCTGTTCTCACTGCCAGAACGCAGCCCTGTGGGCTTCTCTGTCACGCGAGGCCAGGGTGACGTCTGTTTTGACGTTCGACCGGCCGTCAAGGCTTGGTAAAGAGACTACGCTCTCTCATCATTCAGACATAACTGCCCTCATCGCCTCATCCCAGACATGTTGCATCTGCAACGTAATGTGTTCTACTTTGAAGTTGTTGCAAAACGACCCACAATGGTCGGTGAAGCTTGTTGAAAACAGAGCAGCTTTTGTGGCTGTTCTCGAAATGGAGCTTTGGAATCCCGAGAATCACGGGTACACGCCTCTCTTCATGGACGATAATGCGAAGCTTGGAGTGTGCAACGATACAAGTAAGTACCCAGGTACAAATACTTTGCGCGCATGGCTCGTGGCTAAGCCCAGAGCTAGACCCATTGGCCAAAAGAGCTATATGGAACAAGGCGTGCCCATCTCTCGCAGACAGAGCCGAAGTCGTCAACCTTTGGCTGGACCATTGCTTCAAGGAACATCCCATGTGCCGTAGCACAGTCCAGATGACGTACCCCGCACGATTCCTTGACCTGGATGCAAGCGACGCTCCCTCCTCATCCATCAAACTCGTGCGTTCAGACCAAATCGGAGAGCCGCCATCTCCGATCCGATATGTAGCCCTGAGCCATTGCTGGGGCTCACCAACCAAGCCGCCGCTCAAGACAACGAGGGATAACCACAGCGACCACATGAGGGACATACCGCTCGCTGCTCTCTCTCGAACCTACCAGGATGCCATCCGAGTGACCAGGACGCTCGGGGTACGATACCTGTGGATTGACTCGCTCTGCATCGTCCAAGACGACGCCGCCGATTGGATGGCCGAAGCCGTGAAGATGGCCCACGTCTACCAAGGAAGCCATGTCACACTTGCCGCGACTGCGTCCTCGGACGGGGACGGCGGGCTCTCCCTCGACCCTCCAGCCTCTGCAACCCGGGTTCACGTAACATTCAACAACAACAACAACAACAACAACAACAACACCGAAGATGGCCCCCGCAGCGGCAGACACGGGGGCGAATATCCAACTGCCTGCTTCGTCAGACACCCCGTTGGATCGGCCAAGGAAATCTGGGACGCGCCTCTGAGCAAACGAGCGTGGGTTCTGCAGGAACAGATCCTCTCTCCCCGTCTGATCCACTTCACCACGCATCAGATGTACTACCAATGCCATTCGGGATTAGAGTCCGAGGACGGCACCCTGCAAGACGATCATCTCAGCAGTCTCCAGAGTCACCCGTACCGAGGTCACGGACTGCGGGCCATGGACACGCCGGCCCGAGCTGTTCGGACTTGGTGGTCGTGGGTGGCCGAGTATTCTTCCCGGTCGTTGACTTTTGCAGCAGATAGGACGGCTGCCATTGCCGGAATAGTGAGTTATTACCAAGGCACGGTCGGAGACGCACCGATCCTTGGTTTGTGGGAGGGGACGTTATGGTATGATCTGAGCTGGCAGGTCGAGTATGACAGCAGCAACCAGCCCCAGGACAAGAATTTTGGGGATTGTCGCATCCCAGGAGCTAAGTACGTCATTTTCGCAGTCGTTCTACCAATGCTTCTACCGAGTTATCTGCTAATTTGAAGGGCTTCCTTCCTAGCATTCCTTCCTGGTCTTGGCTGTCCATCCGGCCTTCATCCCGTGTGATCTCTTCGACCAACCTCAAGGGTTTAGAGACATATCAGAGCAAATTGAGGCTCCTTGATTGGCATATTAAGTGGGAAGCAGCGCCATTCACGTCAAGACTCGTCAGTTCGAGGCTCTTCGTCTCAGGCCTCTTGAAACCACTTGACATGGCGTTGCCTCCTCCCAGGGGCCGCAAGGACCCCCTGGAATTGAGCTTCGAAGCTCCCTGGGACGAATTCCTCCATCTCTCCATCCGTCTTGACCAGCGGCTGGAGCACGACCAGGAGCGAGAGGGGCTGTCTGTGCTTCACCTCTTCTCGGATGATGTTTACCATGTTGTGATGTTGGTGACAAAGAAAGAGGGTGACAGCAACGATTCACACCCTCGATATAGGCGGCTCGGAGCAGGAAGTATTCATCGCCCAAAGGGTCACCCAGGATTTTTCAGTAACGCTACCTGGGAACGGCTTATGCTTATTTAAAGCATTCAAACAATAGATAGATTTCACGGCCCATCCAGCGAGCTGCGTTGTATTTCTATCTTTTTATCAAGTTTTGTTTAGTACACGTGTCTGCTAACATACCCTGGGAAAAGAGACTCGAGGGGGGATAAACGAGAGGATGGATGGATGCAGAACTCCCTGCTTGATTACACCAGATTTGGTGGTTCCCTTGACTGTATCCTGAGTAGCGCCTGGGCAAAGTGGCAAAGTGGCAAGGTGTGGTGCGTGACTGGGAGTCATTGAGGGCAACTTTAGTGTTAAAAGATCACAAAATGCAAACAGCCTTTTGATCTAGGTATGAGCACGAGAACCGCCGTTGCTGCGTGTCAACCAGTTTCATCACTTATGACTCCCAGGTAGACCCAAACGCCTCTGTATTATTTATCCAATCAGATACAAGCCGCCCCATCTAAGCGACGCCATCACTTCGTACCATTAACACATTGTAACGAATGCAAACAATCCCAAACTGTATTGATCCCGAACCCCGGCTACCAACTCCGAAACCACCTATCCCGCCCCCCTTTGACCGAAGATGTCACTTCCTGCCTCAATCCCTCTTCATATTCCACGCGCATCTCATCATTGCCTGCCTCCCGTTTCCTATCATGACTCGCAAGGCCCTTTGCAAGGGCTAGCTCCCCCCTAAGCTGCACAACTTCCTCTTTCAGCCCGCTCATCTCTCCTTTCAGCGCCGCCATCTGACTTAGCAACTCTTTCATCTGGGTTTGGCTCTCGGCCAATATCGTCACCATGTCAATGTCCCTATTGTATCTTGGACTATCAGAGTAGAACCGCTCTCTGGACTGTGGTGATGTAAGTTGAAGGGAGAGAGGTTGATTTGGTGAAGGGGAGCTGAGCCGTGTCGCTGTGATGGATTCTCCTGGGGATCCTGAGCCGAAAGCAGAAAATGAGGTCGGTGACTTCGGAGACTTGGATGTGCTGGCATTTCTGGTATGCCTGCTGGATGGGGGAGAGAAGACCCAAGTAGCAGTATCGGGTGGAGTAGGAGGGAGTTCGTAATTCCGCTTGTGTGCTGTCGTGCACCCGGCATTGGAGGCTGGTGCTGATCTGCGCGGCGGGATGGACATCGCCGACGTAACGCTCGGCACTTCCCTCGGATCAAATCTGTACGCCTCCTCCGGAGTCATCGCCGTAGGGGTAGGGAACGTGAAGACAGGTTCTCGAGGCTCGACTCGGATGGTCAGATTCTTCACCAGCCAGGGGTTCGGCGAAGCCTTGGTTCTCCGTGACTTTAGTGTAGGCGGCGCAGGGGAAGGAGGGAGCGATTGGACAGAGGCGCGCAGGAGGCAAGCCTCAGCTGAGAGCATCTCGGTCCAGCGGTAGATGACGGCCGCCTCTTGTGAGCCCCGGTGTGGGCTTGGGTCGGCGGTGCAGAGACATGCCTTGGCCAGGTTATCGAGGATGATGTGGTCGACTTGGTCGGGCATGTAGAGAGTCATGTCGGTGAGAATGCGGCTGATGGTGTTGACGTCTGACGGAGGGAGGACCCTCGTGCATCGCTCAGGCTTTGAGTCGGATGAGAAGACGGTGGCAATGCAGAGGGTTTGTGTGGTGTCTGCGTCGCTTGTATGCAGACCCAAGGCCACACGCGGGTCCCAAAGAGCTGGATGGCTGTTCATTTTGCGATGGTAACTTGAGGATACCAGAGCGATGTCTCATCTTGATGGACCCTGGGTGTCGGTAGGGGGTTCAGTGACTTATAATCACACGTAGTTCTCCGTTACCTGTTCACATATCCCGCCTTACCAAACTCATACTCAGCCGAGCCAGCCCCAATCCTCCCTGGCTGCATTCTTCCCAATACTACTATCAGCTCGAATGGGTAGGGATGGCTACCAACGCACTTGCCGCGAGAGACCTCTAACCAGAAGGCCAAGATCGGCGCCGAGACCTTAGCTCCGGATGGCCGAATGCACACGGCACAGGAGCCAATCCGCGGCAATTGCGCGACGTCGTCCCACGGTTCCGGACAGGATGAACCATTGGGGCCATGCGCCTGGGCCGTGCTCGTGCAGACGCCATTGCGAGTCCGCCGTGGTTCTGTCTGGCCGCCAAAAGCAATGGAAGGAAACCCCTCACTCGCCGAAAGGTCCGAGTGGTGCCTGAGCTCAGCTGCTGTGCCGCTGCGCTTGATCTTCGTCCCGCAAACCGTTAGCTTCGTGGTGAGATTGTCAGATTCCGTGTGTGGCAACCCTTTGGGCTGCGGGGATGAGGATGCGTGCTTTTGTGCGACGGGCAACTGCCGGTGCACACAGCAAGTTGCGTTGGATCCAACAACCTAGAATTGCAAAGCTGAAGCTCAGGCTGCTGCATCTCTCTTGCACCTAGCTGAAGCTAATGCAGCTCAGCTCTGCCCCTCGCACTTTCCCAGCTCCCACCTGGCGGCTAGCCGTCCAATCTCGCCACCTCACCGCCCTGTATTACAAACTCAAGCGCAAGCGCAAGCACCCCCTCGCACTCTCACGGCCTAAAATTTGCGAGGTCTCACGACGAGAGTAGCACTACGTCTAATTCCTCCCAGGCTGCCCTCGGAGTTTACTTTCTGCATAGTCTGCGCCTACCTTTTCCCCTCCTCCCAGGCACCTACCTACCTCCCTCCACCTTACCCTCCTGGGCCATCCCAGGTAGGTACCTACCGAGCATGAAACATCGCTTGCAAATCTTGCCCCCACCCCCTTCCTTCCCACACTTCCCCCCAACCTGGTTGATCAATCGGACAGGGCAGGCAATCGGTAATCGGCCAGACTGTCCGGCACAGCCGCACCCACAAAAAAAAATAAAAAATGACAGCATAACTCCGAGCCACGGCACGCCGGGAGCTAGCATGCCAGCGGATGCAACCGCGACTCCACCTACTGCGCCAGTTCATTCTTGCAGCGCCGCATCTGCCGGGAGTTGGGGCGCGCCAATCGTAGGAGGGTTCTGCCGCGCTGATTAGATGTCTAGACACGTGTGGTTGGGGCTGTTGGTAGTTGGGGGCTGATGGGATTTGGATTGTGTACCAACAAATGACAAATGGCTGTGTTACTGTAACCGAAGTTCGGACTGCACCTGCAGTAGCACAGTAGGCACCGAGGTAGGTAGATGTCGACGGGGAGGATGAAGTGAGTGGATTTGCGAAATGCGAGATGTGAGATGTCGTGATGATGAACTCGGAGTTGCTGAGGCGATTCGGGTCTGAGGAGGACCTGAAGTGGGTCTTTTCGGGTCGTTGGCTTGTTGCTACCGCGGGTTGATGTGTGAGGATCTTGTCTTCCGGTCCTCCTACCAAGTCTCAGTCGAGTTGCTACCTAGGTAGGTATGGGGAAGGGCTGAGGGTTATGTGAGGCTTTTTAGCCGATGATGCGCGAAGTCCTTGTGGGAATGCGTACGAACCGCCTACCTCGGCGTAAAAAGACGGCTTCCATAGGATAATGGTGAAAAATTAATGTTTCCTTCTTTTGTTGCCTCACTTCCAGGTTGCAATCTTCTAGATCTAGCATGCCAGGTACTGGGGCAGGCTTCAAGGCTTCACACTACTACATCACATCTTGGCAAGAAATATCAGGTAAATGATCTTGGTGTGTCAGAACTATATATCTAGCGCTTGCCAATCGATCCAGGTGGTGGCTAAAACGCGAGGTTACTTGAATTGCATGATTGGGCAGTTCCATCTCGCGGTGCGTGGCGAGGGCTCAGCAGCGGGATGTTGGTTGGTTGGTTCGGCGACTTAGGCCAGCAGTCAAAAAGGCCACGGCAGTTCTCCTCATCAAGATGCAGCATTCCTGCCTCATCGCTCTAGCTTTTGCCGCCCCGTCTGGGAACTCACCATGTTCGTTGAGAAACTCTGGGCCGTCGTTCAGATCTTGCGCTCCCAAACCTCCGCGCCTCCAAGCCATCGAGATGATTTTGACGAGTGAGGTGCCGATTGCAGATCAAGGGCGAATATCGCCTATTCCATAGGCCTCCTCTGAATACATTCTTTTGCATCTTTCGCACTGTAAATTGAGGCCCCTCTTTTGATAGGATGATCCAAGCATCCATTAGTTTGAATGCGGCATTCTTGTCGGACGGGAGACAGGCGCGACTTGCCTCATCCTGACCTTGCACACCCACAACGGTGAAACTCTCCACATCTTCTGAACACATCTTCTGAATATATCTTCTGAACACAGTGTCCATTTCATTTCAGACGCGTATTCTTCCATTTTGTGACTCAACCGGAGCAATATTACACCTGCGACGCGATGGCCTTACGGTGGGTGGCTTTTGGTGGCTGTTCGCCGTCAAAAGAGCAGTCAAAAGGAGGGACGCGTCATTCAGGCACACCACGCAATTGAGTGACACGTCTCCCCATTGCGCACCACCACCACGTTGAAATCTCGAGATCCAACCCGAGCGTTTCCGTTCAAACACGTGGTGAGATCTCGCAACAAGACAAAAGCAGTACATAATGACGTCCACATTTGTTTCCCTCTCGGTCGTTCTCAGCAGACACTCAACGAGACCCATGGATTGACATTGATCTCCGCAAGTCTTCAATACCTCGACAAAGCAAAGCAATTTACGACACATACAATCCGATAATACCTAATACACGCCGCCATGACCCAACTAGAGATCAAAACCGATGATTTCCCGCCGGAAAAGCTTCCGATGCAAGAGGACAGCACACATGACAGCGCCCGACCCCAACCGCCCGTAATGGCTGCGAAGCCAACCCCCTCATGGCAACAACACCTCGAGCGGTGCGTCAACATGGCCGCAACCCCTCTCAACGCCATCGCCGTCCGCAAAGGCACAAACAGCTTCATCCCACAGCCTCTGGGCAACGAGATCCTCAAAGCGGCTTCCATTCTCTCACACTTTACTTCCCAAGGCATGTCCTCTCCCCCGTCCCCTTCTCACACTTCCAGCGCCAATAAAAAAATGGAACTAAAACTAACACCCTCCCCCCAGACCCCCCTTGCAACCACTCCCCTCCTCGTCCGAACCCCCCAACTCCCTCC
>Ga0247770_1000495_pt1 | contig 37834 bp, 34 predicted proteins | sample UWRJL136409B6_FD_179943 | JGI IMG/M metagenome (GOLD analysis project Ga0247770, IMG submission 179943) | Plant litter microbial communities from Arlington Agricultural Research Station in Wisconsin, United States - UWRJ-L136-409B-6 | ecosystem: Environmental > Terrestrial > Plant litter >... | reverse complement strand
TGAGTGTCAGCCTCTTCGAGAAAATCGAGCTTTCCCAGGCATTTTCTCGTGCAAAGTCCGCAATACCGGAGGAGTCAACATGCAACCAATTGCGGCTCTTCGACTTATGACCGGACACTAGTGATCCTGTCCAGATCCGCTGCTCGACGGCGGTCAAAGCAAAGGTTCCTCCCCGGTGAAAAGAACCCATGGGGTTCTCCCTTCTTGAAAGGGTAGCCGGGGAGGTCGCTTTTTATGCTCCGCAGCCGTCTCGTCCTCCCCTGTACTCCTCTCCGCACGCCTCGTAGATGCTCCGGATGGTTCCGGAGATCAGATCGTACGCACGGCTGTCTCCCCGGTGCCACTTCCGCTGCACGGCCCACGTGCAGTAGTCCACCACCTGCAGCAGCGCGTGCGCCGAGCTGGCGTGGTGCAGGATGGAGAACGAGCGCCCCTTCAGCGTGTTGCGGATGGCGCTCTTGAACGCCTTCTCGGCCGCCTTGCGGTGCCGCTGGAGCGGAAGGCGGTCGGTGATCACCACCAGCCGCTCGTCGCCGTCGGCGTGGCGACGGAGGACGGCGTCCAGCAGCACGTTCGCCAGGCAGGAGTAGAACTCCACCGCGTCGTGCAGCGCGGGGTGGAAGCGGCGCTTGTCCGCGATCAGCACGTCCAGCTCGAAGCCGCCCACCTCCATGATCCGCTGGAAGACGCGTCCGCGCACGGCCTGCGTGTCCTCGGCCGCGTGGAAGTTCTCCAGCTCCAGGCCCCTCGGCCAGCAGCTCGTAGCGCAACGAGGTGAGCGCCACCGTGAGCGGCGCCGGATCGCCCGTGGTCAGCAGGCCGAAGAAGTAGTAGCGCGAGCCGTTGGGCGAGAAGTCCAGGTTTCCGGATTCGTCGAAGAAGAAGTAGGTGGCCACGGGTCCCAGGCGTGGTGGCGGAGCCGGCGACATTCCGCGCGGAATCGATCGATCCCGTGCGGAAAGGCTGCACGAGAGAGAACAAAGTGCGCGTCCAAAGTGGACGAAGGGACGAGGTGCGTCAAGAGTCTCGTGACCGCGTCCAGATCCACGAACGGAAGCGGGCTCCCGATCCGGATCGGGAGCCCGCTTTCTTGTGCGTGGTGGTCGAGGCGTCAGTCCTGGTTCGGGCCGCCGAGGCGGCCTTCGTCGCCGTCGTCGTGGGTCATGGCGGCGCGCTGGTGGAGCGCGTCCGCCAGGTCGGGCGCCAGGGCGGGACAGGCGGCGAGCGCCAGCACCGCCTCGCGCGTGCGGAGGACGTACATCGCCTCGTTGGCACGGGAGATGGGCCACTCGGGGTGCGGGCGGTCCAGCGGCGTCATCTCATCCCCCGGGACGACGGGGCCTTCCTCCAGCACGCGGAAGTACCAGCCGGTGCGGCCGGTGCGCTGCACGCGGGCCGAGAGGTCCCTGATCCCCCACCGCCGCGCGATCTTCCAGCAGGGGATGCGCGGCTGCGACACCTGCACGCGCGCGCCGCCCACCGCGTAGACGTCGCCCAGGCAGGCGGCGGACTCGTCGGTCCCCTCCACCGTGAAGTTCTCGCCGAACGCGCCGAACGGCATCTCCCGCCCCAGCTCCTCGCGCCACGCCGGGTAGTGCGCGGCGGCGTAGGCCAGCACCGCCTTGTCCGGCCCGCCGTGGAAGCGGAGGTCCGCCTGCCCGTCGCCGTCCAGCCGCGTCCGGCCGAGGCGGAGCGGGCCGGGAACGGGCTCCTTGAAGAACGCCGTCGTCCAGGCGCGCTCCGCCCAGTCGCGCACGTCCTCGCGCCCGTGCTCGCGCGGGAGGCCGACCTGGAGCGACAGGAGGCGGATCGTCATCCCCCGCCCTCCTCCGCCGTTGCGATCACGATCTCGATCGCCTCCGCCGGCTGGTAGCCGTGGCAGCGGTGGACGGGGAGGCGCGGGTACTTCGGGAACCGCGGATCGGTCTCCGAGAGCATGCAGAGGTAGAAGCGCGATCCCTTGCGCGTCTCCACCACGCGGACGTTCGCGCACGTCGCGCAGAGGCCGACGCCCGGCGACGGGGGGCGGAGGTCGAGCGCCATCTACCGCAGCGACGGGGCGCCGGGAGCGGGGTCGGCCGGCTCGGCGCGCGCGGGCTTCCACCACGACTGGAAGGCGTAGCTGAGCACCAGGAACACCGATCCGAAGCCCAGGAAGAGCGCCACGCGGAAGAGCGCGTGCAGCGCCGCCAGGTCCACCAGGAAGAGCTTGGCGACCACCAGCATCAGCGTGGCGATGGCCGTGCGCTCCAGGAGCGGCCACCCGCGCCGGAGGGCCACCATCATCAGCCCCAGCCCGTACGCGCACCAGGCGATGGTGGCGTATCCCTCGCCGCCGTCCAGCGGCGCGAGGCCGCGCCAGAGCCAGCCCAGCAGCCCCACGTGGACGAAGTACAGGTACCAGAGCCGCGAGCGGGGCGTGCGGACCAGGAAGGCGGAGGCGAGCCCGACGGCCAGCACGGCGAGATCAGCCAGGGCGCGCGCGGCGGACGGCGAACCGTTCTCGATCAGCCTGATGAGCATCCACGCGCCGGCGACGATGAACACCTTGTGCGCCATCCACCGCGCCGGCACCCCGCCGCCGCGCGTGGAGACCACGTGCAGCGCCAGCGCGTGCGCCGCGAAGACGGCGATCAGCGCGTCGGCCTCCAGCGCGGCGACGGAGCCCACGGAGAGGAGGAGCGAGGCGGTGAAGAGGACGGCGCGGGCGATCCGCGGATCGGGCTCGTGGAGCGCCCAGGCGGCGAGCGCGTAGAGCCCCGCCGCGCCCATCACCCACCACCCCCACGCTTCCGGCTGCGGATGCCAGACGGCCGCGCTGGAGAGGAGCGCCGCGTGCGGGGGGATCAGCGCCAGCGCGTACCAGTGCGCGACCTCGGCGTGCTTCCAGTGGCGCTCGTGGCCCTGGCCGGCGCCGCGGAAGTCGACGACGCGCTTGGCCAGCGGGAGGACGCCCAGGTCGAGCCAGGCGAAGAGGATGGCCGCCTGCACGATCCACGGGTCGGCCGCGCGGAGCGCCGCGCCGGCCGGGAGATGCTGGGCGTACACCCAGAGGAGGATCCACGCCAGCGACAGCGTGGTCCACAGCACCGGGCGCCACCCGCGGCGCAGGTAGACGGCCGTGGTCCACGCCAGCACCAGCGAGGTGTAGAGCGCGAAGCCGCGCGGGCTCCCGTAGGTGACGCCCAGGATCAGCGGCGTCCCCAGCCCGCCCACGGCGCCCAGGACGGCCAGGATCGGCGAGCCGCGGAGCAGCGCCATCCCGAACGCCAGCGCGGTGATCGCCACCATCCCGGCGAAGGCGGGGAGGTAGCCGATCAGGCCGTAGAGATGGAAGGCGGCCCACCCGGTGATGTACCACGCCGCGATCCCGCCCCCCGCCAGCACCGCCCCGAACGCGCGCTTCTGATCCAGCCGCAGCCCCGCGCCGAAGAGCACCGCCCCCGCCGCGGCGCCGAACGCCACGCGCACGGCGGGCGTCAGCCACCCCTGGTCGATGGAGTAGCGGAAGAGGAGGGCCACGCCCAGGAGCACCAGCCCGATCCCCAGCCGGTTGAGCCAGAGCTGCCCGTCCCAGTTCATCTGCCACCCCGGCGCCGGCTCGCGGCGCGCGCGACGGGGCCGCGGAGGCAGCTCGGCCTGGTCGAACGCGGGAGACGCAGATCGCTCCTGGAACGGCGCGGACGCAGGCCGGGCCGGGCGCTCGGCGAGCTGGCACTGGAGGTCGGCCACCAGCCGCTCCAGGCGCGCCAGCCGCGCGTCCACCGTCTCGGGATCGTGGGGATTCATGCTGCCTCTCTCGCGAGGGTGCCCGGCGTCACAACCGCGTGCGGCCGATGACGGACGTGCCCCGGTTCCATCGTGCGGGCGTGCTTACCCCGGACCGGCGATGCCGTGCGAGGGCGCGATCCTGATCCGTCCGTGCGAAAAGGTCCATCATGGGGAAGGGACGAAGCACGGGAGGGAGATGCGCGGAGCCGGCCGGGGGAGATTGACGTGCGGGGGAAATATACCCCAAAGCGCGCGCGCCGCCCAGTCGTCCGGGCGGCGCGCCATCGGTTCAGCATCTCGACGCGCCTCAGCGGAGGATGGGCGTCCTCCCCCGCCCCGCCACCTCCCACGCGGCGACGACCTCGTCCCCGCGCACGCCGAAGAGGCGCTCCTGCAGGTTCACCGAGACGCAGACGTGGTTGGGGACGATGCGCACGCGGTCGCCCACGCGCGGGCGCCAGTCGGTGGCGGAGAGGTCGAGGAGGCCGTGCTCCTCGGAGACGCCCTTCACCACCACCTCGGGGCGATCCAGGAGGGTGGCGTAGCCGCCGCCGTCGGCGCGCAGCTCCTCGCGGGCGAGCGCCTTGGAGCCGGTGTCCACCACCGCCTGCCCGGGGACGGAGGTGCTCACCACCGTCGCCAGCACCGAGTACGCCACCTCGTCCCACCCGCAGGCGCCGATCTCCACCATGGTGCGGTCGTTGAAGAGGTTGGTCCCCGGCCGCACCTCCGTCACCCCCAGCTCGTGCGAGCGCCAGAAGGTGGGGGATGATCCCCCGCTCACCACCTCCGGCGCGAGCCCCGCGTCCGCCAGCGCGTCCACGAAGCGGCGCACGTCGGCCGCCAGCGCGGCGAGCGCGGCGTCCTGCTCGCTCACGTGCATGCGGACGTGGCCCGGGTACACCATCAGCCCGCGATACTCCACGCCCTCCGCGTCGGCCGCCGCGCGGGCCAGCGCCACCGCGTCCTCGGGCGTCTGCACGCCCACGCGGTGCATCCCCATGTCCGCCTCCACCAGCACGCCCACGCGCCGCCCCGCCGCCCGCGCCGCCTCCGCCAGCCCGCGCAGCGCCTCCGCCGAATCGAGGCCCACGGTGAGGCGGACGTCGCCGGCGAGCGCCATCAGCCGGTCCAGCTTGGCGCGGCCGACAGGAGGGTAGGCCAGGAGGAGGTCGCCCGCCGCGGACGCCATCACCTCCGCCTCGCGCGGGGTGGCGACGGTGACGCCGACGGCCCCGGCGCGCACCTGCTCGGCCGCCAGCTCGGGCGTCTTGTGCGTCTTGGCGTGCGGCCGCCACGCCAGCCCGTGCTGGCGGCAGTAGTCGCCCGCGCGGCGGAGGTTGGCGTGCATCCGCTCGACGTCCACCAGCGCGGCGGGCGTCTCCAGCTGGTCGATGGACGATGTCACCGGGTCCATGGCACTCCTCGGGGATCGGGGCGGTCGCGTGAGGTGCCAAGATCCGCGTGGAGGCTCCCGATGTCCAGAGGGGAGCCCGGCCTTCCCACGATCCGGATCCGACCGATCCGCCGCCGCGCCCGTTTCCCCGGCGTGACGAAAAGATCGTTGCGGGAGAGGGGAGCGCGCCCTATCCTTGGCGGGTCCCGCGCCTCCCACGCGGGCGGAATCGCTCCCCTCTCCCGATCTCCCATGACGACCGTGCAATCGCTCCGGCGGGCCGCCATGCTCCCGGCCGCCGCCCTGTTCCTGGCCGCGTGCTCCGACCGCACCGCCACCATCCCCGAGGCGCCCTCGCCGCTGGCGCCCGGCGCCCCGCCCTCGGAGCTGGCCGCGCTCTGCCGCGCCGACGTCCGCGCCGGCACCGTGGAGTGCGGCGCGCCCGCGCCGGCGGGAGGCGTCTCCCGCACGGTGTTCGGGGGGCAGAACGCGAACGTGAAGCTGGTCTCCACCAACGTCGCCTGGAACGCGGCGACGGAGATCTTCAGCTTCGACGTGACCGTCCAGAACCTCCTCCCGCAGGCGATGGGCACGGCGGACGGCACCACGCCCCACGCGAGCGGGATCCAGGTCTTCTTCAGCCAGGGGCCCGCCACCACGGCGGGCACGGGCACCGTGACGGTCGCCAACGCGGACGGCCTGGGGACCTTCACCGCGGGGAGCCAGCCGTACTTCCAGTACGACCAGGTGCTGGCGCCGCAGCAGGTGTCGGAGCCGCGGAGCTGGCAGCTGAACGTCCCCGCGACGGTGACCTCCTTCTCCTTCCTGGTCCTGGTCTCCACGCAGCTCCCGCCGCTGCTGGTGATCAACGAGGTGATGGGGAACCCCACCACCACGGGCGACGTGGGCGAGTACTTCGAGGTCTACAACCGCGGGCTGAACGCGGTGGACCTCCAGGGGTGGCGGATCGCCTCGGCCAACGACGCGGGGCACACCATCGCCTCCAGCGTGGTGGTGCCGGCGCGCGGCTACGTGGTGCTGGCCAACAGCGCCAACACGGCCACCAACGGCGGGCTGGCGGTGGACTACGCCTACTCGTCGGTGGTGCTGAACAACAGCAACACCGACTGGATCGCGCTGCGCACGCCGGGGGGCGCCTCGCACGACTCGGTGCACTACGGCGGCGCCGCGAACGTCCCCAACGGCTCGTCGCGCGCCCTGGCCGATCCCGCGCAGGACAACACCATCCTGATGGGGCCGGCCTGGTTCACCTCCAACACTCCGTACGGCACCGGGAGCAACAACGGGACGCCGGGCGCGGACAACGGCGCCGTGGTGGTGCCGGGGCCGGTGAGCTTCGTGAGCGTGTCGCCCTCGTTCGTGCAGGTGCGGCCGGGGTCCACGGTGCAGTTCAGCGCGCAGGCGCGCGACTCGGCGGGGAACGCGGTGACCACCGCCTACACCTGGTCGACCTCGGATGCGAGCAAGGCGACGGTGAACCCCTCCACCGGGCTGGTGACGGCGGTGGCGGACGCGGAGGTGCAGATCATCGCCACGGCGGCGAACGGGGTGTCCAACAGCCGCACGCTGCAGGTGTTCACCGAGGACCCGTCGACGGTCTACCGCAACCACCTGGAGCTCGGCACGCCGACGGACGGGAACGCGGGGGACGAGATCCTGCTCAACAAGCCGCAGTTCTCGCTCTCGTACAGCCAGGCGCGGGGCGGGCCCAACTGGGTGAGCTGGAACCTGAACCGCTCGCAGTTCGGCTACAAGCCGCGGTGCGACTGCTTCTCGCCGGACGGGTCGCTCCCGGCGGGGGTGTACCAGGTGGTCACGGGCGACTACACCGGGAGCGGGTGGACGCGCGGCCACATGGTGCGCAGCGAGGAGCGCACGCAGACCGACCCCGACAACGCCTCCACCTTCCTGATGACCAACATCCTCCCCCAGCACGCCGACCTGAACAGCGGGCCGTGGGGGCAGCTGGAGTTCCACCTGGAAAGCCTGGCCAAGTACCAGGGGAAGGAGATGTACGTCATCGCCGGCGGGATCTACTCCGGCTCGCCGGCCACGCTCAAGAACGAGGGGAAGGTGCAGATCCCCACCAGCACCTGGAAGATCGTGGTGATCGTGGACGCGGGCGAAGGGCTGGCCAGCATCTCCTCGGCGGCCGACCTGCAGATCATCGCGGTCAACATGCCCAACGTGGCGGGGATCGCCGGCCAGCCGTGGAACAACCCGGCGTACCTCACCACCGTGGACGCGCTCGAGGCCGCCACCGGCTACGACTTCCTCTCCGCCCTCCCCGACGCCATCGAGGCCGCCGTCGAGGCGGGAAGCTGACGCGGCGCCGTCGATGAACGGAAAGAGCCCCTCCGGACCCGCGGTCCGGGGGGCTCTTCGCGTTTGAGCGGAGGCGTGCACGCGCTCATACCGGATCCGCGTGAGCCGCGGTTGTTGCGGCCGCGTTTATCTCGACGCTGCCGCGCCCGAGCCTCGCTTTTCGCGGGCAAGATCCTGCGGCCCTGCGGTCGCCTGCGCGGAGGCAAGGCGTCGCTCGGCCGGGGAGCTCCGGGGCTGCGCGCGGGGCTGGGATGGCACGTGCTGGAGGGGGGCGGGCGGAGCCTGGCCTGGCACAACGGTGGGACCGCGGGCTTCCGCTCGTTCCTGGGGGTGGACCCCGCCACCGGCGCCAACGTGGTGGTGCTCTCCAACAGCGCCGTCAGCGTCGACGACATCGGGCTCCACCTGCTCGACCCGTCGCTCCCGGTGCGGCACCCGCGCCCGACGGCGGCGGTGGACGCGGCGGCGCTGGAGCGGTACGTGGGCCGCTACGAGCTGGCGCCGAACTTCGCCATCGAGGTGACGCGGGAGGGCGACGCCCTGTTCGCGCAGGCCACGGGGCAGCAGCGGTTCCGGGTGTACGCCGCGTCGCCCACGCGCTTCTTTCTCCGGGGAGATCGGGGCGGAGGTCGGCTTCACGGTGAACGCGGCGGGAGCGGCGACGGGGCTGGTGCCGTACCAGGGCGGTCGGGAGACGCCCGGCCGGCGAGTCGCGAACCCGTAGTGTCGCGACGGGCACCGAGCGGCGGTGCGAAGGAAGGATTTCGGCGGGGGATCGGAGTCGCGACGAACGAGGATCGGCCAGCCGATCGTCCGCCACGCCGTTGCATGAGGGATGCGCGCCCGAAGGGCCGGGACGGCGCCGCGCCCACGATCGTCGGCGATGCGAGGCGAGGCCTGGCGCGGCGGCGGCCCGGCGCGGTTGGCCACAGTCGTATCGTTGCCTACCGCGCGCGCAGCCCGGCCCGGAGCGCAGCGGAGGGACATGCCCAAACCCTGCCGTCGCCGTTCGGCCGTTCAGTCCGTGAAAGCCGGCCCGGCAACGAAGCTCAGGCCCCGTAGCGCTGGGCGGGGCGGTCGGTGAGGATCATGGGGCGCAGGCCGGCCTTGCGGAGGTAGCCGCTCTCGCCGCGCAGCTCGTCGGTGATCGTCTTCTTCTCGCGGAAGAGGGAGAGCTGCTGGTCCAGGGGCGCGATGGGGATCTCGCGCTCGATCTCGGCCAGGCGCGCCTCCAGCGAGCGGGCGCGGATGCGGTACAGGCTCCCCCAGAAGAACGCCTCGGCGGGGCTCAGCGTGGCCGCCTCGGGGTCGCCGCGCAGCTCCTCCACCAGCGGGAGGAGGTCCGGCGGGAAGTGCCGCAGCCACTCGCCGCCGGGGTCGCGGCGCCCCTCCGTCTCCACCAGCCCCGCGTAGATCAGCTGGTAGGCGGGGTGGCGGAAGTCGCGCGGGCCCAGCTCGCCGGCCGCGCGCTCGATCCACTGCTCGTCGCGGAACATCAGGAGGAGGATGATGCGCTCGGGGTTGTCCACCAGCCGCGCGCCGTCGCGCGCCGCGGTCTCCTTGCCGCGCGCCTGCGCCTGCTGCGCCGCCACCTTCCGCGGGTCGGGCGGCGCGGGGGCGCCGGGGCGGCGGCGCTCGGCCACGGGCCCCTCGGCCACCTCGCGCTCCAGCGTGTCGCGCGGCACCCCCGTCTTGTCGGCGATGCGGCCCACGTAGACGCCGCGCAGCACCTCGTCGCTGGCGGCGCGCACCGTGGGGAGGAGCGCGTCGATGGCCTGGCGGATCCCGCGGATGGAGCCGAAGTAGTTCTTCCGCTCCAGGATCTGGATCTTCCGCTCCAGCACGTCCACGGCGTCGTCCAGGTACTTCCGCAGCACCGGCGCGCCCTTCGCGCGGACCAGCGAGTCGGGGTCCTCGCCGTCCGGGAGGGTGGCCACCAGCACCTCCACGCCCGACTGCAGGAGCGCGTCGCCGGAGCGGAAGGTGGCCTTGAGCCCCGCCTTGTCGCTGTCGTAGAGGAGGATGACGCGGCGGGCGTAGCGGGAGATGAGCACCGCCTGCTCGTCGGTCATGGCCGTCCCCAGCGGCGCCACGGCGTTCTCCACGCCGTGCGAGGCCAGCGAGACGTAGTCCATGTACCCCTCCACCACCAGCGCCGTCTCTTCCTTGCGGATGGCGCCGCGGCTCCACCCCAGGCCGTAGAGGAGGCTCCCCTTGTGGTAGATGGGCGTCTCGGGCGAGTTGAGGTACTTGGGGACGTGGTCCTCCGCGCTCCCCAGGATCCGCCCGCCGAACGCCACCACGCGGCCGCCGGTGTCCTCGATGGGGAAGATGACCCGGCCCCGGAAGGCGTCGTACGGCTCGCGGCCGCCCTTCTGCGACTCCTTCACCAGCCCCAGCTGCAGGAGGAGGGGGTTGGGGATGCCGTGGCGCCGCGCCGCGTCGCCGAACGCCGTCCACTCCTCGGGCGCCCACCCCAGCCCGAAGCGCTCGATGGCCGCCGCGCCGATCCCGCGCTTCTCCAGGTAGGCGCGCGCCGTGGCGCCGCCCTCCGTCCCGGTGAGCTGCTTCCGGAACCAGTCCCGGGCGAAGAGGTTGATCTCGTAGAGCGGCTGGTTGGGATCCTCCTCGCGCCGCTCCTCGCGCTCGTCGGGGATCTCCACGCCCACGCGCTCCGCGATGGTGCGGATGGCGTCGGGGTAGGTCATCCCCAGGTGCTTCATCAGGAAGGTGTAGACGGTGCCGCCCTCCCCGCAGACGAAGCACTTGTAGAACCCCTTGGCGGGGTCCACGGAGAGGTTGGGCCCCTCGCCCCCGTGCAGCGGGCACGGCCCGCGGAAGGTCCGCCCGGAGCGCTTGAGGCGCGTGTGCTCCGAAAGGATCTCCACGATGTCCGCCCGCGAGCGGATCTCCTCGACGAGATGGTCGGGGATCGGCATCTAGGGGCCAGGGGACAGGGGACAGGGGACAGCCGGCAACACGGTTTTCACGCTCCAGCGCTCGGTTTTTCGCTCGATCCAGATCACCACGCGATTTCAAATCCGGGGTCGGACGCATTCCCCCGGGGTTCATCCTCCCGGTTGAAAGCGGGGGCGCGTTCCCTCCGCCTTCATCCCCGTTCAAACGGAGGATGCGTTCCCTCCGCCTTCATCCACCCGGTTGAAACCGGGGGCTACGACGGCACGAAGTCCGCCTTCGCGGACTGCGGCGGCGGCATCCGCGCGTCACGCGAAGCATCGCCGCATTCGTCGCACGAGCGATGACCAGCCTGACGCGCGACAGCCGACGCGGCAACCTCCACCGGAACGGGGGAGGTGGCGGCTCTCGGGCCGCGGGGGGGGGCGCGGGGACGGCGTCGAGCCCCGTCCCCCGCCCTGCCACGATCCTCCGCCGTTCCTGGGCACCGGGCACCGGGCCCTGGGCACGTCCGTCCTACGCGAACTCGATCACCGTCACGCCCGTCCCACCCTCGAACAGCTCGCCGGGGCGGTGCACGGTGATGCGGCGGTCCTTTTCCAGCAGCTCGCGGACAAAGGCCCGCAGCGCGCCCGTCCCCTTGCCGTGGATGATGCGGAAGGAGGGGAGGCCCGAGAGGATGGCGTCGTCGATGGCGCGACCCAGGACCGTCTCCACCTCGTCCACGCGCATCCCTCGCAGGTCCACCTCCGGCCGCGCGTCGCCCGTGGGGACGAAGGAGCTTCCCGTGACGCGCGGCCGCTCGCGCTTCTGGTCGCCGGGCGGGAGCGGCGTGACGTCGTCGCGGGGGAGCCAGAGGCGGATGGAGCCGGCCTCCACCATCGCCTTCCCGTCGCGGATCTCCACCACCGTCCCCGTGCGCCCCAGCGACTCGATCTTCACCCGCAGCCCCGGCGCCAGCTCCGCCGCGACGGCCGGCGCCGCCGAGCGATCCGCGCCCGGCCGGGTGGTCTTCTGGCGGCGCTCGGCGGGGGCCTTCTCCTTCTGGCGCTTGGCCGCCTCCTCCACCCGCCGCCGCGCCGCCTTCGCGGCCTCGTCCAGCGTCGCCAGCTCCGCCTCGCCGCGCAGCTGGGCGATGGTCTCCTCCACCTCGGCGCGCGCCTTCAGCAGCAGGTCGCGCGCCTGCTGCCGGGCGCGGCGCTCGGCGTCCTTCTCGCGGACCTTGAAGTCGCGCTCCCGCGCCTCCAGCTCGGCCCGCAGCGCGTCCGTCTCGCGGCGCGAGCGCTCGGCGGCCAGCGTCTCGGAGTCCAGCCGCTGCTCCTTGGCCTCCAGCTCCAGCAGCAGCCGCGCGATGTCGCGCTCCCCCTGCGGAAGGGTGGACTCCGCCGACTCCAGCACGTGCTCCGGGAACCCGAGACGGCGGGCGATCGCCAGCCCGTACGAGCGCCCGGGGACGCCCTTCACCAGCCGGTAGGTGGGGACCAGCCGCTCCGCGTCGAACTGCAGCGAGGCGTTGATGATCCCCCGCTCCTGCGTGGCCAGCAGCTTGAGCTGCCCCAGGTGCGTGGTCGCCACCGTGAAGCACGAGCGGCGCGTCAGCTCCACCAGCACGGCGCCGGCCAGCGCGCCGCCCTCCACCGGATCGGTGCCGCTCCCCGCCTCGTCCGTCAGCACCAGCGACTCGAAGTCCGCCCCCTCCAGCGCCTCGCGCAGGTTCTTGAGGTGCGCGCTGAAGGTGGAGAGCGACGCCTCGATCGACTGCTCGTCGCCGATGTCGGCGAAGACGTCGCGGAAGACGGGGAGCACGGTCCCCTCGTCCACCGGCGGGATCACGCCGCTCTGCGCCAGGAGCGAGACCAGGCCCATCGCCTTCAGCAGCACGGTCTTCCCGCCCGTGTTGGGGCCGGAGATCAGCAGCGTCCGCTCGCCCTCGTCCATCCGCAGGTCGAAGGGGACCACGTCGCGCGACTTCGCGAACAGCAGCGGGTGGCGCCCGTTGATCACCTCGTACCGCTCCGTCCCAGCGGGAAGGAGGCGCGGACGCCGGCCGTCCACGCGGCGGGCGTAGCGGGCGCGGGCGTAGACCGAGTCCAGCGTCACCAGCGCGTCCAGCGTGGCCAGCAGCTGCGGCTGGAGCGGGCGGACGCGGACGGTGAGCTCGCGGAGGATGCGCAGCACCTCGCGCACCTCCTCGGCCTCCAGCTCGCGGAGGCGGTTCATCATCTCCACCGCCATCGGCGGCTCCACGAAGAGCGTGGCGCCCGTGGCCGACTCGTCGTGCACGATCCCGCCCACCTCGCCGCGCCCCTCGCGGCGGACGGGGATCACGTAGCGCCCCTCGCGCACCGTCACCGAGGCGTCCGGCACCTGGTAGTGCGCGGGGAGCGAGGAGACGTACGCCGCCAGCCGCTCCACCAGCCGCGAGCGCGCGCCCTTGATCTCCCGCCGCAGCCGGTAGAGCGCGGGTGACGCGTCGTCGCGCACGTTCCCCGCCTCGTCCACCGCCCGGCCGATGGCGGTCTCGTCCTTTTCCGCCTCCAGCAGCCCGTCCGCCAGCATCGACATCAGCGGAAAGCGCTCGCCCTTCCCTCCCAGCGCCCGCCGCGTGACGCGCGACGAGGCCAGCAGCGTCGCCACGTCGCGCAGCTGCGTCCCCTCCAGCACGCTCCCCTCCACCCGCAGGCGGCGGAGCGGCTCGCGGACGTCGGGGATGCCGGGAAGGCCCCACCCGTCGTCGGCCCCCAGGAAGACGCGCATCTCCTCCACGCGCGCCAGCTCGGGCTCGATCCACCCCAGGTCGGCGGACGGCTCCAGCGCGCGCACGGCATCCGCCCCCAGCGCCGACGAGGCGTGGCGGGCGACCAGGTCGAGCGCGTCGCGGTACTCCAGGACGTTCAGCGCGTGGGAATTCATCCGGTCAGGCTAGCGTGCGGTGTTCCGGCCGAGCCCGTAAAGGTGCCGGAAAACGGGATCGAAGACAAGCACGCCAGTACCCCCGCACTCCCTCCCCGGTTCAGTCTCCGCCGCTCCCGTCAAGCTGGCCCGACCACGCGAGCGCTACACCGAATATAAACCGAACCAGGAGATGCGGTAGAGGAAACAGCGTCCACGTGATTGGGGTCGCCCTCGATGGAGATCCGGGGAGGAAGATCGAGACGATGGCAGGCGAAGCGCACTGAAGACCGACCCCACACAGATCAGCCCGAAGGGCTTCCCGTGAGTCCTAGCGGCGTGCTCACGCCCCCGCGCGGAGCCGGCGACGCGCGGTGGATGGATCGATCGCGAGACGGTGGTCGCGATCCGGCTTCGCGATCACCGCGGGACGACGAGAATCGGGCGCGGGGACCCGGATCAGCTCGCGAGGGACGCGGTGGAGAGGCGGGGGAGGAGGAGGCGGAAGGTGCTTCCCGCTCCGGGGGTGGAGGAGACGTCCAGGCGGCCGCCCTGCAGCTCCGCCAGCCGCCGGGCGATCGGCAGCCCCAGGCCGGTGCCGGTGCCGTCGCCGCCGTCCAGCTGCACGAAGTCCTCGAAGATGCGCGGGAGGTCGTCCGGCTGGATCCCCGGGCCGTGGTCGGTGACGTCGATGCACAGCTCCTCCTCGCCGCACGGCGCGCAGCGCACCTCCACCGGGCGCCCGGCGCCGAACTTGATGGCGTTGGAAAGGAGGTTCAGCAGGATCTGCCGGATGCGGCGCGCGTCGCCCGACACCAGCAGCGGCCCGGACGAGCACTCGGTCACCAGCTCGCACCCGTGCTCGCGCGCCAGCGGGAGGAGGTCGTCGCGGACGCCGTCCACCAGCGCGCCCACCTCCACCTCCTCCACGTGCGCCTCCATCTTTCCCGCCTCCAGCTTGGAGAGGTCCAGGAGGTCGTTGATCAGCTCCAGCAGGTGGCGGGCCGACTGCTGCGACCGCTCCACCGCCTCGCGCTGCGACTCCGTGACGGGGTCGTAGACGTCCGAGAGGAGGAGGTCGTTGTAGAGCATGATGGTGCTGATGGGGGTGCGCAGCTCGTGGCTGAGCATGGCGTAGAAGCGATCGCGCGCCGCGATGGCCGCCTCGCGCTCCGTCTCCGCCCGCACCCGCTCCGTCACGTCGATGGAGACGCCGATCAGCGCCACGCCGCCGTCCAGCTCGGCGCGGGTCCCGTGCACCTCCAGGTTGATGGTCTCGCCGTCCGAGCGGATCCCCCGCAGCGAGTAGCGGATGGTGGCGATCTCCCCCGACATCCGCCGGCGGATGTTCTCGTGGACGCGCGGCAGGTCGTCGGGGTGGATGATCCGCTCCAGCATCCGCGGATCCGCGAAGTCCGAGGGCGAGCGCCCGAAGATCTGCGCGAAGCGGGGATTCACGTAGACGAAGCGTTCGTCCTGGATCGCGTAGATCCCGGCGATGGACTGCTCCACCAGCGAGCGGAACCACTCCCCCGCCTCGCGCAGCGCCCCCGTGGAGCCGTGCGGCCGGGCCGCCGAGCGCCGCCGCTCCACCTCCGCCCCGGCGATCGTCGCCAGGTCGGCCAGGGCGGCCAGGTCGTCCGCCCCCCACCGGCGCGGCCGGTCGTCGCAGACGCAGAAGCTCCCCAGCACGTGCCCGTCCGCCGTCGCCACGGGAACGCCCGCGTACGCCCGCACCCCGTGGTCGGACACCATCGCCACGCCGCGTACCCGCGCGTCCGCCGCCGTGTCGCCGATCACCAGTGACTCGCCGGAGGTGACCACGTACTGGCAGATGGACGCGCCCACCGGCGTCTCGCGCCCGGAGGCCAGCGGCTCGGGGTATCCCACCGCGCTCTTGAAGAACTGCCGCTCGCCGTCCACCAGGGAAAACGTGGCCATGCGCGCGCCGAGGAGGCGGGCGGCAAGGCGGGTGAGGCGGTCGAAGGCTTCCTCGGGAGGGGTGTCGGGGAGCCCGGTTTCGGCCAGTGCGGCCAGGCGCGCGGGATCGCGGAGGATCTCGGCGGGATCGGAGCCCATCGGGTCGGGGGCGTCGGGTCGGCGGGGGTGCGCGGGGCCGCGCGGCGGGTGAGGGGAACATGCCGACGCCCGCGGCGGCGCGCAAGGAGATTGGCGCGTGCGGGGAGGAAGCGCGAAGGTGCGGGGGTGCGTTCGGGAAGATTGCGTACGGGAAGATGATGATCGCGGGGAGAGATGGCGATGGGCGAAAAAGGCGGCCGGATCACGGGGGCGAAGTTCCGCACCTTCGCACTTTCGCACTCTCGCACTGCCGTTCCGCCTTGACAGGGCCCGCGCGCATCCCGACTCTACTGATCGTTTCCCTCTCACGACGACCCGCCCCCGCGCACCGTGACGCCGATGTACACCCCCGTCGTCGAGGACTACCTCAAGGCCGTGTGGACGCTCCAGCAGCAGGAGTCGCCCGTCTCCACCTCGCGCATCGCGGAGCGGCTGGGGCTCACCTCCGCGGCGGTGACGGCCATGATCAAGCGGCTGGCCGAGCAGAACCTGCTGCGCCACGAGCCCTACTACGGCGTGCGGCTGACCGCCGCGGGCGAGCTGGCGGCGCTGCGCATCATCCGCCGCCACCGCGTGCTGGAGCTGTTCCTGGTGGAGAAGCTGGGCTACGAGTGGGACCGCGTGCACGACGAGGCCGAGCGCCTGGAGCACGCCGCCAGCGACGAGCTGATCGAGCGCCTGGCCAAGCTCCTGGGCGAGCCCGAGCGCGACCCGCACGGCGCCGCCATCCCCACGGCCGAGGGGCAGGTGGACCGCCGCCAGTACCCGGCGCTGGGCGAGCTGGAGCCGGGGCAGCCGCGCCGCGTGCTGGAGGTGGAGGTGGAGGAGCCCGAGCAGCTGCGCTACCTGGGCTCGCTCGACCTGTATCCCGGCGCCGAGGTGGAGGTGCTCAACAAGTCGCCCTTCGAGGGGCCCATCTCCCTCTCCGTCAACGGCCAGCCGCAGGTGATCTCGCACTCGCTGGCCCAGCGCATCCGCGTGCGCCCCGACGCCGGCGGCGGCCCCGCGGGCGACGGCGGGGCCCCGGAGTGAGCCCGTGGCCGGCCTTTTGCGCGTCGGGTGGCGCGACGGCGCACGGCCGACACCATTCCCCTGACGGACGAAGACGGCGATGAGAGTGCTGAAGGTGCTGCTGGGCGTGGCGGCGGTGGGGGCGATCGCGCTGGCCTTCCGCGACTTCCGGAACGAGCGCTGGCTGCAGCCCCCGCTCCCCGGCGGCCTGGGCGAGGACCGCGACCTCCTGGACGACGACCAGGAGCTGGAGGAGCCCGTCCTGGGCTACGACGGGATGGACCGCGACACCCTGGTCGACTGGATGGACGACGCGGACCTGGACGAGGAGACCCTCCTGCGCATCCGCCGCTACGAGGAAGCCACCCAGTCCCGCGAGCCCGTCCTCGACAAGGTCGACGACCTCCTCGCCTCCTTCGGCTGAGCCGTTCGAGCGGCGGATCGCCAGAATACGACGGGCCGTCGACGCAACATCGGTGACGGCCCGTCGCTTCTTGCACAACCCCACGTCAATCCGCGAGCGTGACGGAATCCGCCAACACCTCGAAGTCGACTCGCTCTTCCGGATACTCGCCCATCCTCCGCACATGAAGGATTTAGCCCCTGCCATCCCACGTTGCCCCCATCCTCCAGTACTTCGAGGAGCAGCGAGCCTCCGCAGCCGTGGGCAGTCTGACGCGGGTGCCCGCCGCGAACTGCGTCCCATTCGTGGCAGCCGGCTTGTTATTCTTCAATTCGCCTACTCCATCAACTCCAGTTCTTCTTCCGGAACCGGAAACTCTACTCCGGCGCCTTCCACTTCGGAGAGCGTGCGAATCTGGAGCATGCGGCGGCCACCGACACCGAGATTGCCGCGATCCTCGATGACCTCGGCCTTGAACCCGCCGCCGACCGTCTCGTAACGAACTCGGTCCCCAACGTTGATCCGGTGCACCGGACGCTTGCCTTTTCCTTGAGCCATACGTCCTCCTACCAGGGGCTCACTCCCGTGATCGACCTCAAATATACATCGATCACCGCGTCGAACTCCACGGCGAGACATTCGCAAACGGATCGCCACGAACGTATCTCCGCCAGACGAACCATCTCCCGCCCCGCAAAGAACGAGTTCGAAAAATCCTGGTGAGCGATCGCGTTGCGCCAGCGGTGCATCTCATCGAGCCGCTGCTGCCGGAGTTTGTTGCGACGATCCCGCAGATACACGCTGGTCCAGAAGTCTACCCCAAACTTGGCGAAGTCCGACCCGATGTTGCCGGGATTCGCATTGCCAACGTTCAGCTTCAACCCTACGGACAGCGACGCCCGAAGCACCGGAGCCAGTGCCGAAAAGGAGGGATGCCGAATCAGGGAGTCCCCGGCCTCCGTGTGCAGGTCGCGGCAGAAGCGCTGGAAGTGCGAGCAGAGCAACACCACGTAGGCGTGGTTGATCTGCCGGGTGGCGAAGCGGCGGCCTCGGCCGGCGCCTCCGACGGCGGCGTGGGCGGCTTCGACTTCGTCGAGGGCGCGCTGGGCGCGGGTCTGCCAGGCGTGGAGGGCAATGGACGGCATCGGGACGATAGTCGAGTCGCACCGGGAACGACGGGACGACTCAATCTATGCGCTGCAAGTGAACGAAGCAAACGGCGCCCGCGGGTCGGCTTTGACCCGCGGGCGCCGCGTCGTCGTGCTCCTCCGCCCGATCAGCCGGCGAGGGCTTCGCGGACCAGGCGGTTGAGCTCCTTGCCGTCGAACTTCCCCTTGGCCTTCGGCATCACCTGCTTCATCACGCCGCCCACGTCGGTGGCGCCAGCGGCGATGGCGTCGCGGATGAAGGCGCGCACCTCGTCCTCGCCGAGCTGCGGGGGGAGGTAGGCCTGGAGGAAGACGGCCTCCTGGTCCTCCCTGGCCGCCAGCTCCTCGCGCCCGCCGCCGCGCATCTGCTCGGCGGCTTCACGGCGGCGCTTGATGGCGGTGGTGGCCACGCCGTGCACCTCGTCGTCGCCCAGTTCGTGCCCCACCTCGATCTCCTTGTTGCGGATCTCGGAGAGGAACATGGTGAGCACGGTGGTGCGCAGCTTGTCGCGCTCGCGGCGCGCGACGTTCAGGTCGTCGCGGATGGTGTCTTTCAGCGATCCCGCCATGGCAACGCGTTCCATTCTGTATCAGGGGGAAATGGATCCGACTTCTCTCGATCTGCCGCGGAATCTACGGCGGAGGGAGCCGACGCAACAAGGCGCGGATGCGCGAAGCCCCTCCTCCCGGGCTGGGAGGAGGGGCTTCGGTCGCCGGCCCTGGAGCCGCCGCCGCTTACGACCCGGTGTCGGTGCGGATCGGCTCGCCGTGCGGCTTCACGGGGACGTCGGCCTGCTCCAGCATCAGCTCGGTGCCGGGCTTGAGGCCCTCGCCCACGCGCGAGCTGGAGTTCATCGCCTGGGGCTGCTCGGCGACGGGGACGGCGTGCTTGCCGTACGGATCCTGGTTGTCCAGCTCGTCCTCGCGGTAGTTGAGCTCGGGCGTGCCGGTCCCGGGGCGCGAGGAGACGCGCGGCTGCGAGTGCGCCAGCTCCTCGTCCTCGAACTGCGCCCGGTCGGCGTTCTCGAGCGCCACTTCCTTCTGGTGACGCGAATCGTCGTTGGTCGCGGGGTCGGTCTCGCGCCCCTGGCGGCGCCCACCCATCCCCACGTTTCGGCCCGTCCACTCACCCGACATTCTTCCCCCCGTGTCTCCGGTATCGTCGCTCCGCCCGCGGCGGAGGCCTTCGTCCTCGACGTCCATCCGGTTCACCACGGTCTCCACCCCGTGCACGCGGCGGGCCACCCGCACGGCATGCTCGGCCTCGCCGGACGAGTGCACGGCGCCCGAGAGCTCCACGATCCCCTGGCTGATGGCCCCCACGTCGATGGGGCGCTCGGAGAGGACGGGGTCGCGGAGAAAGGCGTCGAGCACGGCGTCTTCCTGGCGGGTGAGCTCCAGCGGGTCCACCCGCTCGCGGCGCATCCGGGCGGGACGGAGGGTGCGGGCCACGCCCCGCGCGCGCTCGCGAAGGCCGCGCACGCCCGCGTCCTCCGTGGCCGTCTCGCGGCCATAGAAGAAGAGGCCGGCCGCCAGCCCGCTCGCCGCTCCCAGGGCGAAGGCCAGCGCCTGCCCCAGCCCGCCCTCTTCCCTATCCCTGCCCCGCGAAGAGCGCCCCATGATGTGCCTCGAAAAAGACCCGTGGTGGTACCGGACGTGACGTCCGACGTTCGGGGGTCACGGGGTGCAAGTGTCGCGCCGCCACGACTTACGGGGTGCTGGACTCCCCGGCCTTCTCCCGCTCCTCGCGCTCGCGGCGCTCCTTGTCGCGGCGCTCGCGGATGGCGCGGGTGCGCTCGCGGAAGACGCGGTCGCGCTCGATGTCGTCGGCCTGGCGGTCGATCTCCTCGCGCTGGCGGGTGCGGGCGCGCTCGCGGTTCTCGGTGTCGCGGTCGACGTTGATGGGCGGGGCGATGGGAACGGGGATGCGCCGCCCGGCGACGACGGGGACGCCGCCCTCGGCGATCCCCCACTCGCGGCCGTTCTTGTCCTTGACGATCCAGTTGCGGGCACGGCGCTGGCGGTCGGCTTCCTCGGCCACGCTGTCGTTGATGGCCTCCAGGCGGTCGGAGAGCCGGCGCATGTAGCGCTCGTGGTCGCTCATCTGGCGCTCGGGGACGGCCTCGGGGCGCACGATCAGCCGCCGGTCGCCGAAGCCGGGGCCCAGCCGCCCGCCCGCCGGGTTGTTGCCGATGCCGTTCCCCTGCCCCTGCCCCTGCCCCGCCCCGGCGCCCGGCACCACGCCGGGAGCGCCGCCGGGCCGTCCACGACCGGCCGGTCCCCCCGGCACCCCGGGGATCCGGGTGGGCACGCGGCTGGGGAAGGCGGGAGCGGGTGAGTCGGCGCGCGAGGCCGGCGCGGACGCGGAGTCCGCGGCGGCGGCGGAGACGGCGTTCTCGGCCGAGGCCTCGGCGGGGAGGGCGTCGGCGCCGCCGGCGGAGGGGGTGCCGCCGCCCCGGGGCCACTCGCCCACGTCCAGGTACTCCACCTTCTCCAGCGTTCCGCCGTCGCCGCCGGAGTCGGCCACGCGCGGCTCGCGGCGGGCGGGGGCCAGCACGAAGGCCGCCGCCAGCAGCAGGTGCAGGGCGGCGGAGACGAGGAAAGCGTTGCGGGTGGGCCGGCCGGTGGGCTCGCGCCGCTGGGGGCGGCCCAGCGGGACGCGCGCCGAAAACGGGGACGCGGCCGCGCGGAGGTCGGCCGCGGGGGGCGTGACCTCGGTGGCTTCGGGCGGCGGCGTCAGGGTGGCGGGCGTCATAGGCTTCGTTTCTACTCGCCCCCGCGGGATCGGTTCCGGCGCGTCGGTCAGGGGAACATGGGGCGGCGGGGCGTGGCGAGGATCGGAGGCGGGAGATCAGGGTCGGCGTGGAGACGGGCGGCGGTGCGTTCCCTCGGCCGCGGCGCCCCCTCCCGCGCGGTCGTCCACGAACCGCACGTGGACGACTCGCGCGACCTCCCCCGTTCCGGGGGAGGTGGGGGCGCCGCCTGGGTGCTTCGCGGGTCGGGATCGCGCGGAATCCGCTGGCTGTTCCCTGTACCCTGTTCCCTGTAACCTGCTGTTCGCATGAGGGATGCGCGCCCGGAGGGCCGGGACGGCTCCGCGCGGTCAAATTGCCCGATGCGCGTCGAGACCTGGCGCGGCGGCGGCCCGGCGCGGTTGGCGACAGTCGTATCGTTGCCTACCGCGCGCGCAGCCCGGCCCGGAGCGCAGCGGAGGGACATGCCCGCATCCGCCGTCGGCCGTTGCCGTTCCAAACAGATCGGCTCCACCCCGAGAGCCGGAGATGGAGCCGATGGGACGATCCGCGGAGCCGCGACTCAGAGCATTTGGGCGATGCGGGCGGCGGCTTCGCGGAGGCGGTCTTCGGTGCAGGTGAGGGCGATGCGGAAGAAGCCCTCGCCGCCGGCGCCCAGCGACTTCCCCGGGAGCACGGCCACGCCCTGCTCCAGCAGGAGGCGGCGCGCCCACGGCTCGCTCTCCACGCCCGCGGGGAGCGGCACCCAGAGGTACATGGAGGCGGCGGGCCTCGGCAGGTCGAAGCCGGCGTCGACCAGCGCCTGCCAGGCGGCGTCGCGGCGGCGCTGGAAGGTGGCGACGTTCCCCGGCACCCAGTCGGCGTGCGAGCGGAGGGCGGCGACGCCGGCGTGCTGGATGGTGAACGGGACGCCGGTGTCGCAGAAGGTCTTGATCTTGGTGAGGGCGCCGATCAGCTCGGGGGCGCCCGCCGCCCAGCCGATGCGCCACCCGGTCATGTTGTACGTCTTGGAGATGGAGTGGAACTCCACGGCCACGTCGCGCGCGCCCGGCACCTGGAAGATGGAGGGCGGCCGGTAGCCGTCGTAGGCGATCTCGGAGTAGGCGTTGTCGTACGCCAGGATCACGTCGTGCTCGCGGCACCAGGCGACGGCGCGCTCCAGGTACTCCATGGAGGCGATGGCCGCGGTGGGGTTGTTGGGATAGTTGAGGTAGAGGATGCGCGCCTTCGCGACGACGTCGGCCGGGATCTCGTCCAGCGGGATCAGGAAGTCGTTCTCGGGGCGGAGCGGGACCATGTGCGGGACGCCGCCGGCCAGCACGGTGCCGCCCACGTACGCCTGGTAGCCGGGGTCGGGGACGATGGTGACGTCGCCGGGCTCGAGGAAGGCGAAGGGGAGGTGGTAGATCCCCTCCTTGGAGCCGATCAGGAGCGCCAGCTCGGTCATGGGGTCGACCTCCACGCCGAAGCGGCCGTGCATCCACCGCGCGATCTCCTCGCGGAACTCCACCAGCCCCAGCTGGAAGGGGTAGCGCGAGTTGCCCGAGTCGCCCGCGGCGCGGCGGAGCGCCTCCACGGCGGCGGGGGGCGGCGCCAGGTCGGCGTCGCCGGTGCCCAGGTCGATGATGTCGACGCCGCGGGCGCGCAGGTCGCGCTTGATCCCGGGGACGTCGGTCAGCGGGTAGGGCGGAAGGGCCTGGATACGGCGGTTGGGCTTGGGCATCGTCGGTGGAGTCCGGTCCGGTCTAGGCGAGTGGGGCGGGCGTGGAGCCGCCGCGGTCGCGCGACTCCTCCAGGTACAGGCAGTACGCCAGGAGGATGGCACCGGCGGTGATGGCGACGTCCGCCACGTTGAAGACGAACGGGAAGAAGCGGATGAGGATGAAGTCGGTCACCGCTCCGTTCATCACGCGGTCTCCCAGGTTGCCGACGGCGCCGGCCAGCACCAGCCCGGCGGCGGCGCGGGTGAGGGCGTCGCGGCCGTTCACCAGGATCCACCCCGCCACGGCGATCCCGATCAGCGCGGCGGCGATCAGGAGCGGGAAGCGGACGTCGTGCGGGAGATCGCGGAGCCAGGAGAACGAGATCCCCGGGTTCTGGTGGTTCGTGAGCCACAGCCAGCCGTCCACGACGGCGCGGTTGCCGCCCAGGCGGATGTGGTTCTGCACCAGGAACTTGCTGGTCCAGTCGGCGGCGACGACGCCGGTGAGGGCGGCGGCGAGCCAGCGGTTGCGGGGCGTGGGCATGCGGTGTCGCACTCCTGTTGAACTGACAAAGGAAAGTGCTTGGTCCTTGGTGCGTAGTCCTTAAGTGCCCGGTGCCCAGGCTCGATCCCGGTCGATCCGTATCGCACCTTCGCACCTTCGCACCGTTTCTCAGCCGGCGGCCTGCACCGGGTTCGAGATGGTGCCGACTCCGGGGATCTCGACCTCGACGACGTCGCCGGGGGCCAGGGGGCCCACGCCCGCGGGAGTGCCGGTGGCGATGACGTCGCCGGGCTCCAGCGTCATGATGGCGGAGATGTACGAGATCAGCACGGGGATCGGGAACGCCATCTGGCTGGCGCGGCCGCGCTGGCGCTCTTCGCCGTTGACGCGGCAGATCACCTCCAGGGCGTCGCGGTCCACGCTCTCCAGCGGGACGGCGGCGCCGATGGGGCAGAAGGTGTCGAAGCCCTTGGCGCGCGCCCACTGGCCGTCGGTCTTCTGCAGGTCGCGCGCGGTGACGTCGTTCAGCGGGGCGATGGCCGCCACGTGGCTCCACGCCTCCTCGGCGGAGACGTGGCGGGCGCGGCGGCCGATGATCACGGCGATCTCGCCCTCGTGCTCCACCCGCTGGCTCTCGGGCGGGAGGACGATGGGCTCGCCGGCGGCGATGACGGACGACGGCGGCTTGAAGAAGAGGAGCGGGCGCTCGGGGACTTCGTTCCCCAGCTCGCGGGCGTGCTCCAGGTAGTTGCGGCCCACGCAGACCACCTTGGACGGACGGGGGAGATTCACGGGCGTTCCAGATCTCGGTTGTCTGCCAAGCAAGCGGACCGGCCGGGTGCCCCCGCCGGTCCTGCCGCCTTCGATCGATTGCATCCGCCGCACGATACCGCATCGCGCGCGCCGCCACGTTCGCCGATCCGGATCCGAAGATCACGCGATCGGACGATTCGGTCATGCAGATCCAACGATCACGCGATCCAGATCCGCCGATCGCACGATCCGCATCCAACGATCACGCGATCCGGATCCGACGATCACGCGATCCGGATCCGACGATCACCGGCGGAGGATCGCGCCGGCCGTGGGATGTACCGCCCGGTTGAAACCGGGGGCTACGACGGCACAAAGTCCGCCTTCGCGGACTGCGGCCTCGGCTCCGGCGCGCGCCGGCAACCGATCGCGATTCCCTGCCGATGCTTGCCTCTCGCGCCGAACCCTCCCCCACGCCGAACCAGCCCGGAGGGCTTCCCGTGGTTCCAGCGGGCGTGTTTACGCGCCCGCTCCACGCGGACGTCGGCTCTCGCACCACACCCGATCCGCATCGATCCGACGTTCGGGGAACATGGCGCGTACCCCGGAGGAGCGGCGACGTTCGCGGCGCACCGCAATCCTGAGGACCAAGCACTAAGGACCAAGCACTTCTCTTATCACCCGGCGCGGCGCTGCTCGGAATGCTCGCCGTAGAAGCGGAGCATGGCGGCCTTCACCGTCTGCCACGGGCCCTTGACCAGCGGCGCGGGAGGGAGCGAATCGAGAAAGTAGCGCCCGTAGCTCTTCCTGGCGATGCGCCCGTCCAGGATCAGCACCACGCCGTGGTCGTCGGCGGAGCGGATCAGCCGGCCGAAGCCCTGCTTGAGGCGGATGGCGGCGTGCGGGAGCATGTACTGGAAGAACGAGTTCCCCCCCGACTGCTCGATGGCCTCGATGCGGGCGGCGGTCACCGGCTCGCTGGGGACCTTGAAGGGGAGCTTGGGGATCACCAGCCCGCGCAGCGCGTTCCCGGGAACGTCCACCCCCTCCCAGAACGACGTGGTCCCCAGCAGGATCCCCCGCCCCGACGCGGCGAAGCGCTCCACCAGCTGCCCGCGCGGCGCCTCGCCGTGCACGAAGAGCGGCCAGTCGCGGTCGGCGCCGCGGCGGCGCAGCTCGCCGGCCACGTGGCGCAGCGCCCGGTAGCTGGTGAAGAGGACGAAGATCCCCCCGTCGCTGATCCTGGCGTGCTCGATGGTCGCCCGCACCGTGGCCTCGTCGTGGCGCGGGTCGCGGTCGCCGGCGGGGAGCGGGAGATCGAGGGGGACGGCCAGCATCGACTGGCGCCCGAAGTCGAAGGGCGAGGGGAGGATGGTCTCCTCCACCCGGTGCTCCTCCTCGAAGAAGGTGGAAAGCCCCACCCGCTGGCGGACGAAGCGGAAGTTCCCCTGCGTGGCCAGCGTGGCCGAGGTGAGGACCACCGTCTCCACCTGCTCGAAGAGCGTCTCGCGGAGGACGCCGGAGAGGTCGAGGGGAGCGGCGTTCAGCGTCAGGTTTCCCTCGCGCTCCTGGCGCTCGGGCTGGCGCTCCATCCACCGCACCATCTCCATCTCCCCCTCCCCGGGCCGCAGCGCGCCCCGGAGCGCGTCCGCCGCGCCGGTGACGCGGTTGGCGGCGCCGCGCAGCTCCACCAGCTGCGCCTCCAGCTGCCGCTTCATCTCGTCCTCCACCGTGACGCGCTCGCGGAGCAGCTCCATCCCCTCCAGGAGCGAGCGGAGGTTGTCCAGGAGCGCGCCCAGGGCGTCGTCCAGCCCCAGCGGCCACACGGGGTGCGCGGCGAAGGCGTCGTCCAGCCGCGCCGTCTCCTCGCCCGAGGCGAAGACGTCGTCCAGGAAGGAGAAGACGGCCACGGCGCGCTCGCGGGCGCGGTCCAGCGAAGGGAGGATGCGCTCGTCGATGGCGTCCAGCGCGCTCCGCGCCAGGAGGTCGCCGCGCAGCCCCTTGAGCGCGTCGGCGAAGGCGGGGATGACGCCCTTGCCGCGGTTCTCCAGGCGGCGGAGGGTGCGGAAGAGGGAGCGCTTGGAGACGCGCGCGCCCAGGTGGCTGGTGGCGGCCTCCTCCAGGTTGTGCGCCTCGTCCAATATCAGCCGCTTGTAGTGCGGGAGGACGGCGGGGGCGGTGTAGTTCCCCGCCATCCGCCGCACGGCCAGGTCCGAGAAGAGGAGGTGGTGGTTGACCACCAGCACGTCCGCGGCCGAGGCCTCGCGCCGCGCCTTCTGGTAGAAGCAGTCCTCGAAGTGCGGGCACTTCATCCGCAGGCAGACGTCCGTCTCCGACGCCACCTCGTCCCACACCTCGGCCGAGGGGCGGAAGGAGAGGTCGGAGAGGGAGCCGTCCTGCGTCTTCCCGATCCACTCCACGATCCCCGCCAGCTCGGCCTGCTTCTGCGCGTCGAAGAGGGCGGCGGAGCTTCCCTGCGCCAGGAGGGCGCGGCGGATGGAGACGTAGTTGGCGCGCCCCTTCACCAGCGAGTACTTGAAGGGCTCGCCCAGCGCCTTCCGGAGGAGCGGGAGGTCCTTGGTGACCAGCTGCTCCTGCAGGTTGATGGTGTTGGTGGAGACGACGGTGCGCTCGCGGTTCTTGAGCGCCCAGCGGATGGCCGGCAGCAGGTACGCCACCGACTTCCCCGTCCCCGTCCCCGCCTCGGCGACGCCGACGCCCCCCTCGTTGAAGAGCCCGCCGATCATCCGCGAGAGGGCGCGCTGCTGGGGGCGGTCCTCGTAGCGCGGGTGGCGCATCGACAGCGGCCCGCCGGGACCGAGATCCGCCTCGAGCGCATCGAGGTCGATGGGCTCGGCCTCGTCGTCGCGCGGCGGCTCGACGACGACGTACATCTCCTGCGCGTCGTTGTCGATGATGGCGAACCCGATCCCCTGCTCCCACAGCCGCGTGGCCACCCCGTAGTCGGCCTCGGAGGGCTCCAGGACGCCGGACGGGTGGTTGTGCACCAGCAGCTGCCCCGGCTCCTCGCGGTCGCGGAGGAGCGCCAGGACGGAGCCGGCGTTGCCGCGGGCGATGACGCGCGGCTCGTCCACCGAGCCGTCGTCGCCCACTCTGGCGAGGAAGCAGACCTCGTTGCCGCGCGCGCGCAGGATCTCCCGCCGCATGCGGTCGGCCGCGGCGGAGGTGAGGAAGAGGTCGATGGCGGAGCGGGGGGAGTCGGTGGACTGCATGGCGAACAAGTTACAACGAAATGGACCGCGCGCCCACTCTCCGGGCGCGCGGTCCTGGCTCTTTCACGACGGAGCGGGCGGTCAGCCGCGCGACCAGCGCACGTCGGCGCCCGGCCCGTCGCCGATGGCGGCGCGGAGGACGCCCGCGAGCTCGGCATCGGCGCCGGCCTCCTCCAGCATGGCGATGGTGTCCTTGGTGAGATAGTAGTCGCGGTCGGCGGACGACTCGTCCTCCAGCTGCGCCTGCAGGAAGGCGAACTGCTCCTCGCTGATCTCGCCCACCACGTTCCCGCTCTCGGCCGAATGGATCTTGATCATCGCTCGCTCTTGTTGTCGGATTCGGATTCAGGAACGGCGCACGGGTGCCGCCGTCACCCAATCTCGGTGGCCGGGTCCGACATCGCCAGCGCCTCGCGGAGAAGCTCCTCGTCGTCGTGCTCGATGGCGTCGATCTCCACGAACCCCACGCGCACCGGCTCGTCCGCCGCCTCCGGGCAGCGGAAGCGCGCCGCGTAGATCCCGCGCTCGGTGGGCGCCGGGTGCCCGTACTGCACCTCCACGAGCCACCCGCGCCCCTGCTCGTCCTGGAAGATGGCCTTGTCTTTCACGTCTCTCCCCTGCCCGTCGTCATTCCGTGAACCACCGGACCGATGCGGCTCCTCGCTCCCGCCGGATCGCGGAAGAATGGGGCTCGCGCGGAGGCGCGGAAAGAGGATGACGGGGCGGCGTTCCGCGAGCCCGCCCAGCACGACCGGCTCGGGCCGAACGCGAGTGGATCGGATTCGTTGACGATCCTCACGCTATCGGACAATCTTGCGCAAGCGGTGCGACTGGAGCCGCCCGGCAGGCCCCCATCATCCGGAGGAGGATCGCCATGAAGAAGCTGTCGCTTGCGCTGGAAGACCTTGCCGTCGAATCGTTCACCACCGACGGCGCGGCGAGCCGCCGCGGCACCGTGGAAGCGCGCTCCGGGACCACGTACCGCGACGAGAGCTGCGGTGGGACGTGCGTGCAGACCTGCTATCCCGCCAGCTGCGCGTCATGCGCCTTCACGTGCGACGCTTCGTGCGGGGGGTGTGGGGGCAGCGGGTTCACCTGCGCCGGCGCCACGTGCGGCAGCGAGGCCACGTGCGGCGGAACCTGCGACTACGCCACCTGCGCGCAGCCCGAGACCTGCTGGATGAACATCTGCTGAGGCGACCCGTCTCGCTCTCTCGAGCCCCCGGCGGGAACGCTCCCGCCGGGGGCTCCGCGCGCGCGGGCTTACCGCACCTGGTTCCAATTACTCCGGCGCGTCCGGGCAGCGGAAGCGCGCCGCGTAGATCCCGCGCTCCGTGGGCGCCGGGTGCCCGTACTGCACCTCCACGAGCCACCCGCGCCCCTGCTCGTCCTGGAATATCGCCTTGTCTTTCACTATATGAATCGGTTCGGGCACACAGAGGCGAACAAGTGGCTGCGCAGTGAATTGAAGGATTTTGCGTAAACCCAAACAGGCTCTAACCGCGACGAGCCCCCAGCCGCCTCTTCGCGCGACTCCCATAATCGTAGCCCGTCTGGGGACTTCGGAGAAAATAATCTTCTAGCATCTTTACAAAAAGGTCGAGGTCCTTAGCATTTTCCACTTTGATCCGCCCGTCCTCTACCTTACAGATGAAGTTCATGCTGTGTAGCGATTTCCTGCATTTTCTCTATCCGCTCAGGCGTAACCTCAGAGAGTCCTTCAATCATTGTGAGATTCGCCAAGCGCCTTAGGAGACGCCGACTCTTACCTAATTCGGTATGAGCCAACTCAAGTCCATCTACCAAATTGCTTGCAGCAACACTATTGATCGCCCCCACCGCTGTCGCCGCAAAATCTTCCTCAACACCCGCGACCTGAGTGAATTGTGGTTTGTTGAGGATGTAGAATCTGTCATCGATGTAGTATGCCGCAGCCTCTCCATTTAACGAGATAGTTGGAGAGGTCAGGAACTCCAATCGTCTATCACGTGGATTGAATTGCGCCATAAAGCGCTTGGCGCTACGACGAGGAGCATTGTCCCGTTCATCAAGTGCAATCTTAGTGTCACTAAGTTTATTGAGCGAATACGCTACAGCGCCGTCATCTGTATGAAATGAGAAAATGTAGGCCCAGGTTTCGCCTTCCAACTCACGAAAATCCACAACAGGTGGAAGTCCGGCAACGCGGGGGAGTTGCTCCCGAACTAGGTTCAAAAATGAGAAGCTCTTCTCAGTTACATCGAACAGAAGTGCACGCGGCTCGTCATCGTCGATTACGCGGTACTCTTCCAATTCGAGTTCTCGTAGTTTCGATAACTGAGAACTCAACCTCGTCCTGATGTATGTCTGAATTTGCTCAGTGACCTGAACAGTGTACGCTTGATAAACATATTTAAAAACGTCAGGGCGAGTTCGTGGAACGCCCTCGCGCACCTTACGAGTAATCAGAAACAGCCGAATCTCCGGGATCCGGGAGGAGGAGATCGTTTCTGCCAGTTGGGAGAGCGACAGGGGGGATAACTGGGGCATATTTAGCGTAGAACAGTTTGTGGCCGAGGCGCTGGAAAAGAAGACGATCGCCTTCTTCCAGTAGGTTCTGCCGAGTGAGTATCATGGCTGTCTTCGGCCGGTCTGGCAAGGGCTCATACCCCGGCATGTCTACATACTCAACCTCGTAAAGCGAGTACCGGAAGTTTAGAACCGGGTTGATCAGGAGCAAAGTTGAGTTTACATAGATAAAGTAGATCACGCTCAAAAGAAGTACGACGGAAACGATCGAGAAGTAACTGGAATAGTCCTCGAACATAAATGGAATGATGTAGGTACCGATATAACTGATCGACTCAGCGTTTCGATTCCGAACATCAACTACGCTGATCGGCGATCCCTGGGACGATCGCTCATGAAGGTTTCGTAACGTGATTGCCAGAAAAAAGGCTCCAATCAGCGAGATGACACCCAGCCCTACAGAAATGCCAAAGAACCGCACAAACGCAAGAACGGACTTTAGCGTCAGCCCTCCCCATGCCAAGTGCTCTACGTTATCAGAAACCTGCCGGAGAATAATCAACACAAACAGCGGCATAAAAGAAGTTGCGAAGAGTGCGAATCGGACTCTCTGCGGAAGCAGGTGCTGCCTTACTCTTTGCATGTAATTCTCTCCGTTAAGTTTGAAGCACGCCATATAATATAGCACCGAACAAACACCGAATCAAGAAGCTGACTCATTAACAAACTCGATTCCGCCCCTCGCGCTTCGCCTGATAGAGCCGCGCGTCCGCCGCCGCGAGCAGCGCTTCGGGCGAGGCGACGCCCAGGTTGCCGGCGACGCCCATGCTGATGGTGACGGACAGCTCGGGGTGGATCGCCACCCAGTCGTAGGCCTCGATCTTCGCGCGGAGCTTTTCGCAGAAGCGGGCGGCGCGGTCGGGGGAGGTCTCGACGAGGAGGAGGACGAACTCCTCGCCGCCCCAGCGGCCCACGACGTCCAGCTGGCGGGTGGATTCGCGGAGAAGGCGGCCGACGGCACGCAGGACCTGGTCGCCCACGGCGTGCGAGAAGCGGTCGTTGACGGCCTTGAAGTGGTCCAGGTCCGCCAGCACGACGGACAGGTCGCGGCCGAAGCGGCGGGCGCGCTCCCACTCCAGCGCCAGCCGCTCGTCCACGTGGCGGCGGTTGGAGAGCCCGGTGAGCGAGTCCTCGCGCGAGAGGCGGTCCAGCTCCTCGGCCTGCTCGCGCAGCTGCGCCACCAGCCGCGCCTTCTCCTCGTCGGCGCGGAGGGCGTGGTTGGCGCCGGTGAGCTCGTCGTTCTTCTCGCGCAGGAGGCCGGCCTCGCGCTGCGTGGCCTCGATCTCCGCCTGCACCAGGATGCTCTTGATGCGCCACTCCAGCTCGGCGCTGAACACCTCGTCCTCCACCTGGTGGAAGGCCTTGAAGTGCCGGAGCGCCGCCGGCGCGTCGCCCACCGCCTCGTACGCCTCCGAGAGCGCGCGGTGCGACTCGTACACCAGCCGCCGAGACCCCGTCTGCTCGGCCACGGCCAGGGCGCGCGTGAGCGGCTCCAGCGCACTGTCCCCCGCCCCCAGCCCGTTCAGCGTGGTCCCCATCCCGATCAGCGCCTCCACCTCCACCACGCGCACCCCCGTGGCCGCGGCGGTGTCGCGGGAGGCGGCGTAGCACGCCAGCGCGCGGTCCGTGTCGCCGCGCTTGCGGTTCACGTCGCCCAGGTTGCGGAGCGCGTCGGCCTCCACCCAGCGCTCGCCCACGCGGCGCGCGTGCTCCAGCCCGGCGGTATAGTGCTCCAGCGCCGCGTCCAGATCGCCCATGGCCTCGTGCGACGAGCCCACGTTCACCAGCGCGATGGCCTCGCCCTGCCGGTCGCCGGTGCCGCGCTTGAGCGCCAGCGCGCGCCGGTGCGCCTCCAGCGCCTGCGGGTAGTCGCCCAGCCGCCCGTGGATGTTGCCGATGTTGTTGACGCACTGCGACAGCCCGCGCGCGTCGCCGATCTCCCGCTTGATCCGCTCCGCCTCGCGGTAGCTCTCCAGCGCCCGCGCGTACTCGCCGATCTGGTAGTGGACGTTGCCGATCAGGTTGAGCGAGTCGGACTCGCCCTGGCGGTCGCCGCGGGCGCGCTGCACGGGGAGGGCGCGGAGGTGGCAGCGGAGCGCCTCGGGGTAGTCGGAGCGCCGCCACGCCACGTTCCCCACCCAGTTGAGCGCCGAGGCGCGCCCCAGCTCGTCTCCCGTCTCGTCGAAGATCCCCAGCGCCCGCAGCAGGTCGGCGTGTGCGGCGTCCAGCTCGAAGCGGAGGCAGCGCCCCGCGCCCGAGGCGCGGAGCGCGTACGCCACGCCGCGGCGGTAGCCCACCCGCTCCGCCCGCTCGCGCGCCGCCTCGGCCAGCCGCACCCCCTCGGCCGCGTCGCCGAAGCGCAGGTCGTAGGCGCGCTCGATCAGCGCGTCGAGCTCGCGTGCATTGTCGTCGTCGATCAGGGAAGCGGCCACCAGCGGAGGCGGGGCGGAGGGCATGTGCGGGGAATGGCCGTCGGGGAATGCGCCGGACCTCTCATTAATCAGCGCCCCAAGATCCTGCGGAACGGCGAAGTGCGCAAGATGAACGAGGAAAGTGAACGGTCCGGGGCGGGCGGCGGAGGAACGGAAGTCCTTAGTGCTTAGTCCTTAGTCCTTAGTGCCCGGTCCTTGGAAGGAAGGCGTGGATCGGCGGATCCGGCGCATCCATCACCCGGACGAGTCCTGGGCGATGCGGTAGGCGTCGTTGCGGGAGATGCCCAGGCGGCGGCGCAGCTCCTTGGCGATGGCGCTCGGCGACTGGCCCTGCGCCAGGAGCGCCTTCGCCAGCGACTCCGCGGCGAGCTCGTCCACCGCCTCCTCCGCCACCGCGTCGGCCGATCGGCCCTCGACGACCACGACGATCTCCCCCAGCACCTCGCGGTCGGCGAAGTGGGCGGCGGCTTCGGCCAGGGTGGCGCGCACGAACTCCTCGTGCATCTTGGTCAGCTCGCGCGCCACGGCCACGCGGCGCGCGGGGCCGCACGCCTCGGCGAGGTCCGCCAGGAGCCTGGCGACGCGGTTGGGGGATTCGTAGAGGACGGACGCGCGCGGGGAGGCGGCGATCTCCTCCAGCAGCTCCGCGCGCTCGGGGCCCTTGCGGGGAGGGAAGCCGAGGAAGGTGAAGGTGTCCGCGGCGATCCCCGAGCCCACCAGCGCCGCCAGGAGCGCTGACGCGCCGGGGATGGGGACCACGTCGAACCCCGCCGCCACCACCTCGCGGACGATGCGGGCGCCGGGATCGGAGAGGAGCGGCGTCCCGGCGTCGGAGACCAGGGCCACCTGCTTCCCCTCGCGGAGCATCTCCACCACCGTCCCCGCCCGCGCCGCCTCGTTGTGCTCGTGCGCGGAAAGGAGCCGGGTGCCGATCTCGAAGTGGCGGAGGAGGATGGAGGTGCGCCGCGTATCCTCCGCCAGCACCACGTCCGCCGCGCGCAACGTCTCCACCGCGCGATGCGACAGGTCGCCCAGGTTGCCGATCGGGGTGCTGACGATGAAAAGCGGCACGCGCGTCCTGGGTGAAAGGAAAAGAAGTCCCGAGTGCCAAGTCCTGAGTCCTAAGTGCTGATTCTACAAGGTGGACACTCCATCGTGCAAATCAGTTACGTAGGACTCAGGACCAGGGACTCAGGACTTCTTTTCTCCGTTCAGATCGACAGCGCCCACGGCAGCCGTTGGAAGAACCCGTTCTCCGCCAGGACGAAACGGCTGTCGCGGGCGGTGCGCTCCACGATGGCCGCCGGGTCCACGCCGTCGTGCTCGGCGGCGGAGATCAGCACGTCGGTGAGCCAGGCGGCGACGCCGTCGGTCAGGGTGACCGGGGAGGCCACGGGATCGCCGGAGACGCGGCCCTCCTCGGTGACGCGGAAGGCGCCCACGCATTCGTGCTCCGCCGCCGCCGCCGTCTGCCCCTTCCGCACCAGCTCCAGCGCCGTCTCCCGCCCGATCGCCTGCGCCAGCTCGCGCAGGGTCCCGCCCACCAGCCTGCGGTACAGGTCCACGAAGCCGGGGCCGGCCTGCACCGGCATCTCCGCGAACGCGGGAAAGAGCGTGGCGCGGAGCGAGGCCCCGCTGCGCTCGAAGACCTGGCGGAGGAAGTCGGGGATGGGGGTCGACGGGTCGCGGTCGGTGAACCACCCCTCGCGGTAGGCGCCGTCCTCGAAGCGCACGTAGTGGAAGCGCGCCCCGTCGCCCAGTTCCAGCACCCCGCTGAAGCGCCGCTCGCGGAGCACGGGGAAGAGGCGGTCCGGCCGGGTGGGGTCCACCGGGTGCTCCCACGCCACGGGATCGTTCAGCAGCGTGGCCAGCATCACCTGCAGCTGCGCCTCGCTGGCGCCGAAGTAGGCGATCTGCCCCCCCTCGCCCCGCTCGCTCTCGGTGCCCACGATGCGCAGCACCTCGGAGAGCGCCGCGGCGCCGCGCGTGTCGCGCTGGATGAGGGCCGCGTTGAAGGGCTCGCCCCCGCGCAGGAAGACCAGGAAGCAGCGCTCGCCCAGCTGGATGCACACGTACCCCGCCACGCGCGCGGAGCGGTCGCGCTTGCCGTCGCTGAGGATGCCGGGGAGGTTGACGTAGCTCAGGCGCGTCCGCGGGAGGTGGGCCACCTCGTGCGGGAACTGGTAGATCATGGAAAAGGGGCGGGCGTGGGATGGGAAGAGCCGGTCCTGCATTTTCAGGATGCGTGCCGCGCACCCGCGCGCGGCCGGCGCACGAAGTCGCCCCGCCGCGGCCGTCCGCGGGACGCGCAAAGGACCGCGCCGCCGCGCAAAATGCAAGCGCCGGGGAGCGGGCCGGCCCTTTTCGGCCGACCCTCTCCCCGGCGCCCGCCGGGACCACTCAGGCAGCCAGGAGCTGCTTGATCTTGCTCTCCAGCGCCGGGCGCGGCACGGCGCCGATCACCTGGTCCACCACCTTCCCCTCCTTGAAGAAGAGGATGGTGGGGATGGAGCGCACGTTGAACTTCGTGGCGCTCTGCTGGTTGTTGTCCACGTCCAGCTTGCCGACCGTCACCTGGCCGGCGTAGTCGTCGGCCAGCTGCTCCACGATGGGGGCCACCATCCGGCAGGGCCCGCACCACACCGCCCAGAAGTCCACCATGGTGAGCCCGGCCTGGCCGGTGACTTCCTGGAAGTTCTGGTCGGTGATCTCCACCACGTTCGCGCTGTCCGCCATCTTCGTCCCTCGCTTAGAAGAGAAACACCCCGGTAGCCGTGCCCGCGCCGGCGGGCTAGTTTTTCCGGCTACCCTGACTGTGAGACATCTTAACCGACACCTGCCGAGGAACGCCAATGACCGAACGGGCACTGGACCACGTCGGAATCGCCGTGCACTCGCTGGACGAGGCGCTCCCCACCTTCGAATCTATCACGGGTGGGAAGGGGTACGGCCGCGAGCGCGTGGACGCCCAGGGCGTCGAGGTGGTCTTCGTGGGCGAGGGCGCCGGCCGCCTGGAGCTCCTGGCCCCCACCCGCGACGACTCCGCCGTGGCCAAGTTCCTCGCCAGGCGCGGGCCCGGGATGCACCATCTGTGCTACCGCGTCCCCGACATCCGCGCCGAGCTGGCCCGCTGCGCCCAGGCCGGCATGCAGCTGATCGACAAGGAGCCGCGCACGGGCGCCGCCGGGCACCAGGTGGCGTTCATCCATCCCAAGAGCACGGGCGGGGTGTTGACGGAGCTGGTGGAGGGGCACTGAGGAGGAACAGAAGTCCTTAGTCCTTAGTGCTTGGTGCTCGGACGGGAGATCCGGATCAGGCGGGGGACGAAGACGGGCGGATGATCCGGGATGCACGTACGAGATTGGGCGCGACCCTGGGAGGTCGCGCCCGATTCCCGTTCGGCGCTCAGGACTGGCGGGTGATCTTCTCGAGATCGATCTGCTCGACGTACCACCGGTCGCCGCTCTTGACGACCACGAAGGGGACGTCGCGGGCGCGGCCGCGCTGGGTGATCTGCACGGTCAGCTGCACCGCCTGGCCCATGCGGCCGGGGACCGCCTGCTCGTCGCGGATCACGAAGCGCTGGTTCTCCAGGATGCTGGCGATGGCGAACATCCGCCGCTGCACCTGGGGCGCCGGGTCGCGCCGCACGATGGCCCCGTCGCTGGTGCCGAAGACGTAGCCCATGTGGGCGTAGTTCTTGTCGGCGGCAAGGCGCAGGAAGCGCTCGACGGTGGCCGCGGGCGCGGTGCCGCCGGGACCGCCCTGCGGCGCCTGCGCGTGGCCCACGCTGGCCAGCAGGAGCAGCAAGGCAGGGACGAGCGAAACGATTCGCCTGAAGCGCAACGGAACCTCCGCGGGACTGTGTAGGGGGGAGACCGGCGAATCCGCCGGTGCGGAATCGTAAGCGCATACGGCCCAAGCGTCAAGCTTTGCGAGTGCGGAGTGCGGGAGAATGGACCGTCGCCGATCATCATCCCACTCGGCCCTCCGCAACCTGCGGCCTCATGCGAGGCCCGCCTCCCACCCTAGTGCCGAGGCCGCACACGATCACCCGCCGCGCAGCGTGCGCCAACGCGCGAAACGAAGCGCTATCCTGCCACCGCGCATGCATAGTCGCGTTACGCCACCACGGCGCAGAAGCATCAGATTGCGTGCTTGAGATTTAACGCGCTTGCGATTCGGAGGGGCGAGTATTATCTGGAATGGAGCGGATTCGGCCTTGCGCCCCTATCGTGATGTTAGGCGGAAAGCCGTCCACTGAACAACCAGTTAGGCCCGCGGAGACAGGCGTCGGCGCGGCGGCAGCTTCCCGGTGCCTGCTGCCCTGTGCTTTGATTCCTGCATCTCGTGAGGTTGCGCCAGATGAACCGCCCACACCAACGGATCGGCTCCGTAAGTAACGCTCACGTAGGTGCCGACTTCGAGCGAGTCGCCCTCGAGTTCTTCGCCACGCACGGAATTCAGCTCACCAGGAACTTCCCAATTGAACTTGGCCTCGCAAAGAAGAAACTCCACGCGTTCGATCTTGGTTCCTCACAGCCGAAGGTACTGGTTGAGTGTAAATCCCATCGGTGGACGGCTGGCGCTCGTGTGCCGAGTGCGAAGATGACGGTCTGGAACGAAGCTATGTACTACTTTCATCTCGCTCCGAGCGCCTATCGCAAGATCCTCTTCGTCCTCCACGACCGGCGAGAAGCCGTCGGCGAAAGCCTGCTGGCCTACTACCAACGCACGTACTCGCACCTTATTCCCGATGGTGTGGAATTCATCGAGCGGGATGAGGTGACCGGGAGTGTGGTTGAGGTTCGCCCAGGCTAAAGCAAGGCCGTGCGTGGGCAGGTTGTGCTCACCGGCGGGCCTAGCAATCGGCTGCAGGGGATGCGGGGCCTTGCATACTTTGGGGCCGATGAAAGTCTTGCGCGCCGGCCCCGCACCCCTGACCCTTGTGTCGTTAGGCCGCCCCACGATCAGAGTACCTAACCCACGGGAGTGCTCAATGGATGCTGCGACATATTACCGGTCGCTAAGTCTTGAGATCGAAGCCTTGAAGGGACGTGTTCGTCAATTGATCCACGGTCAGCACTGGCAAACCGATGGAGAGTGGAAGGAGACAGTGCTTAGGTCCGTACTCCGTCGTCACTTGCCACCTGGAGTTGGCGTGGGCCGCGGGTTTATTGTCGGAGAACGCACACCATCGTCTCAGATCGATGTCTTGCTATACGATACGACATATCCCCTGCTGCACCAGGATGGAGATTTGGTCTTCGTAGTCCCGGATGCCGTACGCGCTATCATTGAGGTGAAGGCAACCCTCACCCCAGCCGTCGCTGCGCCCGCGTTCAGAAAGCTCGCTGACAATGCAGCTCTCGTTCGCGATGGGGCGAAGCGCATTTTTGTTGGGTTGTTCGCATTCGATGCTGATCTTGGCCAGCGGGGGATTACGTCATTGTTTACGCCTCTTCAGCAGGCTGCGGCTGGAACTCGCTCACGAGCCGTGAATCACGTCTGTGCTGGTCCATCCCATTTTGCACGCTTCTGGATGTATGAACCGTTTACGAACGCGAAACTGAGCAAATGGTACGGCTATCAAATCGACCAGATGGCGGCAGGGTATTTCCTATTCAACGCCGTTGAATCTGTGGCAAGGGATGCCGTGCGGCAGAACCTGTGGGCCTTCTTCCCACGTGATGGCAAGGAGGCAAATAGGGTCGCCGAAGCACCTCTGGTTGCTGAGTCGCTGGACCCCGGGTATGGATCAAACCCGTTTGGCCCCGGCACCACTTCGGCCTAACAATCGTATATGGACTCCTCCCTCTCGGCCAGGGTGTTCGTCGTGAGAGAGCATCCCTGACGCACGCGGCAGGGGGACGGGCTGCAGTCGTATATACGGCCTCTGGAGTGGAGCCTCGCGGCTCCGGGCCAA
>Ga0247770_1000494_pt1 | contig 38029 bp, 31 predicted proteins | sample UWRJL136409B6_FD_179943 | JGI IMG/M metagenome (GOLD analysis project Ga0247770, IMG submission 179943) | Plant litter microbial communities from Arlington Agricultural Research Station in Wisconsin, United States - UWRJ-L136-409B-6 | ecosystem: Environmental > Terrestrial > Plant litter >... | reverse complement strand
AGACGGCAAATGTTGCAAGTGGGGTTACTTGATGAAGGTGTTCGAAGAGTGGTGTAACGTGACCCTGCTGGGAGCAGGGTGTCATCGCAGATGCAGGCAGCTGAGGCCTACAGCATATCCCAATCCTGAGTGGCTGCATGTACTGAGGCTCAATCCGAACCCAACGTCGCCCAAATCCGCTCTTCATCAAATCTATCCTTCAACCGCCTCCGAGAACTCAGGTTCAGTTCCTCTAAAGCTTGGTTGTATCACTGAGCGACATGTCGCCCTTCAACACAAATGGGGGGTTTACACTTCAGCAGACTCCTCGCAAACGCCGCCAAGTTGCCTTTGTGAAGAGAGAAAGATCGAGTGATGAGAGCGAGGACGACTTGAAAGGCGACGTCTTCGCCCACTGCTTAACTGACGATGATCTGGCGATCCGGTTGCCAAAGCTGGATCGATTCTGGACACCACTCATCTCACGAGGGGTATGAGGCACTGGCACTTCTGACAGGTATAACTCGCCCTCGCAGGGCCTCGGCCCTCGGAAATCTGTGCTACCATTGGGGTACATCAGGATCACTTTCCCATTGATACCGAAGTGGTTGAGTAGGTGTTTAACAGCCCTGCAAACTTGGCTCTTGGCCGAATTGGCAATAGGGTTCAAGATCAAAGAACAGACACTACAGGCGGCCTCACTGATTCGACAAGGTTTCGAGTGTGGTAGCATCAATTGTCAAGACTTGACTGGTATCGGGTTCTAGGATGAAGTTGTCGGTGCTACTCTGGCCGAGATCGCCTCTTCTTGTCTTTTGCGCATGAGAATGGTTACGCTATTGGAAGCGCCAACCACGGCAATCCAAGCTCCGTCGTATGAAAATGTGACGTCTTGAAACGGGTCTCCGCTGTACCCGTCGCCGAGATCAGAGGGTGCGAGCCTTCGTCGCAGAATATGGGTCATGCTATCCCAGATCCCGACGGAGCTGCCCCCCCGCCCCGAGCCGCCATGAGGCCCTGCGACGAGCAAACGACGCGGTGTATCCACCCGCCGCCGTCTTTCCGGAGGACGTTTTGCAGCTCGCCCGTCTAGGCGTCCCAGATACGTATGGTATAATCGTCAGACGACCAAACCACGAAGCGGCCGTCGGGTGAGCCAGAGGTGCCCCAGCCCAGTGTCTCCTAACGCCAGGGACGCTCACGGCTCATGGGGGAGCATTAAATTTGGTTTATGATGCCTCAACATCATTTCGCCACTCTGATGCTATGTGAGCACTTTCTGCCACGGGCTGAGCGCTTGGGTGGGTTTCCTACGAACAAACATTTGCTCAAGTTATTCTCACTTCACACGCTGAACGCGCTGATCAGCTGATCAACCCCAGCAACACACCCACACCAACTCGCTTCCCTTGTTGGAAACACAGCACCTTGGACCGAATTGATGCGGGTTGTTCTGATCGCCCATCTTCTTTGTAGGAAGGCGGTGGCTGGGCGGTCTTTGTCTCTAGTGGCTGCTCCAGACGCATCCCTCCGAGCTTTTGGGTTGACTCCTGCTTCATGCATCTTGCGGAATAGGCTGTCGAAAGATGTCTTTTACTTGAATGCATCTCTGAGGAAAATATGCGCCATTGGTGATTGCTTTATTGCCTCGCTCTGTCTTTGGTGTCTGTGGTTCCGGACTTTCATATTGTTCACCAGCAACCCCCCCATCGCGCAGAGCGTCCCGAACATTGAAACACCCAAACATCCAACCCACAAAGCGCATATAATGAGTGAGAATAATCATCCACGGCCTTTACCGATGGAACAAGGCTGGGCCCGTCAAGGAATCCTATGGATATTTGGTCGCAAAGAAGCTTTCCTCCCCTCCATCCTTTTACTTTTACCTCTTTTAGCAAAAAGAAAGAGAGAGACAAGGTGCATGTATGAAATTTGCACCTTGGTTCCACAGCAAGCTTCTCGCATATGTAAACATATGGAAATTGATGAAGCGCTTCGATAACCTAGCCTTGGTGGTGCTGCGCACAAAGATGAGTCTTTATTCAATGGCCATGGTTGGCTAGGGCCGGCCTATTGTTCTATCCTGTGAAGGTACACACAAGGCCCGTGCTCGACGTTTCGTCTGAAGATGTTTCTGACCTGAGTCCCGTGCCTCCTCAGGCCTTTTCTTTTTTTTTTTCGTTGCTAAGAGCACCGCCCTCAATTCTTCTGCCTTTGTACTCTTTCCTCTGTCAACGAGTGCCTTCGACACGCGAAGCAACCTTTCGACTGGATCAAGCATCATGGCAAGTCCTCCTAAATTGCTGAAAGGCCAAAGAAATAGCTGGAGACAGCAACTAATATATATACTAGGCGACCCTGGTGTGTCAACCCCGTCAATTCTGGGCAGGCCTTGACCCTGATCAGCCGGAGTCTCTTGACAAAATCCTTGCTGCCCTCCACTGCTTTCAGGTTGCACCGCCATCCGCCTCCGACACATACTATTTTGAGTTCACTGTCGATCCCAAAGACCACCATCGTATCGACAACGGTTTTCCTGAGCTACAACGTCTTGCGAAGGTTACCAGAAAATCTGCCAGGAGCTTCTATTGGTGGGGAATACCTTTTGTAAGTAGTAGGAGTTAGTCTCGTATCACTGCTCGCGTTGTATCTAACAGTACGATCCTTAAGGAATTTGACCCATCGACCGGAAAGCTTGCGACAATGGGTCGTGATCAATTCCAAAACGCCATGCTATCCATCATGGTTGATTTTCACCATCTTGTGGCTAAAGGCCTGGAATCCTTCCGCCAACTCGAAGAGCCCATTGGCCCACTAGCCCTTGGTGTTGTGAAGAGAAAATTCATTTCAGACAAAGATAACTGCGCTGTGTTGATGAACTTCCATAGTACCAGGAAGAACAAGAACCCCTCTTGTGTTTTCATTTTCTACTATGGAAATCACCAAGGCTCGAGCAGATTTGCCCAGCTCATTACCAAGCACCCGCAAGATACCCAAACAGTAGTTGCTGTCAAGGTTGCTCTCCCGGGAAAGATGGACAGCACGAGAAAGATGCAGCGTCTGGCCCAAAATTCGCTCGTCTCGGTCTTCACCATGGTTAATGGGGTTGTCAAAACGGTTGTGCAACAGGAGCCCCTCTCTACACCAGGTGGGGGGGTCAAATTATGGCTGTCCGACTTCGTTAAGGAACGTGAGAGTCTGCCAGATGAGTTCATTCGACCCTTTCACGCTGGGTAAGTTTCTTTTTGATGTTAGTTTCTCTCCTCGTCCGGTGCCCCGCTCTAACCTTTGCTACTCTCTCTCAGGGCAAACCATCAGCAGCCCAACATCACCGTTCCGTATGCCGAAATTCTAGCCGCTGCCACCGACGGTTACGACATAAGCTTCGACACAGCCAAACCCAATGCGCCCTACTCTACTACGCCGAATAGTGGCAAGCGATTCCTCTCTACGTTTTCACGTGCTGCCCTGATGTCTACTGGCGGCAAGCAACCCCTCTCAACTATTGCGGGCAGGCTCGTGGCCGATGGGGTGTTCCACAACGGCAACAAGCGGCAGCCCCTCTCTACGCTGGCACAACTCCCCTCGGCCGTCCCAGCAATTGGACATGCATTCAAGCGCCGCATCGTTTCTGGAGGCTTCCAGAGTACCACCCTAGGTACCTCTATCTCTCGCCGTGGCACCTCACTCATCATAAGCCCGGCCAACGCCGTGATCGCCTCTTGGGGCCGCCTCTTGGCGCGCCTCCCCCGAAAGTGGTAGACGCCGCCGAGGGCGCGATGGAGAGAGTATGAGCCCCCTCAGCGGACGGGTGGCTGCCCAGGGGATTTCTAAGGAGGGAAGATTCGCGGGCACATGCCAAATGGTCAAGCATATTTTATTTCGGGGACACGAACTGTAATCATAAATAGCACAGGAAGGACCACACAGAACTCTCCACTCTTGTACAATAGATTTACTAGTACCGTACAAAAAAAAGTATGACGTATTAAGGACTACCCGAGCACCCTTTGAACTTGTGACTTGGTAAAGCTCCGAGGAGAAAAAATGCTAGCGCAATACTATCCAGCCATCAGTATCATCACTCTTCAATCTCTCCACTCTGGCCCTCGCCAACCCGCGGGCTCCTCGACGTGCTCTTCCCGCTAGGCTGCTAGGCCGTCACCTTAGCCAACACCCTGGCGGGACCCGCGTAGCTCGATACATCACGTATCCGCCCAGATGTATTCGATACCTTCGGAGATGGCTTCGATGCGGAGGCCGGCAGTTGAGGCTTGTGGGGCCGGCGCGATATCTCATTTAGCCCCCATCGGTGGGATAGAATTACGTACTTTCGGATGTCGTTGCCGTGGATTTCTTCCAACTTGCGCGTCCACACATTGATGAGCCGCGTCTTCGGAGGTGACGATGGTGTTGAGCTGACGGGATGGTGTTGTTGATGCTCTCCACAGCTTGCTATGTTCACAGCCCCCAGAGACGACTGCTCCTCGCCGTGATCCCTGTGGCCTTCTTTACTATAGTACTTACCGAGTGCACTATGTCATAGCTAATATGGCCCGCGACAATTCTTGGCGCTTTACGCTGACATTGATTTTTGACTTTTGCCTCCTTATGGTATTACGTGATTTCGCGGGCGGGGATTACGTCGTTACCCCACGGAGCCAAACATTTGATGGAACGCGGTCGAACCCAAATTCGACATTATAGACCCGACACGCGAATTCGAGACCCTGCGGCGCGAGCTCGAGGAGACATAATAGTAACTTAAGGAGTTACGACGATAACTCGCGGTACAGGAAGAGCATGCTTGCGAGGCCGAGAAGGAGACCTAAAAAACAACGCTAGCCAAGTACCTAGCTAACTGTCACGCCCTCTATAAAAAACTAGAGCTTGCTGACATATCTAAATCTTTAACTGGCTTTACGCGTATTAAGGGTAAATATTACCTTTAATAACTATATCTATAAGACGACTTTACTAACGCCTAACAATAACACTTTAACGTAATGTAGCACGTTTACAGTAAGTGTTAACTCTTTTACTAGGTAAGTACTACTTATAACTAGGGTAATGTTATGTCAGAAGCGCGGCACTCTGGATTCTGTGGAATTGAAGGGGTTGCAACTGCCTGATTGTATTGCTTGTTCGGCTCTCTGGCTCAGCCAGAGAGCCTTCCTTATAGCTGTGAATAGTGGCAAGCCTTGTGGCAAAGCCGCGCGGCTACAATTGCGCGTCTGTGGCAATGGTTACAAATCTATTGTTCTGGTGGTTTCCAGACTCTTCTTTTTGACAGTTCTGGCCTCTGGCCAGAACCCCTTTCTTTCTGACAGGTGGGGTGTTGATTTGAAGTTTGTTTAATTGCAAACCTTTAGGTGGCCGAAACCAATAGATAATTTGCAGGGAAACGATATTACACACTTTAGGATCGAGGAGCGCTTCAAATGGTGGTAGCTGCCAAACTACACGCGAGGAAGATTGGGCATACTCTCTTCGGTGTCTTTATCCCCCCATATATGGCGAGGGCAAGGATAATGCGGTCCGCCGGCTCAGAAAAAAGATCAGTGAAGAAATCAGTAACAAAATACGCAGTGAAAGTAGGTGTAGTCGTCAGCATGAGTATATCCCCGATGAATGAAGTTTCCCCTGCTAACACGTATGAAGCAGAAGTTGTTTCCGATTCTATCGCAATGCATTTGACGAGCAATTTCCCATTCATCACATCGCCGTTCCCCTCGAGATTCGCCCAAGATGCTCCAACTCCTCTGCCCATGGGGTAGTGTCCATCCCTAGTATCCCCTCTTAGACTTTCTTGGCTCGCATGGCAAATGGGGTCCGGGTCTGCTTGAGGCGAAAGAGACGCCATTGTATATAGATGAAGTATTTGGGTCTGCTTAGTCGTCGATGATGTCCTCGAAAGTGTTGGTGAAGACAGTTGCGGCCAGATCCGTGCGTGAAGTATCTGCGAAAAGCGGAGCAGCTCTAATCTCATCCGTGAATTTCTGCACACAAACGGACGTCCTTCTTTTAAAATGGCAAGCAAATTTGATCTGAGCGTATATCATTTCACACCATAGTACAGACAATAGCAGTAAATCCACCATCCAATTTCCATCTCCAACTCCAAGGTATGTCACGGTCGTAAGTCTAAGGATGTACGGTTACAGGTCTAAGATACACGTCGTAGGGGTCCGCATTAACACAGCGCAGGGCCTGTCTGACCAGCATACATACATGTATCTTACTTCCCTTACCTACACCTTATGTAATCTGATATAAGTCCCGTCCGATCACATGGGGGGCCAAGGGTGTCAGTCCCGAAGAGACAGAGTTGCATTGGGGGCTTCCAAGCTATAGATAGATAAACACACCAGTCAGTCCAAGGAAAGAGAGCACGGCGCTATTAGCAGTTGAAAGAAGAGATCCGACAAAATTCCAATCGCTCCAGCTGATTAACGGGTCTACTCCACGTGGGCATGTCACCCTTCCATCATGCCTGTGACTTGTTCGAATTCGCGCCCAACTCCAGCTCTGCACACTAATCATTCTGATCATAAGAAATGGAGGTTATCCGTCTTTGCCCGCCTAAAGGTCACGATACCTCCAGACTCTCGGGCGATTGGACCATCAATTCCACAACCCAATTGTGCGAGGGCGACATGTTCTTCTCGGACGAACTACACCCTCATCCACGCATGTGTTGTGCATGCGTGCTTCTGCGCTGTCCAAAACTGGGCGTGACACCGACTCCAATTGCGGCCGGAAGGATTTCGCCCTAGTAGGCGTTTATGATAGGACAACTGAGTCATGCAGCTTTGATCAATGATAAAGGTGCTGTCGGGAGGGTGGGACGGGAAGGACCCGGTCGATGGCAGATTCGTATGTTTGCCGGGTCGGCAGTGGCTAGCAGTAGCCCTTCTGGCAAGAGCTGCAAAGACTCTCCGTGGGAAGCACCGTCGCGGTGCAGCCATGTGAAAGGTTGTGGTCGCAGTACTTCATTGACATGGAGTCCTGGCAGGCGGTGCTGGTGCTTGTCGCTTGCTTCATTTTGCCTTGTCCGAAGACTGCTGTGTTGCCAAGTCCGTTTGCCGAGTTTGTCTGTATGGCAGAGGAAAACTGCCGAGGGGGGGGGGAGGGGTCAGGGAGCACGCTGGCTGTCAAAGCAGAGGGAAGTCGTGATATGTGATACAATGTCGTCTGTGCAGAGGACAATGTGGGTACCAAGCGCTGTGGGGTGACGGTGCCGCGAGCTGGTAATGGATACCGCGAGGAAACAGGGACATGGAATGGAGTCGGAGTGAAAATCGTCCGCAACCCAGCCGGTCTCGTCGGCCGGTATATATCGTCGCTGGCGACTGCCTACGGTTTGCCCGTGGCTTGAACCCAGGTCAGCCCCGGACGGGCGAGGACAGTCCGACGGAGGCTTGTGGCGTGTTAGTCTGTCGCACACAACCCTCCCACGGGCACACAATATTCGTTGCCCTGGCGTATTAAGATTCCTCGTCCCCAACGGGGCGCCCCCTGCAGCATCGTGACGAGGGCCTTCTGCGCGCAGACAGTGCAGCGCCTCACTCGTGCTGCACACCAACTGCAGGTGACGGCCCAGTTGAGCAAGGCGTCTGCTGGGAATCCACCCCACCCTCTTCTCCTGTCGGGTGCGTCTGGGCCACTCGCCGCCGCCGCTGCGCCTGATAGGGCTGCCAGCTACCCGAGTTTGCCGCAGGTGGGAAGGTGGATGACTCTGGACCCAAGAATTGGCTTTCGACGGTTATGTCATTTCCCTAAAGTGCTAGCGAACAGCGCGTTATAACGTAGCCCCCCTCGCTACGCTGCGGATTGATGAATCGCGAATGTAATTGGCCTGTGCCGACCAGGCCCTTATCATTTTTACCCACGCCGGGTGTCCCAGTCCCCTGCAGCCGGGACGCCAACGTCAAGAGAGGCGACAGGGAATCCAGCCGATTGGGACCGTGAACCCGGTCCGTCGCGGGGGACCATGCAACGCTGGGCCAGGTCGGCAACCGTTGCAAAATGCTAGCGTGCGCGCCGTCTTTCGTATATCGGGCCTTTGTCTTTTTGTTGTTTAGTCACTGCGACCATGTGAACCCTGAACCTGTCACCAAGAGCATATTTCCAGGGTTCGCTGATCAAATCTGCCCACCCTGACGACAGCGATGTCTGTTGGCCATGCCGGTGTTACAATGCGCTTACCGGAAAACATACCTGTCACTTTTGGCCCACGGTGATTTCATGGTTCCCAGCCACTTCCGTGCTTCCGTGCCTGCGTGCGTGCCTTGCGAGGTCCGGCCTTGGAACTCACAGGAGCTGGCGTCGGTCTCTCCGACCTCCGATGCAAAAATAACACTGTGCGAGACCACACGACATCGCGATGTTGTGCGAGCCGAGTCCTCCGGGCTCCGAGCAAAGGCCTTCGGCGATATATGCCTTTCAGGAAAGCCGCCGACCATCCGCTTGCGCAGCAGCCGCGGCTCAACCAGTGACCAAGCAGTGACCAATATCCGGTTTAATCGGTCTTTGATTCCTCATTGGATCGCGAGTTGGTCCTGTAAGTTCGATAAGAAGTCGGCAGGAGCCAATCAGGCTCTGGGACAGCAGGACATGCATGTGCCAGGGAGAGGCGCAAGTTTGACCCGTTGATGACGTCTCCTAACGCGTCGGTGCACGCGCCGTAAGCGCAGGAAAAATATAGTAACATGCGGCGAGCGAAAGCGGCGCTGTTGCGTTCCGCAACCCTACGCAGCCAGTACCGAGGTACAGATGTGGAATATCTGTCTGAAGCAGGCCGGGGGGGCAGTCCCGAAACTCAGACCCCTGAACCCGGGAGGCCGGGGCGGGCGCGCCACCCACGACGTGCTGCAAGTACGTGCGTCGTGCCGCACACTGGGGCCCCACTAGCTGCTGTGAGTGGACCGCGCGGTATTCCTTCGAGGTTCTCGCCCTGGGACTCGGTCACCCCACGCTGGTGAGTCGTATTCGACCTCCGCACACTCCGGCAGACGGGACAAAGTTGGCTCTGACCGATCAGCAGGACATGGTCGGCCAGTGAGGGCCCGGTCGGCACTACGAATTGCACAATACTGTGAGGTCTGATGTCAGCATCGGACGGGTTTTCCTTCCCTTGTCGGAAACCCGGGCAGTTGAAGCAGCGGAACGGGCCTAGTGCGTGGTGTCCAGAGTCGCGCGGGAGCAAGGGCAGCCCAGGGGAGGGGAAGGGAAGGGGAGGGGCGTGAGAAGTCCCGCCCGCCGCTTGTGCCGTTGCGCCCGTGGGTCCAAAGCCAACTTCCGGCGACGCCACCGGGTCTGGGGTTAACGGGTGACCCGCTGCGGGTAGCGGGAGTGCGTTGGTGGGTCGTTGGGTCCGAGTGCTCGCGCTTGTGTGGCTCGTGTGCCGGGGTAGGATGACTGCAGACGCCGCGTCTGAAGTTTGACTGTTGCCTTCGACGCGAGAAGAGGTGCGTGAGACATCCCGACTCGGTGTGAGGTTGTTGCTAGAACAGGTGTCGCGGTGTGGTGGTGTGATGTCAAGCCAAGCGTAAGAGTCGCGATTGTCCCTCGACGGGAGCGCTCTCGAGTTAGGGTCGAGAATAGGCAGCAACCGACGGCCGATGCAGCAATCAGGGAACTCAAATCGGTCAAAAGTGAGCTATCACCACGGCCGCGAGGGGCACAAAATAGCAGCGCATGAATGCTAGGTGAGGCACTGCGCCTCTGGGATGCCAGTCACAGAGTCTGAAGGATTATGGATGGGAGGAGCAGAAGACGCTAAGGTTGTTTTGCAGCCCGAAAAGTTGGCCTGACAGCAATGAAAGCTTCTGATATCAGCCCTAGCAAAAATGAAAGTTGGCGCAGAGCGATCCGCTTTTGGAAATCTGAGGTTAACACAAGCGCTCCTTCCTGCCACTGCCGGGGCTGAACATCAGACGAGGGAAGGAAGGCATGATGAAGGCGGGCTAGAATCCTGTGGGACCCAAAAAGAAAATGATCACTCGGGAACGGGGAATCGAACCCCGGGCTGCTGAGTACTCAATATGAGAGTCAGCGATGTTAGCCACTACACCATACCCGATTAGATGATAGCTTGCGAGCTACCTGGATCCAACAAGCTCTCCTTCAATCCCTCTCCACTTTCTTCAAAGACGGTCTTGGGTTGGGGTGGTGAACGAAGTATCTGTATGGCAATCCACTTGGCTGTGATGTCTCTGTTTCGGGACACCTACCCGAAGTATTTGTGAGCATTTGTCATTGTACTTTTGATCTGTGCGCTGCTTTGCCGTGTTGCTTAAAGCCAATTGCCTGGGTTGTGCACACGCTTCCCAGATGTTGGTCCTTTGATTGGACGAGGACCAAGATTTCAAGATGGGCCGCGGCCCTCTCTTGGGTGTCACGACCACAGATAATATCAATCTAGGCAATACCAAGGCCTCATCGGCAGGCCGAACACAGAAGGGAAGTACCGTGACCCGACCCTTGCCGCTAAGCTGCAGGCTAGCGAATGCCGATCGAAAGTTTCCAACGGCGCATCCCTCCCTGTCGGCACGCCTCCTTGCCGCCGGCTGGCATTTGGAATAATACTATTTTAGTGGCCCTCGTTCGCGGGGAAGCTGAAACGGCGGCCTTGCCTCGTGGCATGAACCAAAACCACTGGCAGCGGGGTTGAGACAGTGCCGCTATGTAGTCACGCCGTGCGGCGCAATCAAATGAGGATCCGCTGAGCCTTAACACACAATTCGGGAGATGTAGAGTAAGACGGAGAGATGAAGTGCATCGCCAGTTGCAATGGAGGCGCAGGCCTGAAGGGAAGCAGATTCGTCAAGTATCTGGATTTTGTATTGTTGGACAGGTAACTCCGAGCGGCAGTCGACTCGGCTGCCGCATCTCCGGCCCAGCGTGTGTCTCGCTCCTTCCCCTCTGCGCTCGGCTTGGATCTAAGCTTGACTCGGGGCAGCCTCATTCGGGAATACCTACCACCTGCACAGCCAAAATCAAGCAACCGGTGTTGGTGCGGCATAGTTCGCTGACCACGACGCCTGGTATGTCGACGTGCCAATAATCTGCGCCGATCCTCCCACAATCGTCGCCGACGTGACCACCGACTTGGAAATCCACCGGCTCCACGGGGTTGCCGTGTTCGGACCCGACATAGGGCCGAGCTCGACCTGGGTCGTCTCTGGCCACGCGCCCGACCAGACAGTTGGGCCAGGAATCTGGTAGGTTGATGTGCAGGGGACCTTGAGTGACGTGGTTTTGGTCGAGCAATAAACCTAACGAACCAGTCAACGCGCTCACGTACCGAAGAAGGAAGACTGCTCACATCGTGGTGGATGCCCGGGTCGCTAAACTTGTACGCTCCCGGGAACGACACGCCCTTGGGGAGTTCGACTGCGCCGTCGCCGGTCACCTCGAGCTGGACGCAGTTCGGGTAGAACTGGGCACCGCGGACTGGGTTAATGTCGAACATTGCGTCTCCTTCGTGGAGCGCAATCAGCTCGCCACGGAGCAAGTAGCTAGTCACAGGTTAGTGTCGGCGCCGGCCCCAACATTCCCAGCGTGTTGCTTACTGTCCGGCCTTTAACCCAGCGGGAATGCGGACGTTCATGAGCCCATTGTTGGCTTTGAGCTCCGAAGTGATGGCCCACTTGCCCGGCGCATGGGGCTCGGCGCCCTCCTCGTATTTGCCCTTCTCGAAGATCTTGACGAAAGAGTTCTCTGCCGGAGGGTCGGGCGAGAGATACACTAGAATGGGACCTGAAGGACTGGTCAGCAAACACCCCTCCCTCAAGCTTTATGTCTCATACCGTGGTGGGAGAAGTCGATGATATCGTCGGCCTTCGTCCGGTTGTTATGCTTCCAGTCAAGGGTCAGGTTGTCTCCTGGCTGCACCTTGATTGTGTATGGGTTTTGGAGGTCGCCTAAGACGTTGCATCGCATATCGATGGAGTTGACATCCTTTACCGGCGAGTTTGCGTATCCCCTTGGAGGGGGACCGTTGTAAGCTGGAACGCGCATACCGCGGAACGTCCCCTGGTCGACGCCATTGACGTATACGCCCTGGATTGCTTGTCAGCTTCTCTCCCTCCCATAGCATGCTTGCTGACGCTGCTCACCCAGATGAAGGTGTGCGCTTGGATCAGCTCGACGTTCGCTAGTGCGATCGCAGCTGCGAACAGACCTTGTCCCTTCATTTTGAGTCTTGTCACTTCGGTGGAATGGCGTCAAAAGATGTCAACCGGGTGCCAACCAGGTTTGGACCAGGAGCCGCATCGTGGCGACCCGACGTTATTTATCGCCCGATCCCCATGGGGAGCCCCACAGGGTCAAACATAGAATTGGCGCACCTGGTTGACAATTGATTAATTTTTTTTCGGCTTCTTTCACTGCCAGAGGCGTCTTGATTGTGCTCGCTATGCCGCCCATGTCGTATGGAAGGACGGCTGCTTTAGCCGAAACAGCTACTCAAAAGACGGGCGGCAGAGAAAACCCCATGGGGGAACTGCCAGTTTAAATGACCTTGGCTCAATACCCGCGCACTGGGCACAGTCGGTCAAATCCTCGGCATCGGCATCTGACCTTCCGGGCTTGGGCCTTGGGGGCCACCCCCGGAGAGTTTTCTCGGAAGAGACTCCGGGCAGGCGCGCCTCAGGGTGAGACATGAGACATCGGCCGGCCAGCAAGAAGATGGTGGTCTGCTTGCTGCGGGGACAGAGCACGCCTTGGCGCCGGGCGGCGATCCAAGAGTGGAGTCCGCTCACCGAGGAGCCTCCGCATTTGTGCCCGCGTTGGTGATCCGCTCAGAACCCCGCCAAGAATGTCTTGGAAGTAAAGCGGTGGAATTCGAGCTTCCTTCGGTCTTAAAGTCACCTTCACGGAGCGAGCTGCCCCTCTCATCGCCAATCAGCTCAGCTGCCGCTCTCGGCACCGGAGGTAGAGATAGGCCGACCGGTGACTTGATTGGAAATCTGCCTATTGCTGGTTGCAAAGCACGGGTTTCCCGCTACTAGATCTGCTGTTGGACGAAGCCTGCTTGGGCCAAAAGCGGGGGTCTTTGAGGTGGAAGGCACAAAGGGCAAGCAAGAGGCAGCGTATGCACGGATGCGCAAGACATGCTTAGAAATCCCCCGCTTCCTCCACACCCAGTCACCCACTTGCCATAGCGCCATCGATGGTGCAAGACTGGTGGATGCTGCGATGCAGGGTTCCGCGATATAAATTCGCACGTGTCCGCCGGTTCGCATGTCCGCGCCAGTTCACCACTCCGAAACCTTGTCCAAGACAGCAATCCGCCCTCCACACTTCACGCTGACACGCAATCCACACCGAAATCATGGCTGCCTCAGACAAGCTGGTCCTGTACACCAACCACCGGTGCCCATGTAAGAGCTTCTGGTCGACATCGGCGGCATGAGATGCTGACAGGAAAAGGGGCGCATCGCGCACACATTGCCCTCAGCGAGATCAGAGTGCCGTTTGAGGAGGTCATCATTGACCTTGATACCCCGCGCACCGCCGAGTACCTCGCTATCAACCCGCGCGGTCTCGTTCCGTCGCTTTCGTACAATGGCGAGATCATCATCGAGTCTGCCATCGTGTCTGACTTCCTCGCCAACCAATATCCGTCACACCTGCTGCCCGCGCGGGACGACCCCGAGTATGCCGTAAAGCGTGCGCGCATCGATGTCTTTGTTGATGCCTACATCACCAAGTTCCAGCAGCCCCTGTTCAAGCTGTTTACTGCCAAGACTCCCGAGGAGGAGGCCGTTGTCGTTGAGGGGGCCATCACCAACCTCGTCAAAGAGGTCGAGCCCCGCCTTGCGGACGCAGCCCCGTTCTTCGGCGGAAGCGAGAAGCTCACGCAGGCTGAGGTGAGTGGTTTGCTGTTCGAGCGGTGTTGTCAGTGCTAATACGAGCCGCAGGTTTTGACTGGATCGTTTGTTTTGAGACTTGTAAGCCTGTCCACTGCCGGCGTGTACTCGCCCCAGCTGTGGGAGTCGGTTCAAAAGGAGGCGCCCAACGTGGCTAAGTGGGCTAAGGCGGTCGCGGCACACCCGAGCGTGCTGTCTATCTACGACAAGGAAGCCGTTATCAAGGGCACGAAGGAGAGAATCGCGAAGATCCGTGCCCAGTCGTAAAAATGGGGTTCGGCCTGTGACGACTAGCAACAATACGAACGAAGTTTGAGCTCTCACCCTGAGAATTACCAGTGCTCTGGACTGTTGTGAAGTTGAGGATCACCTTGAAGTTGTTGCGCCCATTATTTCCTGCGAATGCATAGTCGCCACGTAACATACTGGCTTCGTCAGCTCGAGCCGAGGGCATGCCATCATCGCTGCTCTAGAAATCCATGCGGAAACAATGGAATCTGTTCTTACACGGCACTAGAGGACATATTTGGCAGTCACGCCCACAACAGCTGTGGCATGACCGGCATAGGGACGGAGCGAGGTCGCGGAGAACTCGCCAGAGCTACTGCCGACCGTGCTGCCTTTTCCATCACCAAAGGTACCGGCACTGAAGTTGGGGGGCATGGCTGCTCCGAGCCCCGGCAGATGGCAGCCGACTATCTCGAGAACGGCAGGCAGAGGTCTGTCTAGAGGTTGATATCTCGATACCCCTGACCTAGATATGTAGTCTTGGCGACGTGCAGCCCTATCCAGGCCTATTCAGCCTTCGCCGCGCGGCATTTCCGACCCCACGGGGCTTCGTCATCTTCCCCTTCTGGCTTGGTAAGTAATAGGAGGAATCTAGTCTTCAATACGGGACAGCTCTGGCCACCAGGTTAGTCCATACAGCCCAAGTTCTTTACATCCGAATATACTGACCTCTCGGACTTGTTGAAAAGACTCAGCTGTGCTGGTTGCACTTCTTCAAGGAACAATGACTAGTTCTACGTATGATCCCTCTCCTCTAACCTCGCTCTCAAATCGCATCCTTCGCAGGCTCGCAAAAGCCGACGATCCCCACTTTCTCCATTCACCAAACACCTCAGGGGTAGAGCGTTCGCTTCGCATCCTATCTTGTATGCGAAAGGCCCTGGGTTCGATTCCTAGCTCCTCCACTTGATTCCGTGGTCCATGATCACAACATTCTTTTTAGTGGAGTTTTGACAGGGAGGGCCCTGTTCGTGCAGGAAGGTCAGGGGAGGTCGCTCTCCTTTTGCTGGTACCAGTGTGGTGGAAAAACGGCAATGACAGCGACGAGAGCAACCTCATCCCCTTTTACCCACGTGCCCCAGCTGGTGGGGATTTTGGCGTGCAGGTGCATCAAAGAGACGATGCATATTTTCGTTTATCCGTTCCAAGTAGGTACGTAGGAATCCGGAGTACGTTGACGCAAGCAAATGCTAACACAATGCGCGCTAGGCAGGTTTTGACTCTTTTTCCTCATTCAGATTGACACAACCCTCCCGCGGCAACTCAACTGCAAGCCGCTGTTGGTGCAGACAAATCCAAATCTCACCTCTTGGCTGTCGGTCTTAGTATTGATTTCGGCCTTGGCGCTTCCTCATTCGTCACCTCGTTTAGCTTTGTTGACGGGTGGCTTACTCACGCGCTGGTTTACGATGGCTTCACCTTGCGTCGCTATCAACTTGTGTGGGAGAACTAATGGCCACGGCTTCAATATGAGGTTTGTCATCGTCTTGGTAATGCGTCAAGTGAGAGAGATATTATTCAGGCGGGCGGGTAAAGGCGGTCAATCGTGTCACGGATGCTCAGATTGAGATTGACGTGATGATCCTTTGGAGCTCTCGAGTTGTTTAAAAAGTGGCATCTCACCCTCAGTCAGTCAGTCAGTGAGTCTATCAATTCGGAGAGAACACATCCGCTTGACTCACCTCAGCCCCCTCTCACCCAACAGCAAATGCCGTTCCTCTCTCTCGCCGATGGCAACTCCATGTACTACAAAGACTGGGGCAACATTACCGGGCCTCCCGTCGTCTTCTCCCACGGCTGGCCCCTGAACAGCGACAACTGGGAAAACCAAATGTGGTACCTCGGCAACAACGGCTACCGCGTCATCGCCCACGACCGCCGCGGCCGTAAGCCTCTTTCCCTCCTCCTTACTCTACCGCCGACTAACCAAAACCAAACAGACGGCCGCTCCAGCCAACCCTGGTCCGGCAATAACATGGACACCTACGCCGACGACCTCCTCCAGCTCTTCGTGCACCTCGACCTCACTAACGCTACCATGGTCGGCCACTCTACCGGCGGCGGCGAAGTCGCGCGCTTCCTCGGCCGCCACGCCTCCCAGGACCCCAGCCTCGTCTCCCGCGCCGTCCTTGTAGGCGCCGTGACCCCCATCCTCGGCGCAATCTCCACCAACCCCGAAGGAATCCCCCTCGAAAACTTCGAAGCCGACCGCAAAGCACTCCGCGCCAACCGCGCGCAGCTCTTCCTCGACATTCCCTCGGGCCCGTTCTTCGGGTACAACCTCCACCCGAACAACACCTCCCCGGGGCTGATACAGTCGTGGTACGACCAGGCGATGCAGGCGGGGTTTGTGAATGTGCTGGATTGTATTACGGCGTTTTCGGAGACGGATTTTACGGAAGACTTGAAGAAGGTGGAGGTGCCGGTGTTGGTGATTCATGGGGATGAGGATCAACTGGTGCCGGTGGAGAATACGGCGAAGAGGGCGGTGAAGTTGTTGAAGAAGGGGCAGTTGAAGGTGTATGAGGGGGGCGATCATGCGTTGCCGAATACGCATGTGGAGAGGGTTAATGCGGATTTGTTGGAGTTTATTCGGGAGACGGGGGTGTGAGCGAACGAGGAGAAGGGAGGACGGGGTGTTGCCAGCATCTATCTTGTTGATGGTAATAGTTGAGAGATTAGTGGGAGGGTACTGGGGGGTTTCACTTGTACCTGGCAGAGTATGTGTTTCTTTACATTGCAATAATATCTTCTCAGAGCTCTACACATGTGAGGTATCATGATGGACGAGTTTCGAGGTCTCGATGTGCTACCTACTGGTGAAATGTGATGCTCCGGACAAAACCAAACAAGCAAAGCCGGAGTTTTAGATACGAGGAAAGATACTATCGCTTCTCTACGAACTGCCTCTAGGGCCAGAGTGGCTTTGGGAGTCAGTGCCCACATCAACGCGGTAGGCAACCCTAGTAGCATCTTCCCAACGTCGTTCTTCTTTGATCAGCTTCAAGATTATCTCCTCACGCGGGCCTATCTTGACAAGCAGAATCTGTCAGAAGGCTTTCTAAACGAGGAAGAGTGAGAGAAATGGAAGTGCCTACTCAACTGCCGGGGCAGGACCTCCTTGTCGACGACCTTGAGTTTAAAAGGCGGAAGCTTCTCAACACGCAGTGCGGACGGATATTTTCTTCGAGCGTAAACTTGGGATGTATTCAACCTTGATACGCACAGTGTATGTTCCGGGATAGTCGAACGATTTGTCGAATGGGATCTCGAAGTAGGTGTAGTCGTCGTAGAAAGGCTTACCTAATCATGCAACGACCTGACTTTACAACGGGTTTTCCACCAAAAACCCCACTTTTTAATAGCTCCTATCTCCACAACCACTACTAGTAAAATTAAGGGGAAACTACTGAGACATGATTTAATACTTATAATATAAAGGAAGCGTATTATATATTTAGCGTTTTAAAACTTGATATTCATACCTTAATGTTAAAAGCAGGTATAAGTTTTACTATTACATACATATTAATACATATACTTTAAAGCTGACGTATAGTAATCTTTAACTTATAATACAGTTATTCATGATATAAATTTCTAACCTTCACATATTAATTAAAATATAACCATTAAACATCCTTTTACATTGCTGTTCATTATATATACTTCTATTATAACGTTATATAATACATACCACTTATATATGATGGTTTCCAGATTCTTCTTTCTGACAGTTCTGGCCTCTGGTTAGAACCCCTTCTTTCTGATACCAGATTCAGTGGAGCTACTGACCTACAGAATCAACTAGAACATTACAGTGGCCAGGTCAGCCACTACGTCAGCAAAAACATAAAGAACAGTTCAGAAAAATACTATTCCATTATTGTATTAGTTAGTTTTACTTTGTAGAAGGCTGTGGAATTCTTCCAGAGCCTTCCACAGCTTATAACAGGCCCTCTCCTCTCCTGTATCTAGTTTTAGTTAAGTAAGCAACTCTACTCTATTTTAGTCATTGCACAAGGCACTGCCTTCTGGATCCTCTTATTCTACAATGTTAAGATTTACTGTAGTAACCTCTCTTACAGTAGCACTGCTCTGTAATACAAGCCTTTGTTTGCTTCCTACAGTGCTTATAGCACTGTAGTACGGCTTGGACCAGTACGCACTTCTTCCTCCGAGACTCTACTACAACCCTGTGGGTTCCTCAAGTTTAACAATAGTTAATTAACGTTTATAATTAATTATCATTTTTTCTCAATACTCTTATATAAAATATAATAAGTATATATTATATATATAATAATTGTTAAAAATCTAGTTTTAAGTATTGATATGTAAAATAACAAGAATATAAAAGTTATGTAAGGTTTGAAATGATATAATTAATATATAATAAGTTTATATATAATTAACCTATAAGTTTAATTATATATACTCTAAGGATAAGATAACTTATATATGCTTAAACTTATGTCATAAACGTATTATTGAATTTATAATGTATTATTTAAACTAATAGATAAAAGTTATTGATGTTAATATTTTATTATATTTTATATAATCTCATTATAATAATATAAGAACCTAAAAGGTATACCGTGCTAGAGCAAAGAGGAAGTCCAGGGTTCAAAGGATGCGGGGTTTTTCCCCCCCTCCGGAGAGCGGGGTGGATGTCGGAAATCCCAGTTGGACGTCCGATGGACCAATCATCAATAAATAGGTAAGGTAGGGTCGCCTGTATGATCAGCTGATGGTCGACTGAAGCATGGTAGAGGCGTGAACGGTGCGCAACAGCAGTATAATTTAGGTGGTGGTTGGGGACAGCATTGAAACCTGAACAGTAGAATACAGGGGAGGGGGCCGCAGGCCCCTAAATAGCCACCCATCGGCTGAACCCCGGAGAAATACCCTGACATAGCTCCAATGCTTACAGAAGCCCTAGAATTGTTGTCACTCGCCAAGCGGCTCGGTGCGGAAGCGCTTATGCCTGTGCTCTAACACCTGTCCGACACTCCCACTTGAAGCACTTTCCGACTCACCAGAGGCGCCCCTGTCGTGCTTTGACGTAACCGCAAACGGCCAGCTGTGTTTCTTCTTCATGTTATCGTTGATCGAACTCAACAGCCGGTCCAAGTTCGGCGGGTTGTGAGACTTGACAAAGTCTTCCAGGGAAATCCTCGCTGGCCAGTCCGGGATTTCCACCAGATCCTGAGACCAGAACGTTTTATGAAGGTCATCCTCGACCAGCTCAAAGAGCGGTTCATCATTCGGGCCCAAGAGAACCCTACGCTCCGTGCCTTTCCGGGATAAGAATACCTCGGGATCTGCTCCCAGGAGGAGCAAATCCTCAAGGCCTCGCCAGTAGATTCGCGTCTCTTCATCGTCGTGCGGATACCCCGAATATCTGCCCTTGAAAACGGCGTGAATCATTCCGTAGTGCATCTCCCTGCAGACAAACTCGTACCAGAGCGAACATGCGGAATCCCGGCACCCTTCGTGCGCAAGGCCGTGCGAATTTCCGCATTCAAGCGTTAGACCCCGTTGTCGCAGTTTGCCCAGGACGAACTCGAAGGATGTCTTAGACATGTCCGGGAACCCCCCTCCAGCCCATCGCACTGTCTCGACGAGGAAGGCAAGAAGACGATGCCTATCTTTCTCCCATGACAGTTTGTTGTCGATCAGCCAGCAAGTGAACTCATGAAACTGGAAGATGTCGAAGATACCAAGCATCTCTAAGCGTCCTTCCGCTTTACCGGACTGATCCCACCGCCAATCATTCCACTGCTGGTCTTCGGGTATGGGTGTATCATACCAGGTAGATAGCATGACCTCTGTGATTTTATAGAGAATCCCCATCAGCTTCTCAGAACCACAAACGGCACTGGGATACATTCGGAGTCGTGTCCTAGTTATACATCCCAGTCGAAAGGCAATAGAACCATTATTTGGCAACCTCATCCTGCCAGTGGTTTCATCGGTTATCTTACGGTAGAGCAGCCTAGCGTCAGCAAGTGCAATCCAGGCCAGTAGCTCGGCCACAACATTGTCCCTGACGTAGATTCCAGACTCGTCGTGGAAGAAGAAGTCCTGTAAAGCCTCTGGTATTGCACGATGCGTGAAGCGAATGTTGAGCTCCGTGTCCACCTCGACCAGGCCTCGGCATCTCTCGGCCAGGCGCTCTCTTTCTTTTGCTGCGGCGGTGTGGTCGTGGTCAACTCTGGGACTGATCACTGCCAAGTGTTCGTTGCAGTCTTGGAGACTGCCGCGGTCCGCTGCGTTGAAAAGCATGGCGCACTCAGGAAGTCTGATGGAGAAATCGCCCGCAGAATAACACCGAACTGCAGCGTCCAACACAGCCTGAAACGCAGCCTCCACCTTGTATCTGGACGTAAGGACCCCTTCCATTCTCATTACAACCGCAAGCAGGTAGAGGGCGCCTTGCTGGTGAATCTCTGGAATTGACAGGATGATGGCTTGGACAAAGTCCTTGATCTCTTTGGGCGAAGTGGCCACGATTCTCTCAAGCAGCTCGATTGACTCCGAGGTCACTATCGCTCTCTCTAGCTCGTTGAGAACCAGTACAACCCAGAGAAATACCCCTTCAGCTTCGGCTAGAATCCTTCGTACCAGGGCATCGCACCTGATCTCATGGGCTTCCGACATCTCGCTAAGTTTGACGAAGCGGTTGTTACTCTGCAGGCGGCTGGCTACCAGAGTAGAGATGTCATCCTCAGTAAGCTTCTGCAGCGTAAGCTGCTGAGATGAGGGAAAGGTGGTGGTGAATTCAGGGAAGTGACGGCTGGAGGCGCATATCTTGACGCCACCGTTCGAATTGATGGCCCACATCAGCAGCTTGTCTGCTAGGGCGGCGTGTGTCTCGCGTTGGAGGCTAATACTGGCCTCGAACTCGTCCAATCCATCGATGAAGAAGCAGAAACAATACTCCTGAAGTATACCGCTATCCCCGACTAGAATTTCAAAAGCCTCAGAGAATTGCCGGTCGTCGAGCTCGGGGATACGCCTATCGGTCTTCCACTGCTTAGGGAACAGCTTCCTCGAGAGCTGAGGAACTTGTCTGAGGACTCCATGGAGAAGTCCACGGATCAGGCCCTTCAGGGTCTTTTGTTCGGCAACGGGAGTAATTCTCCAAAAGAAGAACTTGCAGAAGATGAGCTCCTTGTCGGCAGTCAAAGCCCACTCCTCGAGGAGCTCCATCGTCTCTGGGTGACCACATAGATGCTTCATCAGCGTCGACTTGCCCGATCCAGGCTTCCCGACGATATGGAAGATGCCAGATCCAGACTTGAGCCAGTTTGGGAAAGTAAGAGTGAGGTCAGGCTCCCGCGCTAGAACCTTGTCCGGTTGGTCAAAAATCCAATCAAAGGTATCTACTTCGGCATCGTGGACGGAAATGAACCGCGAATCCATGGAGGCGAATGCGAGGCTGTTCAGGATATTCTTCTCTGTAATGGCGTCCCCGGCCTCAGTGAACACCTTGAGTATCGTCCCGAGCTGCACGTCTAAGTCGGCGGCACTGGTTCGGAGCTCATCACCCAACACCTGTAGCCTTTCCGAGATACCATCCTGTTGGAGGTCCATTCTCTTCAGCGCAGCCTGCATCTCGGTGATATTTTGGCTTCGGGCCGGTTAGTGACTCGATCGAAACGGGGGCAATTGAGACCAAGACATACTGTGTTGCAGTCGAAAGCAGTGATGCAATGCCCGCCCGACATGTCTGCAGATCCCTTTCGAGAGTCTCGATCTCGGACTTATGCACGATTTTCTTGAAGAGCGCCACCCCTGCTGCCTTGATGGAGCCTTTGCCCTCGGGCTGACACTTCTTGGTGAGATCTCGAAGCTTAGAGCATATTTCCGTAGATCTGACGAGGAGCTTGGCAAGCTGAGAGTCGAGGGCAGACTTCCGGATGCCGGCATTTGCCGGGGCTTGTTGTAAGCCAGTGACGACGGCGTCTATAGTGCTAACCAACGTTGCGAGATCATTCTGGTCGTCAGTAGCACCTTCTTTATACAGCGCATAAAGAGCTTGGCTGCACTTGATGCCCTTCTCGACGAGGTCGAGCACGTTACATGCGAATGCGAGTGCGCTTAGTGGCTCCATGACTTCCTTGGTATCGAGGGGCGAGAGACGGGTGATCCGGGAGATGCAGATGAAATTTCCGAAGCGATTGCAATAAACTGGACCATTTGACCTGGGCATCGAGGTGCGGGGTTGCAGCCCAATCCTCCTCAGCCTGCCTCGAAGCTTCGAGTTGTGCAGGACTTCCACGTGACATTTTGGATCCTGCCTGACAGGGAGGGAAGGGTTCTGCAAATCTGACTCATTAGGGAATTACACAGCCTTGCCGGGACCTAGAAAGAGAGCTGGCGGCATTAAATAAAGAGGCTGGAAACAATAAAGTGGCTGACGCGCTGCGCTTTTATGGCATTCTGGGGAAAAGGTCCAATCGCCATCCCCCCACCCATCTGCAGGTAGAAGTGCCCTTCTGGACTTGGCAGGCAACAACTACCGCCCCTTCCTTCTTTTCATTTTCGAATGTCCTCGTATTTACCTATTACCCAGCCCAGCTTCCATCCCGGAGAGTGGTTGTTTCAGTGTTGGTACCATTATCATTTCCCTCCAAAGATAGTCACACAACATGTTTTAGCTATCCGTTCTGAACGCGCGACGCAAACTCCGCAAGCTCAAGGCGGCCGTTGCCAAGAAGAAGAGAGTTACCCCCCAGGAGCTAGGACCTGAACTAGAGACAATAGACAGTCCCGCTGCCGACATTTCGGAGTCGGAGACGGCCGAAAAAGATGAGAACACCGCTGACTTCACCCAAGGGTTCGGCTCGTTCTATGTCAGGGGTGAGGGCCGTGGGTACGTCTGGAATTGCCTCAATTGTAGCGATTGTCGAGATGAAGAGACGACGATTTACGGTGCCTCGTGACCCGCACCTCTAGAGTACTACATGATGCGAAATGGGACTTTCCCATTCATGATGCTCCCGCTCGAGATCCGACGGCGCATCTACCAATATCTGGTCGCCGAGTTGCGCACCAGGGAGGACACCGGCATAGTGGACCTGCAGGTTATAAAACCTAATAAAATGGTAAGCTAACTTACTTACTCTCCTTTAGCTTAACTAAGATTTATTTTACAGGTGGATAACGTATGTGAGAGAGAAGAGATATTAAATAAACTTAGTAAAATATATAAACAGTGGGTTAAGTATATAAATGCTATTAAATTATAAAAGTAATATAAACGTAGTAAAGCTTACCAAGTTAGCTAAGACCGGTCCAGCCTAGTTAATCTAGCCTTAAAGGTGAGTAACTTTAAGAGGGAGGAGGAAGTAATCAGCAGCTGTAAATCATGTAGATACGTAACGGCAAGAGAAATCTTTAATACATGTATCGGCTTTTCTTTTTTTCTATTTCTTTTATCAATTTCTTTCCGTCTTAAACTGCAGCGGCCCAGTTTACGGTCAAGTTGTCAAAGCATGCTGATTGTGGGCTCTTGGGTGAAACGGCCTGAAAACTGGGCTGTTTGCATGTGGCGGTTTAGTTTGCGATCAAGTGATGTAATTCATGTCACAGGAAGCGCTTATTCCTGGCCCCATCTTTTAGTAGGATAAATTCTCCTCTTTCCACACTATGATAAATTGGTGCGCCATTGCAGAACGGCACCGACATACAGACAACGTGCACCTGGAATCTCTTGCCATTGACGATAACCGTAAAACTTTCGGACTACCTTGAAGCGTACAGAAACATCGGCTAACTGCGATCAGAACAGATCAGCATCTTCACACGCTCGCGTTGGGCCATCCAGAAAGCCCTATCTCCGGCCGTTAAGTGAAACCCATCCGGAGTGGGAGTGAAACGATCTTGCTCGACGATATCCAGCGGTGCCGGGCCCCGAACAAACCTTAGTAGGGACCCAATCATCTTGGTACGAACGGGTGACCAATGAATCCGAGGATCAGCCCCGGCCTGCAGCAGAGCCTCAACTGCGATGGGATTAACATACGTTGTGGCGTAGTGTAGAGCGGTGTAACCGTTCGCATCCTGTAAGTCGAGCACTTTCGGATCGGGGAAAACGCGTCGAAGAAGGTTGAAGACGGCTTGAAAGTCGCTCGCTCGAAGGAATTTTGTTCCTATTTGAGTGTGTCCGCAGATGGAGTGGAAGACTGTAAGCCCCCTCGATGGGTCCGTGTAAAGAGGGATGACTGTCCAATACCGGGCGACTAACCACTCTAGAGACCTTACGTGGCTGGCATTGGGAACAAGGCAGAGGAAGTCCCCGAGGACATTTCCTCTTGTGCAGCCAGGATTCTGCTTGGTTAGCGTGGCGCCGCTATCGAGTAAGTTGCCCGCTACGTCTAAGTATCCCGATACTAATGCGTAGAGCAACGGAGTATCGGACGCTTCCAGATCTCCGGCCTCGTTAGGGTCCAACCCGTAGGAGAGAAGCTTTTGGGTGACAGCAGAGTCATTGTGCCACCGGCAGAAATGAAGTGCGGATTTCACGCAAGTTGTGCCAAACCGTAGGGACGCGAATGGAGATGCACCAGCGCGTATTAAAATCTCCAAGGCCCGTACATCTTCTATTAGAACGGCCTGCAATATAGGCAGGGCGACCATCTCGCCATGGGCCTGCGGTGGCTCCAGAGACCTTGGGTCGTGCTGGACGAGCACATCCAGAGCCGCGTGCTCGGCCAAAAAGATGGCCCTGGCCACTGGGGTGTTCGGATCGCCTGAAACCTCAAGCTTTGCTCCGGCTTGCAGCAGCAAGGAACACACGTCGGCGAGCGCCTGTCCTATATCGCACTGGGACGAAGTATAATGGAGCATTAGTTTCCCACTCTTCAGGTTGCTCACAGCCGAAGCCAGCATCGAACGAGTTCCTTTGGAGGGCCTGTTGAAATCATCGGACTGCCTCGTTTCATTGAGAAGAAGCTTCACGATATCGACTCGCCGTAGTGACGCCGCACGACCCAAGGGCGTCCACATTGATCGACCGCACGCAATCAAAGTCGAAGCACCGAGCTGGAGCAGGGCTTGAATTGCTGCCAGGTTCTGGGCGGCGACGGCTCGGTGCAGTGGGGTGCCTGGTTCAGCATTGTGGTAAAAGACGGATGCCACTTCAGAGATGAAGATGCCGCCGGGATGACTGGATTTATGGAGATCTGCACCCCCGGCGAGCAAGGCCCAAGCGACATCAAACACATCCGCATCGTCCAACGAGGCAAGCCAATGCAGCCCGTTCTCGTCGTCCGCGTTGCATATCTGGGAACTGGCACCCGCTTCCATCAAGATGCGCGCAATGGCGGCGTGGCCTGACCGACATGCCGCAACCAGAGCAGTGTCGCCTCTGCTGTTTTGCTCATCCAGCATTGCCTTGCGGTACAAGGGGTCGGCAGCGCCGAGAAGAAACCTGACCGCGAGTGGTGAGCCCAGCATGGCGGCGCACTGAAGCGGCGAGCAATCCCAGTCGCCCAGGCGAACCCCGGGTCCCCGCGTTGCTACATGTAGCCAGTCGAGGTCGGGTGGTTCTGCCAGCTTCTCCATCCAGTCAGAGGGGATCTTGTAGTATGAGGCCCAAAACGTCCGGCGGTACATCCTGATGGCCTCCGAATGAAGCGCTGCATCGACCTGTCGGAGCAGGCGCAAGGCCAGCTTGGATCCGTGGCAAGCAGCCAAGTGGAGCCAGGGCCGCGTCTTGTGCGCCAGGTCTGGGAGCTGAAACTTGTGCGCCAACGTCGCCACTAGTGTCTTGGAGTGCACATGGCCGCGTTCTGCGGCCATGTTGAACCAGTAGCAGGCTTTTTCAACACATGTCTCCGGGAAGCCCTCCATGCCGAGTTGCCCCAGGAGAAATGCTGCGCCGGTCGCTCGGTCCGGAGGCTTGTTAACAACCCTCCGCTCTGAGATGTCCTCCTCAGCGGCATGGGCGCGATCGGGACCTGGGGCCGGCAAAGGGTGGGCCTGAGCAATGGTTTCCAGACGCCGTGTAATTTGAAGACGGAGCCGAGTCGTCATCCATACACTATGGAAAACCGGCATGGGAACGCTAATCTATCGTACCGCACTAGCAAGGTTAGCATCGATGCAAACTTAGTTATTACACACATGCAGTCCTACCTCGTTGGGATCAAACGGCGCGATGGGCACCGGCGGTACGGCACCCGGCTCGTGTCGGGACTCTCTGGCACATTGCTCACGCAAGCAGTTGAGAACCACCTGCAGCCGCCTCTCTGCTGGATCACGCTGCAGCGTCGCATCGAGGAGCAAGCAGATCTCGTCCACGTCTGTGTCGTGCGGGAGCTGTTCGAGCGCATACATTTGTCCTACCGCCATGCTGACGAGTTCGTTGGTTTCCTTCCACATGGTCCAAGTCTCCATGCTTGTGTTGGGGTCCGCAAAGCGGGAGGACTCGAACAACGTTGCACCGGCCGCTGCGATGGCCCATATCACAAAGCCGAGCGAGTAGACGTCCGCCTGGGCAAGGTAGATGTCTGGTCTGCCATGGAGAACCTCTGGTGCCGCCCAGACAGGCGTCAGGCCGACTAGACCCGATACCTCGGCCAAATCGACCGAGAAGCCGAAGTCGGAAAGCTTTGCCACAAGCGGGAATTTTACGTCTTCACAGGGGAAGACAAGGATGTTGTCCAGCTTTACATCGGAATGTGCGATGCCACATGCGTAGAGCGCGGCAAGGGCTTCCGCAACGTCTAGGATCATGTGCTGCTTCCACACATAGGTTGATTCGATGTTTTCGAGAAAGGTGCCCATTATGCCAAACTTAGCAAACTCGACGAATAGGTTGGGCAGAAAGTCGCGAGGCCGATACGGGTCTGGCTCCCAACAGGCCGATTGGATGCGGACAAAGTTAAAGTGCTCACTTAACGGGTCATGGAGCAGAATACGTAGTTCCTGCACTATCGACCGGTACTACAACGACTTTTCTTCCTCGGACGTGTCTGTAGGGGCGGCGCTGAGCGACTTGGCGGCGGCGGTCGGGGCGTTGAAATTGTGGAAAGCTTGGTCATCGCCCCAGCCGGTTGGGAATCTTCTGACGGTAAAGACACGTCCTTTTCCGGTGATTGGAAAAAATCCAAGGTCCAAAGGAGGCCCCTTCTTCAGTTTGTTCTGCGTGGCCAGGAACTGCAATAACACCAGCTCGTCATACTGAACTCTCGCACCACGTTGCGTCGGTGGTTTGCCGCTGATTGTGCTCCGATGGAAGCGCTGGGCTCCAGGCGGAGGAACTCTGCTTCTCTGCTTTCGTGAACTGGCAGTGCGAAGCCCTGGGACTTGCGTGACATCTCCGAGCGCATCGGAGGCGTCAGGCAGCGACAAGACTGATCCTCCGAAGGAGACGACTGAACTCAGCATCGCTTAGCTCTGTTTGCTGCGCGGAAGAACGGATGAATGATGGGCCAAGATGATTAGGGGGGAAGCTAGAGATGCTGGGAAGCAGAATTGAGGCGGCACGACTACATTGATTGCGTGGAGATGGTTATGCGCGAAAACGGGGCAGCTAAGCGGGTTCAGCTTGAAAAAAAAACCTTTCCTGTATTCATCATGACCGCAGCCAGCCACATCAAGCCACACTAAACTGACCATTCTAGCGCATTGTGCCATTTCTGGTGCTGAGCGTCCCCAGAGCGCTGTGGTGGCGCCGGGGGACTTCAGCGGCACAATCACGCAAGCCATATCCGAGACAAACCCCCCTTTCCCCCCACCAACCCCGTCCAGTTTCCCCTCTTCCCGCCCCTTCCCCCCTTCCTCCCCGTGAACCCTATTTTAAAACCTCTCTTCTTGTTCTCTAATCGACCCGAAAAGAAAATCGGCAGCGCGGAAGCAAGACGAGATCGCCATAGCAGCAGAGCTAGGCTTCGGGCCATCGGGGTGTTCCCAGTAGCCACCAAGGTCCTCCAAAGTTATTTGGACACGTACAGACTCTTCAGCGAGGCCAAAGAGCTGGGAAGCGACTCCCAGTCATTGATATGGAAGTTTCGAATACAGCAAACGAGACTCCAAGTCTGGGGAGAGGAGTGGGGGCTCTTAGCAAGTTCCTCACACCAGTCTCCAAGGACGGCAGGCGACGGCGATGACGACAGCCCGCTCGTGCTCAAGACGCTGCTGCGTATCTCGGACATTCTAAGGGACTACAAACAGCTAAACCAGCGCTACAGTCTATCGCTCGTGTCGGACGATCCACAGTATCGACGGTCGGTAGGTTCTGCTCCTAGCACCAGACCGGGGTTGACTGCTTACTCGCTTTGGCTGCTCGCCGCGTCAGGGTGGCCATAATACCGTTGAGGATCTCATCGCCTCCAAATTTGAAGACTGTCAGGCTCGAGACATACAGATACAGAAAAACCGTTCCAAAGCTGCCTCATTTCTCGCCAAGTTCCGCTGGGCTGTGTCGGACAAGACCAAGCTCAAGACCATCGCCGTCCACTTGAGAGACTGCAACAACGGCTTATATCACTTACTGTCGGCTACCGAGAGAAGACGGCTTCGACGGGCACTTGCGCTAGAGCTTGTGACGACAAACACTGTCCTAGGCCTTGCTTAGCTGGAGGAGGCGTCCCAGGACAACAGCGGTTTAGCCAACATGGCTGCTTTACGGCGCTTCAATGTCTCCCTTACCGCTGCAGCCCCGATTTCGACGTCCATTTGTGGAAGACTCGTCGCGGCGATACCCATGGCGTCCATCAGATGCTCCATGGTGGTGGGACAGATCCGAGAAGTGGCCACATGCGCATCGGGGGACGCTGTCGGCTCCGACAGAACGTTGTTCTTGGAGTGGAAGCAGTATGGGGACAGTGCCGATGAGAATGCCCAAGAAACTCGGACCCGCAACCTCACAAGTTTGCTCGAGCGCCTCACAGTTGCCGAGGGTCTCTGCATACCACGGTGTCTCGGGTATGCCGCCGACCACCGGAACTATCGAACCTGCCTGATATTCAAGCATCCAGTCGGCACCAGCGAACAGCCCGAGACTCTTTTTAGGTTGCTCAGTTCCAAAGGAGTTCCGCTGCTAGGCGACCGTTTCAAGCTTGCCCTCAGTCTCGCCACCTCACTTTTGGCCATACACACTTCCGGATGGCTGCACAAGCAGCTCAGTTCCCACAACGTGCTCTTCTTTTCCCCCACTATTGCCGCAGGTGACTGCCTGGTCGATGGCTGGAGCATACCTCCGCCATTCATAGTTGGTTTCGAGTACTCTCGCCCAAATGAAGACAATGCCGAAAGCGAGGCAGTTCGCGGCAACCCAGACCAGCAACTATACCGTCACCCAAGCTCACAGAGACCTCTACGGAAGAGGTTTTGTCGTGCATTTGACATTTACTCGCTGGGCGTCATGCTTGTCGAAATCGGTTATTGGAGGCCTATCTCGCAGTTCATCAAGGATTCCTACACGCCCGAAAAACTGCTCAATCACCTCATCAAGATCCATACACCCAGACTGCCACCTAAGACGGGCACCTTGTACACACATGTGGTGCGGAGCTGCTTGGAGGGAGCCCTTGCCAATCCTGCCCTCGACGAGGCTCAATCTCAGCGCATGTTTTATTGGTCCGTAGTTAACGAGCTGGAGCGCTTGGTTGTTTAACTGACAGGGCTATGGAGGGGAGGGCTGAAGAACTTGGGCTTATAATAGCTGTAGGGGCTTTATGTGACCGCTAAGAAAGATATATATAGCTAGATTTAGAGCAAAATGAAAGAAAGAAGTTTGTGTTATCTCTAACCCCTCTGATTGCCAGTCTTTGTTAAATAAATTTCCTCGATGCTCCCAGCAGTTCTTTGCAACCCTCACTTGGTGTATCAATTAAGAAATGAACGTCTTATGTTATTAGGTCTGACTAAAAGGTGTACCTATCTATTATTATTTGTCTTACACCGTGGGAGCTGAAAATTCCTCCCGTGAGGGCAAGCCGTCCCTCTACTGCTAACTGTCTACTGTCGGGGTGCAGTCGGGGCGTTGCCGCCCCGCCTACCCTTCTAGTCTATCCTTCTGAAATACAATTGGTTTGTTCTCAACTACCAAACGCGGTAACAGGACATGGGGTTAGTGCCGTGTGTCGGCGTGTGCCACAAAGGAGATTGGGCGTAAGCCGGTCGTAGGTGTACCTATCTAGTTATGGTAGTGATCGTATTATAAGATGTATTAAAATACGGGTTGAAGAAGGACTGGAATTGATAACAGCTTTCTAGCTTTTGCTTCTTTAGTTTTAACCTTGTGAAGCCTTTTTAACGAGCGTGTTTGAGATGGGAGGTGAAATATAAAATATATTAGAATGGGGTCTGAGTGATAGTTCGGGCGGGGCTGGGGTGTTCGTAAGGGGCAAATGTCCCGTCCCCTTTTAGCTCGGCTGTGGTGCTATTTCACTCCACCTCTGAACTCGATCCGGATCGAGCGATCTGAGTCTGGGAGTCACAATTTGGTTTTATAGTCATCTCAACGACGGCCGCATCTGCAAGTCCTGCAAGAGAAGGACTTGGGAGAGGCAAAGGATGGCACGCAGGATGTGTCACAAGGACGAACGCAACACGGTGCTGGCGTGGGATGGCTTCGGCCTTTTAGCATTTCCCCTTGACGCACTGGTGCTTTTTGAAGCCCCTGAATCTCGCACAAGTGTGCCTTTGCATTGCTGTTGGTTACAGATGACAGTGGTTGTAGTTGTCACGAGGCCGTGTCGCTCTGTGGTTGCCATGAAGCCCAGGCAGCTGGTTTCAACAAACAGAGGAGCAAAACCGTTCCATGGAGCCTACAGTGCGCTGAATGCGAATGAGGATGACTTCCGGCCAGGTGACTCAAGTCAAGACTTTGAGATGACGATGTCGGGGTCTGTTGACACAACGGCTCCATCCCAACCACCTGGTCCCCGCTTAACACCACAGCGCCTCAGGCTTCTCACTTCGCATTGCGCCTAGGTACTCACTTCCAGCTGCCATGAAGCCCAGGCAACGGGTTTCAGCAGTTTTCAGGGGGTTTGGTTTCTCGACGCACAGATCCCACAAGCCGCTTATATATATACCTGCCAGACAAGCGCCCTTCTCTGGCCTTCTTGTCTTCTACTCAACCATGCACTCACCAAAACACCGACGAGTGCACAGCCAAGAACAGCACTCCAAGCACTCCAAGCACTCCTATCGACATCCTTGGAAACTCATCCTCGATCCCCTTTTCACAACACAAAACCACCCAACACGGGGACTACACCATGCACCACCCGCACAACACGAGAAGTAAATCCACAGGCCGTAGGTGCCAATGGCAGGACTGCTACGAATCCGTGCCGCCTGGCAAGGATTACTGCGCCATGCACCCCATCGCTGTGCGGCTCCCTCAGGTGAACCCTTCGGCCCCGACCAATCAACCTCTCGGCCAGACCAGTCAAGACCGCGACCCGATGGGTAGAAGTAGTTCCCGGCCTCCCTCTTCTCACCGCTCGAGCTCCCGCCCTTCCTCTTCTCATCGCTCGAGCTCCCGCCCTATCTCGGAGTGGCAGAGCCGTGCTCCCACCCCCAGACCCACGGGTCACCACGTGAGTCCTAGCATGGTGCAGACCGACGATATCCACACTGGGGGTCGCACCCGTGATGATTCTATGAGCCCGAGCTCTTATTACTCCAGCCGCGCACCGTCCCCTGCCTTGAGCTCAAATATGAGCAATATGAGCATCAGTGGACGGTCTCTAAGCTCTGGCGGTAGCGGCAGAGCCTTCCGAACTGGCACCGTTGCATCGGATCTGCCGGATCCTAGTCTGGCGCTTCGGGACCTCATTGAATCTCGCGCTCATGTGACCAACACGGGGTTTTCGCTTGACCCGTCTGCGCTGTCGGCCGCTCGGAGCTCTGGTGTTGGAGCACAGCAGTCGCAAGCCACTGTTGGAAGACAGCAGTCGCAAGTCAGTGAAGAAAAGCCGCCGCAAACCATGGCAGGACAGCAGCCGCAGTCGCAGGCCTTTCCAAGACAGCCGCCACCTCCGCCGCCGCCAGTCTACGGAGGACAGCAGCCGCAGTCGCAAGCATATGCAGGACCGCAATCGCAATTCTACGGAGGACCGCCGCCGCAAACTTATCGAGGACCGCCGCAGACTGGTGATGCACCTCCGTATAACCCTGCGATGGGAACGTCTAAGCCTACTGGTGCTGAACCGGTTCAGCCTTGGTTGGCACAGAAGTCGATTCCTGCTACTACTTCTATACCATATAAGGCTTCCTATGGAACGAAGAAGAAACATGCCTCCGAACAGCAGCCGTTTGCTGCCGTGGCTTCTGCAAGCCCCAACGATGAATGCAGCAAACCGGGTTGCCACAAGAAAGCCGACACGGGCTGCGGGGATATGTGCGAACGCCACTGGTACAAATTTCTTGAGAGCCAGGGAATTCCCCGACCTTAAGGGGCATCTGCAATCATGCACCTAGCTGCATCGAGGGGGGTGAGGGACTTGGCAGAGCGTCGGACGCAGGGCTGGTGGACGGCGAACCGATCGGATCCAGACAAGGGCAGAGAGCAGGCTATGTTGCCCTTTTTCCTTCACCCCGGCATAGTGACTCTTCCTGGGGAATTAGGAGTCAGTTTTGGGTGCGTTTGCTAGACAGCTAGGTCTTTAAGAATTATTTCTTATATTTGTAAATTTCCTTGGTGTTGAGGTGCAAGGGGGGACTCAGGGGTAATCGTGCGAAGCCTCTATTCGCACTGTCCCCCTTCCCGATTCAGCAGATGATGTCTTCGTGTGGCTGGGCACGCAAGTTGGAGATTGCACTGTGCAGGAAGAGGCACGTGATGTCCGCCGGACGGAGCACCCAGTCAGCTGAAATCCCCACTTTGGGCACAGCTGAGAGCCTGCTCGAGTGTGGAACTTTCACTTCATTGACCACTTCGCTGCCTTATTTACCTGGTACATAACTTATAGCCCCTCATGGCCGAGAGCCTGGCGGCTATTAGTTTGGCGTCCAACATCCTCCAGTTCGTGGAGATGGGCGTCAAACTGGTTTCCAACTCGGCCAAGATCTACCGAAGTGCCGACGGAAAATTGCCTCAGAACGCCGAGCTGGAGGACCTCATGATCGATCTTGAGTGGATGACCCGACGGCTTCTCGCTAGCAAGGACCATGCTCCGAAAGAGCTGCATGCGATGCGGAACACGATCGAGACTTGTTTGACCCTGGCGGGCGAATTGAGGACGGTGCTGCAGGGGCTTCAGCTAGACCGAGACAAACATCGCAACGTGTGGAGATTTGCTAGTGCTTTGCTGGCAGCCCGGAAAAGCGCCAACGTGAAGGACCTCGAGGAGCGGATATTCAAGCTCCGCGATCAGATTTGCGCCCATTTGATCGTCATGCTGAGGTAAATATATCTTTTCGGCTGTGTTCAGGGCTCGGCCTGGCAGCGTGCTGACCAGAGGAGCGACAACCCAACAGCCAGAGAAACACAGAGGTAAAGTCCTCGAAGGACGGCTTGCAGACCAACCAACGACTCGAAGAGGTTGCCAGCCAAATAGATGCCCTCGTCAAAGCACAGACTTGGAAAGATGCCGAACAAGGTCGGAGCTTCAACGATCTCGTCGCGAAATGGTCAATATTTGAGCAGCAAACCCAAGCCCTCGCAAAAGTTAGACGTGTAATCAAGAGCCTCCACTTCAACAAGATTGCAGACCGAGCATCCGTCATCCTGCCCGCCCACAAGCAAACCTTCCAATGGATCTTCGACTCCGAAAAATTCACCAACTTCGCGACATGGCTGGAATCTACACCTACCTCACAGGAGCTCGGCAACCTGTACTGGATCTGCGGCAAAGCCGGCTCGGGGAAGTCCACCTTAATGAAGTTCCTCTCTTCCCATCCACAGACCTGCCAGCTTCTCCGCACATGGGCCCGGGACAATACATTGGTGATCGCGAGCCACTTCTTCTGGAATCACGGCACTCCCTTGCAGGCATCCGAAGAAGGACTCTACAAGACCATTCTCACCCAAGCCTTTCGCCAAGTCCCTGAGCTTGTCCCAATCATTTGTCCCGCCCGGCTGGACGACATCAACTCCCTCGATCCCTGGGGAAACGATGAGCTGCTCCGCTCAATCGAACTTCTCGCTTCCAACTCTCACCTAGCCATCCGCTTGTGCGTCTTTATTGACGGCCTAGATGAGTTCCGCGGCGACCACATCGACCTCCTAGCCCTCATTTACCGTCTCAGTAACTCCCCCAACCTCAAGATCTGCGTCTCCTCCCGCCCCTGGATCGACTTCCTTCGCGCCTTTGACACCCATCCCTTCAAACTCCGCGTCCAGGACCTCACTCGCGACGACATAACCCTCTACGTGCAAGACCACCTCCAATCAGATATTCACTTCCAGAAGCTCCAGACACAGCACACCGACGACGCCACCCTCCTGGTCACGCAAATCGTCTCCCGCGCCGAGGGTGTTTTCCTCTGGGTGTACCTCATCATGCGCTCGCTGCTCCGCGGGTTGCGAAACAGCGATTCCATCGGTGACCTACACCGCCGGCTGAGCCTGATGCCATCCGATCTAGAAAGGTACTTTGAGCTCATGCTGGGGAACATCGAGGATGTGTACCGCGAACGCACATCCCGCACGTTTCAAGCCCTGGTGCATGTCGGCGGGGCAGTCCCGGTGCTAATGTTCTACTTTATGGACCTAGAGGAACTCGACCCGGGGTACGCGCTCGACATGGGAATAGCGCCGTACTCCATGGAGGAGGTGGTGGAGCGCGCCGAGGAGAAGCGCATGCGGATGATTGCCCAGTTGTGGAACAATATGGATGTAGTCGCTGTTACTAAATGCTGGTATCAGTGGATTCACTTTTGCAGTGTTTTGGTGCAGCGGTCTAGTTCGACACCAGTGCAAGGACCTGGTGTACATCCACGAGCAGCCTGATGAACCGGGCTTCAGCGCGCTGGAGGCCGCCTTTCTGCACCGCACCGTGGCCGACTACTTCCAGACGGGCAAAATGTATGGGCTGCTGGCGCAGCAGGCCGGGGAGGGTTTCGATGTCAGGAAGGCGTTTTGTAGAGCGAGCTTGGCGCAGCTGAAGACTATGGCGAGGTGGACGGTGGGCACGATGGCAGACTTGGAGAGGGTGCAGGTGGTATGGGCGCAGATGCAGGTTTCGGCAGGAGAGCTGGAGGCGCTTACGGGAGTCGAGGGGGTTGTTGAGGCTAGTAAGGGGAGAGAGATCATTTTGAATGAGATGCGTGGGCTCACGGCTAACTGGCTGGGGCGGGAGCAGCAGCAGAAGCACGCCACGGGCTGGGTGGAAGGGTTTTGGAAGAGGCTTGATTTGGTTAGGGGCGTGTTTTAGTTGGTCCAATTCACCGTCCAGCTGCTCTCCCCCGGGACATCTTCTCAAGCTATCTACCTATCTACACCTCTAACATGTTCTGTTGCAAATGTTACCTAGGTTGTGCTTTGAGAATACTTGTAATCGGATGGAAACTGAAGAACAAAGGGAGCTTTGATTCACTCAGCCCAAAGAAAACGCGGCAAATTGCTATATTCGCTTTATGGATCGCCAGCCATTTCTTTGTCGACATCAAGGCCTCAAGTTCTCAATGACCATTCCCTTCCCGGCATCGAACAATGCCGCGAAGATGCTGCGAGCCATTCACTCATATATCTAGTGCCAGGGTATTGGAATACAGCATATAAAGTCAAGTCCATCCCAAACAGGCCTCTTTCTTTTTGTATTCCTTCACAGCGCTCGCCACTCTGATCATCACCCTAGCCCAGCAGTCAACCACAATCAAAACTCTTCTTCAGCAGCTCCGAGTCAGCAGAAACCTTAACACTACACACTTCACCAAGATGTCTCACCCACCTCGCTCCTTCGACCTCGAGTGGTTCGCCGCCTTCCCCAAGGCCCCAATCGACACCAACGAAGTATTCCCCATCCAGCCCTGCGTCGGCTACACCCTCGCCAAAGCTCCCAAGCACGACTGGGTCCGCATCGAGACCAAGATCCGCCGAATTGGCTCCTCGGGCGAAGCCAAGCTCGTCCAGCCCGGCTGCGGCTGGGTGGCGGGAGAGAAGCCGAAGGGACCCATCAAGAACAACAAGGAGGTCAAGTTTCAGTGGACGGATCTCCAGATGAGGGTGCCAGGGACTTATTTCATTGAGGTGGAGGTTCTTTTGGGGATGGGGGCGAGTAACAAGCCTGTTTATCGGGCTGTGGGGGTTAGTAATAGGGTTGTGGTGGGGGTTGAGGAGGGGATTGATTGTCCTTAGGTATATGAGGGGAGTTAGGGCTGTCAAGGTACCGAATATCTCAGGGGCTCGGAGGAAGGGGGGAGCCTGAATGGGTACTCCTCAGCAGAAAATGAAACTTGGCTTGAGGCCGATGCTACGATATGGTTCTAAAATTTGACATGTGATGTGATACTATCTGCGACTAACAATCCCGAACATTAGACAACTACAGAACTATCAGTGGTCATGTTGCCCACTCTCAGCAATTCACTGCCTCTCTTATGCCAATACGCATCACAAGTTACTGGGACACACCTATTCACAACCCCTCAGCCCCGTGCATATACAACCCCTCTCTCTTCCTCTCCCCCTTCCACATCCTTCCATCAACCACACCCTCAACGTTCCAACACTTACAAAACTCTATCACTTCCAATCACAATGAACGCCCTAACCAACATCCACCCCTCTCTCCACCGCCTCAAAGACTACCTCCATACCCTCAGCCCCACCCCATCCCGCGACTCCCTCAACACCACCTCAATGTGGCCTGGTATGTGGATGAGGTGTCTGCGTGAGAGGGGAGATGTGGTTTGATGCTGACTTGAGGGTGCATGTAGGAACGGAAGAGGCAGAGAGGGATGATGGTCCGTGGGATGAGGGCGAGTCGGACGATGAGATGTCCGGGGAGAAAGGGAGGCGGTGGGAAGATGGGGAAAGGGGCTGGGAAGCGAGACGCTTTAGGGGTACAGCGAGGTTTGGTGGCCTCCTGACAGACACGAGGGTCGGGATCCTAGCCATTTCTCGTAGGAACTCCTCGCTCGGCTTCTGAGCCTTTTCGCTGCTGGGTGCTAATTCGAGGGTTCGGCCACATCGACAAAAAGGTTGGGGTCTGCTGGCCAGGTTATTCACATCATGATATTTGGCATTGCTGGAAGTAAGCAAGTACTTGTGATCCCGCATACTCTTGAGTATTTGCATTACCAGCACCGCAACACGAGTTTACGAGTTCGAGTCACGAGTCATCAACCATGTATCGTGCCGCTCCTCGGGCTTTGTGCCCGTCTCGCACCGCCCCCTATCAACAGAATTGCACAAAGGAAATGCCCGGTAGCACCCCTTGCCCCTAATAGCCATGACGGGATGTTTGCGCAACGAGACCCGTTGTTATACGCTCCTTGCTTACTTTCTGACCCGAAAAGCAGCCCGTTGACATGCTATGTGGTCCTAAGCCGAGAATATTGGACCCACCGCCAGACGAAATGGCCTCTACACCAACGTGGATGGGTAATGCAAGAACGGATGCTTGCTCTAAGGAAGCTCTGTTTCGGTCCATTTTTGTCATGTGAATGTCGGGAGGCCGAGAACCGTATCCTTTGGGGAGGCCCTAGACACGTCCTTACTTCTCTCGATAATAATGTCCACGACCTTCTCCAGGGACTTAACCGCGATATCCATGACCTTTTCCGCGGACTCGACCGGGGGATCAGAGACCTTTTCAGCGGTCTGTGCAATTTTGTCCATGGACTTGACCGTAGCCTGCGCGATCTTTTTAGCAGCCTACGCGATTGTTTCAGCTGTTTCAGCGGTCTGCACGGTTGTTTCAGCGGTCTGGTCAATTTTGTCTTTCGTGTGCTCGGGTACGTAGCTT
>Ga0247770_1000492_pt1 | contig 38079 bp, 35 predicted proteins | sample UWRJL136409B6_FD_179943 | JGI IMG/M metagenome (GOLD analysis project Ga0247770, IMG submission 179943) | Plant litter microbial communities from Arlington Agricultural Research Station in Wisconsin, United States - UWRJ-L136-409B-6 | ecosystem: Environmental > Terrestrial > Plant litter >... | reverse complement strand
TTAATCAGTTCCTATTTTCTAACAAAAGTCATTCCAAAGCGTGTCTGTAGCTTCTAAGAATGGTTAATTTATCTCAAAATATACTCACCACTGATGAACAGTGTTCAATAAGATGCGTTCCCCCTGGTTGTGCAGGCAGGGCTCGATGACGTTTCTCTTCAACCTTCGTTTTAGTAATCGCCTGTTCAATTGCACTAGCTGGAATTGCTATCTCTATGGCTTTGAATATCTCTCTACTTGGGATTTTGGGAGATACTAATGAGAATTCTTTGAGATGCACCTTACTTGCTCTCCATTTTTGGACACGATACCTAATTTACCACTATTTGAGCCTTAACTGAACCGTATTGAGACACTTGGTCGATCGACTCGCTCCCGAGATCGCACTGCACTCGGAAAATTCTTATTCCGATTATTGGTCAACGATATCAAGGCTTAATCAATTCCACATTATATCCGCTCGCTCCTGAGATGGCGGGCGCAGCGCGGGGACGATCGCACTGCACTCCAAAAATGATTATTCCGCTCGTTGGTCAACAATATCAACCCTTAATTAACTCCACTCCGTCGCGCCCGTCGAGTTCTTGAATGTAAACCTTAACTTGTTCTTCCTTTGCAGTCGGCAACTTTTTCCCCGTAAAATCCGGCTGAATCGGTACTTCTCGGTGGCCACGATCGACTAATACCGCCAACCAAATTTTCTCGGGCCGCCCGTAATCGTTTACCGCATTCAAAGCCGCTCGAATCGTTCTGCCTTTATATATAACGTCATCTACCAACACCACGGTTTTGCCCGTCAAATCGAAAGGAATTTCTGTTTTAGCCGGTGTCCGCATCGCAACTCGATCCAAGTCATCTCGGTAAAACGTAATATCCAAAGCCCCCACGCCTACTTTGACTTGTTCGAGGACTCCAATTTGATCTGCCAACATTTGAGCTAAAGGCACTCCTCTACTATGAATCCCCAACAGCACTAACTCCGAGGGGTGCCCTGATTTTTCGACAATCTGGGAAGCGACGCGGGTGAGAGTGCGCCTCACTTCATCCGGCGATAAAATTTCGATAATTTTAGTCATTGCTTGCTGCGAGCTAATTGTTGGCTGTTGGCGGATCGAACAATTTTTGATTTTTGATTTTTGATTTTTGATTGACTTGACAGATGAATCTGGGGGTTTGAACTAAGGTCAAAACTTTTTTTTGCTTCTGCCGGTGGCTGATATCTGTCTTCTGCTGGACTTACCCTGAACGGATGAAAAGCAGATGCGGAGATTGCAATGCCGCAGAGCGCGAACAATGACAGAAATACGTTATTTATGCCTCCTGGACTGTTCGGGTGAGGTGATCAGCTAGTGGCTCAAACATAATAAGGTATAAAAAAGCAATGATAGGCCCAACCAAATCAGAAAGCAATACCGAGTTAATTGCAATGCTTGGCAAATGTGCTGGGCTGCGATGGGGTGAATCGGCTCGCCTAACAGCGGTTTGTGTTTGAGAACTCCACGATAGGAATTTGTACCTCCTAGTTGCACTCCCAAGATGGCGGCGTAGGCGCACTCGCTCCAACCGGAATTGGGACTGGCATCTTTAACAGCATCTCTCTGACAAATCTGCCAAATGTAAATCGGTTTGCCAGATATAAGCGCTAAAGTAATCACTGTTAGCCGGCAAGGAATCCACGTCAGCACGTCTTCGAGTTTGGCGCTAAACCATCCTAAATCAGTGTATGGCGCTTCTTTGTAGCCGACGGTTGAATCTAATGTGCTGGCTGCTTTGTAAGCCATCGCCAAGGGGACGATCGCACTCGCCCACATCGAGTTAGGATCGATCGGGCGATCGGTAACACTTAATAATAGATGCGGCAGAGCGAACCCAACTAAGGCATAAAATAGCGGTGCTGTCACACCATCGACTGCATTCTCTGTTACAGTTTCTAACAATGCTCGCAGAATTTCTGGCGAGGATAAGTTTTCGGTATCCCGACCGACGTAAAGGCTCAACCGTTCTCGCGCCTTGACTACATCTCCAACATTTAAAGGTGCTAGCACGTCTACCGCAGCCGCCCTCAAACTGCGACCGGCAAAACAGCTTGCCAGCAAAATGGTTTGTAGGGCAATACCTAAAAGAGGATGCACCCAACTAGCAGTTTGGATGAGCGACCAACTGACAGTATAACTGCCTATAATCAGCCCGATCGCTAGTATTGTACCAGCACATCGTAGCTTGAGTTTGTGGCGAGATCCAGCGGGACGATCGCCAGCAGGAGGGATTTTCCCGGTGGGATTATTCCATATATTAAAGACAAGTCGAGTATAGCGGTCGATCGCCCAACCCATCGCCTGCACTGGATGCGGCCAACCCCAAGGATCACCGATCGAATAATCTAGTACCGCAGCTAAAATCAAAACAGGAAATTCATCCGGCATCATTATATATTGTGTCAAACTTGATAGTCCGTCAATCGATTTTAGATTTTAGATTTTAGATTTTAGATTTTAGAATTGAAGAAAGCGACCCCACCGATCAATCCGGGGGCTTGCGATGGGGAGCGAGGAGCTTTTTTCTCGCTCCACGGATGAATCCGGGGGTCCGAACCATCTTCCTTGATTGTCAGAGCAGGAGCGCTCGCAATGGTAGCGCAGGTTTTAACTACTCCTACCCTTGCGGACGCAAGATTTTTGAGCTGCAATTTTAACTGCTGAGATTACTTTCGTCGCGGAGCAAGTGTACGTTCTGCTCCCAATTAACACCGTCAAAGGGTAGGATCTGAAAGTGTTGGATGGCATCTGAGTCAAGACAGCGGACGTTGACATCGAAATGCTCGGGATGCGATCGGGGGCGATAGAACGAGTGAATGCCGCAAATTCGGCAGAAAGTATGTTGAGCAGTTCCTGTATTAAATGTATAGGTTGTCAAAACATCTTCGCCACTGAGCAAGGTAAAACGTTCCGGCGGCACAATGAGGTGCAAAAATCCTTTCTTTTTACAGATTGAACAGTTGCAATCAGATGCTTCGTGTTTGTCAACGGCGACAAGGAAGCGGACAGCACCGCAGTGACAGCCGCCAAAGTAGGTAACAAGTGTTGCGTCCATGTGTGCAAGCTTGCGATCGAATGAATGAACTTACCATTTAAATGATAAAGCTAGTTTCTTCCCCAAGAGCCGCTTGCCAACTGCGGACATCATAGTATAAGTCTTCGAGGGAAATACTGTACAGCGCTTCGGCAAGTTTTTTGTGCAATCGGTTCCACAAACTGAATGTTACCCAGTCCTCTGGTTGCGTCGCGTCGGGAAAATGTCGAGGTAAAGGTTCAATAGTTTCACCTACAGCCTCTAAGATTTGTCCTAAAGAGATTTGAGCGGGCTGGCGGGCCAATTGATATCCTCCTTGGGAGCCCCGAACAGATTGGACTAAACCGGCTCGTCGCATTTCAATCAGCAATTTTTCTAGATACGGAGCTGGTAACTCCTGTCGCTTCGCTATCGATTTCACCGATGTCGGGCCAAAGCGAGGTTGCAAACTTAGATCCAGTAGTGCTTTGACACTGTAGTGTCCGCGTGTGGTTAACTTCATGGGATTTTAAGAGCGGGGCAAATATTCAGCTAGCTGATAGCTGATAGCTTATGCTACCGAGTTTAGAGATTGCTCGCCGAAGCTGCAGCTACTCCTCAAGAAAGACTGCACTTTGTTAAAAATATTTAGATAATAGTGGTTAACAATTGAGCTGATCGGTGTAATATGGTTTTACGACCAGCTATAAAGCTAAAGTTTCTTGGCCAAACCAAAAACCAACCGAGAAAAAATCCGTACACCAGTTGAATATTTCAGGACTCAGTAAATGGCTAAAAAGAAAAATATCGAACCCCTTGAAGGCGAAGGTCTGATCAAAAAGGTCAAAGACCTAGAGAACCTTACCAAGGAAGAAAAAGCTAGAGCCTGTGGCTACTACACCGTTACCAAGAACGGCGTAGAACGGGTCAACATGATGAAATTCCTGAATGCGCTGATTGATGCAGAAGGCATTCAGCTAGACGGGAAGCAAAACGGCAACGGACGCGGCGGACGCTCAGCCAGCTATCGGATTAGCGTTCAATCTAACGGCAACTTACTGATTGGAGCCGCCTACACCAAACAAATGGAACTCCAGCCGGGAGATGAATTTGAAATCTCTCTGGGACGCAAGCACATTCACCTGCGCCAAATCGATCGAGAAGAAGAAGAATCCTAGGCCTTTACGACTTGCTTTGACTTCTTGCTTGAACAGGTTGGTTTGACTTCAAGCATTGACGGAAAGCAGACAGTTGGCTCTTTTATCTTTCTGTGAGCCTAAAACAGTATGGCTTCTATAGATGGCAATGGCTCGACAAAAGCCACTGCCACCGCTTTATATTTTCCGAGAATACCTATTCTCGCCCCTCGCTATATCTGTTTGGAGAAGCGGGGGATTTTCCGCGTAGCTGTTGAACAGAAGTTCGGCAAGGGATTGTTTAGCGGATTTAAGGGATGTAACGCATGGATGTTCGGCAAGGCATTGTATAGCGCATTTAAGGGATGGATGTTGAGTTTCTATGGTCGAGGTTCCAGGCAAGAAGCAGCTTAGGTTGAGCGAAGAAACCGAACAAAGCAAGAAAATGGCGGAGGTATTCTGGGCCCTGAGTGCGTAATACCAGTTTAAAAAAAAGAATGCAACTGTCGGCAAACTCCAAAGCACGAGCTTCCTCATTCATGCCCAATTATTTAATCTAAAATCTAAAATCTAAAATCTAAAATCTAAAATTGTATAAGTCTCGTGCTTGGTCCTGATTTGTGTGTATGTGGGACATATTTTGACGGGAAGCCAACAGCCTCGATCGCCCGTAAGGGAAATTAGAGGCTGGAACAGTTAAAGTGTTAGGGAGCAATTAGTCACCAGCCTATGCCGTTGCCCCGATTCGCGAGCAAAACTTCTCAACATCCAATAAAAATCCCCCTGCGTCACGTTCTAGTGACCTCTTTTGTGCTGCAAATCGTCGCAGCAGTTGGGATTGTCGGGTATCTGTCCTTTCGCAACGGAGAAAGAGCGGTCCAAGAGCTCGCCCAGAAATTGATCGCGGAGACGGGGAAGAGAGTGGAAGAAAAGCTGACTTCTTTTCTCGAACCTATCCACTGGGTAAATCAACTTAATGCTGAAGCGATCGACCGTGCTGAATTAAACTTACAGTTAGAAAGACCCCAGCCTCGGGGAGAGAAGTTCCTCTGGCAGCAAATGCGATCGTTTAAAAGCATTCAGTGGATTTCCCTCGGTGCTGAAAAATCAGGAGAATTTCTCGGCATTTGGCGCAACCCTCACGACAACAGCTTGCAAATTGTCGCAGCCTCGAAGTCTACCAACTTTCACAGCATTTACTACGCTACAGACGGCAGAGGCACTCGCACCGCTAAATTAAAGGCAGAACCGGCAACCTACGATGCCCGCCGACGCCCCTGGTACAAAGAAGCTGTCGCAGCTAACAAACCGATTTGGACGAGCATTTATCCGGGTTTTACTCCCGGAACTGTTTTTATTGCTGCCAGCCAACCGATTCGCGATCGAAATGGTAAATTGCTGGGAGTTAGTGCGGTAGACTTTTCGCTCTCGGAGCTTCAGCAATATCTCGATGGCATCAAGCTTAGCAAAACGGGACAAATTTTCGCGATCGAACGATCGGGCTTGCTGGTTGCCAGTTCGAGTCAAGAATCACCCTTTAGAAAGATGTCCCGAAAGCAGCAGCAGCAGCGGCTGAATGTTTTAGAGAGCCAAACACCTGTCATTCGCACCGCAGCCGAGTATTTGTACGAACACTTCGGGGGCTTTGGTAACATTAAGCAGCAGCAGCAACTGAAATTTAGCCGACACGGGCAGGAATATTTTGTGGAAGTGCTGCCATTTTCTGATATTTACGGTTTGAACTGGCTGATTGCCATCGCAGTTCCCAAATCCGATTTTCTGGGGGAAATTAACAGAAATACTCAGACTACAATTTTACTTTGTTTGGTGGCGCTGCTGCTATCGACAATTGCCGGAGTGCTGACAGCTAGGTGGGTAACGCTGCCGCTGCGGCGACTTAACCAAGCAGCTAAAGATATCGCCGCCAGAGAGTTCGATCGCGCTGTTGATGTCAGTAGGCTTGATGAAGTCGGCGAATTAGCCGAGTCTTTCAACGAGATGGCAGCTCAACTGAAAAAGTCTTTTCAAGCTTTGGCAGAAAGTGAAGAAAAATTTGCCCAACTGGTAGAAAATTTGCCCGTTGGAGTCTCGGCGATCAATCCGCGCGGCGCAGTTATTTTCATGAATTCGGTGGGAGAGCAAATATTGGGTAGGGGAGAAATGCCCGAGGCCACCGCACCAGAGCTACCACAAGCTTATCAAACTTATATAACAGGCACTAATCAACTGTACCCGGCCGAGCAAATGCCGTTTGTGCGGGCCTTGAGTGGCTTCGAGGTGATTGCTGAAGATATGGAAATTCGCCGAGACGGGCAAAATATTCGTTTGGAAGTGCGAGCGCTGCCGGTGTTTGACGGTGCGGGCAATATCCTTTACGTTCTTAATGTTTTTAAAGATATCACGGCTCGCAAACACGCAGAGCAAATATTAGCTGACTACAACCGCACCCTCGAAATTGAAGTAGTCGATCGCACGATCGAGCTAGCCTCGATCAATGCCCGCTTACAGGTCGAAATTGAGGAGCGCCAGCAAGCTGAAAAAATTATCCGTCAAGAGCGGGACTTTAACTTAAAGATTATCGAAAATTCTCCGATTTTTTTTGTGGCGATCGACTCGGAGGGTAAAATCCTGCGGGTGAATGACTGTATGCTGCAAGCTGTGGGCTATACTGCTGCTGAAGTTACGGGGAAAGATTACTTAGCTACATTTGTACCCCCAAGCGATCGAGCCGGATTACATTCTATTTTTGAGCGCGTAACAGCGAGCCAGCAAACGGTTAACGAACATCCCATTCTCACAAAGTGCGATCAGACTTTGTTAGTCGAGTGGCACGGCACACCGGTGCTCGACGAAGATGGCAGCCTAGATTTCTTGTTTGGATTTGGGATTGATATTGGCGAGCGCAAACAAGCACAATTAGTCTTGCAAAAAAGCGAAGCTCTGTTTCACAAATTAGCGAACACTGTTCCGGGAGAACTTTACATATTCGTGCAGCATCCCGACGGATCAGTCAATATGGAGTATATCAGTCCTCTGTGCCGAGAAATTCAAGAATTAGAGCCGGAGGAAATCCAGAACAACTCTGCTTTATTCTACGAACAAATGCACCCGGACGATCGCTCCAGTCACTTCGAGGCAATTGTCAAAAGTGCGACTAATCTCGAACCATTTTCCCACGAGTGGCGGATTGTGACACCATCTGGAAAACTCAAATGGCTGCAAGGTTATTCTCGACCAGAATTGCGCGAAAATGGAGATATTGTCTGGCACGGCATAATCATTGATACGAGCGATCGCAAACAAGCAGAACAAGAGCTCAAACAAGCCAAAGAAGCCGCAGAAGCTGCCAACAAAACTAAAAGCATCTTTCTCGCCAACATGAGCCACGAATTGCGAACCCCCCTCAACGCCATTCTCGGCTTCGCTCAATTAATGGAACCCAGCGCTAATTTAAGTTTGGCGGAAAAAGAAAATCTCCAAATTATTCGCCGCAGCGGAGAACACCTGCTCCAACTGATCAATCAAGTCTTAGACTTATCTAAAATTGAAGCTGGGCGCATGACACTCAACGCCAAAAATTTTGACTTGTACCGATTGCTCGGCGACGTGCAAAATATGTTCCAAATTCCAGCGCAAAATAAAGGATTGCAATTAATTATTGACTGCTCCTCCGATGTTCCCCAATACGTGCAAGCTGATGAGGTTAAGTTGCGACAAGTGCTAATTAATCTATTAGGTAATGCTGTTAAGTTTACCCAGAGTGGTTCAGTTTCAGTCACAGTAAGGCAGAATAAAAAAGGAATAATTAAGCCGAAAAAAGGCGAAATTTTCAAGAGAATTGAAAATCCAAATACTATTTTTATTTCCTGGGGAATTGCCGATACAGGAGTTGGCATTTCCCCCGAAGAATTAGACAGCATATTTGAATTATTCGTGCAAAGCTCATCGGGTAAAAAAGTTCAAAAAGGTACGGGCTTAGGATTAAATATCAGCCGCGAGTTCATAAAATTAATGGGCGGCGACATTACCGTCGAGAGCGAAGTAGGAGGCGGCACAGTCTTCAAGTTTGACATTCAAGTTTTTCCCGCAGCCGGCGCGGTTGAAGTCATCAATAAATATCTTGAAGTCAATGATTTATCGGATAGTTCAAGTATGGTAACAGAAAAAATATCTGATAGTGCAGCAATATTTACGCTTGACTCGATGCCGAAAGTTTCCCCAGAATGGACGAGCAATCTAACACAAGCAGTCCGTCAGGCTGACTTTGACTTGATTGCTACAATAATTGAGCAAATCCGCAGCGAGAATGATGCTTTTGCCGAAGTTCTGATGAATCATCTATATAATTTTAATTATCAAAAAATACTCGATTTGATTGCTGAAATTGAGCTGTAGGGTGCCCATTGCCCACTTTACCCTATAAACTTGCTGTCGGGTGCGTATTGCGCACCTAATGACTGATATCGATTCCGGTTGCACCGTCCGCATTGTTGATTGTTGACTAATGACTAATGACTAATAACTAATGACTAATGACTAATGACTAATGACTAATGACTAATCTTGATCTTTTTTGATTGGTTTTTGTTGAGAAAAAACTCGACAGTTATTGAGGTCAATAAACAACTGTTCTTCTTGAGGGTTGTCTGACATATTCACTAAATTATACTGAACATTTTCTCCATAAATAGTTAGAGCAATCTGGCAAACTTCTAAAAAATTAATGAGCCACTGACATTCAGTAGCCGAGTTATCTTGATAGTATTGAATTAATCGAGCACAACAAAGTTCTAAGTAGGTTCTCGAATGCGGTGAAATCAAAATTATTTTGACAATTATAATTGCTAGTGTTAAAGGATTTAGTTTAGTCGCGAACAGTAGAAATAAGGCTGTCGGTTCCCCGGAATTTTCCACAGTCAAACATTTGATTAGATAATTGCCCGTTCTGAGATGCAGGGCGGTGGTCAAAGTTTCTTCGTGATTTTCGGGATGGAAATTATCTAAACTATTAATTATTTGTTCTTGATAAATATCAGTTAAAGAAAGTTTTTCGTCGTACTCAAATAAATACTTAATCAGAGATTCCTTAAACTGCTTGTAGGTAAAATTTTGACTCTGACTGAGAAAAATATTTGCTAAGCTGCGATAGCTGAAGGAGCCTCGGTTGACCAAAATTATTTTGATTAAACGCAGGGCTTCATCTCCTAAAAGTGTGGGATTATGATAATTTTTTAATTTGGATGCGGCCGACTGAGAGCGAGAGGTATACATTGCTAGGTCAAACTTGTACTTGTCTTTAAGCTGGTGCGACAATAGTCTGGCTGTTTCGCGTTCTTCGGGGGTGTTTTTAGCATCTAGATATTGAGCGGCTAGCAAATAAGGCTGATAGCGAGAAGCCCAGTGATTTGGTATCGGCTGGTAGTCGGCGTACTTTAATACACATAACTTGAGGTCTTCATAGTCTTTACTGCGGGCAAAGTTTGTCAGCCACACTCTCAGTATTTTGAGACAATTGTCCGGGTGGGGTTCGGTGAGGGTTCTATCGCTAATAATTTTAATTAAGTCGCGACCAAGTTGGTATTCTCTCTGAGTGATCCAGTTATTTAATAAGATGTAAGAGCAGCGTTTAAATAAGTTGTTAAATTCTAGTTGACTGTCAAATTCAATTATTGTGTGTAAAGCTTGAATTAATTTCTGGTTAGCTGGAGGAATCAGTTCGATAAATATGTTTTTAAAGTGCTGCAAAACTACTTCTGAGGCAGAGTTGTTGATGTGAGATATAAAAAATTTGTAAATGATATCTTGAGCTGCTGAAACAGTCAGCTCGGACTTTTTTAATTGACCTGTTGGTTGAGGCGCCAGGCCCTGGGGTAATATATTATTTGTGAGAGCAGGCAGAAATTTTGACTTGGCTGTTTCGGATGGAGAAGAAAAGTGCTGATATCGCATAGCGTCCTCGCTTAGATGACCCATACACTATTATACTTATCATCCTTGATTTGCAGCTAATAATTTATTATTTGAATTGACTTTTGTAAAGCTACAGTTAACCCCCCCGATCGCCCTTTTGTAAGGAAAAATCGAGGGGGTTAACTCTTATTTGTCAACTATCTGAGGATATCAAGCAGGGTTGGCTTGATTTCGTCTTTGCAGCAGGCGGGCAATTTCAGCTTTTTCTACAAGTCCGAGGAGAACGCCGTTTTCGCGAATGACGGGGAGTTCTTGTACTTTAAGTTGTTCCAGGAGGGTGACGACTTCGAGGAGGGATAATTCGGGTTTGACGGTTGTGGAAAATTCGATCGGCTTCACGAGTTCTTTCACTAAAACTTCGGGCCAGCGTCCGGTAGGAATGGTTTTGAGGTCGTCGAGGTCGAGAGCCCCTACCAATTGTCCCGCATCATCGGTAACTAGGAACCGACGCCAGGTTTGAGCGCTACCGATAACGTAGTTGTTAGCAAATTCTCTGAGGGATAAGTGTTCTGGGACGATCGGGCTTTCGGGGGTCAAAGCGTCTGCCGCTGTCAGCCCTGCTAGTTGATTTTGCACTGTGGCATATTGTGCAGATTTGCCGGCATTTTGCAGTAAGAACCAACCGATTACTAGATTCCAGATATTGCCGAATATGCCTGTAGCAATGGCAATCCAACCAATTATTTGACCGACACGGCTAGCAAAAATTACACCTTTGTAAGGGTTGCCGGTAATTTTCCAGACGATCGCTTTGAGGATGTTGCCACCGTCGAGGGGCAAACCGGGAATTAAGTTAAATAAGGCTAAAACTAAGTTGATCGAAGCTAAAAGTCCGGCGATGGCGGCTGCGGGGCCTGTGAGACCAGCACCGATGCCGATCGCAGTTAACAAACCGGATAAAAATAAGCTCACCAACGGGCCTGCAATGGCTACCCAAAATGCTTCGGCTGGGGTTTTGGATTCTCTTTCTAAATTAGCCAGTCCGCCAAACAGAAATAGCGAAATCGATTTCACGCCAATTCCCTGTTTAATGGCTACCCAACTGTGTCCTAATTCGTGGGCTAAGACGGAAGCAAATAACAGTAACGCTGTCAATAATCCCAGCATCCAGGGCGCTACGGGGCCCAATGTGGGAAACAGGGCAGCTAATACGCCGCCGTACTGCCAGGTTACTAAACCCAGAACTAAAAACCAAGATGCGTTGACAAAGAAGGGAATCCCAAACAGGTTGCCGACGCGAAATGTACCGTTCATAATGGCTACCTCTGATTTTACGAAGGAGAGGTTTTTCTCTCTGTCTCCTTATCGTAACGAAACGTAACGGCGATGTTAATGCTTCAATTAGGGTGTTATCCGTCTGTGGAGGTTCGGTTTGCGGAATAATCACCGCCGACTGCGGTTGGGGCCGCCAAGGGTAAAAAACCCCTGTCTGAAAGCGTCATGAACAGGCAAGATGCCTGTTCCACAACAGAGGAATTTTCTTTTTGCACCTCTGTCATGAACAGGCAAGATGCCTGTTCCACAACAGAGGAATTTTCTTTTTGCACCTCTGTCATGAACAGGCAAGATGCCTGTTCCACAACAGAGGAATTTTCTTTTTGCACCTCTGTCATGAACAGGCAAGATGCCTGTTCCACAACAGAGGAATTTTCTTTCTTGTGGGGTGGGTACGCGAGCCCGCCCCTAAAAGCCTTATTGAGAATGGTACAACCTATGAGTTTCAAGCAACTTTAGCTATAATGACTTACCCTAAGAATAGTTTTAGTGCTAATAATTATGCCAGAATCTTTTTTGCTCGGCCGGCTGCTGCTGCAATTCAACAGCGAAGCCGCTGATATTATTACAGACTTATCCGCTGTTGCTTTAACTCCCGATGGCAATTTGTGGGTGGGTTCCGATGAAACGACTTCCCTCGAGCGTTTGTCGCCTGTCGCGCCTCATATTTTTGGAAAACATCAAAGATTTGCGATGGCAGATTTTATCGATCTACCTGGGAAATGCGAAATCGATATCGAAGGAATGGATTTCAGCAGGGATTATCTTTGGCTGGTCGGTTCTCACAGCACAAAACGCAAAAAAACTAAAGGCAAAGACCCCGACAAAGACATTGAAAAATTAGCACAAATCGAGACAGAAGTCAACCGCTATTTGCTGGCACGAATTCCTGTCAAAAACGGGACTTTGTGCAAGTCAATTTCCCATCCTGAAAATCCCAAAAACCAACTGAAAGCGGGATACCTTCAGCGGACAAAAACGGGTAATTTGCTGACTGATGCGCTGAAAGATGACAGGCACCTCGGCTTGTATTTATCTGCGCCGATTCCGAGTAAAGAAAATGGCTTTGACATTGAAGGGTTGGCGGTACGGGGCGATCGCATTTTGCTCGGTTTGCGGGGGCCGGTGCTGGGAGGTTGGGCGATAATTTTAGAAATAGAAGTTGAAGAGGCAGAACCGGGAGTTTTAAGGCTTAAGGAAATTGGGAAAAAAGGCAAATTGTACAACAAACATTTTGTTGATTTGAACGGTTTGGGCGTGCGAGAATTGTGCTGGAAGGGGGAAGATTTGATTGTTTTAGCCGGGCCGACGATGACTTTATCGGGGGCGATGAGGGTTTTTCGGTTAAAGGGGATTTTAGGGCGATCGGGCGACAGTCTTACTGGGCAAGATGGGGGAGATTTGGAGGTATTGTTTGATTTGCCTTTTAAGGTGGGTACGGACAATGCTGAGGGGTTGAGCCTGTTTCCATATTTGGACAGGCAGAATTCGCTGTTAGTGGTTTACGATTCGCCGGATGCGGGGAGAATGGTTGAGAAAACTGCTATTCTTGCTGATGTTTTTAGGTTGGGTTTGTAGTTGCGCTATTTTCGCTAAAAAGGTTTAAGATAACTGTCCATAAACTATTGTAGGCTAGTAGCAGTAGTAGGGTGCGTCAGAAGGGGAGATATTTGGGAGAATTAATCAGCCATGAACTGACGCACTATGCGATTAGAAAGGTGCGTCAGATGGGATTTTTCCGATAATTAATTAGACCTTAACTGACGCACCATACAATTCGGGTCAATTGTCGATCGCATCCCTTCGCCGCTGGCTGTAGCGTTTCAATTCATCAATTAAGTGAGTATCGTTAGATGCTGTTCTCGCGCCCGCTTCCGCCGCCCAGCGCTTCAAATCTTCAATTTGCGATCGCGCGATCGCAGCTAAAGGTACAGTATCTTCGATCGACCTCAAAATATCCTCCGTCATCAAATCCCGGCGCTGTCCGTTGACAAAAGTGCCAAAGGCTCGATACAATCCATCAATTACGACTTGTTCGATTTCTGCACCGCTAAAATTCTCAGCGCACTTCGCCAAAACCCCCAAATCAAACTCCCGCAATCTAGTCGGCCGCAAACGCTGCAAATGCACTTTAAAGATATCTTGCCGTTCCGATTCTGAGGGCAAATTCAAAAAGAAAATTTCATCAAATCTGCCCTTTCTCAGCAACTCTGCCGGCAAAATCCGCACGTTATTTGCAGTTGCGACGATAAACACCGGACTGGTTTTTTCTTGCATCCAAGTGATCAAACTGCCGAATACCCGGCGCGAAGTTCCCGAATCGCCGTCGCCACCGCTGATAATGTTACCAAAGGCTTTATCTATTTCATCGATCCACAAAACGCAAGGTGCGATCGCCTCTGCCAATTGTATCATTTGCCTGACGCGGCTTTCGCTTTCCCCGACAATGCCACCAAACAGCCTCCCAGTATCCAACCGCAACAGCGGCAAACGCCATTCGGAAGCAATAGTTTTCGCAGATAAAGATTTGCCAGTTCCTTGAATTCCTACTAACAAAACGCCTTTAGGATTGGGTATTCCGTAGCGTCGCGCCTCGTCAGTAAAAGCATCTTGCCGCATCTTTACCCACTGTTTCAAATTCTCCAATCCGCCCACACTTTTCAGGGATTCTCGGGAATTGAAAAACTCCAATATTCCCGTCTGGCGAATGGCTTGCTGTTTCTCTTCCAATACTCCGTCAATATCTGATTCGTTGATTTGCTGTTTGGCGGCCAAAGCTTTAGCCAAAACCCGCCCGATTCGACCGCGGCTCAAACCCTGACAAGCTTTAACCAACTGTTCCCTTGCTAAACCGCTAACTTGCAACTGTTGCGGCTTTTCCACAACGTGGGAAATTAAACTGTCGATTTCTTGGATGTTCGGCAAAGGAAAATCAATTACTGTCACTTCTTCTTTCAATTCTTCTGGCAATTCCAGGGCGTGAGAAGTGAGGATGATAGTTTTTTTGCTGCGCTTCAATTCCCGCGTTAAATTCCGCAATTCCCGCACTACCGGCGCATTTTTATCGCTGTACGGATATTTCAAAACAGGGTGCAAATCCCGCAGGACAAATATGGTATATTCTTCAACAGCAGTTTTGCCGATGCGATCGAGCGCCGCCATTACCGAACCTTTCCCAGAACCGTTATCCTCCCAGCCGCGCACGAGATCCCACCGCAATACCCGGCGCGCGGGAGTTACTTGCAGCGCTACTTGGGCAATTACAGCCTCAATGGGTTCCTCCTCCGCCCCGACAATGTACAGCAGCGAATAGCGGGCGCGAATCATCAAATCTAGTCGCTTTACCAGTGCCTCGAAAGGGTTATTTTTACCGCTTTTGAGGGGATCTAATTCTCGGGATTGAGGGTAATTTTCTGTCATTTTATTTAATATCTTAGATGTATATTCAACTTTATTAAATGTTTTGTGGGCAGTCAGGACTTTAGCCCTTAAGAAGCATTTAACCGGAGTCAAAGCTTGTAGTAAGGACTTGAGTCCTTAACAACTATTTAGGCGGACTAAAGTCTGTACTGCGAACGTTAAAATTATAACAGAATAGTGAGCAGTTGGCTACTTAGCAACTTTTCGAGCTTGTTTCACCATTTCAATAAGAGTGTGGTGAGCATCTTCGGCATCTGTTAAAGTGCGATCGAAATTTACTCTGACAGGCAAAGTTTCGCCATTGACTTGAGCGGTTAAATCCATGCCGTTGGCATCAATAGCAAGCATTTGAGCGTTTGTCGCCTCCGGTTTGCCGCCAAATGCTTGAGCGTACAGCACTACAGCACTAGCGTGGTCTTCGTTCATGTGAGCGCAGATGCGATCGCTAATCTCAGTGGAAAACTGTTCTGACATGGGAGATTCCTCAGATGCAATGTCGATCGATTGTACTGCGATCGGTACAAAGATTTCAAGAGCGATGAATTGCATCAAGAGTTATAAGTTATAAATAAATAAATTATATCCGCGTTAATCGGCGTTAATCTGCCGTTTACAAATCAAATTATTTAACTAAAATGATAATGTTGTACTTTCTTAATATTGCACAGTCACATGAAAAACTCTAGCGCTTATATCGAACCGGTCAAAACATTTCCCCCGCGACCCATAACTGCTGAGAAGGAATTAATTGCCACTCAAAAAGCGATCGGATCTTTGTTGGATAAAGGCGAACTGACTCCCGACGAACGCGACTACCTCCACGTACTGGGAATGTTTGTTTACGAGTACGAGCAAACTTTAGAACCCCTACCTGACATTTACGGAGTAGAACTGTTAAAGGCTTTAATCAATAGTCCGGACAGTTTTTAGTTCGTACTCTGAAACCATCGATTTTCCGTTGGTAGCGAATTTGCTTTGGAGCCTTGAAACCCTTATTCTACGGTTGGCAATCAAAAACTGTCCGAAGTATTGTTTAATAGAAGAATTTGAAATCAGACAAAAAGACTTAGTTCCTATTTTTAAAGCCGAGTCTATTGTCTCCAAACAACAGATTCGCGAAATTCGGGTGATAGCAATTGGCTAACACAAACTGTTGTGGGTTCAGAAACCGGGTTTTTGACAAAAATACTTCGCTTTCACCCGCAGATTCGGCCAAAAACCCGGTTTCTTTAGTCGCAGCCCGAGCGAGCAATGTTAATAATTTATGCTATAAAACTCTAATTTTTAACCCGGGATTCACCTATGCCAACTTTAACTGATATTGGCACTCTCATCATTTCTACACCAGAAACCTGTGGAAATCGCCCCCGCATCGCAGGCACTAGAATAACAGTTCAACGAATCGCCGTTTGGTAAAAAATGGGGATGAAACCCGAAGAAATTATTGCAGAAATTCCCCACTTAAATTTAGCACAAGTTCAGGCAGCACTAGCTTATTACTACGCCAATAAACAGCAAATAGATACTGATATTGCTGATGAAGACGCTGAGTGCGATCGCTTAGCCAACGAACACAAAGTGGGGAGTTAATCGTTAGATACCCTGACTTCTTAAAGAAGTCAGGTATAAGCTGTTCTGCATTTAAATTGTATGTCAAAAAAAATTCAAGTCTTGTGGGGTGGGCGTCCCGCCCGCCCGGAATATACAATTTAAATGCGCGACAGCTGATGAGTATTCTACCGTACAAACTGCACAGCCTAACTAAAAGATCGATCGTCAAACGGCAATTCATCAAACCGCGAATTAATATCATCAGCCTCAGAATTCGCCACAGGGGAATTAGCGCGAGATGCCGGCGGCTTAACAGAATTCACCTTGGCTATCGGTAACTTGGCGGCAGGTTCCGATGTCTGTAGGTTAACTACAGGTAATTCTCCTCCATTTTCTCCATTTTTGCTGGTTTGATTCCACATCATCATTCCCAGCAAACCATCAACCAAACCGCCACCGCTACCGTTGCCTGTTACCGCAACATCCGGCACAACTCGCACGTTGCGATCGCCTATAATTTGCATTAACTGCAAAGCGGTATAACCAGAACCTCCCAAAGCCACAACACCCGCTCGATAAGCTTCAGCTTGAGCATTTCCCTTCACCCGAATCGACTCAGCTTCACCTTGAGCTTGTTTAACCTGAGAATTTGCTTTCAACTCAGAAATCTTGACACCTTGCTCGGATTTCACCATCTCTTGTTGAATCTCAGCCAGCGCCGTTTCCCGCACTAATTGCTGCCGCTGAGTTTGTGCTAATTGCTGCACCTCATAAGTCTTGCACTGTTCCTCAGCAATTTTGCGATCGGTTTGAGTTTGCATCAACTCTGCGGGCGGCAATATATCCCCGATTAAAGTATCAATTGCCTGCACGTCGTAGGTACGCAAAGCTGCTTTGATATACTCGGCAGCTTCCGCTTGTCTGCCGCTTCTTGCCGAGAGAAAATCTAATACAGAATAAGCTTGAGCAGAATTGCGGAAATAATTCCCGATTGTCGGCTGCAAAACGTGGTCTACTAAATTCTGCATCGAACCCACGCGAGAGATAACTTTTGGAGCATCCAAGGCTCCAACGTGAATAATCTGAGCTACTTCTAAATCAAAGGCGAAACCATCTTGAGAACGCACGGTTAAAGACGAAAGTTTAGAATCATAACTGTGCCGTTCTGTTTTACCAGACCAATTCAAAACAATATTTGTGGTCGGCACTAACTCTACTTTCAAAATGCGAGTATTCAGCGGATGTTTCCCCGGATAAAGAGGAGTCACCCACACGCCTTTATTGCCCACATTTACTAAATTTCCGTGAGTGAAAGCAGCACCGCTCACATCTTCCGAGGTTTTGCCGACATAAGAAATCACCGCGCCGACATAGCCGATCGGGATTTCGGTCATCGCCACTTGGTCAACCCCGACAAACCAAGGATTTAAGTTCCACGAACCGGAAAGCAAAACCTGTTCCTGCAAACCGCGCCGTCCGCCGGCGGCGATAAATTTTTGCGCGTTTTGGAAGTTGTCGTGATTCGGAATAATCGGGCCGGCAATTTCGCCATCTTGAATCGGAACGCCATCAAAAGTTGTGACAATTCCTACTTTGTCGGGGGCAATTCTGTACAGCTTTAATTGTTCGCCTGTCATCCCGTGTTTGGCAGCATTTCCCGCTGTAATTACTGTAAATAATGCTGTATTAATTCGATAGCTACCGCCAGTCAAAATGCCGAGTTGTCTACCTTTTTCGCCGCCGCCTTGGAGGAATTGGCGAGCATCTTGAAAATTGTCGCATTCTGTGATTTTACCGAGGATGCGCTGCGGCGGAATGGAGTGACCACCTGCTGCGATAATCAGAGCAATTTCACCTTGGGGAACTACAGTCAGAGACTCTTTGCGAACGTTGTACTGCAAAGGCCAATAACCCCAGTGCCAACCGGGGGGCAAAGTATCAGCTTGATATCCAGCTTCTCCGTTTAAGGCAATTAAATCTCCGGGGGGTAAAGACTTGCCGCCGAAGGTAAATTTTTTACTGACAATGCCCACTTCGCGATCGCCAATTACTACCAATCCGCCAAAAAATAGCGGCAGCACCAGAATAATTATCATACCGCCGATCGCGATCGGGATAAATCCGCCCGGCTCAAGCTGCATTGTCTGCACGGGAACAGTGCTGCGCAACTGCCCTAGCTGCAAGCTAGAATCTGGTTGGGCGACTAGCTGGGTCGAGGTTTGATTTGCGGGGGGGATATTGCTAGTGGCTAATACGGGCGAGGGTTTCAAACTGGTTATTGCACTAAGTGCTAAAGACGCCGAAACAGCGGCTGCAAACTGTTTTAAAACGCGGACTTTGACTTGAGACTTGGACAAAAATGAATAAAGCATTTTTTTGATAAGGGCTAATTTGTCCTATGAGCTCCAGCTTAGCCTCGGTCCCAAGTTTTGACGTAAAACTTAAGGTCTTATTTATTATTATTTGCGGTCATAATAGTCATATTTATTAATAAAAATACAGATAATTAAACTATAGGCTGACGATCCCCCGTTTTAAGGCGGAAATTGCGGGCTGCGTGCGATCGCTAACTCCCATCTTGCTCAAAATATTGTTGACGTGAAACTTGACGCTGCTTTCGCTGATGTGCAGAACTTTACTAAGGTGGTGGTTGTTTTTACCCGCGACGATCGGGCGAATGATATCGTTTCCGGTTGCATCGGAATGATTTAACCGCAGAGGGCGCAGAGAACGCAGAGGGAGAGAATACAGAGAGGAATAATTCCGATGCTACCGGATTTGATATGACTTCTAATTCGCGATCGCTCAATTCAGGCCCACTCAGGCGATCGGCTAACTTAACACCCACTGCCAGCGGAATGTACTTTTTACCCTCAAAAACAGCCCGAATTGCTGCTAAAAGCTCCTCTTCGCATCCTTAAGCAGATAGCCCTTAGCACCCGCTTGCAATCCGCGATAAATGTTTTTATCGCCGTCATAAGCCGTCAGCAGGACAATCCGGGCGCTGGGAAACTCCACACAAATCGCAGCAATGGCGGCGACTCCATCCATCACCGAAATCAGCAAATCCATCAGCGTTACATCGGGCTGATGTTGGCGAAACATTGTAACAGCTTCCTGCCCGTTCCTTGCTTGCGCCACAACTTTAACATCTGATTCATGATCCAGCAGCGCCACTAAACCTTGCCGCACAATATAATGATCGTCGGCAATTCAAACGCGAATAATATTTGATTGGTTAATATCGATCGCATCATAATTCTCAAAAAAATAGCAATTATCTGACTTGAACTCAGATAATTGCGCTTTGTTAATTCCCCAACAAGGCAAACCCATCAGGACGATGATTCTTGTGACAGTTCAAACTGCTTCATCCGCGCTTTAAACAAACTGACCCGTTGTGGTCGATCGCACGCGACGAATCCCAATCACCGACGGGATCGGCGATCGGCGCGAATCATTCGAGATATTACTCGGCCACAAACTGCCGCGAGAAACACTACGAGTCTGATTAAAAACAGCACCGTTCAAATCCAACATTTCAATTTGCCGACTGAGTACAGTACCATCATCGATCGGACAATCTTCCCCGGGATGCTGCACCGAAAGCAACAGCGTATCTCCGACAAAAGTCGGCCCCGTCAATTCGCATCGGTTCGGGCCGTAAGCAAACGGAATTACTGTTCCTGCATTCGGGCCGGAGGTCGGAATGTAAAACAGCCAATTGTTGCCGAAAACACCCGTAAACTCTGAGACATTTCCAGTTTTTTTATGGTCGATCGTCGCTGGTTTCGCCGCCGCACCGACATCAAAACCGTTGTGCGTGCTCGTAGACATATCAGTGACGCCCCAAATATTGCCTTGAGTGTCAAAATCCAAATTGTCTACACTAGCAAATCCCGCCCCAGCTACCGCACCGGCTTCTCCACCTTGAGCCAAACGCTGCCAGCGGAAAGTCAAACCTGCACCATCAGGACTGTCTTCAATTATTTTGTAAAGTCCTCCCGACTGCTGAGTGCTGTTGACTACGCTACCGTATTTAGCAACAGTAAAAATGCGAGAATCTGGATAGCCGTCGCTTCCGGGTGCGGCGTCAGTATAAGCAATGAAAACTTCCTTAGTAGTAGGATTAACTTCTAAATCTTCCGGCCGCGCCGTCGGGGTGCCACCAATCAAATTAGCAGCTAAAAAAGCATCAACTAAAACCGCACCTTGGCTGCTATAAAAAGTAGCAAGAGTTTTATTTTTGTAGCCGGGGAGTGCTGTTGCTTCATTGGTTGTATCTACTACAAAAGAACCGCCGTCTTCGGTTTGATCGGCAATTCCGGCGCGTTTGGGCAAGCGAGTATTTGCATCTCTTTGAGCTTTGCCAAAACTTGCCAATTCAGCCTCGCCCACTTTTTGGGGACTCACCGGATTGGTTTGGGTATTTAATGTTAGCGGCAGCCACCTTCCGGCACCGTTGCGGTTGTATTGGGCGACGTACAAAACGCCGTCTTCAAATAACCGGCTGTTGGTTTTATCTGCGGGATTTGTGACAGTGCCGTTGCTGACAAATTTCCAGGTGTGTCCGCCGCGCCGATCGTCCCCCATGTACACTACTAATCTGCGGCCGGCTTCGGCGCGAATCGCGACGTTTTCGTGGCGGAAGCGGCCTAAAGAGGTGTGTTTGCGGGGGCGGAAATTCGGGTCTAGGGGATCGACTTCTACCATCCAGCCGTATTTTTCGCCGACTAAGCCGAATTCCTCACCGGTAGTGCCCTTGGCATAGCTGGTTTGGCCGCCGTTGGGTTTGACGTTTTCCTGAACTCCGACGAAGAATAGTTCGCTACCTTGGAAATTTTCTTCGGCGGAGAGGATTGTGCCCCAGGGGGTTGTGCCGCCGGAACAGTTGTAGGCTGTACCGATGATCCGGTTTCCCAGCCCGTCGCTGTTGACTTGCGCGAAGACTTGGGTAGCTGCGGGGCCCGTGGCCGTGAGGTACTCGTTATCGCCTTGTCTGGTTCCCCAGGAGGTGACATCTTTGTATTTGTCGGTACGCTGGCTGTTGATTCCGAGACCTGAAAGCCCGTGGATACGGCGGTTGAGGGAGTCGCCGGCGATCGCCTGAAATCTGCCGTTGGCTTGTTTGGTGATGCGGACTATCGAACCGCCGAGATTGTACAGGAATTCGCCGAGGGTAGCCTGATTTTTTACAGACAAGTCTATACCGAGGACGGCGCGATCGCTCGCCGGAAATGATGCCACATCTGACGGCGCTTCCGGTGCCACTTTCGACATCGGGAAGGATACGTACTCGTGGTTAACCCAGAGATAACCGTCGTCATTGCTGCCGCGAAGGGCTATAAAGCCTGTGTAGTCGTTGTTGTAGCCGAAATAGTCTGCCGGATCGGGAAAAACTCGATCGCCCCAGCGGACAATCACGTAACGTTCGTATTCCGGCGGCACAACCACATCGTCAACAACGCTGTAACTCGTTAATCTGGTATCCTGTGAGGCCGCCATCACGGTTCCCTCTCCCCCCGGCGCCGTCGGCATGAAGCTGGGCAATTCTCGATAAATTGGCAGCGGGTGGGGAAGTCTTACAGGAGTGAAAGATGTCGGAACTACAGCTTCAGCAGCGCTGGAATTGCTGCGGAACAGTTTTTGAGTTAGCCCCGGAGCAAGCACGGTGGTAGCTGCACTGCTACCGAAGAAAATTAGTAGTTGTCGGCGTGTTATTTTAGACATAAATTCCTTATTCAACCCAACATCCCTAGCCCTAGGAGTATTATATAAATTTACTACTGTTAAATTAAGAATAGTTAAGCTTCTGGTTAATTAAAGTAGGGATAAATTTAAGTTAAAAATAGGTTAACTTTGCACCAGTCTAATTAGTTTGCCTGGGGTTGAAGCCTCTTGCTCAAATCTAAAGTCCTCGCTATGAGGACTGATGGATAATGTATTAAGTGAGTTAGTTAGAGGGCGGGTTTTGTAGAGAGTTTATGTGTATAACTAGAGTTTGTTCGCGCTTACCTGCCCCTAGGAGTTTAAAAGCTAATCATCTCGAAAACCCGGATCGTTTTGTCGGGATGTCGATCGACTGGGCGCAGGTACATTAATCACTTGCGAATACCCAGAATTTGCGGGCGAAATATTGCCGTCTCTGAATCCCAGCAGCAATTGAGCATCGGCAAAATATCTAGTCCACTGTTCTATTCTCGCATCTTTTTGCCAGTCGTGGCGAGATACTCTCGATCGCAAAACTGGAACTCTTTGTCGGCTGCGATCGGCTGTAATGATGATTGTAACTTCTGTTAATGCCGGATTTTCTTGAAACTCGCGGGCGATCGACTCTTTCGCTAAATCTTCCGCCTGCTGCACTAAACTCGCAAAAGATTGACTGCCGTCCGAATCTAGGGTAAGATAGCTTTCCTTAGTTTCTGCTAAAGATATTGATATATTTGCGGTAAAAATGACCGTTGCCAAAATCCAGGCTGAAAATAAGCGTCGGTGCAAACTCATTATTTTTTCAACTAAATGCTGACACTTGTCAATCATAATCAAAAAAAATTAACACCTGATTAAGTTATGATTAAAATAATATTTTGTATAATCAGATTTTGCAGACAAGGGGGCTTGTAGGCTAGATAACTAAATCCTTCTTTATTCTTACTTTTTCCCTCTCCCCTCTTGCTTCTTCCCTCTTCTCTCTTCCTTCTTCCTGACATCCGTTACATCCGCCCTTGCGAATCCGTTGCCGAACTTCCTTCTTCGTTCAATGAAATTAACAAAATGCGCGATCGCCCTCGGTAGCAACTTAGGCGACTCCCTCGCCACACTCTCTAGCGCGATCGTAACCCTCAACAACACCCCAGAAATCGCAGTAAAATCCCATTCAAGCTGGTATCAAACTGCCCCCGTCGGTCCGCCGCAACCCGATTACATCAACGCCTGCGCCATCCTAGAAGTTTCGCTACAACCAGAACAATTGCTAGCAAAATTATTAGAAATCGAGATAAAATTTAATCGAGTTCGCAGAGAAAAATGGGGGCCGAGAACCCTAGACCTAGATTTGCTGCTGTACGACAATTTAATCCTAGAAACTCCGACACTGACTCTACCTCATCCCCGGATGACCGAAAGAGCTTTTGTATTAGTACCTTTAGCAGAAATTGCCCCGGATTGGGTGCATCCGGTGACGAAAAGTGCGATCGCCCAACTCCTGCAAACAGCAGACTGTTCCGGAGTGCAAAAATTGCAACTGTAAAAATTGAGCAAAATTCACCGAGGGTACCAGTTTCAAAAAAAATGCAACCGTAGGTCCGTGCTCCAAACTGTGATAGTTATCAGTCATTCCCCATCTAAAATCTAAAATCTAAAATCTAAAATCCTATGAGATCGCCTATGATGTCTTAAATCGGTGCAATCAAACATTATTCGCTTCTCGCTTATGTCGCTCGGTCAAGAACTACCCCAACTCCTCAAACAGCGCCTATTTTACCAAGGGCGCAAATTTAACTTTGACGTAGCCACCCTCCGTCTTCCCAACGGTTCCGAAGGGGAGTGGGAATGTATTCGCCACCCGGGCGGAGCACTTGGAGTTCCCGTCACACCCGAAGGTAAACTCGTCTTGGTGCGACAATACCGCTTTGCCACAAAAGGGCGAATTTTAGAATTTCCCGCAGGTACAGTCGAAATCAATGAAAGCCCCGCCGAAACTATCAAACGCGAAATCGAAGAAGAAACCGGATATCGCGCCGGAAAATGGCAGAAATTAGGGCAATTTTTTCTCGCGCCAGGTTATTCCGACGAAATCATTTATGCTTTTTTAGCTCAAGATTTGGAAAAACTGGAAAAGCCGCCAGCACAAGACGCTGATGAAGACATTGAAACAGTTTTATTTACCCCTGAAGAATTAGAAAAAGCTATTTTAGCTGGGGAACCAATTGACGCAAAATCAATTTCTAGCTTTTTCTTAGCCCGTCCATTTTTGACTTAAATAGGACTGACGAAAAAAACCCGGTTTCTTATAAAAATCGTGCATCAAACCGATAAATCTTAACTTAGAAACCGGGTTTTTGACCCCGCGTGTGTCCAGGACTGTAAAATCTAAAATCTAAAATCTAAAATCTAAAATCGAATGTCAGATCTAATTTTATTTTGGCACCGTCGCGACTTGCGTATTTCTGACAATATCGGACTGGCAGCAGCGCGCCAGGAAAGTCCGAAGGTAGTCGGGATTTTTTGTCTCGATCGCAATATCCTAAATCCGGATGAGGTAGCGCCAGCCCGAGTCACATACATGATCGGCTGCTTGCAAAAACTCTCCTCGCGTTACAGGGAATCAGGTAGCCAATTGCTGATAATTGAAGATGACCCGAGTCTAGGAATACCGAAATTAGCAACAGCGATAAATGCCAAAGCAGTATTTTGGAACTGGGATGTAGAACCCTACGCAAAAAAGCGCGATCAGTCCGTATCAAACGCCCTCCAACAAGCAGGAATTCAAGTCCAAAATTTCTGGGATCAAGTCCTGCACGCCCCAGATGAAATTCGCAGCGGTACAGGGCAACCCTACACAGTTTATACGCCATTTTGGAAAAAATGGAACAGCAAACCCAAAGCCAAACCAGTAGAGACACTGCCGATAACTTATCCGGAATTAATGACCGGATTAACTGCAGAAGAACAAGAAAGCGCCAACCAAGCAGGTGCCATTGAAACACTGCCAACTGCCTTGAGTTTGGGATTTTTTTGGGAAAATCCATTAGTAATAGAACCCGGAGAAGATGCAGCGCTAAAAAAATTAGAAGAATTTTGCGATCGCGCAATTTACCAATATCAAGGACAGCGCAATTTCCCCTCAATTAACGGCACATCCCAACTCAGCGCCGCCCTCAAATTTGGTGCAATTGGCATCCGCACGGTTTGGCAAGCTACCCAGATAGTAATGGACACTTGCCGCAACGAAGAAGCCTTCACAAGCATCCAGACTTGGCAACAGGAAATAGCGTGGCGGGAATTTTACCAACACGCCATGTATAACTTCCCAGAACTAGCAGACGGCCCCTACCGTCAAGCATTCAAAAACTTTCCATGGGAAAACGATGAAAAACTCTTTCAAGCTTGGTGCAGGGGCAAAACGGGTTATCCCATTATCGACGCGGCAATGCGGCAGTTAAATCAGACAGGTTGGATGCACAATCGCTGCCGCATGATAGTCGCTAGCTTCCTTACCAAAGATTTAATTATTAACTGGCAGTGGGGCGAACGATACTTCATGCAAAAATTGATAGACGGCGATCTTTGTGCTAATAACGGCGGCTGGCAGTGGAGCGCATCCAGCGGCATGGACACGAAACCTTTGCGAATATTCAATCCCGCCACTCAAGCTCAAAAATATGACCCGGAAGGGGAATATATTCGGCACTGGGTTCCAGAATTGCGCCGAGTTGATACTAAACTTTTGCTAACAGGAAATCTTTCGTCTTTAGAACGCCGACTTCTTCCTTATCCCTCTCCAATCGTAGACCACAACGAGCAGCAGCGCAAGTTTAAGGAACTTTACAAGCAGCAGCAAAAAATTTAAACATCACACCCACAACCCCGACTTGTTCAAGAAGTCGGGGTTGTGGGTGACTTTATTACACCTACCTAATTAATATGTGATATCATGTTCTGTTAATTGCCATTGAAAAATTTGTTTGTAGTAAGGACTTGAGTCCTTATTGACTCTCTTCGAGGACTCAAGTCCTCAGTACGAACTATTGATGGTTATATGAACGGAGAATTTTTTATGATTCAAACCATAATCAAATCGATAACATTTGAAGAGTTTTTAGAATGGTATCCAGATGGAAAAGGACGTTTCGAGCTACGCAACGGAGTAATACTTGAAATGAGCCCAAATGGCGAGCCTGAGGAAGTTACAGGTTTTCTCATCCGAAAAATTAACGTAGAAATTGACCGTTTAAATCTTCCTTATGTAACACCGTCAACTTATTTTCTCAGACCTCCCGAAACGACCACGGGCTACCAGCCCGATCTCATAGTCTTAGACAAACCAGCCTTAATTTCAGAGCCACTCTGGAAAAAATCATCAGTTATTTCTCAAGGTAGCTCTGTTAAGCTTGTTGTCGAAGTAGTTAGCACTAACTGGCAAGATGATTACCTGGTAAAAGTGGCTGAGTATGAAAGATTGGGTATCCCGGAATACTGGATTGTTGACTATGCTGCCTTGGGTGGTCGGCGCTTCATCGGCAATCCCAAACAACCTACTGTCTCGATTTACCAGTTGGTTGATGGGGAGTACCAAGTTAGCCAGTTCCGAGAGGGCGATAGGATTATTTCGTCTGCCTTCGGGAAACTTAATCTGACTGTTGAGCAGGTTTTTAGCTCTATAACTTAAATAAATCGGAGGTTGAAATGGTAACTCTGCAATTAAGACAAATCAGTGTACCCCCAGGACATAGAGTGCTGTTCCATGATGTCAACTGGCAGGAATTTGAAGCAATTTTAGAAGAGTTGGGAGAACACCGTGGCTCTAGAATAGCTTACAGTCAAGGAATTTTGGAGATTAGGAGGCCACTACCAGAACATGAATTCAATAAGGAAATCATTGGCGATATGGTGAAAATATTACTCGAAGAACTTGAAATGGATCGAGAATGTTTTGGTTCGACGACTTTTAAGCGAAAAAGTATGTTACAAGGAATTGAACCTGACAACTGCTTTTACATTCAGAATTATGCTCTAATGATTGGTAAAAAGCGGATCGACTTAACTGTCGAGCCGCCGCCTGACTTAGCAATTGAAGTCTATCTAACTTCCAAAACTCAACTCGATGCTTACGAAGCTTTGGAAGTACCTGAAATATGGCGCTATGAAAATAAGAAGCTTCTGATTAATGTGCTTCGAGATGGGAAATATGTTGAATCTGAAATTAGTCCGACCTTTCCCAATCTGCCAATTATTGCAGCTATTTCTCAATATTGCGAAGAAAGTCAAACAGCGGGCACAAGTCAAGCTCTCAGATTGTTTCGCCAGTGGGTTAAAAACCAAATACAAAGTTGATAGGAAATCCCTAGTTAACGCACTTGCTGTTAAAAAGCAGGCTTCTTGACGATCGCAAAAAAGCCCATTTTCTGACAGCAAGCGTTCTAATCCCGTTGTATTGTTAATTTCGCTTTTTTTGGGAAGAAATAGAGAGAGTGTAAGGGTGTTGACCTTGAGATCGATCGCCCACAAAAATAACATAAGTCCCCTTGTCCCCATAACCGGAAAATTCTACATTCCCCGCAGCAGCATTTGCCGGCAGCACGCAGAAACGCCCCCTCGGCCCCTGAATCATTAAACTCGGAGCTCCAGCGGTTTGTACTGCAATCCGCCAGTAAGGCAAATCCTGCGTTACTTCGATGACGTGGTTCGGTGCTGGGGACACAAAACCGCAGTCGCCACTATTGTTCGCGCCGCCGGAAACTCCAGAAACTCCCAGCGGTTCGGGAAATCCCGGAGCAATTTGTAGCGGTTGGCTCCGAATAGCGCCGGCATCCGCTAAAATCATTGCCAAGGCTAGGGTCACGATCGGGCTAAACCACAGTTTGCCGCGATCGCCCGGATAATGGATCTTCATGTTTCCTCACACAATCGCATTTGCTTCTAGTTCTTTGACGGTAGGCGATAATTGCGGTTCCGAACACATTAATCTCAACTAACTCCCGAATTTTTTTATGAATCCTCAAAATAACTTCAAATGGCAGCAAGCGTTCGGAGAACTAAAAGCTAAACTAGAACGATCGCCACTCATCACACAAAATTCAGACAGCTATCAAGCCGTCGGAACTTTCTACAATCAATTACTCGACAAGTTTCAAAAACTCCCCAAACCGGGACAGGTGGCAGCCTTTGCCGTTGGATCAATAATTGTCCTGACAGTCTTTAATAGTGTCGTACAGCTAATTTCGGCCCTGATGACTCTTGCTGTTGTGGGAGTGCTAATCTACATAGCGTATAAACTAGCAATTTCCCCCCAGTCCTCAAATACTAACGACAAATAATAGGAATTTCTGAATATGGCTAGCCCCACCGCGCCCAGCGGCCTCAATCAACCCGATCCGTCTTGGCAAACACAATCCAAGCAAATGCCACTGCTGGTTCGCAGGTGCGGCGCTTGGGCCGTGGAAATTTCGTTAATTGCCGCCAGCGCCCTCGTTCCCTTCAGTATCGGGGCATTGGTCAACAATGAATCTCAAACCGTGCCGCTCAATCCCTCCATAGCAACAGCATCCGAAACCGTCGCCCGTACTTTGGGCATACCTGTGCGCGATCGCAACCCCAGAGTCTCCGCCCTAACTAATCTATTCTGGTCAGGGGCGCTGCTGGCACCGGCAGTTTTAGCGGGGTGGCAACTGTTTTTGCTCGCCAGAACCGGTCAAACTCTCCCCAAACGCTGGTTCGGTGTCAAAGTTGTCACAGCCTCGGGTACTCCTCCGGGTTTTGGGCAAGTGCTAATTCGCGAAAGTTTAGGGCGCTGGGGAGTGCCTCTGGGCGTCGCTTACGGCATTTGGCGCTTGACGGGTGCGTTTCCAGATTTGCTGATTTTAGGGGGGCTGTGCGCCTTGGCAGTGTTCGCAGACGGCGCTTTTGCATGGCGTTACAAACGGCAAGCGGGACACGATCGCCTCGCGAATACTTTGGTGGTCAGCGCTGACTCGAATCAACTGTCGCCCAATCCACTCAAGAGTCCAGATTGGACTGAGGAAGACGCGCAGATTGCGGCTTTGGTTGTGACGCCGCAAACCGGGATCAAAGAAAATCCCAGTTTGTGGAATTGGATTCGCCAACACCCAGGCGCAACTTTAGTGATAGTTACCATCGGTAGCGCGGGATTGATTTTAACTTTGTTTGTCGGCACTCTCATCTACACTCAAAATCAAGCAAATATGCGGGATTCCCGGCAGCGGAACGACGAATTATTTGTGGCTTTAGTCAGCAAATTGTCTCCCACATCGGCAAGCGGGGCATCCGGCAGGCGATCGGCCATTTTGGCCTTGGGGGCGGTGGAAGACTCCCGCGCCGTACCCCTGCTAGCGGATTTGCTAGCTCAAGAAGACAACCGCGCCATGCTGGACGCGATCCAGCAAGCTTTAGTCAGTAGCGGGCCGAAAGCTTTGCCTGACTTGCAGCGGTTGAACCAAGCTCTCAGCAACGACCTCGATTCCCTGCGCTTTGGCGGCAAGGCCCCGGAACGCGAGTTAGCGGCCGCCCGCCAACGAACAGTACAAAGGGCGATCGGCAAAATTCTCACAGTGTATAGCAGCCAGCTCAACGGCGCGGATCTGAGCCGCACGGATTTAGCTCAAAGTCCTGCCGGCCCGGCTCAGTTTACTTTAGTATTAAACAAAGTTGACTTGTCGGGAATTAAGTTGAAAGAGGCCAATTTAACCAATGCCAGCTTGCAGGGAACTCGCTTTTACGGCACTGGCGAAGACAGGCGTCCGGGTACATTTGACGATTGGATTTCTGACTTGACCGCAGCTAATTTTGAAGGAGCAAATTTGACCGGGGCGTCTTTGAATAGTGCTGTAATGAACCGGACTACTTTTGTGCGCGCTGTCCTCAACAAAGCTAATTTGTCCAGCGGAAATTTGAATGCAGCTAATTTTAGCAGTGCTATTTTAATTGGGGCTTCTTTGCAGCAAGCAATGTTAAAAAATGCAATTTTTACCGGTGCAGATATAGGAAGCGCGAATTTGTCGGGAGCGGATTTGTCAGGTGCGCGTTTGGGCAAAGTGAAGGCTCAAGGCGCTCAGTTGTCCTTGACAAATTTGTCTAAATCCGAATGGCAAGGTGCTGATTTGTCCGGTGCCGATTTGAGTGGCGCGAACTTAGAAAATGCCGATTTGAGTTCGACTAAACTCGCCAACGTGAATTTAAAAGATGCTCGATTGCAAGATGCTAATTTGCGGAATGCGGAGGTGAGTTCGGTTGATTTTAGGGGCGCGAATTTAGCGGGAGCGAATTTTAAAGGGGCTGTGTTTCTGGGGAAGGCAGCTTCGGATCAATTTATTCAAAATCCGACCGGTAGTAAATCCGGTCGATTCCAAGGAGTTGATTTTGCGGAGGCTAAGAATTTAGATCAAAGTCAAATTGCTTACATTTGTTTGCAGGGGGGGATTCATCCGAAGTGCCCGCAGAAGAATTAAGGATTGGTTGTTAGCGAGTAGGGTAATACAGTCGATCGCAGAACAGGTAGGGTAATTATGGGCGTTAAGCGAATCATTTATCTCATCCTAGCAATTCTGGGGCTTGTGCTGCCTTGGTACTATAACTTGCAGTTTTTTAGCAATGCTGGCTTGCTCGACTTTGTAAACGAGAGTTCGGCTAATCTTGCTGCGAAATCGGTAAGTTTAGATTTGTTTATCGCAACTGTAGCAGGAAGCACTTGGATGTACGCTGAGTCGAAACGATTGGATATAAGTTTTGTAGGGCTGTACATACTTCTGGGTGTGCTTGTTTCGTTTTCATGTGCTTTCCCGCTTTTCTTGTTTGTGCGGGAAACCAAGCTGGAAAAATCAACTGAAGTCTCAAGTTGAAAAGTTGTTTAACAGGTTAGTACCGCGCAGCACAATAATTCGGTGTAGGCGATCGAGCTATTATATAATTTCCGGTAAAATTACCGTTATAGGTTTGTAGTGACGACAGCAGTCCTCAGAATTTTATGAGGATTAAAGTCCTCACTACAAACCAACGTGATTGTTGTCCTTCGAGGGGACATAATATTAATAGCAATTTTACTCATTTATTGCTAAAAAGTTTTGTGTTGAGTTTCGTTTCACGGGCAAAACCTACTGCATTGTTTATTGATAGTCCTGGACGCACCGGTGGTCATAAACCGGGTTTTTTTACCGAAAGACGCGTTACAGACCGCAGAACAAGGCAAAAAACCCGGTTAGGAAGGTTTTGATGCGTCCAGGACTAATTGAAATTGCTATTACGCAATAGCATCCGAAGTGACAAGATTCTCGAATTGCGCCAATAGCATTCCATCAGCATTATTTGCAACTCCAAAAATTCTAGGTAACTGACCTGTTTCAGCGAGAACTTGTCTCACTTCTCGGTTAGATACATCGGCTAGATTTTTGTTATTTAGAATGGCATTAATCGCAGCAATACCGACACCTTGACCAACGGCGACGTTGAATTCAACAATTCTGCCGGCAGAACAGGCAAACCCTTCAAATCCCGAACAGGGACTGACCACTGCCAGGTTAGGAACGTTTTTAATTAATGCGTGGCGGATGCCAATATTGAAGGTAGGCTTTTTAAAAATCATACTTTTAAACCATCCTAGATTGTTTGCTTTCTCGTTAAGACCCTGGATACCTCCGCGTATATCAAAATAATAGCTAAATGTTCCCAATGCCTCATTAGCAGGTACGCCACCTAACAGCATTTGTGCGCCAGTTAAAGGTTCTACAACTCCCGTCACATTGCCGGCGTGTCTGATATAAAGTTCTGAGGCAGTAGTAACAGAAGTAGCCCCCAAACTCCTCAACCAAGCTGCAAGAAATGATATCTCTTTTTGCATATTAGCCGTGGGCTTGCTCCCGCTTCTCGCTAAGGCTTCCGCTTCCCTGGCGGTGACTGCAAATAAAAGCGCATTCCACGAAAGTCTTTCATTTGGAAGTATTGCTATATTTCCCAGATCTAAAATCATGCCAGTTTCAGGAAAAGATAGCTTTCTTCCTCTAAAGGAGTGGTAAGCTACAGACAAAGCTGGCGAGCGAACATCCATGTAATCGTTTTCCCCCCACAGAGTTTTGAGATTGCCTCTAGTGTCGATCATTTCCCGCCGGAGTTTTTCTGCTAGTTGGGCATCCTTGTCTGCAGCGGACAGCAAAAATTTTTGTGCCTCTGAATCGGCCAGGTTTGTGAAGCGTTTTAGATAAGTGTAATCAAGTTCTTTCAGTCTTCTTGCACTGAGTCCTTGGGTTTCAAAAACGAGCGTGACTGGAAGTTCTGAGTTAGGCAGACCAAATGTTTCAAATCCCTGCAACTTTCTCACGCCGGCAGCTTGAGCTAATTCGGCATTGACAGTGGCATCAATAAATTGCTTACCGGTATAAACTATGCCTTGAGAGGTGGTTATACTGGCAATTTTTTGGCCTTGTTTATTGACTGATTTAATTTCTACTTTGCTGAGGATATCGACTCCAGCTTGTAACAGCATTTGTTTCAGCGCTGCACTGGCTTTGCCGGCATCAAGTGCAATTTTCGTAACACCGGATTTTTGCAGGAATTCTTTATAGATTGCCGGCGGTGAACCAAAGGTATCTAAATTTAAAGATTGTTTAAGTTCTGGACTAATCTGACTTCTATCTAAATAAGCAAGACCACCTCTTACCAAATGCCCGCCAATTCCTTCTTGCAAGCTTCCTTTAGACATCAACAGAACTCGCGGATAACGCTTTGTCCGGCGACGATATTCTCTGGCGGCAGAGATAACAGCTAGAACTCCTGGAACTTCATCACCAAAGCCGATGACATCGTAAGAACGCAGATCCATGACCATTATTTAATAACCTCTCGTGATTTTCATCTTTTGGAGCTGGATCTCAATGTTTGCCGTCAAACTCTCTGTTTGTGTCAAGTCTAGCCCCATCTTTCCCGATTTTTGCGATAAATATTCACACATTCCTGGACGCAGCAACCGGGTTTTTTCCCGAAAATTCTCCGTTGAGGGCGATCGATCGGGCCTTGAAAAACCCGGTTTCTGAGCGTCAAGAGTCTGTAAGTATCGTAGGCTTTACTACCATCAGCTCAGATTATCAGGATCTATTCCCAACTCCCGCAATCGCTGAGCTAATCGATCGGAACGTTCCGCTAATCGATCGGCGCGCTGCGATTCCTGTTGGGCGCGCTGCGATTCCTGTTGGGCGCGCTGCGATTCCTGTTGGGCGCGCTGCGATTCCTGTTGGGCGAGTTGTGCTGATTCTTTCACCTGTTCTTCAGGAGTCAGATAACGTTTTCCATCGGCATCATACCAATACAACCACTCCCTTGTCACCCCAGAATAATTGCCCCTTTCACAACCAATTCCCAAACCAATTTCTGGCATCCAAACTGGATGTCCTGGCTGTAATTCATACTTCCCATTGACTAACTTATGTACTTCCAAACGGGGTTTACGGCGGCGGCGGGAAGAATAAATGACGTAATAAAGTACGCCTAAAGCTTGATATTCCTCCAACTTTGTGGTGTATTCTTTGCGATAATTTGGGGAAACTACTTCCAGCACAAAAGTCGGCAGAACATTTTCATCCCACAGGACGTAACTGGGACGCAATTCTTCATCATAAAACCTTTCTACACCTAAACTTAAGAAAGCATCTGGCACAATGGCAGGTTTGTCGGGGTGATAGTAGATACCCATATCTATGCCAAAGAACCAGTCCATGCGTTCTGCCCAAAGTATGAGCAATATTGCTTTTAGCAACCCTGGTATTAATTCTTGCAGTTCGTTATCCACTGGCGTTTCATCAGAGTCTGGTAGTTCATCGGCTGAGGGCCAGTGCCTCGGGAATTTGTAATCTAACATGGCGGCTTTCCTCAAAACTCACTAAGATTATAGCGTTTACTTGTTTTGCGATAGTTGTTTATCGGGCTACAAACTACTTTATAAATACTAAAATAATATTTATTTAACGAACCGCGAAGGCGCGAAGGACGCGAAGGAAGGGAAAGAATAGAAGGAAGAAGATAGGTAATCTCGACTGAGTTAATCTGAATGAATTTTTGTAAAAGATTTGCTGAGATTTACGCGATCGACTAAACTATGTCTAATCAGTCGGTTCTAATGGGGAGCAGCCGTTAGAGGAAAGGGGGAAAGTTCGGTGCAAGTCCGGCGCTGTCCCGCAACTGTAATGAGAGTGTTGTCGCTTTCTGAGTCAGAATGCCCGCCGATGTGTTAGTTTACATAGTCTCATCTGCGAGGTTCAGTGTGAAGACCAGAAATCGGAAATTGGTCAGCTTGGGATTGATGGCTGGCTTGAGTTGTTATATTGTCCTGGGATCGGCAACGCCGGCCGCAGCTATGCACATTTCGGAAGGTTTTTTGCCGGTGCAATGGGCTGCGTTTTGGTGGATTGTGGTGTTGCCTTTTTTTGCCTTTGGGTTGCGATCGATTACTCGCATTACAAAAGAACACCCGGAACTTAAACTATTGCTTGCTTTGGCGGGTGCGTTTACTTTTGTGCTTTCTGCTTTAAAAATTCCTTCGGTAACGGGCAGTTGTTCTCACCCGACGGGTACCGGTTTGGGTGCAATTTTGTTCGGCCCTTCGGTGATGGCTGTACTGGGGGCTTTAGTCCTATTGTTTCAAACGTTACTGTTAGCGCATGGTGGCTTGACAACGCTGGGAGCGAATATGTTTTCGATGGCGATTGTCGGCCCTTTTGCTGCGTATTTTCTCTATCGATTGCTGTTGGGAACTGGTAGCCAGCGGGCAGCAATTTTTTGTGCGGCGGCTTTGGCAGATTTACTAACTTATGTGACGACTTCGATTCAATTAGCATTAGCTTTTCCGACCGCAAGTGGCGGTTTTATGGCTTCGTTTCTCAAGTTTGCTGGCATCTTTGCTATCACTCAAGTACCTCTGGCTATTAGTGAGGGATTGCTGACTCTATTGGTCTGGAATTGGCTGCATTCTTACGGGAAGCAGGAGTTGGAAACTTTGAAATTATTGAGACAGGAGTCATAAGCGGTGAATCAAAAACCTACAAAAAATCACCAATCTACTTCGCGGCAAAATTGGCTTTTGGCTGGCGCTGTGATTGTTTTGGCAGCGTTTCCTCTCGTTTTTGTGCGGGGTGAATACGGCGGTTCCGATGACCAAGCTAAGAAAGCAATTACGGAAATTCAACCGGGTTATAAACCTTGGTTTAATCACTTGTTTGAGCCGGCTAGCAGCGAAATTTCAAGTCTATTGTTTGCGTCTCAAGCGGCGATGGGGGCTGGCGTAGTTGGGTACGTCATTGGGTTGTATAAAGGCCGATCGCAATCTCGGCAGCAGTCCGATCGTAAGTCGTCGGAATGAACCATCAGATTGATAGTCTGGCTTATACAAATCGCTTGCGGGGGTTGCCGCCATCTCACAAGTTATCTTTTGCGATCGCCCTTTTAATTTTGTCTCTAGTTTCTGGGGCGATCGTCCAATTGTCGATCGGCCTGTGGTTGGCTGTTTGCATCGTCATCTATGCGGGTATTCCGGGGAAACTGTATTTGCGGTTGCTGTCGCTACCGTTGATGTTTTTGCTGACAAGTTTGCCTGCTTTGGCCATGGGTGCGGTTGAGTTAAGTCAAATCCAGGAAATTCAGTGGGATATTTGGCAAGGTTGGGGCATTAGCATCGGCACTTTTTATCTGTATGTGAGCCACACTGGTATATACCAAGTGAGCCTGCTGTTGGCCCGCGCCTTCGCATCCACAAGCTGTATGTATTTCATCCTCTTGACGGTTCCATTTACTGAAATCTTGCAGATTCTCAGACAATTACGCTGTCCAGAGTTAGTCACAGAACTGCTATTACTAATGTATCGGTTTATTTTTAGCTTATTGGCGATCGCCGATGAACTTTGGATAGCCCAAAACTCGCGCTGTGGCTACCGCACTTGGAAGCGGGGAATGCACAGTTTAAGCATTTTAATCGGGCAATTGCTTCAGCGAACTTTGGAAAACTACCGTCAAGTATCGCTGAGTTTAGCGTCGCGCGGCTTTAATGGAGAACTGCGCGTTTGGCATTCTTCCCCTTACAAACCTTCGCGAAGATATATATTTGAAGCCGTGTTTGGGTGTACAGTTTTAACTTTGTTAAACGTGCTATTTCAACATTAAATTACTCGTTCCCAGGCTCTGCCGGGTAACGCATAACCGGAGGATCTGCCTCCAATTTCCCCTTCGCCACGCGAGGCAGAGCCTCTGGAAATCGGTATTAAATTACTCGTTCCCAGGCTCTGCCGGGTAACGCAGAACCCGAGGCACTGCCTCCAATTTCCCCTTCGCCACGCGAGGCAGAGCCTCTGGAAATCGGTTCCCAGGCACAGCCTAGGAACCAGTCAAACTCATTCCCTGCCGCGGGGCTTAATATACAGCAATTTCCAGGTTTATGGAGTACGGTCGCAAGGGTTTGTCAACCATTTTGGTAAGTGTTTGGGATTAAGGCGTACTCGATTTGCCTGGAATCTGCTGTATGACTTTTATGAACATAATTAATGAATTTAATGAATTGACTTCAAAAGAAATCTGTTGAATTATTGTAGTCAACACTTATCTTGGGGAAATTCTATGATAAATAAACGACTCATCAAAAAAATAGTTTTTTTGTTAATGGCTTCATTAAGCCTCTTCTTGGTAACAGTGACTCATGCAGCGGCCCAACAACTACCATTCTACTGGGATAACATCAACGTCATCATCGACGTTCAGACCAACGGAGATATGTTAGTTACCGAAACGCAAAAATATGTGTTCACAGCAGACTACACCAATGAAAGATATCGCTATATTCCTTTAGATAAGGTCGATGAAATTAAAGATGTGACCGTTACCGAAAAAAATCAAATAATTCCTAGTAGCACTGGGACTGAAAATAATCAACTTTGGATTCGTTGGCAACATGAATTAAAACCGCCAGACTCACATACTTTTGTCATCAAATATCGAGTTGTAGGTGGATTGCAACTAGATGGTGAGAATACTCTAGTTTATTGGAAAGCCATTGCAGCGGGTCGTAAAGCTCCGATTAATAGCGGAAAAGTTACGGTGAAATTACCAGAAGCTTTGTCAGGGAAAGTTCTCTCCTTTACGAATTTTGGTGCAGCAGCAGTTCCTCGTCAAGTAGAGCCTAAAACATTTGAATTTGTGGCAAGTCAGCCTATTCCACCCGAACAAGAATTAGAAGTGCAAATCGCATTTCCTCAGCAAATTTTGAATATACCTCAACCTAGTTGGCAACAAACTCGCAACCAATCTCAATCTTCTCCGGGAGAAGAAGGCTTTTCCATAGACCTAGGGCCCATTTTTTTTCTAATGTTGTTCGGACTTTTTCCAGCTTTAGGAATTATCACATCCATTGCAAATCGACGCTGCCCTGAGTGTAAAAAGTTCAATCTCAAACGAACTTATAAAGTTTTGATTCCTGCAACTACTAGCCGTTCAGGAAAGCAGCAAGTTACCCACCACTGCGGAAGCTGCTCTTACCATAATGAGTACGAAGCAGTAATTCCAGTCATTAGCAATCACAGCGGTGGTGGTGGCGGTGGTGGCGGTGGCGGCGGTGGCGGTGGCGGTGGTGGTGGCGGTGGCGGTGGCGGTGGCGGTGGTGGTGGCGGCGGTGGTTAATATCAACGGGAGTTACGCATCACAACCTTCATAACCGGGTTTTTACCGAATTTGTGGGCTGTAAAGAAGTATTGTCGCAAAAAACCCGGTTTCCGATCGCCCGCGCGTAAGCCCTATTGTTGATAATTTTCGTATTCTCGTTAGTTTAGCGGGCAGGATTTGAATAAGGGCGATCGGCTCTCCTGAGTTTATGGTGTAAAATAGATCAACCAATACAGTTAAAGTAATGAGCTTTCATTTAGACTATTTATTAGACTTGCCTGGAGTCAAGGTTGAAACTTGTACTCAAATTGAAGGA
>Ga0247770_1000489_pt1 | contig 38101 bp, 45 predicted proteins | sample UWRJL136409B6_FD_179943 | JGI IMG/M metagenome (GOLD analysis project Ga0247770, IMG submission 179943) | Plant litter microbial communities from Arlington Agricultural Research Station in Wisconsin, United States - UWRJ-L136-409B-6 | ecosystem: Environmental > Terrestrial > Plant litter >... | reverse complement strand
TCTCGTGTAGCACGACTTTTTTTTTTTTTGCCCTTGCCCCTTGATCTTCTTGAGCCGTTCGTTCTTTTGGCTCTGGTTGCTCGACTCACTCTTTGTTCGCAGCGAAAAGGAAGCCTTGCACAGTCAGCCACACGCACAGAGGGGGATATCTGGATCTGGAACAGTCGACCATCTAATCCGTAGCACTCAGCCACCAATTCTTTCGTGCCTGACATCGAGGACGTTGCCATGTCGCCGTAACTACTCGTGACTTACTACGACCTGGGACTAGGATTTTGAGCCAGCCGCCGGACTCGCGACGGGAAGGAAGGAAAGATGTATATCAACGCCAGGGATTTGCGCCTGGAGAGGGACCTCTTAGGGGATGTGCTTGGAGGCGTTGTCAATACAGTCACGGACACGACGGCGAAGGCTGTCAATACCGTCACGGACACAACCACAAATGTCGTCGATACCGTCACGGACAAAACCCCAAATGTCGTCAATACCGTCACGGACACAACCCCAAAGGTTGTCGATACCGTCACGACCACCGCCGGGAAGGTCGTCAACACGGCCACAGGCGCAACAGCCAAGGTTGTAGATACCGTCACAGACACAACCCCAAATGTCGTCAATACCGTTACGGACACAACCCCAAATGTCGTCAATACTATCACGGACACAACCACAAAGGTCGTCGATACCGTCACGACCACGGCCGGGAAAGTTGTCGACACGGTCAAAGACACGGTGAATGCAGTGGTAGCACCTGTGGTCAACCCGCTGCCTCCCCCGCCGCCACCGGGAGTCACGGTGCCTGCCGTTCCTCCAATCACGACTACCCCTGTTGTTGTTACGCCTCCTGCTCAAAACCCGGCGCCTGCTCCAGCACAACCGGCGCCTGCTCAGCCCGCACCGGACACCGGCTCGGGCTCAGGCTCAGGCTCAGGCTCGGGTTCAGGCGCTGGTTCAGGGTCTGGAACTGATTCAGGATCCGGCTTGGGCTCAGGTTCTGGTGGCGACACGGGGTCGGGATCCGGCTCGGGGTCCGGCGCGGGAGCTGGGACGGGAACTGGCGGCTCAGGTACTGGCTCAGGTGCTGGTACAGGTACTGGGTCTGGTACGGGCACTGGCACCGGCACCGGCACCGGCACAGGATCTGGAACTGGCAGTACGACTGGAGCCGGCACATCGACTGGTACGGGAAGTGGCACGAAGTCAACTGCGGGTTCGGACACCGGCAGCAGCAGCGGCGGAAAGAAGAGCCCCCTTGGATTAGAGGTTACTGGGAATACCCTTTTAGTGGATGACCCAGCTGGCTCCGGCGCTGGACGCGGCGGACTGGGCCCCTCTGGCTCGACCTCCCGCACACAAACTGGCTCTGGCTCTACAGGGTCGGGCTCTGGCGTCGATGACGGGGATCGCACCGCGGATGGTGGCTCTTCGAGAGGTGGCTCCAAGACGGGCGGTTCCGGAGCGGGCGGCTCTGGTGATGGACCAGGGGGCGGAAGTTCAGACGGCAACAACGGAGGCCAGCCGGAGGGAGCCTCAACGAGCCCCATTCCTGCTATTGTTGGTGGAGTTATCGGTAAGTACCCTTGTTCGTGCTATTGGCGTCGCAATTAACATCGTTCATAGCGTTTACGGTGTTGCTGTTGATTCTATTGGCACTTGTTTACAAGTATCGCCGCCATCGTCGAGTTCAGACCATCCTCATCAAATATACGCCCTTCAACGTCTCGCCATACAGCAAAAGCGAGAAAAAGCGCTCCTCTATGGGAGCAGATCTTCTGTTTTGGGATGATCGCGAGCCGAACATGGAGGAGAAGGGGCAGAACCAGAACCGACAAAGCATCAGACAAAGCCTCCGCCAGAGCTTTCGGCAGAGCCGCTTCGACTACGGGAGCACTCTACCAGGCCCGGTCACGCTGCCCAACCCCACCGCTACCCCCGTGTCGAAGAGGAGCGATGGGCCCCCAGTACTCAACCTAACACTCACCAACACTCGCCCGGAGACACCCACCCAAAACAGGGGGTCCGGTGACTTCGTTGTATCCCCCATGTCAGCCAACTTCCCCCGATCACCATCGCCAACGTTTTCCAGTCCCCGTAACAGCCAGGGATCTTTGGGTGGAGTCAGCATCGCGAGCAGCGGTGTGATTTCGCCGTCGCTCTTTTCGTGGCCTATGCCTCCATCTACCTCTGGCAGTGTTATGGGCTCGCCTCCAGTTACTTCTCACGGATACGCCAGCTCTACTGACAGGACGCCGCGGTTCAAGTCTATGAGATCTCCCCAGCCAGCACCACCGTCGAACTGGCAGCGGCCAGAAAACTGGGTAAGAAGGCCATGATCCCTCATGCACCGACTCAAAGTCCGGGGCTCCGAGACTGACGACGTCTTCAGTTTACGAAATCTTGATAACTATCTCGTCCTATGTGGTAATTGGCGTGGGGATCACGGAGTAGGGAACTAAAGAAGCCAAACAATCTCAGGCCGAAGGAGTGACTGGAGTTTTTGTGAACAAGTCTGGGCTTGTCATTTAGGAGGAGAGAGAATCGGAGCAGGAGATTGCTCGCGAACAAAAAGTCCTTCGCTCAGCGTACTATATGACCTATAAAACTGTATTTACTTTTCTTTTCGTCGACATCCTCTCGTTGCGACTTCGCTTTATGCAACGCTTTTTGTTTGTTTTACTTGGTGCTTCCGTTCGAGTTCTCTTTCTATTTGGTGCTTTTGTACTGTGCTGGCTTCAACTTAAGGATTATGGAGAGTAACAAGAACAGATCCGATAGCTTAAGACAGACACCAAACTTCCCATTCACTGGGAATCAGTAATGGTAGTGTAATTACCAACCTCTGTGCCGATTGGTCGAGTGAGGGATTGGCACTGAGTGATTGCTGAATATAACTTAAGTGTATGAATGTTGCCTAGCGTTCGGTCATCTTGACGCTGACATGTAGGAAGGAGTACTAGTATGCAAGCGTACTGTTTGATGATCCTTCCGCCACCAACCAGCCGCTCAGTACCCCCTTGATGGTGTCTGAATCCTGGTCCGTAAATTTACTTGAACAAAGATAGAAAATTACCAGGCTTTTGAAGGTTGGTCTCTTTTTGGCGGTCACCGTCCGCCGTCAGGTGATGTCTGCATCCCCCGATCCTTCAAGCTAAGCGAAGAGACAACTGTGCGTCAACTTCAACGCGAGGCTTTGATCGAATACAAAGCTAACAATGACACCATCAGGATAATAAAGATCCTTGCAGAAACAAACGGGCGGTCCTAAGGCTGTCCGAACTGCGCTGAAGTGAGGGGGTTCTGCGATGATGATTGGGCTGCCAATACGCCCAGAGCACAATGTTAAGCGGCTGCAATTCGGATGCCGGACCGGTCTACCCCTTTACGCTCTGACTGCTGCATCTTGCCGCGTATGAACCTAGCGCTGACCTTTTTAAGCTCTACTGGTGGGGTGTTGCATAGCTCCATTAGGAATCTTCAGATGCCGAGCGGTTGTGCTGCGCGTATTCGCGGGATGAAAGTTGAACTGTTTGTAGGTAACTGTTTGTAGGTCCTGGGTAGGGTGCGGAAAATTCGGACTGGTACGACTGCGAAGGCTCCAGCCAAAGAGTCCCCTCAGCTAATGCGTAGGATGCTTACTATCAAAGGATCCAGGCCGTTTGTTCGAGTTGATAGGCCATCTCGCATTCTGAACAACCTTCTCGCACTCTAAAAAGGCCTTCCTACACCCTGAAAAGTCCTTTCACGCTGCGGGTAAGGCCTAGACTGTGACAAGCCAGGCCATACTCGGTCGCGCAAACACACTGTTCTTTGAGATGCGGGGTTGATGTGTTGGGAGTTGGGTAGCCTCCCATGCAACATGTTGGCGTCCTCAGCGTCCGTGTACAAAGGTGAAGGAGGAGCTCATAACTTGGTACTAACCCAGGCTAGCTGCAACATTGCTGACCCCAACATGTCAATGTGTCCTTGGGTCCCAATGAGGCGTTTCGTCTCGAATCCCGCCGTCCACCGGCAGCCAACGAACCGCTCTCGCCTTATCATCGATTCCACCACCCCTGCCACGGCGGCATTCGAGATGAGCCCGTGTGATGGACTTCGTGGCCATCCCAAGTACCTGAATTTCTAGGCAGCATCCCTCGACGCAGGCGGCTGATCGTGTCCTGCGGACGCTCGGGTATAAGACTACCAGACTGCCACCCCCAACAACAACGCCAGGATAGGTGTCCAGCACTGCCAGCATGATTTCCCTTTCGACTACTGCCAGTGCTATGGCGGCGAGTGCCAGCAACTACATCACGAGCCTGGGGCAGAGTTCGTCGCCCGGAGACTTCAAGCTGTATTCCCACTTGGAGCCCTTCACACCCACTTGGGCGAAAGCCCCGCCTAAGCTGTCCACCGCGCTGCCGTTCGCCATCCTTGCCCTCCTCCTGCTGAGAAGTATCGTTGCCCGGGTACAACGGTGGAACCGCCTCCGCCATATCCCCGGCCCGTTCCTCGCTGGCTGGACAAGCCTCTGGTCAACATATCACCACTGGAAACAAGACGTCCATCTGCTCCACAAAGAGTTGACGAAGAAGTACGGTCCGCTGGTTCGGACGGGTCCCCGCGACCTGATCTGCAGCGACGTCGACGAGCTCCTACGGATTCAGACGTTCAAGTCCCCGTGGAGGAAGGATGAGTGGTACTTGTTAGGCCGCATGACTCCTGGGATCGACAGTATTTTCAGCACGTTGGACCCTGAGCTCCGGAGAAAGAAGAAGCGGAAGATAACACCCGGTGTGGGTGATTCACCTAGACCGAATCTCCATTGGCATGCAATTGTCCGCTAATGTGTTGCCAGTATGCTGGAAAGGGAGTTGACAGCTTCGAAGACAGCGTCGACAGGGGCACGGCCGGCTTCCTCAAAGCGATAGGACGGTATGCTGACACCGGTAAGGCCTTCGATGTGGGAACGCAAATCCATTTTGCCACGCTCGATATGCTCGGCGAGGTGGCATACGGCACGCCCCTGGGTTATCTCAAGAACAACAAGGATATGGGTAACTTCCTGAAGATCAACAAGGCGATCCTACCTATCATGCATATCTTCAGCAACTATTCGCGCATCTTTGCCATATTGCACCACTGGCCGCTGAACCGCTTCATGCCCCGTGAAGGCGATGGCGTTGGTGCCGGCGCCGTCATGAGGTAAGCTGCAGCTAATCGTACGCCACTTCATAGTAGATTGTCCGGGCTAATATGCTGCGTCTTCTAGCTACGCCAGAACGTTCATCGACGAGCGGTTCAAGCCAGGCGCCGAAGAAGGCCGAGATATCATTCAGTCTTTCATTAGGAACGGCTTGACCAAGGAGGAGATACTTCAAGAAGTGGCAGTGCAATTGTACGCAGACCTCCTTGCCGTGGCCCAAGAATATACCTGCCCGTGCATCATGCTGACCAACCGAACCAGCTTCGCCGGAACTGACACAACGGCCAATACCATCACCATGCTCCTCTATTTTCTTTCCAGTAACCCACCGGCTTACATACGCCTACGAAAGGAAATCGACGGTGCCACTGCCGCTGGCCTCCTGAGTAAGCCGATGAAGGACTCGGAGATCCGCCAGATGCCGTATATGCAGGCCTGCATCCGCGAAGCCCTTCGCCTCATGCCGCCGCTACAAAGCACGCACTTCTACAAGGCTGCCCCGCCTGGCGGCGATACCGTATGCGGATATCATGTTCCACACGGCGCGCGGGTTGCCACCAACAGCACCATGTATACCATAGGCAGGCTCGAGTCGTTCTGGGGTGATGATGCCGAGGAGTTCCGGCCCGAGCGGTGGTTTGAAACTGATGAGGGGCGCAGACAGGCAATGCTGACAAGGACAGACTTGGTCTTCGGGCATGGCCAATTTGCCTGCGTGGGCAAGGTCATTGCGTGGATGGAAATAAGCAAAACGGTGGCTGAGGTATGATGTTGCTCCTTTTTGTCTTTTTGTGAACTCCATGTACTGTGGGCTAACCATGAGCCCAGCTCTTGCGGGAATTTGATGTCACCGTTGCCAACCCCTTCGAGCCCATGAAGGTGGCTTCTGTGATGACTTGGATCATCCACGACTTTGTGGTGAAGATCGAGAGGAGGCGGGACTTGGCGACGGCTACCGTGGTAGAGTCACACTGAGAGAGACTCAAGGCACTGGAGGGAGGAAAATAGTCGCAATTTAGTTGCAAGTGGCCCATCGTCCTTGCCGAGACTGCTGGAAGTATTGCCATATCCAGAAGTGCTTTCTGTCCTGAGTCAGTTTGCCGAATAAATACGATACATCAGGACAACAGCCCGTCAAGTGCGAACATACAAACATTACCTCTTGGCAGGCAGTTCCTCATTGTGTTGCTCATGGAAGCGAACGGATTTTGCGCGATGCCTCTCCGGAAGAGGATGCGCTTCGGGCTTGGCTAGACTGTGATTCTTGGGGATAGGAGTTCAACAGGTACGCCGCAAGCAAAACGAGCAGCCCTCCGATGAGGAACTGGACGGGGGATGCCATGCTCTGCACCCAAAGCATGAAGATGAAGCCTTTAAGTGCCAAGATGCCAACTTCAAGAAGCTGCTCGGCCATGCCAGCCGTCGTCTGACGTCGGTTTTCGTCCATTTCGTTTCATGCAAGCAGCCGGGTGCTGGGAGATGTCAGCTCCTGGGGTGCATCCATGTCTCAGAATAATCTAGAAGTTCATAGTGATGTGTCGTACTGCGTTAAACGCCTGGACAATGAAACCCTGTCTGATTAATTTGGTATTGTCCTCTCTTGGTATTGTGCTGCCGTCACGTGCATCTTTGTCGCACCTTCCGCGACTGGCAGGACAGGGCGCGGGATGGTTACCGCCAAAGCAATCGCCACACCCCTTTTTCTCTGCTTTGTGCCACAAAAGGGGCTTGGCTTTAGCTCGTGGACAATGATATCGGGATCACGAAAACGAGAAGTTTGGCTAAAAAGAGGCCTCTGGAAAGTGCCAAGACTTGGAAAGCGTGGGATGAGGATCGAGGCGCATGCAGCGCGACAGAAGGAGGCAAGCCTGCCCAATTTTCTGCTGCATGCCTTCAATACGTGGCACTGCGGTTCCGCAAATGGGCGCCATTGGAATGGAACTCTGCCGTCGCGCGGGCGAGCGGGCGGTGGCGCGCTGTCGGAAGGGAATCCCAACCCCGCCGCTGTGGAACACCAGACCATCGCTGGATTCGCCCGGCGCCGATGATTTGCAGGACTTGCAGCTCCCTCATGCAGGGCGCCTCCGAGCGATACCACTGAGCTGATGGACGATGCGGCCCCGCCGCCACTCCGATCAAAAGCGCCGATTGCATCTTCGCGCCGGTACCAGAACTTGCACCTCACCACATCATTGCATTTCGGCCAGGCCCCGAGCCGGACTCGCAATGTCCCCCGGCGCGGTGCGCATCGCCTTCCCGGGCGACCTGCCGAAGACGGGCACACAGCAGATACAGCCATACAACGGCGAGGACCAGTATTTCGATCCCGTGCCAGCCACCGATGTTTGGGCCGTGTACCTCGCCGCCCGGTTCTCGAAGCGCGAGGAGCTGTACGATAGCTTTACCGCCCCGGAAAAGGAGCTCGTGAGAAAAGAACTGCGCCGCATTCGGTATCTGCGCGAGTACTTTGGCTTCTACCGGCTCCATCCATCTGACCACACGCTTGCTGTCTCGTTGGAGAGGGCGCACATTCGATGGAGGGAGCGGGCCTCCCAGCGATGCAAGGAAGAGCTGGTGCGCCTCGACGGCGAGACCCCGAAGGCCGATAAGTCTTACAGGTTACTCATAGCCAGGAATCGCAACATCCTCGCCCAAGTGCAGCTTTGGCAGTCCCAAGTATACACCGATTTCCAGCAGCAGATGTCACCTGTGAGCTATATCAGCGGGCTTGAGGCCGTCGACGACAGCATCGACGACAATCCACGTGAGGCGAACTACGGCTATAACGGATGGCTCATCGTTTTTGAGAAGGGCCAAGGTGGCGTGACACTGGACCACCCCCTTTGCCACGGCCGCTTCCCCCATCAAAAGATTCCTGTGCAGAAACTGCTGTACGCCAAAAAGGAGACACCACTCAAGCGCTCGGGGAACAAGAAGCAACTTCGATACTTCCATCTTCAGGCTAACAATATGAAATGGGTTGAGGTTCGTGACGCCGCTCCTGCAGTTGACGATGTATCTAACGCGTGCCAGGACGCCATCTCTAGGTACTACGGGGAGGAAGGTTCCGAGTTCGAGGGACATCGCAAGTCATATCAGCGACGGCTATACCAGCACAGCACCTCAAAAGGCGAGTCTAATACGGAAAGACTCCTGAAGCGGGAGCTTTGGCACGGTCAGGAGCGCGGCGGTGTCGACACCCATATGCCGCCACACTCCCGCCAGATCCGCCCCCGATGCGCCATTGTACCATCTCCGCCATGGAGCAGCACCTTTCCAGATTTGAAGGAAGAGAGCATACCGGAAGACGCTCCTACTGAGACATACTCTCACTCCTCGCACGGCTCCCAGGATATTGTCCTTTTTGTGAGCCCAAAACCTCCTTTGAAACTCGCTCTTGCTCTAACTTCCCCCGCCAGATGCCTTTTCTGCATTGGGAAATCGAGAAACGGCTCGCAAGGATGACAAACGTGGTGCGCAAAACGAGGCAGTTGAAAGAGCAGGAATACGATCTTGAGCGGTCCGCTAAGCGGAGGGGAACATGGGGGAGTGTGGTTGAAAGGGCAGCTATGGCCGCTCGCGCCCAAAGATTAAACAGTACCGATTCAGCACCCCCGGGCGTTGGGCACGGAGATGAAGAGTCGCCATCTTGGAGGCCACAATCACCGCTCGGGACGTACCTTTGGCTGGCATCAAAGCTTTACCAAGTCATTGACGAAGCGGCCGACTGGCGACTCATTGGGAATCACTTGTACACCCAGTCCCCTCTGCATATTAGGCGAACTCTAGAGCAGTATTCCTGCTGGACATCGGAGGACACATCGCAGCGGGACCGCCAACAGGTCGTGTACCGCGGCACGAGATTAAGGAATGATCCCGAGGCAATGCCCAGGGTTGTTATGGTTGATCAGCTGTGGTTGTGGATTCTGGATGAGAGTAGGTACGACATGGTTCTTAATCGAAGCAAGCTAACATAAATGGCCAGACACGATCATATCTGCCTTCCCTCGAAGATGGGGTCGCAACAAGCCAGATCCATCTGCCGTTCACCGGGCTATCCGCGATAACCTCGCCACCATCGACAAAAGCCACGTCAACTCAATATACGATCTTGCGTTAATCATTATTGACGAATGTTCCAAGGTATTCTTTGATCGGACAAAGCCGGATCTCCGCCCCGAAGTAATTGACATCTTTGGCTCGGCAATTTCAAATATTGTAAGTAACAACCTCTTACGTACCTCGTACCCTTCGTCGATCTAGAAGCCAGAAATTTACAGTCTCGCAGTCTGAGAAAAAGATGGAGGCATACGAGCGTTTTGGTCGGGACGTGAAGCGCATGAACGCCGAGGACCCGCTGCAAACAGCCGAAGAGCTGCTCCGAAAGTCGCTCAATATCAAGTTTGAGTGGTCGGTACTCATGGAAGCGCAGAATGTCATCGACCAGCTCCAGATCATGCAGGAGATTTTCACGCAACAAATCACGGTCATGGGTGACTTTGAGAAAGCCTTGCGAGCTATGAGCTCGGACCCGACACGAGATCAAGAGGGTCTCAGGACGGCGTTGGAGAGAGCCGTAGCGCTCATCGCCGAGATGAAGCTGCGGAGGACCGAGCTCGCGAATCTGGAGAAGCGACAGGCAGACGCCAGAGGCCAGGTATGACTCACGTTCCGGTCTTTATTGTTGGTGACATGGGTGTTGATGGCAGTGCAGCTACGCGAGCTTCTCGACATGAAGCAGCAGCAGTCGGGCATCATCGAGGCCAAAGCTGCGATTCGCCGCGCCGACGAGAGCGTTCTCCAGGGACGATCAATTGTGGTATTCACTGTTGTCACCATCTTCTTTGTAAGTTATCCCCTAGTCGCTTTCTCAGCGAGCAGCAGCCTAATTTGACCCAGCTCCCTCTATCCTTCTTCGCCACCCTCTTCGGCATGAACGCCAAAGAGTTCAACGAGGGGTACATGGCCCTCAGCACTCAGCTGATCTATATGTGTAAGCCGCTTCTGTACCCTAATTGTGACTCTTTTCTGACTCCCACCGGCCACAGTCACCATTTCGAGCGTCGTAATCATCCTCGCCCTGGCTATCGCCTTTAGCATGTGGGCAAGGACCGTCCTGTTCGGTGCCTTCCGCTTCTCTTTCGCCTACCTGTCACACCGCGCAGGAAAGGGAAAGCAAAAACCAAAGAACCTCAAAGCTGCCTCGGCTCATACGCTCAGAGAGTTCATGATAGCCAAACAGCGGGAGTGGGAAAGCCGAGATGTCGGGCCAGGCGCCTTGGCGAGTGGTGCCAGGTTACCGATGCACAACGACGATGATATACTGCCAAATAAGAGTGGCATGTTCACTGAGATCGCCATGTCACGACTATGGAGGCGCAGCCGCTCGGAATAGAAGAAGAGAATCGGGTTTTGTACCATAGTTCTCGGAGTATCTGTAAAAATGCGTTGGCAGGTCTCAAGTCAAGAGCTTTTCCAGGGTAGCACTGTATCGTCAGAGTACAGGTGAGGTTAGCCATGTTGCTAGTGTGTTGGTATGCTCTTACTACAATAACTGCTTCCCGGTTTTCTGCATCTGGACCCTGCCTGGACTACCTCGTTATAATTGTTTCGCCATGCAACCTTGTCTTCAATTTTCACCTCCCCTATGCCCCTTCCATTCACTCATGCTCAAATCTACAATACTCCGCATTCTCGTCATGTACGCAATCAAGACAAATGCTCGCCTTTTTCTTCATGACCTCGAGTTTTCCTTCGATCGTGTCCTGGCCAGTCGGAACTCGGTGTGTGGTGTAGTGAATGGAGCAGTACTACAGAACATTTTTGACGGCAGGGCTTGACGTATTCTCTCGTCATCCAATAGGTTACGGTAAGGAGCTGTGTACTCTGAGACAAGCTCCAGTGTATGTCTGGTAAAACAGTCCATATCGCTGAATAAGAAAGCCGAAGCGATGAGATGCCCATTTCCACCATATCGAATGTCTGTGACTGCCTTAGCCACTGAGAAGCGGCGAATGTGAGCGCAACTGCAAGGTCGTACTTGTCAGCTGCAATCGCGATTTGAAGAACCTGCTTCGGTGGCAGGGTAAGCGATACAACATCGTTGCGGTGGTGAATAACGCAACAGATAATGCGCAGAGCTTCGGGATCATCCTCCTCGAGACAAATTGAGCGTCGGGATTCTTCAGAGAGCCCCTGACCTTCACTCCAATTAGGCCCGAACATGGCGTTGAAGACTTTGGAGGCGGACTGAAGGAGTAACGAATGTACCCTCAGTCGCACCGCCTTCGGCCCGACGACTAGGACAACATTTCCATTAGGAGAGATGGGTATGATGGGATTGGCTTCGCTGGTCGAGTTCGGTGAATCCATACTCCAGTAACGGTGTTCCGAAATACTGAGCTAGGTAGGTTGTTTTCCCCTCAATGCCACAGACCCTCACTTCCGGGTGGAGAGCGCCTTGGATTGGAGGTTGGGCACCAACTGATCCCCATCGCTTTCGCTCTGTCCGTCGGCTATTTTCGGCTGTAGGAGAGCTATGACGGCATACATTGGAACACACCAGGTACTGTGTGACAGCCTCAAAGATGAAAATGGATCCGCTCAAAAGGCTTCGTGCAGTGAAGTCTGGACGCTGAACCTGTACGCGACTGCAACTGTTGATCCGTAAATGCCAATCATAAACAACAGGGTATCTTGGTACACGTCAATCCTGTGAAGAGCTCTCCCGCTCTCGTCCTTTTATGCATTGCTGTATATTTATGCCTCTACTGGGCTGACATTCCCATCCTTCTCCAACATCTCCGTCACCAGCCCCAGTATCCTCCCATGGATGCTCTCATCCGCTGCAATAAGCCCGTAGTTTCCAGCCAAATCCCTCCCCGTTCCAAAATCCACTGGCCGCCCGTACAGATCTGTGATCTTGCCCGCGCCCGACTCGGTGTAAATCAGCTGTGCGCCAACGTGGTCCCAAAGACACCATGGCGGCCGCCGCGTCGCGGGAAACCGCACCTGCACATGCTCCCTCCCCCCGAGAATCAGCGCCGCGTATCGCATAAGCGACGAGTAAATCTCCGTTCCGGGGTATCCCGCGCCTGCGGCCTCGGCCAGCTCGTGCACCTTCTCCGACAGCGTCGCGGCGCTCAACGACGAATCAATGAAATGGAGATCTTGCAGCTTTACGGCGGCGTGGCCTTTACTCGCCACCCGCCGATCGATGCGCCGCGCCGCCACCAGCCCGCGCGTCCCCATCGGCCGCACCTGTGCGCCTTGCCCGCGCACAGCGGAGAGCATCAGCCCCATGCCAGTCTCGTCGACGCACGTTTCGCGTACGCACGCAGGCCCGTCCGTTGTGAGGAGTAAGTTTGGACACCCGAGGACGCCGAGGACCTCCCTGCCGCCCTCAACGAGCGCAAGCGAGACGGCATATTGCTGGTTCTTGATAAAGGATGCGGTGCCATCGATAGGATCAAGCGCCCAGAAGCGAGATTTCCGCCCACCGACGCCGCGCCCGCCAAGATCGATGATTTCGCACATTTCGTTGATGGAGCGCGGTGTGGCAAGGAGGGCCTCGCATTCAGGGTCGTCGAGGTGTGTTGTGGAGACGATTTCCCAGACTTGGCGGGCGAGTTCGGGATCGGCTCGGAGTTCGGTGGCGTCTTCCTCGCCGACAAAACCATCGGAGGGAAAGGCGGCGTGCACGGCGCTGATGAGGAGGGCTTGCACAGCGAAGTCGGCGACGGTTACGGGAGACGCGTCGCTCTTGGCGATTTGGCTGTTGCGTCGCCTGTTGACGGCAGAGGAGAGGACTTTGCGGGTGAGGCCGGCTACACGCTGCACGGCGAGCTCGGCGATTAGCCGCTCACCGCGGTATGGTTTGACTGTCATCGGAGGGTCGGGTGGTTTGTGGTTGGGTTGGGGTTGTCGGAAGGGCGGGGTTGCGGTGAATTGATGGAGGACGCTTCCGATCTTGGTGCTGTCCGCTCTACCCGGACTTGGGAGATGCTGTTTTAAGTGTCATTTGGAATGGGGCGGTGGTTGAGGTCGCCAACCGAAGCGGAATGTGATGAGATTTCATGCCTTTCCGGGGTTCGCGCCACAGTCTGTGAGGCATTCAGGAACTGGTCGGCCGGCCGCCACCGGTGCGGTGTCAGGAGAGAGCGGCGGGTGGCCTGGTGCTCATTGGACGGCGAGCAGGTGAGGGGTGTGGTGAGTGGCTATGCTCGGGGCGCAGAGAGCGCAACGGCCCCGTCGGATTCTCGTCTCAGCAGAGGCCGCCACCACCTCGCAGATTTCCTTCTGGCGCCCTGGGAATTTTACGAGGAGGCCGCTGGATGCACGGCACACCCCGGGCGATTCCTGGGTGCTAACGCAATCTGCAGTTTTGGCGTTTGCTTCGTGATTGACTGAGGCGGAGCCTGGAGATTCAGCACGGGTTGCAGCGTGTCACAGGTCGAGCACCGCAGTGAAGCCTGCTGCCGACGCGACATCAGGTGAGCTTTTGTCTCTGTGATCAATCAACCCTGACATATTCCTGATCCCTTTCTGATTCATTTTCCTCAATTTTCTTCTGCGAAAAATTTTCGGACTCTCTGCCTTCCGATCCGACTTCCGTCAATGTCCACGTCTGTCGAGTTTCACGGCGTTCCGAGGTCGTGCGCGTCACATCTGACAGCTCCGGGCAGATTCTGTTCACGGAGAAAACCTCGGTTTTTTGCCTCCAGCCACAGCTCCGACTTATGAACACGAGTAGAGGCTGATAGAGTCTGGATGTCGGTCAGCATCGATACCTGGGATGCGTGATTTTGACTCCAATCGAGAGGATTCTTTCTTCCAGCGCGACACTGGAGGGGCGCCCTGTGAAACCTGAAGCTGCAAGGGCTCCCGCCACCCCACCCCAGCCCCTTGTGCCGATTTTAGGGCCCAATCCAGTCACCATCGATGCCCGAGATGTGAGATGCAAATGCACATCAAACGTTCTAATGGCCATGACCTTCGCTGCCATCGGTATTGAGATTATCGTAAATACTACCCTGGGCTACCAGGCCACCAGTTTTAGGTGCCTTAGACATCCAGATTTTGTGGGCGACAATCGAAACAGAGTTGTTCAGCTTCATGAGCAACGTTAAAGGAGCGTTTGGTGACCCCAGAAGTCAAACCACAATCAGGGCCATGGATCTGAATTAGTTTAGGGTTTCTGAGCCGGATTTTCTCGCCAAGCTAGCCAGTTTGATCCATATGTTCAGTTTTCTAAGAATATAGTAGCCAATGAGAAAGCTGCCTCCATAGCCCAGCTCAGTCGCAAAGAGGCATCATCATATGCTTCAAACCCTTTTGTTTCCTCAAGTCCCGAGTCAGGGTTATGCTGTAGCCCTAACCCTAACCCTATGTACGTCCGGATTTTCGCACGCAAAACAGACATTAAGGTCCAAAAAATGTCTCAGAATTATTAGGCCAAAATTAGCAGGGTAGATCGCCTCTCAAATTTGTGCTGGTTTCGCCCTTTCGGCCGGACTGTACTATCATCTTTTCGGTTTACCTCTCTTGGTTTGAACTGTTTGACTTCAGTGCTATGGGGTACGCTGCCTCACAGGGCCTCCGGAAATGTTCCTAGCTCACGCCCCAAAATGGGATGATGACGGATGCCAGTGGGCCAAGATCCCATCATGTCGGCTGAAAGATGACAGGTGGAGATCTGCTTGCACGAAGGGCCAATCCATCATTCATTTGTTCATGCTTCTCAAATCAAGCAAGCAACGTCGAGTAGCAAAGATCGACAACATGACGGCTTGATGGGAGCCTGTTGATGGCGGGACGGAAGGCTTTCGCGTTGCAAAGTTTGCGTTTACGTGACATTAGAAACTGACAGGACGATCATCACTTCAACCGATCTTGTCAACCTGGGCTAAAGGCGCAAGAAAAGTCAAAAACCTTGGGTGTAGGTAATTAGGAACGAAAAACGGCAAAAGGGAATCTTCCACAATCTTCATCTCCATGTCACCACTGAAGCGGTGATCACAGCGAAAAAGAGGTAGGTTGGTATCAAAAAGTCCACCCAGAACGGCCCCGAAGGACAGTTCATGGCACCGAGCTCCACGATGTGCGATGCAGGCTCAGCGCCATAGTCTGAGGTGCTCATGATCTCCCCAGACTTGGATAAGGTAAGTATAATCAAAAAGAAGAACAGAAGGGCTTTCAGCTCAACGATGGGAGCGAGGAGGTGATTAAATAGTAAATTAGGCATCGGATTATCACGTGTTATCATGAAAGAGTTCGCAGGTAGATTGTGGAAGTTCGCGCTCGTGCTATTGATAAGCTTAGAGGGATCCGCCATTTTCGGAAGGGCCGCCTAGTAGGGGTTCCTGACTATAACCCTAACCCTGGGCTCGGGCTCTACGGATCCGTAACCCCTTTTCATAACAAACAACATTGTAGCAGCCAGGGAATCCGCTTGACCTAAACACCAACAGAAAATTCAAAATGTATAGATTATATTTTTTACCTCTTCTTTCCCTCCCATCGTTGAGCTGAAAGCCCTTCTGTTCCTCTTTTTGATTATACTTACCATATCCAAGTCTGGGGAGATCATGAGCACCTCAGACTATGGCGCGCCCGGTTACGCAGTCCGAATAAAACGGTGAGACCCCTTTCGACAGTCGTTCCGAGGCAGCCAGTTCTTTGTTCTGAAATACCACCGATCTATGTCAGGTTGACTCCCCACTAGGCCCGACCTAGGCTATCTTTGTTTCCAGTCTTGTCTCGAAACTTCGGAGTCGAGAGCAAAGTACATGCCCGTGGTCATCCTGGAGGTACCGATTTCAAACGACCTACTCTAACGGGACCAAGGCTCAACTATTAAGAAAGGACATTGCTCACAATATTATGTTGAAGTTCAAAAGCCCGCGTTTACCATCTACTCCAACTTCAAGTTGTCAATATACGTGGTATTTCACTAGTCGATGTGAACTAATTAAAGGCTCCAGGAAATTTGGGCTTTGGTCAGTTGCAGCTTACAGTAGGCAGCTCGAATTGTGGACTTTCCGGTCAAGCCAAACAGCTCTAGAACCAGTCTTCGTCGTTCATCAGAAAAGCATTCAATGGCTCAGCTCCGTACTCACCAACGTCGTAGAGAGATGCCCAAATTGGCCGGTCAGGGTTTGACGGGCTTGCTCTAGCATATGATGGGTGGTTCAGTGATGGGATTGATGGACGGGTTGTTTATATCAAAGTTGTATTCTTCCCAGTCTGGACCATCACATACGGGTACATTCGTCCGGTGGCGTGGCAGAGGAGCTCGTGGGGCATTTTCGCTAGTAATACACCAACATGCGCCTCCTGAATCTGCGGCTACGTCGACTAAAAGGTATTATTGCTGGGCTTGACTTTTAACACTTATTCTTTTGGAGACTGGCATTTCTAATTCTCTTCCCGGCACATGTCATTGTAGTGTTTTGGCCGTTAGCCCCGGGTCAAAGAGGGGGATGGATTTCCAGTGATGGACACACGAGCCGATATAATTCAACATACGAATCGAATGGCTTGAACGCGTAACTCAAACTGACAATGGCCATCCAGGATTCTTGCCTTCCTCTTTAAGCCTTGCTTCTACTCGTCAATGGCACAGTCGCGCCGGTTAACATGGCAGCATTCATTAAACCTGCTCCTCGAAGTGGCAAGCTAGATGGAGCGCAACCTTAATATCCTCGCCCGGTCTTGCGAACCCAAGCCATTGTTATGCCTTCCCAGTTCATTCATCACATTACCGCAAACTCAGTGCGTAGCAACTTGATCAAGAACGCAGGGTTGGACAGAAACCGCTGAACTTCAGAAGTATAAACCCCCCTCCTTTCGTCCAGTTCTCTTCAACCGTGACTTTCAAGTGATTCACTGCTAGGGCTTTCATTGCCAACATCGCTTGGTGCCCGTCATTAGCTAGGCGGTTGCAACACTGGCGCATCTACGCCGTGTAGTGTACCCCTCCATTGAGCCATTCTACCTATTCGACACTACACTAAGAAGGTCCCGTGCCGGTCATTCTCGAGCAGCCCAGCGTGTACTGCTACGAAATTCTCATGGAGAAAAGGTCGAAATTTCCCATGGCTACTCCTACTTATGATGATACACTCACTCTTGCTCTAAGACAGCTCACCTCCCAAATCGTGCGCTGTGGATACAGCCACAAAAACCAAGTCCACACCCACACATACCCCAGTATGCTCTCAAACGTCACCACCCTCCTTGACCCGGGCACAAAACATCTCCTCCTAACCGGCGCCCAAACCCCCTGAACCACGCTCTCCATCGCAAACGCCAACGGCTGGATCACATAAAACCACCCTGATCCCCAACAATTACACCACCCCCTTTTCCAATCAATCACCGAATGAATCGCCCCCGATAACAAAAACACCAAGCAAACATTCACCATCCTCCTCCCGTACTCGCCCTTTCCCCACACCCTGTCTGATATCTCGTCCGCAACCGCCCTGAACGGGGCATATACCAACCGATGCCAGAAATAGCTCCAAAATCGCCGCACTGTGTATGCTTCCCGAATATCTCCATACAGCGGAGGCCACTCGTGGGGTTCATCCAGCCGGAGGACGTAGATGAACAGTATACTGAGAAGCTCATGCAGGGAAGATAGAAGCAAGTAATTATGCAAGACGAAGTTCAAAGTCAGATAGGTGCGTGCCGCGGTGTGCATTTGCGAGAGGTACGTCGGCGAGGAGTTAAGAAGCTCCGAGACTTCGTAGAAGAGGGCTAATGCGAGGTAGCGGATGAAGATGGTGAAGAGTTGGCGGGGGAGGAAGTCGGTTCGAGCCGAAGAGAGGGATGATGGCGTCGACGGGGTTTGGGGTGTTTTGACAACCTGCCAGGAGGTGTTGATGCCGCGGTAGTTGTACAGCATTTTGTACGCTTGGTAGAAGGGGCTGAGATTCACTTTGCTAGCGGGGTTGGTTGCGGCGGTTAAGCCGTCATTGCGGCGGATTAGCGCGACGTGGGCTATGTGAATGAGCCAGATCAGGACGCCGTGGGCGAAGATGGAGTTGAGTTGGTCGTCGGGAAATAGGTCGTTGAAGCGGCGAAGGAAGGTAGCGGATAGTATGAAGATGATGGTGGTGTTTCGAGCGGTATACTTGCTCGGCGCCGAGAAGGTGTACAGAGCGTATGCAGATGCAGAGGATATTGCGATGCAGGGACGAATCGCGGCGCCCAGGCTCCAGCCCTGAGCCACAGCGTGAGCCATGATGCACAGCTGCTAGACGAGATCCGCTCAGCTGCTGGATGACATGAAAGTGGGGATTGGCACAACGAGAGAAATGGATGGCTCTCAACAGGACGTCATATTGGTCGGTTGCTTCTTGCTACATGTATGGCCCCAGGAAGAGTGGTGATCAGCAGGTACCAAACCGTCGGCATTTTCTGGCGGTTGTTGGGTTAAAACGTTTCGTGCCGGGTAAACCCACGTACCCGGTTCATAGTAGTATGCGCCGAACTGCCTGATTGGAGCGCGTCCAAGCTGCATCCGATTACACCCAACGCGTCAACACCTACCCCTTTTGTCAACAACAAACAACACCAGAGTGAGCGAATCAAAACAGGGTCTGATTGATGTAACCCTGCCGGTATCGCAGCAACTGCGAGCTACCATCCTCTCTGTCGGTATCTGCCGAGAATTTCGGTACCACTGCGGTAGCCAAGGCATGAATCTTGGTCGGCATGCTCTCACAACGCCGCAGGTACCAACACCCGGACCCTCTTGGCAGCTTGTGGGCTAACAGGACAAAACACGCGCCTCGGCCCAGCGACAAACATGAGGGTCTCAACGCAGTGCTCGCAACCGCGGCCGTGGGATTGGCCTTATTCGGGTCAAGGAAGGCGACGGCAAGCAGGCGGTCTTTCTGCAAGCCACGAGGTTGCACTCGTCCAGCATGAGTCTTGGCGTCGCGAACCCGCCTCGCAAGTAAATCCGCCATAACATGGCCCGTGGTGGCGTGTGAGATATCTATTTTGGAGCGGGGGATGGCGTCAGGTATTCTGGACGGTTGGAGTTGAGATTTGGGTGCCTTAGTTGGAATTTGTCAGCAATCGAAATGGAAACGAATAGCGAGACTCAGACTTGAATACGCCGTGAAGACATCAATTTGCCAGACTATCCACCTGCTTGCAGCGAGTGAATACATTTCACAAGAGCGTTGATGCAACATAAGCCGGGGGAAAGCTTGCAGCAGTTTGACAATGTGCCCGACTTGAAGGAAGTTGCCCCAGTCTGCCGCATCTTTCTCCGCTGAAAAGCCAAATCCTTCGCAAGGTGGACAGCATCCGCCCGGACTGGGGAAGACTGGCACATGAAGCGAGTAAGCAATTGTTGGTGCTAAAGGCGCAATGGGAGTTTTCACACGCGTCTGAGACTCGACGTCGTGGTCTCCCTACGGAGTTTTCATTTGATGAAAGAAAAGTGGGTCATCGCCCAGCGCCGCTCCTTCCTCCAAGTACCTAGTACTTCAATATTTTGTTTTTCTCATGCGAACCCTCACCCTGTAAACCCCGATGCTTCTACATAGCCACACACCCTATGCTACCGGCCCATTAAATACCATCGCAATGGCATCGAGAATCGGACCCGATAGGCAGAGCGGAAGCTCGTTCTTCAAGCGACTTCCCCTGGAGATGCGCGACAAGATTTACGAAGACGTCTTTTCCTCCACAAGATTCGCATGAGGACTGAGGACATACGTGATCATGGAAGAATATTACGACAGAATCAAACCCGCCCCCAACGGTCTCGCCCTACTCCGCACCTGCCGTCGCACCAGAAGCGAGATCGGAGATAAATGGCTTGGCCAAGTTCTGTTCTTCTTCGAAGATATCATCACTCTTTTGTGCGTTCATGACATGGGATGAGCAGCAAGATACTTACTGACATGTTTAAATCCACCTAGCGACAAGCTGGTTCCTTTACCGGTAGATTTGCGCTCGAAATTGAGGCGCCTGGCGGTTGTGGAAGGGAGAATCAGTGTTTTTCACGAAGATATCACCCCATTCTTCCCAATTTCCTGTCTTTCGAATTTCCTCCCGAGCTTGCGACTAGATGTCCTCACGGTCATCAGACAACCCTATATTTTCGGCAGATCGGGAAAAGACTAATGCGCCAGTCTGAACGATCTTATCAGCAATGGCAATGGATGGAAGGTCCTTCGCTATATTCTTCCCACTTCTACAATTCTGGGAGTGTCAGCAACCGAGCTTGACGCGGACCGAGACAATCACGATAAAACGGCTTTTGTGCCGTTGCTAACGCATTGGCAACGCGTAATTGAGAGTCGTGACGGACACCACTCCCACCCCTCTGAGGATTTACCACGCTACTCAGTCGGGAACTCCGCCATGGGTCGATCCTCAACCCGGAAAAACGGGTACGGTTGCCGCAAGGGCAGGACCCGTCCCATGACAGTTATGCCGCCAATCCCGCTCTTATAAACCTCTGTAAATTAGATACGGAGATGATGGTGGTTGTTGAAAGAGGTTCTCGAGCCGGTGTACAGGGGAAGTGTGGCCCGTCAGGCGCAAATCCTGATCATTAGGCTTTAGAGCTCGTTTCTTCTCAGACTATCTCTGAGATGAGTTGGTCGCAGATCAGAGGGTTTTCCACCGCCAGCTCGACTCGGACAAACTACGTCTCAATCATCATTGGAAAAGCTGGCCTGTCCAGCTCGACACTTACGATGATGTAGATGAGTACTATTTGTCCATATGGTGGCATTGGAATATGATGGAAGGTCTCTCGGATTCCTCCGAATCTTCGATTGCGGAGGAGCTTGAGTACTCAGAGGGAGAGTTGGAGGAAGACTCGGAGGAACTTGAGGACTCGGGTGAAGAACAGAGCACTTTGATGGGAAGCCACTAGGTTCCCAAGTAACACCATGTACGCATAGCTCCACGGAAGAAACTTCACTTATCTGGCCGAAGAATTAAGATCCATCTGAGAAAATGATATGTCGGCTTATCTGAACCTTTGACCGTGAATCTCGTACCTAGTTACTGGGCCCCGAGACCAACGAAAACGCCCAATACGAGCTGCTGCAGAATCCGAAACAACCTGCGATATGAAGGCGAAGGCTAAAAGGAACCTGAAAGGGCCCCTTGTACGAACATGTAATTATCACACAGTCCATTATGTTGCCGGAGCAGCATCCATAGTCACCGGAGACCTTGGCCTAGTCGTGAAAGACCTCGATTACATTCAAGAATGGGCCGTCATGGAATGCTGACAGACTTTGTCAGAATGGAACAGAACGATGGGCTCTTCTATCTTTTCTTGGCCAGAGCCTTCGTCGCAGCTTTCAACCCCGCAACACCGCCCGATTTCACTTTCCAGTCAAACTGCTGTACGTCGCGTCCTGCCTGCCATTTCGTACCACACCGCCGCCAACACAGTTTGCGTACCCTTCCCGGCCCCCATAAATATAGCGAAGAAAAAAGGTGGCCCACAGAGGCGGCGAGCGAAAGCGCAAATCGGGCAGTTGGGTCAAACCACAATAGTCGCAAATGGAACCCGACGCGCAAACAGAAAGCATGTTTTGACCGCTTGCCCTTGGAAATCTGTGGTAAGATCTACAAGACGGTGTTCTTCTCGACAAGACTCGCTTCCGGGAACAAAGATTGCGGGGTAAAGAGCTGGACCAACATCAAGCGCGCTCAACAGCCTGGCGCTGCTTCGAACCTGCCGCCGAGCCAGGGAGGAGATCGGGGATTCCTGCATCGGACAGGTCCGCTTCTGCTTTGAAGACCCTGTCCCTCTCATGTGAGTTCTGTTTCTATCACTGCCATTTGCATCTCACGTCATGGATCTGCACCCATCGAGTGGTGTCGTTACTGGCATGCGCTGACGAATTCGGTTGTCCACCACAGGGACAGGCTGACTGCTCTTCCGGTCCAGACGCTTTCGCAGTTGTGCCACATGAAGATTCTCGGCCATTCGGTTGTCCTTGACTTTCCAAGCAATAGCCTTTCAGTGACCTACCGTCTTATTTCTCTCTTCAGACTTCTTCCGGGTCTGTGCCTAAGTAAGCTAATGGTAATTGTCAGTGGGGCCGAGAAATCCACGCATATTTACCGTTGCCTGGATGAACTGATCGCTGAAGGAAACGGATGGAAATTCCTTTACTTTGGAGATCTCTTACTTTATCAACTACAATCCTCCTTCGTCAGAGGGTGCGAAATGTTGACTGAGGATGCGCATTGACTTCCCCATTCATCGGCCCCTTCACCCCGGAAGCTCCAGCCACGCCACTGGCAATGCGTACTGAAGAAACGAGACGGATATTGGTCCAATTCTTTGGTCACGGTCTGCAGCACCCTGAGCCGAATCAGTACGACATTATCATCAGCCCAAGCCGACGTGCGAAGCACGAACAGACGGATTTGATCATCGAAGAAGCCCGCGGCATTAGGGAGATGGTGATAGTTGTCAACCGAAGCTCCGGTGTCGATTATGAGGAGAAGGGGGAGCCCGCGCGGACGGCGACTAATGTTCACGAGATCGGGGAGTTTCTCGAGGGGGCCCTTCTCGAGTTGACGGACGAGAACACGTGGGCGTGCATCAAAGAGATATGGTTCGGCGAGGATCGCTACGAGACCGAAGTTGATGTCTACGATATGTCGACGACTACGCCTCCAGTCCGACGCAGATTCAGCATCCCACGGGCAGCCCCACGGTAATTTCTTCCTCCCCGCAATTGTGGATGCCGTGGCTGCACCGGAATCAGATATTGAACTAGCGTAGGGAGATATTTTAAGGCAGGCAAACGTTCGTCAAACGGGGTAGTAGCATATGCTCCTGTCCTGTCGATCTTACTCTTGCACTTATTTCTGCTTTTACTTTCGATGCGTCCTTGCCCTCCAGAACCTACAGCGGCGCCATTTCGACCTTGAGCTCGGCAACTGTCACCGTATTTTCTGTCTGCTTCAGCGTCACTACCACTTCCGCCATCTCTGAAAGGATAGTGCAGCGCACATCTGATAGCAGGCCCAGGACAATACCACGTGAGCACCCCAGTGAACGGACCACCTCGCGACAGTATATGTTCCCGGCTTGCCTCCAACCTTCTGCAAGCTCCCGGTCTCCTTTTCCGATACATACCAGAGCTGGGTATGGGGAGATCAGGAGCACCTCGGACTGTGGCGGAGAGCCTGCATTGCACATCGCGGTGCGCTCTGACATGAACAGCCCGCGGGCTGTTCTGGCTGTAATTTTTGATGCCAAACCTCTTTTTCGCTGAGGTCGTGGCTTTCGAGTCGCGTCCTGGAGGAGAAGCGTGCTGGTGATTGAACGGTTGGCATTGATGTGAGTGGCCCATGCTCGAGACCCTGGAAGAGGACAGCTTGAAGTTGACCGGATATTTGGGCACTTCGCTTTCTCATCGGCACCATGCCCGGTGACAGCTGCTTGCAGTTGCCGTATTGTGCAGCCGCAGTTGGCCAACGAGAAGTTTTCCAGACTCTACTACCACGGTCAACACATTTCAAAATCACAGGAGGAGGATAGTAGCCTTGCAGCAACAGTTCAAGTTGCGAACCTGAAAATAGTTTTGGGCATTCCCATCTGGACCCTCGAAGGAGAGACACCACGCGGCGCTGGTCGTGGTTGTTGCCGGGTGGCAATGTCTAAGAGGTATCCCGGCTGGAGGGCGAGGACTGTTTTATTTTGATGTCCAAGATACTGATGCGGCCGTTTGCTCACCGAGTACCTGCCAGAACCTCGGCCCAATACAATTGCCTGGTCATTTCGTTTTCAGCCTCAGGCTTTCTTCCTCCGGGGCCGAAAGAAACCTGGAAAGGATCAATGGCCTTCATTCGACGAAATTTTGAGCTACCTGATATTGTTACCAGCAATCGAGGTCCATTTTTCTGCGAGCCTGTGGTCAAAGTTATCTATTTGGAGGTTGTGTTTCTACGGACTCTGGTTGCTGGATGGTCTCTTGGTCGAGAAACATCTTAGGCATTCTCATGCAGGAGCTCCTCGGGCCAGGGCACGAGACTTTATAACCTGACCATGTTGTGTTTTCGCCTGATGTATTAACTGACTAGCAGTAACTAGGAGGGGGCGCTATGCTTGTGAAACTCGCGACCTGCCGTCCGATGTGCTGTGGTATTCCTCACACATTTGCTCCAGCCTGGCTGCCCCGCACAAATTAACAGAGGAAACTCATTACGCACCTGCTCAGCTGTGAAAAGTATTCTCTCCATGCCTCAAAAAAACAAAAAAGAAAGTGGCAGTAAATGGTTACACCTGCTGATGCCCATTTCCTCGGCGTAAACAACGAAGCCAGTTGGCTCTCGGCTTTCTTCTCTCTTCACAAGTTGTTCACCACACGTCTCACCCGCCTTGGTTACGACACCGGCAAACCTACAGTCCGGATACTCTTCTCGGACCCTCGATAATTGTTTTACCCCACGCTTTGGCGACGACGGCGACGAGCCACAGTACTAGACACTCTCTTCAGACCCGCAATACCCGCTTTGTCACCTGCTTCATCACGCCGGCACCCCACGTCAGATACAGGCGTCGCCGGCGACACGCCTTTTAACAAATCCCAAGACAACTTCCCGCTCTTTCTGCAACCTGCTCGCTTTCTGCCGACAACAAGCAACACCCAGTCAACCACCTTCCACTTTTATTCGCCTTGTCCCTCGCTTTGAGCTGTCTTCAGCCATCATGAGCGATCCCAACCCTTTCGGCGGACCCAACCCGTTTGGCGGGCCCCTCCGGTCTGACGAATCGGTCAGTCATCCGTTCATTGCCTACGAGGATCCAAACAGCAACCCCCAGTACATGTCGGATGAGGCCGTCAACGAGGATATCCTCGACAGAATGGTAGCTCATCATGGCTCAATCAAGCAGCATGGCGTTGCCGTGTTGGGCCTGGACGACTACCACCGTCTCCTCGCGGTTGTCAACCAGAAGGCCTTCCGCGCGGGCCACCGAGTCGGCAAGGAGGAGGTCGTAGTGAAGTGGCAGGCCGAAGTTGCCATGCTCCGCGATCGCCTCGGCTTTGCCCCGCCGCTCAACCCCATGTACATTGCCTCGGGTTGTCTACACAACGAAGACATTGACGCTATTTTTGCCATGGCTTACCAAGCCGCCTTCGACGACATGGCCAAGGAAACTCGGCTAAAGGTGATGGAGGAGATGAAAGCGAACAAAGGTGGCCCGATCCCCCGGGCTAGTGTCAATTCTTCTCAGGCTGCCACTCCCAACAATGACAAGGGCAAGGGGAAAGCCATCGCCAACGGTGGCGGCGTCGGCACGAACGGCTGCCCCCAGCCTACTCCTCTGGCCAACTGCAATGGAACCGGCGGTGGCAGTGGCAACAACGGCGACATAATTATGCGGAATGATTGCGGTCCAGCCACTGCTCTCGTCAAGGGCAGCGGCAGCGGCAGTAACCGCGGCATTCCCATGGAGACTACTGTCCTCGAGCAGGTACGTCTTGGACTACATGATCTCATCATTGCTCATGAGGCCCACCATGGACGGGTCAAAAAGACGGACCTCAGTCACCTTTTCACGACTGTCGATACCCGACTTCGCGAGTTGGGTTTGGCTAACAAGAAGTGATGGAGTAGACGACGCGGCAGGCGCCGACGATGGAGGATGAGAAAATGCAGGGAGAGCAGACAATGCTGTTTTCGGACTCTGACGACTATGACGAGGAGGATTACCAGCCTGAGGAGCGCATGATTCTGATCTTCAAATGGCTGAGCAGAAGCGGCGCTGACGCCTTGCGTCGCTTGGCGATGCAACATGAGGCCAGTGACGCTGCTCGTGGTACGGAGGAGTGATTCTTGGTGGATTGTTCTGGTCTGGATCATCTGATGCGTCTTGGACAGACGAATTGTGCGTAACACAGCAACCGGTAGGGTTCATTAGGACTTGGGAGTTCAAAGTTGGGGTTGGCATTGAGTTGGAGTTGGGGTTGGCTTCGGCATTGGTTTGCTTTGGCGTTTGAACATGCATTGGCATTGGTCCATACCGCGTGGTATTGGAGTAAAGGAAGGCACTCATCTGACCAGAATGTTCTGAGCAGCTTCTTCCGTTGTGCATTGTGATGTTGTTTGCAACAACCCTAACCCTGTCATGCCCTTCGCAGTAAGATCGAGGTAGCGTTGCACTAACACCGATCCTATCAAATTTGCAGCGAAGCTGTTAGCGTATCAAAAGCCACGAACGGTTTCTGCGCGTCAGTCACGCTGCGTTGGACCTGCAGCGATCGGCATCTTCCGCCACCAGTGACCCAGCTCGAACATGAGATGGTTCCGCACAGCCCTCACCCGTGCAATTCCACTTGCCTGGTTTCGAATTGATCAGCTCATTGGCATCGCCAATCAGGGGTGATCGCGGCATCTTTGCGCGGTTGCCGCAACAGGCCAGTCGGTCGGGGGATTTTGGTTGGCCTTCGCGTGCGCTCCAGCAAAATCCACTGTGGAGACTCCAATTCCGGCCTTGGTGAAGGCTGTGCCTTCCGATTGGAGGGCCCGGCGCCTAACGACTCGGGCGACCGTCTCGCCAAAACGCAGCAGCGGGAAGCGACATCGCCAAAAGGGCCTCGTTCAATCGATGCCCTAGAGTCAGGTCTGACGAAGGCGCTAATCTGTGTCCCGCGCTTGTTTGAGCGAGGTGAGCGAAACCAGACATGGGCTCACAACATGGGCTTGCAACATGGCTGGTGCGTGTCAATACGAGGAGCGCCAGATATAAGACGCGCCGTCTTCGAGTCGTCGTTTTGCGAATCTTCCGGTTCAACCTCCTCCTTCACGTCTCCCTCGATCATTTCTTTGGGTCTCTTTTTTCCTTGTTTCCTAGGTTATCATCTATTTCCTTATTTCCTTCTTTTTGATCTCACAATACAGCATTTCTTGGTCTGGTACTCGGGTTGTTTCTTTGCGACGAATTTCCTTGGCTCGGTTCCAACGACCATCTTCTCGGCCCAATCTGCAGTTGACCTGTTATCCCCAAGCCCTCACACTATCAGGTGTGATGCCCATCATTACTCCCAATACTTCCTTTCCGCCCCCGCCGACGGCGCCTTTCCCAAAGGGACGATTTCCCTTGCAAACAGCAGCCATAACACGCCCTTCGCTTGAGCTTGTCACGGACTTCGACACACCAAAGCCCAACATGCGGTTTCAAGCTCCACAGCTCGGCGCCATGGGCGTCACATTCACGATTATGCGGGCGTGCCAGTTTGCGGTTCTGATTACCGTCATCGGACTGTGCGCCAACTTCGTCAATCAGATCGCAACCGCCGAGCGCGACCCGCCTTCCGAGCTCATTGGTGCTCTCACAGTGGTAAGCTGCCATATCTGCAACAGTCGAGGTATCTTACTGACAAAATTGCAGTCTGTTACGGCCGTGATTTACGTGGTCATCACATACATTTTGTACTACGACAACATGTTGCCCCTTCTTTTCACAGCAATCTTTGATGGAGCCCTCCTCATCGCCTCTATCGTCGTCGCGGCACTGATCGGCAAGCCGCTGTCTATGCTCAACTGCGCCGCTCTCCCCTCGCAGTCCAACGCCTCGCTCACCACATACGCCATGTCTCTTCCGTTTCCCGTAAGAGCAACTGCCATCACCAAGACGCTCTCCTATTTCACTTTTGTGGCAGTCGACCAGACCACATGTTTCGAGATCAAGGCCGTATGGGGCCTCGCCATCTCTCTCTGTGTTCTGTTTGCGTTTTCTTCCCTCGTTTGCGTCTGCCTTTGGCAGCGCGTCCGCCGAGAGAACGCCAGCGCTGCTACAAACGCCAAGGACATTGAATGCTAGGGGCGCGCGGGCGCCTTCAGGGGTATCGGGACCAAACAAGCGTGGGAGTCGGACGTGTCACTCGGCACAAAGAGCATCACCGATGCTTACTCCGCTCCCCAGTTCCCGCCACCCCCGTTGGCGCCCATCCGTTCTCGCGGACGAGGACGCAGCTCTCACGAGGCTAACCCTACCCCCATGCCAATGATCCGAGCTCGCGAAGGTCCCCTGCAAAGCCGCCATATCGCCCCCGTGTCCCGCTTCAGCATCGACTCGGACCGATCTTCCTCATTCAGCGTGGACTCGGGTAGCTTCTCCCAGCGGGGAGTCGTCGGGCTTGGGCTCCGTCCTGCGCCGCAACGCCGCGTCACAACTACTTTCCGCACCAGCATGGCGCCCATCCCGGGATCTCCCACCGACGAAACCGACAACGGCGATTCTCTCTCTCCCATCATGTCCGGCGCACCGCCGCCGCCGAAGTACCCTCCTAAGGTCGTCACCCCCTCTTCTCCCAGGGATGACACCATCCCCAACGAGCACAAGCGCGTCCCGGGGCTGATTCCCCGCTCTCCTCTGTCGCCTGTTGCCGCTGGTTTGGCTTCGATGGCGAGACGCGCCGTGCGCAGGCCGGTACCTTCGCCCATTGTGGTCCAGCCGCTGCCAAAGTCAAAGTTCTTCCAGAAGCAGGACGACAGCCCTGACTCGGCAACCGTGGTGATTGGGATTGAGACTTTTCCCGTACCGGTGACGGACGAGAAGCCCAAGTCGAAGAGGAAGACCATGTGGGGTTTTAATGTGGAGGGGTGGTGGGAGTTGGGTCTGTTGGAGAGGATGAACACTGTGAGGAGGAAGAATACCACCAAGCATTGATTGGTGGTGAGAAAAGCAGAAGAGGTTGGCCATTGGGTGGATTGGGTGGAGTGAATAATGCGACATAAGCACAAAGGACTGGGACATGAAACAAGGAATTAGATAGATTGGAACTAGAACATGGTATTCCGGGCTTAGGTCCTGGGGATCTTGGACGGTCATGTTACTTGGCCTCTGGAAGGAATAAAAGGCGGTGACTTTACTCTTTGTGGTTCGCGCGAGGAGGGAGGGGGATAATATGTATTCGGGATGGAAAGGGAAGCTGAGAAATCGGAAGAAATGCCAACTCGCCGCTTTTCTCTTGCGGTTTGTAGGTGAGCCGATGGCAAAGCAATCACAACAAAGGAACGGCGGCTTGGCCTTGGCAGCCCAACTCGTCGACGGTCCCATCTGGTCAACTTCGGTTTTCCGGAGGGATTTGCACAGAATCAGTTTGTGCCAGTACAAAGCCTCTAGCTTGTGCTGTAATAAAAGCTGCCATCATACTCTTCCCCCCTCAAAACTGCATAGACTCGTGACATACAATGGCAATTACCACAGTGAGGTTCATTCCTGCAATGGAGTATCCCAAAGGGCATTCATTAAATGGCGGGGATGGTTAAATATTAGCGATATGTTATCAGCTAGATCGGTAGACTTTAGAAGAGAAGTCAAATCATGATGCTCGAGCAAGGGCCGTAGATAGTAGAGTAGAAGTAAGTCGCTGAATTCTTCTAACGCCACCTTTCCCACAGCCCTAAAATATTGACTAGGTACCAACTTGGACTTGTTTGACCAGCGTATTCTTGCAAGGCGAGGGAATTCTCCAACGCCACAGTGGAGACAGATAGGGGAGCCTGAGATCAAACAAAGAAGTTTGAACGTGGCGCACATATAGTAGAATAGATACAAAGACTGAGATGTCACAATGTTCACAATCGCGTAAACGGTCTGAACTTGAAGTTAGAAGACGGTGTATTTGTTAGTTCTTTGTTTCTCAATATATGTGAAGTATATTCCTCCTTATATTATGAATATAGATGACAAGTGAGATCATAGTAGGTATGCTAATTTGAATCTCAATTATCATCATTCTATCATGGTACTCCTCAGTGTTATAGCACTGACACCATCAAGCAAGTACCCTACACCATACTCCAAACCAAAGGGTATCAATAGCTCCCAGCCATGCACATCCCCTTAGTCTATCTATCTTACATCTCACCTACCGAAGACCTCAAATCCCGCCCCAAGACTTATCATACAATCCTTACCATCCCCGTCTACTCCCGGTTCTCAACGCCCCAAGCGCAAGTAGCGCAGTCCTCCACACGCTCATGCTCACATTGGCTGCTCTTGTTAGCAGTCTCGTCAGTGTCAGTACCGACCTTCCCCTCAGAAAGAGGAGCCTCGCAAACCTCCAGAGGAAGGTAAGGAGGAAGAAAGTCCTCCACAGCATCATCAACCTCAACCAAGGCGAAGTCATCAGCTTCACGAGCCTCGATGAAGAGGGCATCGTCAGCCCCGTCGTCGGCATCGGTGAACGGGATGTTGTTGGTGTTCACGTAGATCACCTTGGTAGGAAGGTTGATGTTGATGCTGAAATTGAGATTCAGGAAGGACTGAGGGAGGAATGTGGGGGAAAGGAGGGAAATGTTGATGCTAGTACGGAACATGGTTGCGGTTGTTGGAAGGTTGAGAGGGGGTTCAATATTATTGGTGGCTGTTCCAGGGTGGAGGCCGAGATGACGGGAAGGGAAGGGGAGTTGGAAGAAGTAGGAGGATGTGTGTATTTTTATGTTATTATTGGGGAGGTCATCTTGAAATCTGAGGAAGGCAGTGAACAGTTGCTGCGTCTAGAGAACAACTGTAGTAGACTTGCTGCAGATAATTTCGATGGTAAACAGTTAGTATTCTGTCTCAGAATAGAAGGATCACATATTAAACAATCATTATGTCTTGGTATGGACGGGTTAAACGTTGAGTATCAATGATATACAAGCATAGGAATGATTCAGTAGGAAGACACATTGTGTGGCATGTGAAATGGCTTCTCGACATTACTATTACTATTACCATTACTCTATCTATCTTTTCCAATAGGAGAAAATCGCTACCCGTAAGTCATAATATCATGACTCCAAGCCAAGCTATCAAGTAATAGTTCCGCGCAATAATACTAAACTCCAATCCCTCCCTATATCCCTTGGCTATCTACCTGCCTACCACCACCCACTCAGTCTACGAACCCCTCGATTAACCAACCCTGACTCCTCGTCACTGCTGCTAGACAAAACGATATTCTTCCCCGTGAAATACTCTAACTCATCCTCATCAGGAGTGAGTCCCGTAATGGGTTCATAGTCCTCGTCACCAGCAGTGCGTCCAACGAGGGACTTGCTGCGCTCTTGTTGTTCAATCTGCTTGCGTCGAGGGCAGGCGGCGAGGTTCCTCGCATGCCCACGCTTACCGTGGCAGTGCATATGGCAGGCTGAGAGGGTCTTCTTGGTGGTTTTGGTGCTCGTGTTAACTTTAAGGGGGGAGGCTTCGCGAGAGCTGGCGAAGAGGTCGTCGTCGGCTTCGTCATCAGCTTCGTCGTCAGCATCATTGTTAGCATCATCATCAACTGGGGGAGCTATATAACGGAAGGGGGGGAGGTGAACAGCAGTCTGCTTTTCGACAAGGGGGGGTGGAGGGTAGAGAAAGTCTTCCATGGCCTCCTGGAGATCCAGCTTAACCTTCTCATAATCAATAGGGGGAGGTGTAGGATAGAGAGTTTCGCCCATGGCCTCTTGGAGATCCATGGCAACGGTGCGGACGGGTGGCTTGGGAAACGCATGGATGCCTCTGACCAAGGTCTTGGCGTTGTCCTTGGGCATGGTGTCGTTGTCGCTGTGGGATGACATGCTGGTGTACTGATATGACAAGAAAGGGAAGTGGGAGGGGAGATGGAGGTGGGAGTCTGGCTTATTATAATTTAAAATGAGTACCCATCTAACACCTGAGGCAGACGGCTACCAACCTTCTTATTCTCCCCTGAACAGAAGAAGTGTTCAATGATCAATGTTCTAGGAACTCAAGCACAATATTCTGTTCAATGTGCGGGCTAGCTGTTCAGTCATAACTGAAAACAAGTGTTGTGTCTATTCAAACGGGCTGCTCAGTCGTGATAAAGACTCAGTTGCCTCAGGCTTAGCTGGTCCTCGGCTTGTTTGGCAAAGACATTTGATAATCCAAGGTAGTGATAGTTAGTGCTGTTTTATCCAAGGGGATGGCTAGGGCAACAGTTCAGGGCTCTCGATGCGATGGATACGAAGCCCATGCTGCATCATACCGACGACACGGCAGAAACAAGGTAAAGGGGGAAGTTGGCATGACAAGTAAGATAGCAATATGCCACGAACAGCGAGGTAGTCTAGCTAATATGAGGAAAATACTGTGACCAATTTGGCGTCTCAAAGGCTGAATCCGGCAGCCTGGGTATACTGACAACACTCTGAATCGGGATGTACAGCCGGGCAGCTGCAGCAAAGAGCCACCCGCAAATAAGAATCAGCCAGACAAGCCAAGCTGCCACTCTAAGGAGAAGCACCGGCCTCACAGCCACCGACTTTACAGTCCATCGTGGGGCCGTTGAGGACCGGCTGTCTGCAAACGAGCTGGCGACCAGCGCCAAGGGAAGAAAGAGAAACGTAAGAACTGGAAACCACACGGCGATGACAATACCTGATGCACGCCAAAGAATCCTCTCAGATTCAGCCAATATCGGGGGATTCCAAGCCATCAGATGGAGGCCCCCGTAGATAGCCCCAACAATCGTCAGCATAAGAATAGCGACTGCAGATGTGCGGTCGATTGTGAATCCTGTGTCCCCAGTAATTCCAGCCATACTCAAGTGCGGTTTTCCGGCCGTGATCTTCCAGTTTGCGCTCCTCGGTACCACGTATTCGTGGAGCCAGTCGTAGTGTGCTGCAAACGGGTGCTGCCAGTATGATATCTCAGCTTTCCGTACCGAGTCTTCCTGACGATAGGCAACGTCTGGGTACTTGTGGTAGCAGTGGTGGGCAAGCCGAAGCCAGCGAACATCCCCTGAGTTGACGCGGATAAATGGCCGCCGTAGGCTCAACAAACCACCCGACTCTACCGCCTTGCCCGTACTCCTTGAAGGGTGGATTGCCGCAAGCAAACCCTTGTTGTCGTAGTCAGCACCTTGATAGAACCCCCCAGGAGAGCAGCGACGAAAGCCAAAGCCGAACAGGCTCTGACCCATGTAAAGCGTCCAGGGCAGCTCTCTCTCTCCGGGTCCTGCTTCTGGCGGCTCAATCTCAGTGTAAGTCGGTCTGGAGGGCACTGTATGGATCCCAGTCGCGAGATACTCTAGCAATCCGTGCTCCTGAAATTGGGGGTCGAGGTCCCCATCCTCCTCGTGCCAAAGGCGGGCAGTGATCTGCTGTCCGTCAAAGAAGTCCTCGGCCACATACTTCGTACCCAGTGTGCTCTTCAGGAACATTCCAGCACAAAGAAGATCAGCGTCCTCTCCGTGTATGAACATGGACTCCTGGATGTCAAGCGGCTTGTCCCACCAGAGCAGGTACGCGCCGAGTGCGCAGAGACAGTGCGTGAGGGTGTTGAGCTCCAGGAGACTGATGGTGAGCCCCATGGCCATGCGGGATATGCACTGCACCAGGAACCACGACGCCTGCAGAGTCACAACCGTTTGGGCGAGCTTGCTCGACTTGCTCTTGTCGTTGATGACGTTGACCGAGATGTCGGGCAGCAAGTGCGGAGCCACTGTGGCCAGTCGGACAATGGCCGGACTCGAAAGGGTCGCTCGCTTCCGGCCTCCTGGTAGCGCTTTGTGCCTCAGGGCATCGGCGTCGAAAACAAAGCCCCCCATGGCGGCGAAGAAGCTGTGCGTCATGGTCCAGTGGTGGGTGCGAAGCGGATTTGCTGCAACACTTGGATGACCGTCGTCGACTGCCTTCTCCAGATCGCCTTCACTTTTCATTCCAATCTTTTCAACCACCCGCCGCACCCGCTCCCTGACCTTCCCATAAACACCAAGTGGCTCTTTCTGGCCCAAAGCCCTCTTCACCTCGCTGTGAAGAGCTCTGGCCTCCCGATTCTGGTCCCAAGCGATCCAAACAACAAGCTCCGGCACAAAGATACCCGCCAAAATCCACAAAATCTTCCGCCGTGACTGCGCGCCAGTCTTTCCGTGCTCGGGGATGTTGAGGTGAACCGCCGTCCAGACGCACAGCACCAGCGTCACCATGCATTCGGAGATGATGCTGTAGGTCCCGCGCAGGGTAGGCTCCGCATGCCATAGCGACTCGTTTCGTGCTGCGCCAAAGTCGATCATTGTTGATTTGCTCGCACAATAGGTACCAATAACATCTCAGAAAATAGGTTGGCGAAATCAGTACATTTGATGGAGATGGAATGAAAAGTGAAGTCTGCGACAATGTTTCCCAACAAAGGTCGAAATCGAGGACTGGGCACCAAATCAGTCATTCCCGGTAGGATGACAAGTGGGGGAGAAACAACACATCGTCGGGCGGAGGATATCATAGGCCAGGAGTTTCCCGACCTGCAACGCCCGCCAAGTCCGCCCCTGAATCTTCGTCTGGGACGCATAATCGGACCACCCAAGGGCAATCCTTTATGTCGGCAATTCCGAGTCGTCTCCGTACCGGGGAAACCAGTGGATGGCATTTTATTTTCGGCTCCAAGGGAAAGAGCTGTCGTTGCGCAGCCTCCAGTCCTTTCTTATTTCTGGCATCTTAGGGTTAGGGGTGTGTGAGGCATCGGTGCATGCAGAAAGGCCATTGAGAAGGGTGAAGAAATGCCTTAGAAACAGCAAGATCTAGAATCTTAAAAGCGACGTTTCGAAGTGCATCGCAGTTACTTTGGAACTTGAGGGGGTTTCCGTACCCATCAATCTGGAAGCGTTGCAGGAGCAAACTGGGGATTCGTTTATATGCACCCTGCCTACCTAACTTTAGGTTACTAGAAACTACCTGCTATGAGCCTCTAAACCATGTTTCAGATACCTACTAAGACCCCCTTCCCTTTGAGCCAAGTTCTTTGACCCCCTAACCTATGTATTAAACTTCACATCTTCTTTCCTCAACAGCGCATACGGCACACTAGCCGTCTTCCATTCCGGCGTAACCCCCTCCTCTACAATCCCCTCACCGTCGCCATCGCCGCCCTTCCCAAACCTCACCACCGGCCTCAAGATACTCAGCTTCTCCTCCCCAAACTCACCCCCCCCCCCCCCCTGAAACCAACCCCCATCCTCCCTCAAATACCCCCGTAACGGCTCAGTCCGCTCCCACCCCGCCATCACATTCTTCAGCAAATCCAGCACATGATGCGACCCCCTCATCTCCCCCCACCCAAACCTCTCCTGTCCCTCCCTAAGAACCTCCCTCGAGTACAGCCCCACCTCCTCACTCAACGCGTACGAATTCACCGCCACCAGCGCAGCATGGACCTCGTAACTCCCGCCTTTAGTAGCTCGATCCCGCAGCGCGAGCATCGTCCCCAGGGCGCCCACCACCCCAGTGGACATGTCGCTGATCGGGAGAGGCGGGAGGACGCACTCGCCATCCTCAAGATTGAGAGCCTGCCCCGTGACGTACGCCGCGCCAGAGGCACAATCTGCAATCTGCTGCCACCCGGGGCGTTGCGCGTAGTACCCGTCAGGGCCGTAGCAGCTCTCGCTGACGTAGACGATACCCTTTCCACGGCGGGCGGCCATGATTAGGAGGTCTTCTAGGCCGAGGCCGTGGCGTGCTAGTGCGCCGGGACGAAAGCCCTGGAGGAATACGTCGGCTTCTTTGACGAGGGAGAGTAGATGGGCTTTGTCAGCTGGATCTCGGATGTCGAGCCCGATGGTACGCTTGCCTGCGTTGAGGGTGAGCTGGAGGGTGTTGACGTCGGCGAGATGCGGGGCGCTGATGCGGATGACGTCGGCGCCGTACGCGGCGAGCATGGTGCCGATTTGGGGGCCGGCAATGATGCGTGTCATCTCAATGACTTTGATTCCTGATAGGGGTCGTTTGTCGGTAGAGGTGGCTGTGAGGACCCGGAACGGAACCGGCGGCGTTGGGAGCGCGTGTAGCTGCGGCTTGACGTTGACTAGCGGGTGCGAGGCAAGCGCGCGTCCCATGGCGCTCTCGTTCCATTGACGTGGCGTAAAGCAGATGCTACCACAGAAACCGCGGTACAGCATATGCATCTCGAGCTCGGCAGGGCTGTACTTCGTTGTGAACTTGGCGATGTGGGCGGCCGCCTTGTCGTTGGTGTCGATGCCCGGCTCGTCCAGATCGATACCCAGGGACCGAAGCAGAGGCGGCACGTCGAGTGAACCGTGGAGACTGTACCACGCCCCAGGCGCACGAGTCGGGTAGATGCCCGTGCCGCGAAGTTTGAGCGGGGTTGAGTGCCACCCTTTCTCCCAGTCCGTTAGCAACGTTTTGAGCTTCCCCTGTTGCCCAAGCGAGCCCATTGTTTGACCTCCGATGTACGCCAGGGCAACTGTCCCGAGCCAGAACGCCACGTGTGTCGTGTTGACGGTTATCTGCCGTTCTTTATCTTCCAAGCCACGCAGTGACAGTATCTCGTCAGCGACGACCCCAACCATCGCCTGTAGTGCCGCGGCCACGACAGGAGCTTTCATCGGACCGGGTAAGACGGGGTAGCCCTCGCCGACAAACCGTATTTTGGCCCAGAGCGAGCCATCTTGGGTGAATCCGGGGGTCTGAGACGCGAGGAGCCGGAAGATTCGTTGTGCATCGCGCGGGACCGGCACAAACACATTGTCGGTGTACGTTCCGGGCCCGTAGATGTCCGGGATTCTTGGCTTGTGAGACATGGCGTTCTTTTGGCAGTAGGGAGTTGAGGAAATGGTAGTTGACAGAGTCGAGGATTTGAGTCGAGCAGATCATATCGCGTGAGGGGTAAGCGGCACTTGTCGAGAGGCTACGGAGCTCCAATTCCTTTTGCGCGAGTCGGCTGAATAGGTGGGTAACTGCCCAGCTGCAGAAATCGCCAGCAAAATCAAGTCCCTAATTGGCCGCTTCCAGCGATCCTATTGCAAGGCCTGGTTTGTTGAAAACCTCGTCTTCATAGAACTTCCCATCCGGAAAAACGCTGAATGCCGCGTCTCATCAAGTCGATAAAACAATGAGCGTGTATTGAAAGCACTACATAAATCTAAACGTGAGCGTGAGAAACTCCATCGGATCGTCCAAGATGTTGAAGACTTATTGTTAGCTGCAGCACTTCTGGGTGCAAAGAAATGCGACGGGAAGATATCAACCTCGTCCGCACAGAACGCAGCCATTGACTTTATTACCGCACAGCGCGCATGCACAATCGGATGAGCTGTACCTCACGCGGGGATCAGCTAGTTCTACACTATTGTGTGGCACGCAGAGGTGGTCTCACCACAGCACGGTAAAGATCATTCGTTCAGCTCGAGGCCGAGAGCCACAAGAAATAAAGGTCCCATGTCAATTTGACCCTCGGGAGGGAGCTGCTGTTCCCCGCCGAGAAAGTTGCGCATCCCACGCACGTCACCAGAAGAGTCATGTTAAACCGACCGTTCGGAGTTGATCGGCGGTGAAGCAATCAGTGACCTGAACAAGGGATTGGGGGACAAAGGCCTCGGCATCGACAGACTCGCACCCTCGCAATAGACTGAAGCATCGAGTGATGCAAGACGCTGACAGGAAGGGGAAGCTCGCAAAATGATGTGATGAATGACGAAACGGTGCGTGCTTTTGGGACAAACATCACTGATTGTAAGCGGCGGAGCGCAGATCCCGAAGGAAGAGGCCGGCTCACTGCAGAGCCCAACACTTGACATCCATAACTATGACCAAACTGGCACCTGACCACTGGGATCGCAGCCGTTTGGATGCCCTCCGCTAATAAACGCAAGCCAGCTCGTCCTATAGTCTTTCAATTTTCCGGACGCTTGTCCATGCGTGTCGAATCTGCTGAGGCCAGCGCTGCCTGTTGAGTCCGGTGACTCGGAATCGCTACCCATAATTGCAATCGTTACCAACTCGCAGAACCGAGTTCGTGCGGGACTTGTCGCCGCATTCGTCCCTCAGGGCGGCCAACTCCGCGTGCGCTGCTGTAAAGCCAAGGCAGTCACGGCAGAGTCTGGGTCGACATCCCCCGTGTCGCCGATCGCGCAGTGGCAGAAGCCGGTGGGGAGGCTTGGCAAGATCGCT